>OCZV010000010.1_pt1 | contig 70786 bp, 69 predicted proteins | sample 1539051 | NCBI WGS metagenome assembly OCZV01 (sample SAMEA3113581, study PRJEB22503) | soil metagenome
TCGCCGTCTACGACAACTGCAACAGCCTGCACACCAACGCCTACGACGAGGCGGTCACCACCCCCACGGCCGAGTCGGTGCGCCGGGCGGTGGCGATCCAGCAGATCATCAACCAGGAGTGGGGGCTGGCCAAAAACCAGAACCCCAACCAGGGCAGCTTCATCATCGAGCAGCTCACCGACCTGGTGGAGGAGGCGGTCCTGGCCGAGTTCGACCGGCTCGCCGAGCGGGGCGGCGTGCTCGGTGCCATGGAGACCGGTTACCAGCGGGGCCGGATTCAGGACGAGTCGATGCTCTACGAGCAGCGCAAGCACGACGGGTCGCTGCCCCTGGTGGGCGTCAACACGTTCCTCGCCCCCGACACGGTGCCGGGGTCGCCTTCCGAGGGCGGCCGGCCCCTGGAGCTCGCCCGGTCCACCGAGGAGGAGAAGCAGCGCCAGCTCAGCCGGCTCGCCGACTTCAAGGCCCAGAACGCCCAGGAGCGGCCCGCCATGCTCGACCGCCTCCGCCGGGCCGCCCTCGCCGGCGACAACCTGTTCGCCGTCCTCATGGATGCCGTGCGGGTGTGCTCGCTCGGCGAGATCAGCGACGCCTTGTTCGAGGTCGGGGGCCGTTACCGGCGCAACGTCTGAGGTATGGGGGCCGTACGAGGGCCGGGCCCGACTCCCCCCGGGCCCGGCCGGGCGCCGTTACCCTGAGGCCGCCCGAACAGGGCGGCCGGGGCCCGAGCGGCCCGGCGCCGTTAGGCGCCCAGAGCGGGAAGCACGTTTCCGAGGCAGATCGCGCACCGACGGCGCCTCACTGCTGTACAGATGTGAGACCATTTCGCGGTGAGGCTCGTCCGATCGCCCAGGGGGTGACGATGGGTGCCAAGTCGCAGGTGATCGACATCGGCCTGGCCCGGTCCGCCAAGAAGAAGGCCAAGAAGCGGGCGAGAGCCGAGGCCAAGGCGAGGAAGCGGGCGGCCAAGCTCCAAGCCAAGGCGCAGGGGAAGTCCGCGAAGGCCACCAAGGGCGGGAAGACGAAGACGCATCCGGCGGGGTCGGCGGAATCCGTGGCGCAAAATGGTCGGATAGCAACCACTTCCAACCACCGGAACCCCGGCGGCGTCGATTCCTACCCGGCCGACGAGCTGCGCCACGACCTGTTGCTGGCGTGCATCTCCCGGGCCATCGACGACCGCGAGATCGCGCTGCAGAAGCAGAGCCGGGTGTTCTTCCAGATCTCGGGCGCCGGGCACGAGGCCCTGCTGCTGGCGCTGGCCCGCGAGCTGCGGCCGGGCTACGACTGGTTCTTCCCCTACTACCGCGACCTGGCCCTGATGCTCGGCCTCGGCATGACCGCCGAGCAGGTGCTGCTCCAAGCGGTCGGTTCCGCCGACGACCCGGCGTCGGCCGGGCGGCAGATGCCGGCGCACTGGGGCTACAAGCCGTTCAACGTCGTCACCCAGTCGAGCCCGACCGGCAGCCAGTGCATCCCCGCCGTGGGTTGCGCCGAGGCCGGACGCTACATCGTGCGGCGCCCCCAGCTCGGCCTGCCCGCCCACGGCGACGAGGTCACCTACGTCAGCCTCGGTGAGGGCGCCACGTCGGAGGGCGAGTTCTGGGAGAGCCTCAACACGGCGTGCGTCGAGCACCTGCCGGTGCTGTTCCTCGTCGCCGACAACGGCTACGCCATCTCGGTGCCGTCGTCGGAGCAGTCCCCGGCGCCGATCAACGAGCTGGTCCGGGGGTTCGCGGGCCTGCAGGTGCGCTCGGTCGACGGCACCGACTACTTCGCGGTCCGCCGGGCGGCCCGCAAGGTGCTGAGCCAGGTGCGGGCGGGGGTGGGACCGGCGCTGATCCATGCCCGGGTGACCCGGCCCTACTCGCACTCGGCGGCCGACACGCAGTCCAAGTACCGGGTCCCGCAGGAGATCGAGTGGGAGCTGGAGCACGACCCGATCGACAACTTCGAGCGCTCGCTGATCGAGGCCGGCATCATCACGGCAGACGAGGCCCGGGGCATCCGGGACGAGGCCCGCCGCATCGTGTCCGAGGCCGCCAAGGCGGCGCTGGCGGCGCCCCGGCCCGACCCGAAGTCGATCCTCGACCAGGTGGTGGCGCTGCCGGACATCCCCGACCCCGGCGAGCCGCCCGGCGACGGCGAGCCGGTGGCATTGGGCGAGGCGATCCGCCGGGCGCTGCACGACGTGATGGAGGCCGACGAGCGCATCCGGGTGTTCGGCGAGGACGTGGCCGACGCCCGCGAGGCGATCCTGGCCGAGGTCGAGGGGAAGGGCGGCGTGTTCGGCACCACCCACGGGCTGCAGCGCAGCTTCGGCCGGGCCCGCTGCTTCAACACGCCGCTGGCCGAGGCCAACATCATCGGCCGGGCCGTGGGCCAGGCGGTGCGGGGGCTACGGCCGGTGCCGGAGATCCAGTTCTTCGACTACATCTGGCCCGCCATGCAGCAGATCCGCAGTGAGGCGGCCACGACCCGCTGGCGGTCGAACGGTGAGTTCACCTGCCCGACGGTCATGCGGGTGCCCATCGGCGGGTACCTGCAGGGGGGCGCCATCTGGCACAGCCAGTCGGGCGAGTCGATCTTCGCCCACATTCCCGGGCTGCTGGTGGCGTTCCCGTCGCGGGCGAGCGACGCCGCCGGGCTGCTGCGGGCGGCGTTCCGCTGCGACGACCCGGTGCTGTTCCTCGAGCACAAGCACCTGCTGCGCCAGCCCTACACCCGCGAGCCGTTCCCCGGCCCCGACTACGTGGTGCCGTTCGGGCGGGGCCGCTACGTGCAGCGGGGCACCGACCTCACGATCGTGACCTGGGGCGCCACCGTCGAGCGGTCACGCTTGGCGGCTCAGAAGCTGGCCGAGACCGACGACGCGTCGATCGAGATCATCGACCTGCGCACGCTCGTGCCCTGGGACCAGGAGATGGTGGGCGAGTCGGTCAGCCGCACCGCGCGGTTGCTGGTGGTGCACGAGGACGTTGTGCGGGCCGGCTTCGGCGCCGAGATATCGGCGTGGGCGTCGGACCAGCTGTTCTGGCGACTCGACGCCCCCGTGGTGCGGGTCGGTGCCCAGGAGTGCCACGTCGCCTACGCCCCCGAGCTGGAGAACGCCATCCTGCCCCAGGTGGACGACATCGCCGACGCCGCCCGCCGCGTTCTCTCGGAGTAAGTGGTGGTAGTCACTGTGTCGGCCGCAGGCCGACGCCGCCACGCGGCGGCGGGTGGGGGTCGGGCCGGACTGTCGATCCGGTCCCCGGACGCGGTCCCGCCGGCGGATCTGGTTCCACCACCGGATCCGCCGGCGGGGTGCCGGGGCCTTGTCTCCCCCCTCTAGAAGTCGCTCTCGCCGACCGCCGGGAGGTCGTCGAGACCGACCACCCGTCCGAGGAGCCCGGCCATCGCGATCACCACTGCGATCGCCACCAGCCCGATGATCAGGATCTCGCTCATTGTGTGTTGTCACCTTTCCGCCGTTGGGGAGTCACCGATATTGACGCATGACAAGGCGACGAGGTTGCGACATTTCGATGACGGTATGTGTCGATCTCGCCGCGACTGGTGGGTACGACCGAGGTCACGGAACGTCGCAACTTGCGCACGCATGTTGAAGATCGGCGCGGCGGGGGAAAGCATGGGGACATGCGGAGCGACGTGACGGCACCGGCGCCGGCGGAGCTCCCCGAGGACCATCCGGGGTTCTCCGACCCCGAGTACCGGGCCCGCCGGGGCGCGATCGCCGAGGTCGGCGCCCGCTACCACAGCGGCGACCCCATCCCCGACGTCACCTACACGCCCGAGGAGGACGAGGTCTGGCGGCTGGTGTCCCACGAGCTGGGGCGCAAGCACCAGCGCTACGCCTGCCGGGCCTACCTCGAGGGGGCCGCGGCGCTGACCCTCCCGACCGAGCGCATGCCGCAGCTGCGGGAGGTCGACGAGCGGGTGTACGCGCTGGGCCGGTTCCACATCGAACCGGTGCCGGGACTGGTGCCGACCCGGGTGTTCTACGGGGCGCTGGCCCGGCGGACGTTCCTGTCGACCCAGTACATCCGCCACCACTCGGTGCCCTTCTACACGCCCGAGCCCGACATCGTGCACGAGATCATCGGGCACGCCAACATGCTGGCCAACCCGATCTTCGCCGACCTGTACGAGGAGGCGGGCAAGGCGTCGGTGCGATCCGGCAGCGATGCCGCCCTCGACTTCTTCTCCAAGGTCTTCTGGTTCACGCTGGAGTTCGGCGTGCTCCACGAGGACGGGGAGCTCAAGGCCTACGGTGCCGGGCTGCTGTCGTCGTACGGCGAGATCGAGGTGTTCCGGGACGCCGAGATCCGCCCGTGGGACATCCGCCAGATGGGCACGCTGGACTACGACATCACCCGCTACCAGCCGATCCTGTTCGCGGCCGAGTCGTTCGACCGCATGGTCGAGGACCTGACCGCCTTCTTCGCCTCCTACGACGACGAGGCGCATCGGGGCTGGATGGCCGCCGCCTGAAGTTTCCGGGTGTCGGCGGGCGGGAAGCGCCGGGTCATGGCCGCCGAGCCCCAGGAGTACCTGGTCCAGCACATCCAGGAGGCGCTGGCCACCGACCCCCGGGCGCGGGAGCTGGGCGTCGAGGTGCAGGTGGCGGGCGACCGGGTCGTGCTGACGGGCACGGCCGCGACCGCCGCGCAACGGGACTCGATCGGCGAGGTCGTGCGCGAGCTGGCCGACGGCTACGGGGTGGTCAACGAGATGACGGTCCTGTCGGCCGACGAGGACGGCACCGTCGAGGAGCTGACGTGACCCGGGTCGCCGCCGTCGCCGACATCCATGTCGGGGCCGACTCGGTGGGCCATGTGGCCGCCGGGCTGCAGCACGTCAACGAGCGGGCCGACCTGCTGCTGCTGGGAGGGGACCTGACCCGCTGCGGTGAGCCGGTGGAGGCTCAGCTGGTGGCGGTCGAGCTGGCCGGGGTCGAGATCCCGATCGTCGCCGTGCTCGGCAACCACGACCACCACGCCGACCGTGCTGACGAGGTGGTCGGCCTGCTGGAGGACGTCGGCGTCGTCGTGCTCGACGGCAGCGCGACCACCGTCGACGTCGACGGCGTGAGGATCGGCGTCGCCGGCGGCAAGGGCTTCGGCGGCGGGTTCGCGGGCGCCAATGCCACGGCGTTCGGCGAGCCGGCCATGAAGGCGTTCGTCGAGGAGACCCAGCGCGAGGCGGCCCGGCTGCAGGCGGCGCTGGCGGAGGTCCGCCCCAACGCCGATCGCACCATCGCCCTGCTCCACTACGCACCGGTGCCCGAGACGCTGCGGGGCGAGCGGCTGGAGCTCTACCCGTTCCTGGGGAGCCACCTGCTGGCCGAGGCGATCGACATCGCCGGTGCCGACCTGGTGGTCCACGGGCATGCCCACCACGGCAGCGAGCGGGGCGTGACGCCCGGCGGCATCCGGGTGCGCAACGTCGCCCAGCCGGTGATCCAGCACGCCTACCGCGTCTACGACCTGCGGGAACCGGCCGTGCGCGAGGCGCCGGTCGCCGCCACGGCCTGATCCAGCGCCCGGGCCACGATCTGGCACGGGTGGACGGCCTCGACGCCGGCTGCCGCCAGGTGCAGGGCGCAGCCGGGGTTGGCCGAGGCGACGAGCGGGGCGCCGGACCGTTCGATGGCAGCGACCTTGCGCTCCCGGATGGCGCCCGCCAGCTCGGGCTGGGTCAGCGAATAGGCGCCGCCGGCCCCGCAGCACAGGCCCTCGTCGTCGAGCTCGACGACCTCGGCGTAGGGCTCCAGCACCGTGCGCACCGCCTGGTGGGCGCGTTGGACGTGGCGCAGGTGGCAGGGATCCTGGACGGCGACGGTCGGCCTGCCCCTGGCAGCGTCGTCGCCTCCCGGTCGCGGCGGTAGCCGGTCCATGCGCTCGGCCAGCCATTCGTGCACGTCCCGCACCCGGGCGCCGAACGCCTCGGCCGCGGCGGTGCCGACGAGGTGGCCGTAGTCCTTGAGCGCGGCGCCGCAGCCGGCGCTGTCGACGAGGATCGGCGCGTCGCCGGGGAACGCCCGCATCATGCGTTCCGCCCGCGCCCGGGCCTCGGATCCCAGGCCGGCGTGGAGCGCCAACGCCCCGCAGCAGGCGGCGTCGGCTCCCGGCAGCGCCACGCCGGCGCCCGTCGCCTCGATCACGCGCTGCACGTCGGCGTGGACGTCGCGCATCCAGGCGTCCATGACGCAGCCGGTGAACAGCCACACGTCGGTGCCCGAGGCCCGCAGCCGGCGGCGCCGCACCGGCACTCGCTCCGGCAGCCCCAGTCGCCGGGACAACCGCCGCGGCACCAGGCGCAGGCGCTGCGCCAGGCCCAGCAGCGACGACCCGGCCAGCAGGAGTCGGTGGTGGCCGAGCGCCCGCAGCCCGAGCCGCATGGCCGCCGGCGGACGTTTCTGCCCGCGCTCACCGGCGAGATCGACGGTCAGCGCGGGCAGAACGCCTTCGGTCAGGCTCTGGTTGGTCGCCTCGATCAGGTGGCCGAACGGGACACCCGACGGGCAGGCCGTCTCGCAGCCCCGGCACTGAACGCACGTGGCCATCGACCGCAGGAACGCTTCGTCCGGCTCGGCGCCCTCCCACTGCACCTGGCGCATGGCGGCGATGCGGCCCCGGGGCGACAGGGCCTCCTCGCCGGTCACCCGGTAGGTGGGGCAGTGCGGCAAGCACAGCCCGCAGGCGACGCAGCAGGCGAGCTCGTCGTCGGCGATGCCGAGGTCGATCCCGCTGGGGGCGCCGGACGGCGCGGCTGGAGTCACGGCGTCCCCGCCATCGCGGTGGCGAGCGGGTCGCGGGCTGGGTTGAGGCGGCCGGTGGGGTCGAACACCGCCTTGATCCGGCGGTGCAGCCCGACGACGTGGGGATCGACGGCGCGGGCAGGGGGCGGCAGCTCGGCGTGGACGACGCCGACGCCCACCTCGGCCACGAACCGCCCGGTCGCCGCCTCCGTCCCGGGCGTCAGACCACGCAGCTTCGAGGGCCGCAACGACCAGCGGTGGGGCGGCAGCCCGGGCGGGCCGTCGACGTCCTCCAAGCCCGTGAGCCGGACCTGGGCCGCCACGTCCTCGGGATGCCCGTCGAGCAAGACCCACGTGGTCGTTCCGTCCCACAGGATCGCCGCCGGGCGGTAGAGCCGCGCCGCCAAGGCGGACGGGTCGGCCTTGCCCGCCAGCCAGCGCTCGACCGGTGGCCGGGGACGCGTCCGCAGCACCACCTCAGCGATGAGCGCCAGTGTCCCCAGCGAACCGACCAGCAGGCGGCACAGGTCGTAGCCCGAGACGTTCTTGACGGTCGGTCCGCCGGCCTTGACGACCCGCCCTTCGGCCGACACCACCCGGGCCTCGAGCAGGACGTCCCGCACGGGTCCCCAGCCGAGCTGCCGCAGCCCGCTGTGGCCCACGGCCAGCACGCCGCCCACCGTGGCATCGGTCCACGGCGGCATGGCGACCGTCTGGCCGGCCTCGGCGAGGGCGGCGTCGAGCTCTGCCACCGTGGTTCCGGCCCGCACCCGGACGGTCATGTCCGCCGCCTCCAGCGCCACGATCCCGGCCGGCGCCTGCACCTCTCGCGCTTCGACCTCGATGCCGGCGGCGGCGGTGCCAACGTCCCACTGCGTGCGGCCTCCCAGCACCGTGACCGGCCCCGCCTCGGCGGGACCGACCGTCGCGGCGAAGGCGGCGACAGCGTCGACGGGGTGGGTCACACCCACACGCCCTCCGGGACGCTCTGCAGGTCGCCGCAACGGCTCCCCGACGGCAGGATCTTGGTGGGGTTGGCCACGCCGTTGGGGTCGAACGCCTCGCGCAGGCGGGCCTGGGCGTCGAGGTCGTCGGGGCCGAACAGCAGCGGCATCAGGTCACGCTTCTCCAGTCCGATTCCGTGCTCGCCGGAAAGCACGCCGCCGGCGTCGAGCGACACCCGCACGATCTCCTCGCCGGCGGCGTGGACCCGCTCCATCACGCCCGGCTCGCGCGCGTCGAACAGCAGCAGCGGGTGCAGGTTGCCGTCGCCGGCGTGGAACACGTTCATCACGCCGAGGTCGTGGCGCTCGGCGATGGCGTACACCTCGGTGAGCACCTCGCACAGCCGGGTGCGTGGGACGACCGTGTCGTGCAGGTAGTAGTTGGGCGCCAGGCGGGCGACGGCGCCGAACGCCGACTTGCGGCCCTTCCACAGCAGCGCCCGCTCGGTGTCGTCGGCGGCCACCCGCACCGACCGGGCGCCGTGGGCCATTCCGACGGCCCGGACCTGTTCGACGCCGGCGGCCACCCCGGCGGGCAGCCCGTCGAGCTCGACCAGCAGCACGGCGGCGGCGTCGGTGGGATAGCCGGCGTGCACGAACTCCTCGGCCGCCCGGGTGATGCGTTGGTCCATCATCTCGAGCGCTGCCGGCAGCAGCCCGCCGGCGATGATTCCGCTCACCGTCTCGGCCGCGTCCTCGACCGACGTGAAGTCGAGCAGCAGGGTGGCCACGGCGGGCGGGTCGGGCGTGAGCCGCACGGCGATCCGCGTGGCGATCCCCAGCGTGCCCTCGCTGCCCACGAACGCGCCCCGCAGGTCGAGCCCGGCGGGCTCGGGGTCGAGGCCCCCCAGCAGGGTCACCGACCCGTCGGGCAGGACGACCTCCAGCGCCAGGACGTGGGCGCTGGTCACGCCGTAGGCCAGGCAGTGGGGTCCGCCCGAGTTGTTGGCCACGTTGCCGCCGATCGTGCACGCCTGCTGGCTCGACGGGTCGGGGGCGAAGTGCAAGCCGTGCGGCGCCAGCACCCGGGTCAGGTCGAGGTTGATGACGCCCGGCTGCACCCACGCCACCCGATCGACCGGGTCCACCTCGAGGATGCGGTCCATCTTGGTGGTCACGATCACCACCGGGTCGCCTACCGGCACCGCCCCGCCCGCCAGCCCGGTCCCCGAGCCCCGGGCCACGAACGGACGCCCGTGGCGCCGGGCGATCCGTACGGCGGCCGCGACCTCGTCGGTCGTGAGCGGGAAGCACACCACCGCCGCCGAGCCGAACATCACCGAGGCGTCCCGCCCGTACAGCCCGAGCTCGACGCCCTCGGTCCGCACCCGGTCCCGAGCCAGAGCCGCCCACAGGTCGGCCGCGAGCGCGGCCAGGCCCGCCGGGGTGGCGGGCCTGGTGATGTCCTCCACAAGGTGGAGTCTGCCGCGGTCGCGGCTCAGTTGGTCAGGCGGCCACCGGCTCGGCGTCGGCGGCGGCCGGAACCGCTGCCGCCGGCTCGAACGCCAGCTCGAGCACCCGGGCGACGTCGGCCACGGCGTGGAACGTCATCTCCTCGCGCACCGCCTCGGGCACGTCGTCGAGGTCGGGCTCGTTTCGCAGCGGCAGGATCACGTCGCGCAGCCCCGCCCGGTGGGCGGCCAGCACCTTCTGCTTGACGCCGCCGATGGGCAGGACCCGGCCGGAGAGCGTGACCTCGCCGGTCATCGCCACGGTGGAGCGCACGGGTGTGCCCCGCAGCAGGCTCACCAGCGCGGTGGTCATGGTGATGCCGGCGGACGGGCCGTCCTTGGGGATGGCGCCGGCGGGGAAGTGCACGTGGAAGCGCTTGCCCTCGAACGCCGAGGGGTCGATGCCCAGCACGTCGGCCTTGGACCGGACGTAGGACAGGGCGATCTGCGCCGACTCCTTCATGACGTCGCCGAGCTGGCCGGTGACGGTCAGCCCGCCCCCGGACTCGCCGGGCATCGACGTGGCCTCGACGAACAGCACGTCGCCGCCCACGCCGGTGACGGCCAGGCCGGTGGCGACGCCCGGCACGACGGTGCGGTCGGCGGCCTCGTCGAAGAAGCGGCGCCGGCCCAGGTAGGCGGGCACGTCGTCGATGTCGACCACGATGGGCGTCTCGCCGCCCTTGGCGACGGCGGTGGCGACCTTGCGCAGCACCTTGCCCAGCTCGCGCTCCAGGTTCCGGACGCCGGCCTCTCGGGTGTAGCCGTCGACGATCTCGCCCAGGGCGGCGTTGGTCACCTCGACCTCACCCTCACGTAGACCGTTACGGTTCAGCTGGCGGGCGAACAGGTGGTCGCGGGCGATGGCGACCTTCTCGGCCTCGGTGTAGCCGTCGAGGCGGATGACCTCCATGCGGTCGAGCAGCGGTCCGGGGATCTGCTCGAGCATGTTGGCCGTGGCCAGGAACAGCACGTCGGACAGGTCGAGGTCGACTTCGAGGTAGTGGTCCCGGAACGTGTGGTTCTGCGCCGGGTCGAGCACCTCGAGCAGGGCCGAGGAGGGATCGCCCCGCCAGTCGGCTCCGAGCTTGTCGACCTCGTCGAGCAGCACGACGGGGTTCATGGTGCCGGCCTCTTGCAGCGCCCGGACGATGCGCCCGGGCTGGGCGCCGACGTAGGTGCGCCGGTGGCCCCGGATCTCGGCCTCGTCACGCACGCCGCCAAGCGCGACGCGGGTGAACCTGCGGCCCAGGGCCCGGGCCACCGAGGCGCCCAGCGAGGTCTTGCCGACGCCGGGAGGACCGGCCAACGCCAGGATGGCGCCGGGCTTGCGGCCCGAGGGGTCGATGTCGGGCACCGACCGCAGGGGCCGGGGAGCGGACGAGCCGTCGCTGCCATCGCCGGACTCGGTGTCGCTGGACTCGGCGTCCGTCTGCTCGCTGTCGGCGGCGTCCTCGGCCACATCGGCGGCATCCTCCGCCCCCGCGGCGGCGCGCTCGGCCAGCAGCTTGCGGACGGCCAGCATCTCGACGATGCGGTCCTTCACCTCCTCCAGCCCGGTGTGGTCCTCGTCGAGGACCTGGCGGGCGCGGTCGATGTCGTAGTCGTCGACGCTGCGCTCGCCCCAGGGGATCTCGAACACGGTGTCGAGCCAGTTGCGGATCCAGCCGTGCTCGGTGTTCTGCTCGGGCGTGCGCTCGAGCCGGTCGATCTCACGCTCGATCGACTTGCGGGTGTCGTCGGTGACGGCTTTGGCCTCGACCAACTTGGCGAGCCGCTCGCGGTAGCCGCCGACCAGGTCGTCGCCGCCGTCCTCGCCCAGCTCCTTGCGGATCGCGTCCATCTGCTGGCGCAGCAGGAACTCGCGCTGGCGGGCCTCGAGCCCCTCGGACACGTCGTGGCGGATCTTGTCGGCCAGCTCGTGCTCGGCCAGCGCCTCCTTGACCCAACCCAGCACCAGGCGCAGCCGGTCGACCAGCTCGGGCGTCTCGAGCAGCTCGACCTTGCGCTCGACGGCCAGGTCGGGCCACCAGCCGACGATGTCGGCCAGCGCGGAGGGATCGTCGACGCCACGGAGCACCTCGGTCAGCCGACGGCCGCCCAGGCTCTCGAACAGCGCCCGGAGGGCGGCGCGCAGCTCGGTGGCCAGGTCGGCGACGTCCTCGGTGACCTCGCCGTCGGGCAGGGGGGTGACGTGCACCCACAGGGCGCTGGTCTGGCCGATCACGCCCACGCCCACCTCGGCCCGGGCGGTCGCCCGGATGACGAGGGCGGCCATGCCGCCGGGCAGGTTGCCGCGGTTCTCGATGCGGGCGATGGTGCCGACCCGGGCGTAGCGCCCGTCGGGCTGGCGGGGGACGAGCAGCAGGGTGTCGTTGGCGCGACCGGCGGCATCGGCGGCCGCACGGGCCTCGTCGGTCTCGAGGGCCAGGGTGACGACCATGTGGGGGAGCACCACGTCGTTGGTCAGGGGCAGGACCGGGAGGGTCAACGTGTCGAGATCAGCCATGCTGGGGGCTCCTCAGGGGTGTGCTCGTGGATTGCCGAGCAGTCCGGTCAACGTTAAGGGCACATCGCTCATTCCCCACACCAAGAACCTTGAGTGCCTCGCGCTTAGAGTTGGCTCGAACCCGCGATACCGCCTGTCACCGACCGCAAGGGCGCCGATCGGTACCTTTGCGCCATGGCGCTGCCGCAGACGCCCGACCAGGTCGCCGACGCATGCGGTGATGACCCGTCGTGGATCTGCCGTCAGGTGCTCGAGTCGACCGACAGCGAGGGGTGGGCCCGCGCCGCCGACGTCCTGTTGGCCAAGCCCGCTCAGATACTGCTGATCGTGGCGGTGGCGTGGGCGGCCAACCACCTGATCCGCCGCGCCATCAGGCGGTTCACCGACAGCCTCGCCGCCCCCGAGGCGCAGGAGCGCATCCGCCGCTGGCGCCGGCGGGCGCCCTCGGCGCTGCAGAGCCGCGGCCCTCAGTCGCTGCGGTCGGCGGCTCGGGCCACGACGTTGTCGTTGGTGCTGCGATCCACGGCCAGCGCCGTGGTGTGGACCATCGCCGGGGCGATGATCCTGGCCGAGCTGGGCGTCAACCTCGGCCCGTTGATCGCCGGGGCCGGCATCGCCGGCGTGGCGCTCGGCTTCGGCGCCCAAAGCCTGGTCAAGGACTTCCTGACCGGCACGTTCATGCTCATCGAGGACCAGTACGGCGTGGGCGACATCATCGACGCCGGCGAGGCCAGCGGCACGGTGGAGGCCGTGAGCCTGCGCACCACCCGGCTACGCGACGTCAACGGCACCGTGTGGCACATCCCCAACGGCAACATCACCCGGGTCGGCAACATGTCGCAGCAGTGGGCCCGGGCGCTGCTCGACGTCAGCCTGGACATCGACACCGACGTGGATCACGCCCAGGACGTGATCAAGCGGGTCGCCGACGGGCTGTGGCACGACCCGGACTGGCAGGGCGAGGTTCTCGAGGAGCCCGAGGTCTGGGGCGTCGAGAAGCTCGGGCCCGACGCCATCGTCATCCGCCTGGTGGTCAAGACCAGGCCGGCCGAGCAGTTCAACGTGATGCGGGAGCTGCGGGGCCGCCTGTCCGAGGCCTTCACCGCCGCGGGCATCGAGCTGCCCCAGCCGGGCCGCATGACCTGGGTCGAGCGCGACCGGGGATCGTCGCAGGAGACCGACCCGGCGGCGCAGTGAGCCGGCTCAGTCCTCCGGCGCCAGCGTTACGGCGACCGAGAAGGCCCCGCCCTCCACCATCTCCAACGCTGCGATGTGCCCGGCGCTGCGGACGTCGGCGACCGCGAGTCGCATGAGCGCCAGCCGGTCTGGCGTGTCAGTGACGGTGACCGACGTGACCGGCGCCCGCATCGACCGCTTGGCCTCGCTCTTGGCCCGGCGCACCTCGCCCAGCACCGCGGCGGCGACGGCCAGAACCTCGGGCCCCGGTTCATAGCCCGCATCGGCGGCCTCGGCCTCGGCGACCGCCCGGAGGTCGTCGGCGTCGGGCCACGACGAGCGGTGGACCGATCCGTCCTGCCACCACGACCACACCTCTTCGGTGACGAACGGCAGGACCGGGGCGAACAGCTGGAGCAGCGTCCGTAGCGCCAGCCCCAGCGCCGTGCGGGCCGACGCCTGGCCCTCGTCGCCGTCCGCCCCGTACGCCCGGTTCTTCACCAGCTCGAGGTAGTCGTCGCAGAACGACCAGAAGAACGCCTCGGTCCGCTCCAGCGCACGGGCGTAGTCGAACAGGTCGAACGCCTTGGTCGCTTCGGCGACCAGGTCGGCCAACGCCGCCAGCATCGACCGGTCCAGCGGCTCCGTGACCTCGCCCGCGGTCGTCGAGCCGACGCCGAGGGCGTACTTGGAGGCGTTGAGCAGCTTGATCGCCAGCCGCCGGCCGATCTTGATCTGGCCCTCGTCGAAGACCACGTCCATGCCCGGCCGCCCGCACGCGGCCCAGTAGCGCACGGCGTCCGAGCCGTAGCGGGCCAGCAGCTCGGGCGGGTCGTCGGGGGCGTTGGCGGCCGACTTGGAGAGCTTCTTGCGGTCGGGGTCGACGATGAACCCGGAGATGGCCGCGTTGGCCCACGGCAGCACGTCGTGCTCGTAGTGCGACCGGACCACCGTGTAGAAGAGCCACGTCCGGATGATGTCGTGCGCCTGCGGGCGCAGGTCCATGGGGAAGGTGCGCCCGAACAGGTCGGGATCGTCGACCCACCCCGTGGCGATCTGCGGCGTCAGCGACGACGTGGCCCACGTGTCCATCACGTCGGGGTCCGCCGTGAAGCCGCCGGGTCGGTCACGCTGGTCGGGCGAGTACCCGGGCGGGACGTCGGTGGTGGGGTCGACGGGCAGGGACTCCTCGTCGGCGAGCATCGGGGCCAGGAAGTCCACCGTGCCGTCGGCACCGATCGGGTACCAGGCGGGGAAGGGCACGCCGAAGAACCGCTGCCGGGTGATGTTCCAGTCGCCCTGTAGCCCGTTGACCCAGTCCTCGTAGCGCACCCGCATGAAGTCGGGCCACCAGGCCAGCTCCTTGCCGCGGGCGAGCATGGCCTCCTTGTCGGGGTAGCGGATGAACCACTGGTGCGACGTGACGATCTCGAGCGGCCGGGTGCCGTTCTCCCAGAACTTCACCGGATGGGTGATGGGGCGGGGATCGCCGTCGATCAGCCCGGCCTCGGCCAGCAGCTCGGCGATGCGGGCCTGCGCCTGCTTGACGGTCTTGCCGGCCAGCTCGTCGTAGTGCCGCTGGGCCGTGGCGGGGTCGGTGGACGGCCAGCCCGGCTCGCCCCACGTGACCGGGCGCAGCCGGCCGTCCCGCTGGACCACCGTGCGGGCGTCGAGGCCGAGCTCGCGCCACCAGGTCACGTCGGTGGTGTCGCCGAACGTGCAGATCATGGCCATGCCCGTGCCCTTGTCGGGAGCGGCGAGCCCGTGGGGGACGATCGGCACCTCGACGCCGAACAAGGGCGTGCGGGCGGTCCGGCCGAACAGCGGCCGGTAGCGCTCGTCGTCGGGGTGGGCCACGAGCGCGACGCACGCGGGCAGCAGCTCGGGGCGGGTGGTGTCGATCCACAGCGGCTCGCCGTCCGGCCCGTCGAAGCGGATCCGGTAGTAGGCGCCGGGGATCTCCCGGTCCTGCAGCTCGGCCTGGGCGACCGCCGAGCGGAAGTCGACGTCCCACAGCGTGGGCGCCTCCGACCGGTAGGCGAGGCCGCGGTGCACCAGCCGTAAGAACCCCCGCTGGCTGGCCTTGATCGACCCGGGGCCGATCGTGCGGTAGCTGTGGCTCCAGTCGACCGACAGGCCGAGGTTCGACCACAGGTCGAAGTACTGCTGCTCGAGCTGCTCGACCACCTCGCCGCACAGCTCCACGAAGTTGGGCCGGCTGACGGGGATGGGCCGATCCTTCTTGCCGGGATTGGTGGGCGGGCGGAAGTCAGGGTCGTAGGGCAAGGAGGGGTCGCAGCGGGTGCCAGTCAGGAGCTGGACGCGTCGCTCGACGTTGAGACCGTTGTCGTCCCAGCCCATGGGATAGAAGACCTCGCGGCCCCGCATGCGCTGGTAACGGGCGACGGTGTCGGTCTGGGTGTACGAGCACACGTGGCCCTGGTGGAGGGTGCCCGACACCGTGGGCGGCGGGGTGTCGATGGAGAACACCTCGGTGCGGTCCTTGGTGCGGTCGAACCGGTAGGTGCCCTCGGCCTCCCAGCGGGCGCGCCAGCGGGCCTCGATGCCCTCCAGGCTGGGCTTCTCCGGGATGGTGCTCACGGATACGCAGGGTAGTGGTCGGCCTGGTCACGGCTCCTACTCGATAGTCGTGGCGCGCAGAAGATGACGATTTCTTGACGCTGACGTTTCGATTCGACGTCACCACCCTTACGGTGTACGGCCGACTCCCCGCTGGGGAGATGACGTCAACGCCATCGCTGGGGAGCCGCAATGTCCAACCCCGTTCGCAATCGCGCGCGCCTTCGCCGCGCCACCGTCCTGATGCTGGCCGCACTGGTCGCTGTCCCCACCGCCGTGGCCACCGCGACGCCGTCCACGGGTCCCGGGGCCGCGGCGGCCGCCGGTTCCGCCACCGGTGAGGCCCCCGTTGCCCTGCCGGACGATCCGGTCGAGGCCGATCTTGGGGGAGCGATCGGATCGCTCGACGCCTGGATCAAGTCCGAGCGCACCCAGGCGGAGGCCGCCGCCCAAGCCGTGGCCGCCGCCCAGGACCAACTGGAAGCGGCGGACGCGGCGCTGGCGCGCGTCCAGCAGCGCCTCGACCAGCTGGTGACCGACACCAGGGCGGTCGCGGCTTCGGTCCTGCTGGGTGCCGGCACCGCCGCTCCAGACGCACCGCCGAAGGCCCCCAAGGGCAAGGCCGAGCCGCAGGAACCGGCACCGGGGGCCTCGTCGCGATCCGTGCCACCGGTGCTGGCCCTCCCGCTCGCCGCCGACCCGGAGGCGGTCGAGCTGTTGAGAGAGACCCGCGAGCAGCTGGCCGCCGAGGCGGACAAGCGGGCGCAGGCGCAAGCCGAGGCCCGTGAGCGGGCCCGGCGGGCCCAGGCGGCACGGGCGGAGGCGGAAGCCGCTGCCGCCCAGAAGGCGAAGTTCCTCCAGGAGGCGCAGGAACGGCTGACGGAGGAGATGGAGGAGGCCGAAACCGTTGGCGATAGCGAGCGCCGGGCCGAGGTGAAGGCCCGCCTCGACGAGGTGGTCGCCATCATCGAGGCGCCCAAACGAGCGGCCGCGGCGCGCAAGGCGAAGGAGGAGGCCGCCGCCAAGGCGCAAGCGGGGGCGAAGATCAAGGCGGCCGACGCTGCCGCGCAGGCGAAGGCCAAGGCCGATGCCGCCGCCCGTGCCAAAGCCGCAGCGGCCATGACGCCCCAGCCCGTGGGTCCGCCGACCGGCGCCTACCCGTCCGTGCGCTGTCCGGGCGGGGGGTCGATCACGGTCGACGGCTCGCTGGCGCACAACCTCAACGCCATGCTGCTCGTCGCCTGGAACGACGGCGTCAACCTGTGCGGTGGCGGCTACCGGGACCCCGACCAGCAGATCCGGCTGCGGATCCAGAACTGCGGATCGTCGAGCTACGCCATCTATCAGGCGCCGTCGAGCAGCTGCTCGCCGCCGACCGCCGTCCCCGGCACCTCCGACCACGAGCGGGGCCTGGCCATCGACTTCCGCTGCGCCGGCCGGGGCATCCCCTCCCGGTCGAGCCCCTGCTACCAGTGGCTGGCCGCCCGGGCCGCCAGCTTCGGCTTGTTCAACCTGCCGAGCGAGCCGTGGCACTGGTCGGTGGACGGCTCCTAGCGATGTGACGTCGATCTGCGTCGACTAGGGGTTGTGATGACGTCACGCTCACCGTGGACGCCACCCGCTCACCGTCGGGCACGGCGACGCGCTCTCGCCGGCGTTCGGCGCCCTCGCCTGGCTCGTACCCGGTAGCGGGGCACCGACGCGTAGTTTCGGGGCGGCGGTGGACGGGTAAGCATGGCGCGGCTGTTCCCCAGCCCGCCGAGACCGACGATGGACTCCATCCCCCACCCCGTCGCCTTCTCGCTCGACGATGCCCCCGACCGGTTGGCGTGGATCTTCGGGTCGTCCCGCAGTGGCAGCACCTGGCTGCTGCGCATGTTGTCGTCATTCGGGGGGGTGGTGGCCATCGACGATCCACACCTCGGTCACCACCTGGGCGTGTGGCGGCCGATCTCGCTGGCGTGGGCGACGGCCGAGCACCCACCCGACCTGACGACGCTCGACCGGGTCAAGCACGACAAGGACAGCTACTTCTTCAGCGACCGCTACCGCGACGCCTGGGAGCCGGCGCTGCGGCAACTGATCGTCGACAGGTTCGACGCCGAGGTGGCCGACACCCGCGACGCGCTTGGCGCCGGGGAACCGGTCGTGGTCGTCAAGGAACCCGGGTCGCACGTCGCCGACGTGCTGATGGGTTTGTTCCCGGCGTCGCGCATGATCTTCCTGCTGCGTGACGGGCGCGACGTTGTCGACTCGTGGCTGGCCGCGTATCGCAGGGGCTCGTGGGCGTTGGACGAGGGCGCCTTCCCCGTGACCGACGGGGGCCGCGAGGCGCTGGTGCGCTGGCAGTCGGCGGTGTGGACGTTCCGGACCGGTGTGGTGCAGCGGGTGTACGACCGCCACCCGCCCGATCGCCGGGTGCTGGTCCGCTACGAGGACCTGGTGGCCGATCCCGTGCGCGAGCTGGCCCGGATCTGCGCGTACCTGCCGCTCGACGCCTCGGCCGACGCGCTCGCGGAGGTGGCCGCGCGGCACGACTACGCCGCGGTGCCACCGGCGGCCAAGGGCGACGACAAGCAGATCCGCTCGGCCACGCCCGGCGGCTGGCGCGACAACCTCACCTCCGCCGAGCACGACGTCATGCACGAGGTCATGGGCGCCAAGCTGGCCGAGCTCGGCTACCTCGAGCCCGCCCCGGTGGGGCTGGCCTAGCCGGGCGTCATTGCCGCCAATCGGTTCGGGGCACGCCGGTGGGCGCCGGTACCCTCGGGCCAATGTTGCAGCTGTTCGACACCGCCAAGGGGGGCGTCGTGCCCTTCGAGCCGCGCGAGCCGGGCAAGGTGTCGATGTACGCCTGCGGGCCCACGGTGTACGGCCCGCCCCACGTGGGCCACGGGCGTATGGCGCTGGTGTTCGACGTGCTGCGGCGCTACCTGGCGTGGGCGGGCAACGAGATCACGTTCGTTTCCAACGTCACCGACATCGACGACAAGATCATCGAGCGCGCCCAGCGGGAGGATCGTGACTGGCAGGACATCACGGCGCGCTGCGAGAACGTCTGGTACCGGGCAATGGACGCGCTCGGCGTCCAACGCCCCGACCACGACCCGCACGCCACGGCCTACGTCGATCGGATGGTCGAGCTGATCGCGCGGCTCGTCGACGCCGGCGCCGCCTACGAGACCTCCGACGCCGTCTACTTCCAGTCCGAGGGGGTCGAGGACTACGGGCTGCTGGCCCGCCAGCCGCTGGACAGCCTCAAGGCGGGCGCCCGGGTCGAGGGGGCGGAGGAGAAGCGGTCGCCGGTGGACTTCGCGCTGTGGAAGAAGGCCAAGCCCGGCGAGCCGACCTGGCCGTCGCCCTGGGGCCCCGGCCGGCCGGGATGGCACACCGAGTGCGTGGTGATGTCGCTCGACCTGCTGGGCGAGGGGTTCGACATCCACGGCGGGGGGCTCGACCTCGCCTTCCCCCACCACGAGAACGAGCGGGCCCAGGCGGTGGCCGACGGTCGCCAGTTCGCCCGCTACTGGGTGCACAACGGGTTCGTCGAGGTCGAGGGCACCAAGATGTCGAAGTCGCTCGGCAACGTGACCAACCTGCTCGACCTGGTCGAGCAGTACGACGCGCGGGCCTACCGGTTGCTGGTGCTGCAGTCGCACTACCGGTCTCCGATCGACGTGACCGACGACAGCCTGCGGGACGCCCAACGCTCGCTCGCCCGGCTGGATACGTTCGCCCGCAAGGCGGCCGAGCTGGGCGCGGGCGGCGGTGCCGATGCCGATGCGGACGCGCTGGCCCGGTTCCGGGAGGCGATGGACGACGACCTCGACACCCCCCGGGCGACGGCGCTGGTCTTCGACTTGGTCCGCCGAGCCAACGCCCTGCTCGCCGGCGGGGATGCCGAGGCGGCGGCGCCGCTGGCCGCGGCGGTGGACGAGATCACCGGCGCGCTGGGCCTGGAGCTGCGGACCGAGGGCGGCGAGGTGCCGGCCGACGTCCTGCAGCTGGCCCACCGGCGCGACGAGGCCCGTGCCGCCAAGGACTGGGCCACCGCCGACAGGTTGCGCGACCAGATCACCGCCGCGGGCTACGTCGTCGAGGACACGCCGGGCGGGACGGTGGTCCGCCCTGAATAGGGCCGAGGGCGATCCATTTCCGGTGACGTGATCCGTCGAATTCCAACGGATCACGTCACCAGAACCTGTCAGTGGTCGTGCTCCGCCACGTCTCCCGGTTCGTCGCCGGGCTCGACCAGCACGAACTGACCCATCATCCCGTCGTCCTCGTGGGCGAGCATGTGGCAGTGGAACATGTAGGGCGTATCGGGGTCGGCCTCGCCGTCGAAGCGGGCGACGATCCGGATCGTGGTGTGCGGCGGCACGTAGATCGTGTCCTTCCATCCCGACAGCTCCGGCGGGGGCGGGGCACCGTCCACGTCCAGCACGGCGAAGTGCACGAGGTGGGGATGGAAGCTGTGGGCGTTCCCGTGGTCGTTGGTGACCTCCCAGATCTCGGTCGTGCCCTCGGTGACCACCTCGTCGACCCGTCCCATGTCCATGTGGTGCCCGTTGATCTTGGTGCCCTGGAGCGAGAACTCACGAGTGGCGGCGGCGTCGGCCGGATCGGGGCGGTCGATCGCAGCCAGCCGGTCCGGCAGCGGCGCTGAGGCATCCAGCCGCTCGGTGCCCCGAACCTGCAGGATGTCGAACGTGTCGTCGCCGCCGTTGAACCGCTCGTTCCAGCCCATGCCGAGATCGGGGCCGAAACTGCGGAGGACGGTCTCGTCGCCCGGCTCGACCACCATGACGATCTCGGCGCGTTCCCCCGGCGCGACCTGCACCCGCCGGGTCTCGTGCGGACGCTCGAGCAGCCCGGAGTCGCTCCCGACCTGCCAGAACGGGCGGTCGTCAGTGAAGCCGAGGTTGTAGACGCGGGCGTTGGAGGCGTTGAGCACGCGGAAGCGGACCAGCCTCGTCGTGGCCTCGAAGTACGGGTCGTATGTCCCGTTCACCAGGATCGTGTCGCCGAGCAGGCCGACCGTGCTCCCGATCGGTGCCGAGTCGTCGAGCGAGCCGTCGTCGTCGAAGTTCTTGTCCTGGATGATGAGCGGGACGTCGTCGACGCCGTAGGTGTCGGGCAGCGCCACATTGGCCGCAGGGTCATCGACGATGAACATGCCGGCGGCGCCCCGGTAGACGTGCTCGGCCGTCTCGCCGTGCAGGTGGGGGTGGAACCACAGCGAGGCGGCCGGCTGGTCGATCGTCCACGCGGGCGACCAGGTCTCGCCCGGCTCGATCATCTGGTGGGGACCGCCGTCCATCCGCGCCGGCAGGTGCATGCCGTGCCAGTGGAGGGTGGTCGCCTCGTCTACGCCGTTGGTGACGTTGACCTGCACGCGGTCGCCCCGCTCGGCCCGGATGGTGGGACCGAGGTAGGTGCCGTTGAGGCCCCAGGTGTCGCTGGGTCCGGCATCGACGAGTTGGCTCTCGCCGGCGGTGAAGCGCAGGTCGAACACCTTGCGGCCGTCCTCGTCGATGGTCGGCTCGGCCAGCTCGGGGACGGCGAGGGGGTTGGCGAACGCCAGGTCGCCGACGTTGGACTGCTTGGCCCCGCGGTACAGCCAGGCCGCGGCGCCCGCACCCATCGCGCCGAGCACGACGATGACGATGGCGAGGATGGCCAGGAGGCGCCGCCAACGGTGGGGGAGGAATCGTCTCATGCCTACTGACCGTAAGGACGCAGCCTCCGGTTGCCGATGGCGCCTGCTGGCGTCTGCGGGTGGGGTTGTCCCCACCGGGCTGTCCCCACCCGGTTCGGCACACTGGGCCTGGGTTGGTAGCCTTGTTACCGACCGGTAACTCCACGCGGTCATCTCCCCCCACCAAGGGCAGGGCCATGAGCGATTTCTCGTTGAACCTGAGCGAAGACCAGCAGCAGATCCAGAAGTGGGTCCACGATTTCGCCGAGGAGGTCGTGCGGCCGGCGGCGCACGAGTGGGACGAGCGCGAAGAGTTCCCCTGGCCCATCGTCGAGGAGGCGGCCAAGATCGGCCTCTACTCCTTCGACTTCTTCGCCCAGGCGTCGCTGGGCGATCCCTCCGGCCTCACGCTGCCGGTGGCGCTGGAGGAGCTGTTCTGGGGCGACGCCGGCATCGGCCTGTCCATCTTCGGGTCCGGCCTCGCAGCCGCCGGGATCGCCGGCACGGGCCTGCCCGAGCAGGTCATGGAGTGGGTGCCGCAGTGCTTCGGCACCGCCGATGACATCAAACTGGGCGCCTTCTGTGTGTCCGAGCCCGACGCCGGATCCGACGTCAGCTCGCTGAAGACGCGGGCGACCTACGACGAGGCGGCCGACGAGTGGGTGCTCAACGGCACCAAGGCGTGGATCACCAACGGCGGCATCGCCGACATCCACGTCGTGGTGGCCACGGTCGATCCCAAGCTCAAGGGCCGGGGCCAGGCCAGCTTCATCGTCCCGCCCGGCACCGAGGGGCTGTCGCAGGGGCAGAAGTACCGCAAGCACGGGATCAGGGCGTCGCACACGGCCGAGGTCGTGCTCGACGACGTGCGGGTCCCCGGACGGCTGTTGCTGGGCGGCAAGGAGAAGCTCGACGAGAAGCTGGCCCGCGCCCGCGAGCAGCAGAGGACGGGGGCCAAGCAGCCGGCGATGGCCACCTTCGAGGCCACCCGCCCCGCCGTGGCCGCCATGGCGGTCGGCATCGCCCGGGCGGCCTACGAGTACGCGCTCGACTACGCCAAGGAGCGCAAGGCGTTCGGGAAGCCGATCATCGAGAACCAGGCGATTGCCTTCATGCTCGCCGACATGGCCACCGAGATCGACGCCACCCGCCTGCTCGTCCACCGGGCCGCCTGGCTGGCCCGCAACGGTGGCTACCGCAACGCCGAGGGCTCGATGTCCAAGCTCAAGGCGGGCCGGGTGGCGGTCTGGGTGACCGAGCGTGCCATCCAGATCCTCGGCGGCTACGGCTACACCCGCGAGTACCCCGTCGAGCGCATGCACCGCGACGCCAAGATCTACGACATCTTCGAGGGCACCGAGCAGATCCAGCAGCTCGTCGTCGCCCGGGCGATCTCGGGGATGCGGATCGAGTAGCCGACTTGGTGTTACGCGCCGTCACGAGGCGTCAACCCGATCACGGTCGGCGCCTCGTCCGACGCCATCCGCGGGTGCGGTACTAGTCCGGTACCAGTCTTACCGCCGTGGCGACGGTGACGGAGCGACGGCCGGGGGTGTGGCTGGCCCGTGTGTTCGTCGACGGCAAGCAGGTGGCCAAGACGTTCCGCGGCACCAAGAAGGCGGTCAAGGCCGAGGTCGCCGCTTGGGAGGGCGAGGTCCTTGGCAGGTCTGCGTCCCACGTCGGAGCGACAGTGGCCGACCTGCTTACGATGTGGCAGGACGCTCGGGCCGGCGAGTGGCAGCCGACGACGGTACGGGACCACCGCAGCCGGGCCGCCCGCATCGTCGAGGACATCGGCACCGTCCGCCTGGTCGATCTCGACCCCCTCCGTGTCGACTCGTGGCTGACCCAGATGCGCCGCCGTGGTGTGGGCGCCGGCGCGATCCGGGGCCGCGTGTCGACCCTGAAGGCCGCGGCGTCGTGGGGCGTGTCGCGCCGGATGTTGCGCTCGAACCCTGTTGTCGACGCCGCGCCGCGGGTGCGCAACGGTCGCCGTTCCGTTCGTCCGGAGCCAGAGCAGGTCGTCGCGTTGTTGGCGGCGGCCGCCGCCGAGAGCCGGCGGGCAGGCTTGGCACTGCGCCTGGCCGCCCTCGCAGGAGCCCGGGAGGCGGAGATCGTCGCCCTGGCGTGGCACGACCTGGCGGGCGACACCCTGCGCATCGGCCGCCAACGCCACGGCCTCGGCGGCGAGACGGTGCTGCGCGACCGCACCAAGAGCGGGCGCGAGCGCACCGTCACCCTCGATGCCGCGACTGTCGCCGCCATCGAGGCGTGGCACGTGGAGGCCGACGCGATCGTCGGCGCGCCGACGCAGTGGATGCTCGCCGAACCCGGTGCCGCCGACCCTCCGTCGCCTCGCTGGCTCTACGAGGTCTTCATGCGGGCTGGTACGCGTGGCGGCGTTCCCGTCGGCCGGGCTGATGGATTCGTCCTCCATGACCTCCGTCACTGGGCGGCGAGCACCGCACTGCGCGACGGCCACGACCCCGTCACCGTCGCCGCCCGCCTCGGCCACTCGTCCGACACCCTGCTGCGCATCTACGCCCAGGAGATCGAACAGGGCCAGGCCGGTGTGGCCGCCTCGCTCGCCGCCCGCCTGGACTGGTAGCCAGCGATGAGCGACCTCACACCCATCGAGGGCCACGTTCGCGTGGGCGAGGTGCTCGACCCGGACGCGCATCTGGTTGTCCGCGGCTGGCCGCTGACGGTGGATGGCCTGTTGCGCATGCCGATGCCACGAGGCGCCAGTACTCGAGCGCAGGTCACCCGTTCGTCGCAGTCTCGGCGGAGGTCACTGTCGCCGGGTGGGACGTCGACGCCATCCTGTCGGGCCCGCGCCTCCGGACCCGCCGGAGCTACGCCGCCGTGCCGGTGGGGCGTGTCGTCGAGAGTGGCTTCGGCCTGCTCGCCACGTTCAGTGCGCCCCATTACAGCGTCCTGCTCCCCTCGTACACTGAAGCGGCAACTCAGCGCCTGATCGACGTGCTGTGCGAGGTCAAAGTCAACCCGCATCACGTCAGGAGGGAGCTGTGACCGATCACCACGACGTCGCCGTCACACTGCCGGCCGACGTGAACCAGATCGACGAGACGGGCTTCGTGTGGGCCTTCCTCGACGACGCCACGGAGCCAGCGCGGGTGCGTCCCGGCGCCCTCATCGTCGCCGGCGACCCGGTGGAGCCGTTCCTGGCCCGGGTGGTGGACATCATCGAGGGTCCGGGTGGGTCGTCGATCGTGCACCTCGACGTCGTCGGCGTGCCTGAGGACGCCATCGACGAGCTCCGCCACGCTCGCCTCCATCCGGCTCACCTGGGACTTCGACAGGTGCTCGATGCCCAGGGTCTGGACCAGCCCCTCGACGCGGCGCGTGCTGACGCCGCGCACGTAGCACTCGGCCACCACGGCGACCAGCGCCCGCTCGGCTCGCCGGCGGGGTTCGAGCAGCCAGCCCGGGAAGTAGCTGCCCTCACGCAGTTTCGGGATGGACAGATCGACCGAACCCACCCGGGTGTCGAGCTGGCGAGATCGATAGCCGTTGCGGCTGTTCGTGCGCTCCGGCGTCACCTCGCCGTAGGCCGCGTTGCATAGCGTGTCCACCTCGGCGGCCATCAGCCGCTCGGCGAACGTGCGGACCATCTCCCGCAGCAGATCGCTGCCTTCCGCCTCGAGGTGCTTGCGCAACCACTCGAGCGCGTCCATGTTGTCGGGGACCACCGCGTCTCTCCTCTCGGATCGTCTTGTCGGACTTCCGTGAAGATGACGCGGTGGTCGTCGCGTCAGGTGGACCCTCAGCCAATCAGGCCAGGCCCGTACACCACGCTCAGGGACTCAAACCCGTTCAGTGGCACGTCGGTGACAGTTCTCGAGGCCCTTACTCCGAAGTTCCGTAGTTCCGGGCCCTCTGGTTCGGCGTCCCCGCCGGCGACCTCCTCCCCGGCTCCCCCACCCCTCCAGTAGAAGCCGCATTCTCAGCTTGCGACTCGGCGTGAGACGCGCTCAGAATCAGTGCGCCGCTCCGTCTGCATTGACATGAAGCTCACCGTTCAGACGTTCCTGACCCTCGACGGCGTGATGCAGGCCCCCGGCGGACCTGAGGAAGATCCCAGCGACACCTTCACCCACGGCGGCTGGCAGGCCCCGTTCCCCGACCCGGCCGTCGGCGAGTTCGTCACCGAGCTCAACAGCCACGCCAGCGCGTTCCTGTTCGGTCGCAGAACGTTCGACATCTTCCGCGGCTACTGGCCTGATCAGACCGACCCCGCCAACCCCATTGCCACGGCGATCAACTCGCTGCCCAAGTACGTCGTGTCCAACTCGCTCAGCGAGGCCGATGCCACGTGGCGCGGCGAGCACCCCGACACCGCTCGCCTCGTGACCGGCGACGTCGTGGCGGCGGTGCAGGCGCTGAAGGACGAACCCGGCGACGAGCTGCAGATCTGGGGAAGCAGCAACCTGCTCCAGACGCTGTTGCAGCACGAGCTCGTCGACCGCTTCCGCCTGATGACGTTTCCGCTGGTGCTCGGCTCCGGTCGTCGCTTGTTCAACGGCGGCATCCTCCCGGCGACGATGCGCCCTGTCGACCTCACCGTGACCGATCTCGGCATCGTCATCGGCACCTACGAACCAGCCGGTCCGGTTCGCCACGGTCAGATGTAGCCGTCGGGGGGATGGCCGTGTCAGGCCGTCACGTCTCGGCTGGCCATCACCGTGGCGATGGCCGGCGCCGCACACGGCGGCGTAGGCGGCGAGCGTGCCGACGGCGGTGCCGGTCGACAGGGCGCCGGGCTGGTCGGGCTGCATCAGCGAGCGCAGACCACGCCCGGTTCTCGCCGATCACGTTCTCGATCGGAACGAATCAGCGCGCCCGCAGGTCGGACTCGTAGGGGCCACGAGGGCGCGCCCAGAGTTCAGGGTCCTGGGTCGCCGCGTCCAAGTCATCGCAGAGCTGCCTCAGCGCGAGCGCCCACCCCGCCAGGTCAGGAGTCGACCGCTGTGGAGCGCTCCCGTCCGTAGACATCGGTGGCAACACTTAAGCCCAGCTGAGTAGCCCGGCCCGCCCGTGGTCTCCAGCCTGACAATGACCAAGATCACGAATCACATCCCCGGACGGTCCGGACGTGCGGCCGTACGCGCTGAACCATCCAGACGTGAGGGCCGCTCGTCCTCAGGCCGGCCGGCCGTGGATGACTTCGGAGCCGCCCTACGGGCCGCGCGAGACGACGCTCAGCTTGCGGTCCTCTTCCTGACTACAGCCCGTGCCCCCGAACGCCGGTTCCGCGTCCGAGTCAGGGTCTGGTGGCACTGATCAGTTTGGTCGGACTTCCCAGGCGGGCCGCTCAGGCTCGTCGTTGTGCACGACGATGTCGGCGAGATCGGTCGGGCGGACCGTGTCGAAGTAGTGCTGTTGGGAAGGCAGGTAGCGGTTGCGGAAGCGTTGCTCGAGCCTGGCGGCGGATCCCAGCGGCGCCAGGTCACGGATGCGGGCGCGAGCCAGGGTCTCCTCGAACGCGGCGGACACGAGGATGCGCAGGTCCCACCGGTCGATCAGTTCCGGGCGGAGGAGGAACACGCCGTCGAAGAGAAGCACGGCGTCGGCGGCCGCCGTCGTGACCGGCGGGGACAGCGCGGTGTCAGTGTCGCGGTCGTAGACCGCCTGCTGGAACCTTCGGTCGCCGTCCGGGCCGAGCGGATCGAGCAGGACCCGGTGCAGCGCGTCGAAGTCGAAGCTGTCGTGGTAGCAGCCTTCGGGCGAGTTCTCGCCGCGCCGATAGCGCTGTGCCTGGGGCAAGAGGAAGCTTTCGATAGAGGAGCGGATGACCTCGCGGCCCCGGTTGCGCAGAACCAAGGCGAGCTCTTCGGCCAGTGTGGTCTTGCCGGCGGCGGGCGGCCCGTCAACGGCGACCCGCACCGGGTGCGCGGTCGTGACGGACTCGATCGCCTCGGCCAGCCGACCAAGGAGTTGGTCGCGGGTGCCGTCGTCCATGGTGTCCCGCCCTCCTCTGTGCCGTGGCGTGAGGACCACGCCCGAGCAATCGACCGGAGCCTCGTCGATCACGCTTGTCACCGTAGGCAGGCAGCCGAGCCCGGCAGATCGGCGCGTTTCGATTCCGGGACATCCACCGCGTGCTTGGATCGAGCGAGGCTGTGGGCGGCCATCGGGATCTGCCCGCTGGCGGTCGCACGAATGCGATCTCGACTCGAACCTCATCGAGTCCGACGACGCGGTCCACCCAGTCGCCCTCGACGGGTGTCGTGCCACCGTCGAGCTCCATGCCGAGCTCGACGAAGAAGGAGATAGCAGCTTCGAGGTCGTCCACGACGACACCGACATGGTCCATCCGCTGGATCGTCACGTCGCGGACCCTAGGGTTTGCACGTCCCGAGTCATCGCGGACGCGTCGACCGCTCGCTGTCGGCGTCGACAGTCCGGTCGGCCAAGCGATCACGTGCATCTTCGGCGTTACGCGCAAAGCTCCACTCCGTCCAGGTCAGAACCTGAAGCGAGTTAGGCCGCCCGGCTCTGTGCCCAACGCGACAGTCGCCGAGCGTGGCTCGACGCGATACACGTGCCACGGCGGTGGTCCTTGCGACGGTGCGTTGAACGGCGCGGTGATGCCGGAACCGCTCTCGTCGGGCTCCGCCGGCCAACCGTTGTCCGCCCACGCCTTCGCAATACGCGCCAGCATGCCCGGATCAGTCACCCGTGCGGCGTCACCCTCGATGACGACGTCCGCGTCGCGGATCGACACGGCGATCGAGCAGCGCGGATCGCGCGCGACGTTGCGGCCCTTCCGGGTGCCCGAGCCCGTTTGGAACCAGAACGCGCCATCGAGCCAGAGGGCGCCTACCGCAGTCACATGCGGGCTGCCGTCCTTGTTCACCGTCGTGAGCCAGGTCGTACGAGAGTTGTGCGCGTCTGGAGCCGGCGCCGATCCCGCATCGAGCTTCTCGGTGACGGCGGCCCAGTCCACTGGCGGAAGCCCGTCCCCTGCACCCAGGTTGATGATCTCCATGGCACCTTCCCTTTCGTAGCCGGGCGACACGTGCGCAACGGCTGTGTCGTAGATCAGACGTGCCGTGATCAGCCAAGTCATCGCGCCCGCGGGAGGGCCTGGAATGGTCGCCATGGCGACCATTCCAGGCCCGAAAGCGGATGCTACGGGCGCCGCGGGTCACCGAGACCCGGCCGGCGTGGGCTCGCGCTCGGGCTCGCCCTCCACCGTCGGCTCGGCGTGGCCCTCCACGTCGACGTTGGGCAGGATCCGGTCGAGCCAACGGGGCAGCCACCAGTTGCGGTCGCCCAGCAGCTCCATCGTGGCCGGCACCAGCAGCATCCGGATGATGGTGGCGTCGAGCAAGATGGCGGCCGCCAAGCCGATTCCCATGAGCTTCGTCCAGCGGTCGGGCTCAAGGACGAAGCTGCCGAAGACGAAGACCATGATGGCCGCGGCCGCGGTAATGACCCTGGCCGTGGCGGCCAGGCCGTCGGCCACCGAGGTGCGGCTGTCGCCGGTGCGGCGCCACTCCTCCCGCACCCGGGAGAGCAGGAACACCTCGTAGTCCATCGACAGTCCGAACACGATGGCGAACAGCATCATCGGGATCCACGGTTCGATCGGTGCCGGCTGGACGTCGGTGAGGTCGCTCAGCCAGCCCCACTGGAACAGGGCGACCACGAGGCCGTAGGCGGCCCCGATCGACAGCAGGTTCATGATCACAGCCTTGATCGGCACCAGCAGTGACCGGAACACCACCATCAGCAGTAGGAACGACAGCGCCAGCACCGCGGTGAAGAAATAGAGCAGCCGGCCCGACAGGTAGTGCGAGAAGTCGACGTTCACGGCGACGGTGCCCGTGACGGCGACGTCCACGCCGGCGGCCGCCTCTGCCGGCGGCAGCACGTCATCCCGGAGCCGGTCGACCAGGTCGGTCGTCTCCTCGTCCTGCGGACCGCTCGTCGGGACGAGCTCCCACATGGCGGCCGCCGGGTCGTCGGGATCGTTGGGCCGCGGCTCGGAGATGAACTCCACCCCCGGGTCGGACTCGACCGCGTCGGTGATGGCAGCGAGGTCCCCCACATCGGTGCCGTCGGGCAGCTCGGCCACCAGGAGGAGAGGACCGTTGAAGCCGGGCCCGAAGCCCTCCACGAGCAGGTCGTAGGCCTGCTTGGTGGTGGTGTCGTCGGCGTAGTTGGACTCGTCGGCGAAGCCGAGCCGAAGGCTGAAGACCGGCAGGGCCAGGACCACCAGCACCACCGCGCCGGCCAGCGCCGCCGTCCAGGGTCGGTGCTGGATGACCCGGCTCCACCGGTAGGCCAGCGTCTCCCGGATCGGCTTGGGCGGCCGGTGGGTCACCTCCCGCTTGAGTCGGCCCACCCAGATGCCGGCGATGAGGACGGCCACGGCCAGCGGCGCGCCGATCATCAGCGCCGGGATGTCGAGGCCCACACCGGCAAGGAAGAGTGCGATCAGTCCGGCGGCGATGAGGCCCCGCCACCGGGTCAGCTCGATCCGCTCGCCGGCGAAGCCGATCAGCGCCGGCAGCAGCGTCAACGACGCCGCCACCGTAAGGGCTACCACCGAGGCCGCCCCAACCGCGAGCCCCTGGATGAAGGTGACCCCCATCACCAGCATGCCGAGCAGTGAGATCACGACGGTGATGCCGGCGAACAGCACGGATCGGCCCGCTGTGTCGTGGGCGATCGCCACGGACTCGCGCACGGTGTGACCGGCGTGGAGCTGCTCCCGGTACCGGGTGACGATCAGCAGTGCGTAGTCGATGCCGACGCCCAGCCCGATCATGATGCCCAGGAAGGTGGCGAAGTCGGGGATGGTGATCACCTGGCTGAGCAGCGTGATGATGGTGGTGCCGAGGCCGATGCCGAACAGCGCCACGCCGACCGGCAGGCCCATGGCGAGCACCGAGCCGAACGCCACGATCAGGATGACGATGGCGAACGCCAAGCCGAGGGCCTCGGATTGCGGCTCCTCGAACTCGGCGAAGATGAACCCGCCCATCTCGATCCGGAGGCCCTCGATGTCGGGCGCCCGGTCGAGGATCTCGTCGCGGATCTCCCCGGCCCGGGTGAACTCGATGTCGTCGGGCATCTCGACGTTGGCGAAGGCGATGTTGCCGGCCTCGGGCCCATCGGACGCGATCTGTTGTGCACCCTCCCCGCTGTACGGGCTCTCGACGCCGGTCACGTCCGGGAGCTCGGCCACCTCGTCGAACAGCGCCTGCATCGCGCTCTCGACCTCGGGGTCTTCGACGCCCTGTTCGGCCTGGAAGACGATCGTGCCCACCTGGCCGGTCCCTTGACCGCCGAAGTTGGCGTCGAGGATGTCGTAGCCGGTCTTGGACTCGACGTCGGGCAGGTTGAACTCGTCGCGGAAGGCGTTGCCCACGGCGCCCGATACGGCGAACCCGAGGACGAGGACGCCGACCCAGAGCCCGAGCACGAGCTTCCGGCGGTCGTGGCACCAAGTGCCGAGTCGGGAGAACACGCGTTGCCTCCTGGGGGATCGATCCGGTGGCGGTCGAACGACTAGACGCTCGCGCCGCGCGGAACTCATCGCGGGTGGGGGGACGTTCGGGGCGAGATCTTGCAACGGCAGAGCCGTCGCCCGCACATGATTACACGGGCCGGGTCGCGGTCCGGGCGGGAAGTGACGAGTGCCACGGCGTAATGACGTTTATTCGCACGCCGCCCCGCGTACACTAACGGTCGACGAGATCTGCGGATCGAGGAGCGAGATCCCCCCTCCCTCGCTTCTCTCCGCAGCCGCGATAGCGCCGCTCGCATCCCCCCTGCGGGCGGCGTTGTCGCGTCCGGGCCCGGCGGCCCGGCAGGTCAGGCGCTCGGTTGGGCGTCGGGCCGTACGCCGCGCAGGCCCCGCCAGGCGAGGTCGGCCAGCTGGTGGGCCAGGGCAGAGGGGTCGGCGTCGCTGTTGATCCGCAGCCAGTAGGTGCTGGCGCCCTCGATCATCCCCACGATCCCGTGGCCCAGCACCCGCCGCTGCCCGGCGGTGAGCCCGTCGATCTCGATCAGGTCGGCCACCAGGTTGGCCAGGGCCGTCTCGACCTGGTTGACGACCTCGGAGAAGCCGGCGTCGCGCCCCAGCCCGCCGCCGTAGAAGAGCTGGAAGGCGTCGCGGTGCTCGTCCACGAACCGGAAGTAGGCGGCGAAGCCCAACTCGACCATCTCGTGGGGCGTCTGGGCGGTCGCCACCGCCTTGGTGATCGTCTCCTGCAGCTCGGCGCCCACGTCGGTCAGCAGCTGGCCGAACAGCTCGCGCTTCGACGCGAAGTGCTGGTAGAGGACCGGCTTGGTCACCCCCGCCGCCTCGGCGATGTCGTTCATGGAGGCGTCGTGGAAGCCCCGCTCGGCGAACACCCGCAGGGCCACGTCGAGGAGCTGGCGGCGGCGTCGGGGGGCGGTGAGGCGGATGGCCATGGACGGGATCCTTCGGGCGGGTTACCTAACGGTAACAGTCGGCCCCGGCGCCGGCGGGCCGAGGACGCCCTTACATGTTGATGCCGCGCTCACGGTCGTCGCGGTCGGCGGCCCGGACGGCGTAGCCGACGACGATCGCCGGCGCCAGGAGCAACGACCCGGCGACGAGCGCCGCCACGACGGCGGTGACCACGCCCGACGAGAACCCGGCGACGAAGCCGACCACGAACAGCACGATGGCGACACCGAACAGCCCATAGCCCACCCGCTGGCCGCGGTCCGCCAGCCGGGCGAGCCGCCGCCGGCGCACGATCACGGGGTCGGCGGACGGATCAGCCATCGCGTTGAGCTGAGGCTCGGGCCGTCATCCTTCGATGCCGGCCAGCACCTCGGGTGGGACGCCGCAGTCGTCGAAGATCTCGAGGAGCTGTGAGGCAAGCTCGGGGTCGTCGAACGGGGTGGTCTCGTCCAGATCAGCGAGCTCCGACAGGCCGAGCTCGTCGATGAGCCCTTCCGAGGCGCAGAGCGCCTGCTCGTGCGTGATCGCGCCGCCGGCGGCGTCCTCCATGCCCTCGGCAAACATCTCGACCAGGAAGTCGTCGCTCTCGAGGCCCTCGTCGTCGGGCTCCGTGGTGTCGCTGTCGTCCTGCGGCTGTGTCGTGTCGCCCGTGTCGCCGTCGTTGTCGCCGTTCGGCTCGGTCGTGGTCGGGTCCTCCTCGCTGATTTCGGTGCCGTCGTCGGCCGCATCACCGTCGTCGTCGTCCCGGGTGAGGGCGTAGACGAGTCCGCCGATCAGGGCGACGGCCACGACCGCGAGCGCGGCGACGACGCCGGCCGGCGGGCGCTTCCGGGTCGGGGGCTGTGGCGGGGCGCCGTAGGAGGGCGTGTACGGCGGGCCCTGCGGCCCGGGCGCGGCCGGGTACTGCTGAGTGGGATCGGCCGATGCCGCCCAGCCCGGGGAGCCGGCGGGCACCGTGGGGTCGGCGCCCCCGGGCGTGGATTCGCCAGGCGACGGGGATCCGCCGGTCGGGGCGCTCGGGCCCGCCATGTCGATCGGGTCGGTGGACGCGACGCCGCCGTCGGCGACGTTGTCGGTCCAGCCGGCGCCGTCCCAGTAGCGGTACTGGTGACGCCCGGCCGGGTCGGGGAGCCACCCGGGGTCGGGTGCGTTCATGGTGCTGTCCTTGTGTGAGGGCGTGCCCCGCCACCGCCGGGCACGGTCATGAGCGCAGCTCATGAGCGCTCGACCGAGCGACCGCCAGGGAGCCGGGCGACGATGGGGTGCGGGGGCGCAGCCCCCGAGGAGAAGCGGTCATGCGAGGCGGCGATGGTAGGGCAACGCCGGAGGATAGACCGGCCGCCGGGCAGGGGCCGATCGGGGTCCAGGGCTACCTTGCAGGCGTGATCAGTGCGGAGACCCGGGGCCACGTCGCCTTGGTGACGATCGATCGTCCCGATCGTCGCAACGCCGTGGACCGTGCCGCGCTCAAAGAGCTGGCCGCGGCGCTGGATGCTGCGGGCGACGAGGTCCGGGCCCTGGTGCTGACGGGCGGCGGCGGGCACTTCTGCGCCGGTGCAGACCTGAGCGGGGTGGAGGACGGCGCGTTCGCGGGCCTGCTGCGGGTAGTCCTCGACGGGCTGCGCCTGGCCCCGTTCGTGACCATCGCCGCCGCAGACGGCGCCGCCCTGGGGGCGGGCACGCAGCTCGCCCTGGCGTGCGACCTGCGGGTCGCCACGCCCTCGGCCAGCTTCGGCATCCCCGCCGCCCGGCTGGGGCTCGCCGTCGACAGCTGGACCGTGGAGCGGCTGGCCCTGCTGGCGGGGCACGGTCCGGCCCGCGCCATGCTGCTGGCCGCCGAGGTGCTCAAGGGCGACGAGGCGCACCGGTTGGGGCTGGTGCAGCGGCTGGGGACGCTCGACGACGCCTTGGCGTGGGCCGACGAGATCGCCGCGCTGGCTCCGCTCACGATCCGGGGGCACAAGGCGGCGCTCGAGTCACTCGGCTCGTCGGGGGACCGGGGCGCCGCCGATGCAGGCGTCCAGGCTGCGCTCGACCGGGCCTGGGCCAGCGACGACCTGCGGGAGGGCCTGGCCGCCTTCCGGGAACGCCGGCGCCCGTTGTTCCACGGCCGCTGAGTCGGCGGATCAGAAGTTGGCCGGCAGCAGGCGCGAGAAGTTCTCGAAGAAGAAGAACAGCATCAACAGAAACAGCGGCAGGCACAGCAGGTAGGCGGGCCACGCCTGCCAGAGCTTGCCGAGAAGCCAGGCGGCGAGCCAGATGCACGCGCACGCGAAGCCGAGGGCGATCGCCGGCCAGGCGGGGGCCCGCTCACCCGACAGGCCCCCGTCGATGCTGGCGGTGGTCGGCTCCTCGCCGGCGCCCTCGCCGTTCTCCCCACCCTCGCCAGGGATCTCGCCCGTCGCCGGAGCGGGCACAGGCTCGGGGGCGGGCGCCGGCTCGGGGGCGTGCGCCGCCTCGCCCACCAGGGTGGCGACAACGATGATGCGCTGCCGCGCCGAGTACTTCGGGTGGCAGGCGGTGAGCGTCAGGCGGTTGTCGCCGAAGTCTTCGAGGACCTCGACCTGGTCGGGTTCCACGATGAGCTGCTCGCTCATCTCGTAGCGAAAGGCGCCCTGCAGGGTCGTCACCAGGATCTCGTCGCCCGGTTCCAGCTCGTTGATGCGGCCGAACGGCGCCCCGTAGGTCGTGCGGTGCCCGGCGATGGCGGCGTTCCCCGGCTGGCCCGGGAGGGGTGTCTCGGGGTAGTGGCCCGGTCCCCGCTTGAGGTCGTCGAGCGTCACGCCTTCGACGACGATCTTGTCCACCCCGATGTCGGGGATGCGGATGCGGGCGGAGGCGTCGCCCTCCGCCGGGGGTGGCGGTGGGGAACCGGGCGTGGCAGTCGTCGGTGGCGACTGGCCGGATCCCTGGGCCGACTCGTCGGGGACCACGACGCCCGCCTCGCCCAGGCTCTCCTCGAACTCGTTCTCGAGGCTCCGCTGCGCCTGGGCCTCGCGGATCCCCGTGCCCCAGAGCTGGTACACCACGAACAGCAGGATCAGGACACCGAGCGTGATGAGGGTCCGCCCGATGGCACCGAGGACCCTGGCCAGCCGCATCGCCCGAGGCTACCGACAGGCCCTGGATCCCTCGAACGCGGCGGGGCCCAGTGGCCTATGCCCACCTTGGAGGCCGCGATACCCCGTCACTAGCCTCGCGATGTCGCCATGGAGCCAGTCGTCCACCTTCGCGCCGCCGTCGCGCTGCTCGGACGCTTCCCCGCGCTGGCCGGGATCGACCTCGACGTCGCCCGGGGTGAGATCGTCCTGCTTCGCGGCCCGAACGGCGCCGGCAAGACCACCGTTTTGCGCGCCTGCGCGGGCCTGGTGCCGGTCGTCCGGGGCGAGGCGATGGTGCTCGGCCACGACCTGCGGCACGACCCCCGGGCGGTCCGCCGGCGGGTCGGGCTGTTGGGGCACGCCACCGGGCTGTTCGACGACCTGACCGTGGCCGACAACGTGCGCTTCTGGGGACGGGCCTGCGGGGCCGACTCCGGCGACATCGCCGCCGCCCTGGCGCTGGTCGGGCTCGACGGCCGGCTGCGGGACGTGGCCGTCGGGCGCCTGTCGGCCGGGCAACGGCGACGCACCTCGCTGGCGTGCCTGCTGGCCCGGCGCCCCGAGCTGTGGCTGCTGGACGAGCCCCACGCCGGTCTCGACCACGAGACCCGCGACCAGCTCGACGCGCTCATCGGCCAGGCGGTGGCGCAGGGGGCCACGGTGCTGCTGGCCTCCCACGAGCTGGACCGCGCGGAGTCCCTGGCCCACCGGGTCGTCGAGCTGGTGGGCGGCACCACCGTCCCGGGTTCCGGCGCCCCGCATCCCGCACCCGCCGCATCGGAGCCACCAGAGGTCACCTCACGGACCGCCGAGGTGAGCCATGTGGCGTGACGCCGCTCTGGTCGCCGGGCGCGACCTGCGGGTGGAGCTGCGCAGCCGGGTCACCGCCAACCAGGTGGCGCCGTTCTCGCTGCTGGTGCTCGTCCTGTTCGCCTTCGCGCTCGACCCCGACCGCCAGCTGCTGGAGCGGGTGGCGTCGGGCCTGTACTGGACGGCGGTCCTGTTCGCCGGCCTGCTGGCGATCGCCCGGAGCGCGGCGATCGACGAGACCGACGGCGTGCGCGACGCGCTGCGGCTGTCGGGGCTCGACCCCGCGGGCGTGTTCGTCGGGAAGGTGGCGGCGGTCGCGGTGGTGCTCCTCGGCCTCGAGGTGCTGCTCGGCCTGGGCGTGGTGATCCTGTACGGCGTCGAGCTGGCCGGCGCCGGGCTGGTGGCGCTGACCTGCGTGGCCGCGACCGTGGCCGTGGCGGCCACCGGTACTCTGTACGGCGCCCTGGTCAGCGGCCTGCGGGTCCGGGAGACGCTGCTTCCCCTGCTGCTCCTGCCCGTGCTGGCACCCGTGCTCATCGGCGCCACCCGCGCCTTCGAGGCGGCGCTGGCCGGAGTCCCCGCCGACGGTTGGCCATGGTGCGGGCTCCTCGCCGGCCTCGCCGTCCTCTACTCCCTCGCCGGGGCACTCGCCTACGGCACGCTCCTGGAGGGTTCGTGACCCCCACAACCTCGTCCACCCCCACCGCCTCCACGGAGGCCGCCGCCGGCCTGCCGGCGGGCGCCGGGCCCGCCCACACCGGATCGCGGGCCAGCCGCGTGCTCGGCATCCTGGCTCTCGGCAGCCTGGCGCTGCTGGCCCTCTACGGCCTGGTGTGGAGCCCGGCCGACGCCGAGATGGCCGACTCGGTGCGGCTTATGTACATCCACGTGCCGGCCGCCAGCTTCCTCTACACCGGCTGCTTCATCACCACGGTCGCGTCGGCGATGTGGTTGCGGCGCCGCACCCCGGGATGGGACGCCCTGGCGGGCACCAGCGCCGAGATCTCCCTGGTGTTCGCCGCCATCACGTTGGGCACCGGATCGCTCTGGGGCCGCCCCACCTGGGGCACCTACTGGACCTGGGACGCCCGCCTCACGGCCACGGCCCTGCTCACCGCCCTGTTGATCGGTTACCTGGCGCTGCGCCGCCTCGACGTGGACCCCAGCGCCCGTTCGACCCGGGCCGCCGTCCTCGGCCTGCTGCTGGTCCCCAACGTGATCATCGTCAACCGCTCGGTCGAGTGGTGGCGGTCGCTGCACCAGGAATCGACGCTGGTGAAGCTCGATCCCACCATCGAGGGCGACATGCTGGTAGCGCTCATGGTGGGCTTCCTCGCCGTGGGGCTGGTGTTCACCTGGCTGCTGGTCCACCGCTTCCGGGTCGCCTGGCTCGAGTACCAGTCCGAGCGCCTCGACCTCGACGCGGCCCTGGCCGAGCGGCGGGCCGAGGCGGCTCGAGGGGGACTAGGTCGGTCGCCAGACCGACGCCATGACGGGGCGGCCGGTGGGGGTCGGGCCGGAGGGGCGCCGGCGTGATGGCCATGACCCACGCCTTCTACGTCGCCGCCGGTTGGGGTGGCGCCGCCGCCCTCGTCAGTGCCTACGCCGTTTGGGTGCTGCGACGGGGCCGCGCCCTGTCGCGCCAGGTGCCGCCAGAGGAGCGCCGGTGGAGCTGACCCCCCGGACGTTCGACGACACCGGCGACGTCCCGGGTGCCGATCGCAGTGACGGCGATGCGGTTGCGACCCGGCCCCGCCCCCGGCCGCGGCGACGCCGCTGGGTGCCGCTGGCGGTGCTGGGCGTCGTGCTGATCGTCCTCGGCGTGCTGGTGTTCAAGGGACTGTCCGACGCGACCATGTACTTCCGCAATGCCGACGAGGCCGTCGCCCAGCGCGAGAGCCTCGGCACCAAGCGGTTCCGCCTGCAGGGGACGGTGACCGGCGATCCGGTGGAGGCCGACGGCGTCGCCAGCTTCGTCGTGGCCTTCAACGGCGTGTCGGTCGACGTCCGCCACGTCGGCAGCCCGCCCGAGCTCTTCCGGCCGGGAGTCCCCGTCGTGCTCGAGGGTCACTGGGACGAGTCGGGCGAGTTCTTCGACAGCGACCGCATCATGATCAAGCACGACGAGACCTACGAGTCCGAGGAGGACTACGAGCAGCGGATCCGTGAGGCCGAGCAGGGCGGGGAGGCCAACACTCCGTGAACGCCGCGCTCGGCCAGGCGGGCGTCATCCTGGGCGTGGCCGCCTCGCTCGGCGGCGTGGTGACCCTGGCCCTGGCGCTGCGCCAGCGCCGGCTGCACCTCATCGCCGTCGGGCGGTCTTATGCCCTGCTGGCGCTGCTCGGCGCCGTGGTGGCGGTCGCGGCCATGGAGCGGGCGCTCATCACCCGCGACTTCACGGTCCAGTACGTGGCCGACACCGGCAGCCACAAGACACCGGCGCTCTACAACGTGGCGACGCTGTGGGCGGCGCTGGAGGGGTCGATCCTGCTGTGGACGCTGGTGCTCACCGGCTACATCGCCCTGGTGGTCCACAAGTTCCGCAGCCGGCTGCGCGACCCGCTGGTGGGTTGGGCGATGCTGGCCATGCTGGTGGTCAGCTCGTTCTTCTTCCTGCTGCTGCTGTTCCCCGCCAACCCGTTCCACAGCTTCGACCCCCCGTCGGGCTTCGACGGGCCGGGCCCGAACCCGCTGTTGCAGAACCACCCGCTCATGGCGTTCCACCCGCCGATGCTCTACCTCGGCATCGTCGGGTTCACGGTGCCGTTCGCGTTCGCGGTGGCGGCGCTGGCCACCGGCCGGGTGGGGGAGGGTTGGCTGCTCGAGACCCGGCGCTGGACGCTGTTCGCCTGGGGCTTCCTCACGGTCGGCATCGTGCTCGGCGCCTGGTGGAGCTACGAGGTGCTCAACTGGGGCGGCTATTGGGGCTGGGACCCGGTCGAGAACGCCGTGCTGCTGCCGTGGCTCACCGGCACCGCGTACCTCCACTCGGTGATGGTGCAGGAGCGCCGGGGGATGCTGCGGGTCTGGAACCTGTCGTTGCTGTGCGCCACGTTCAGCCTCACGATCCTGGCCACGTTCCTGACCCGGTCGGGCGTGCTCGCCTCGGTGCACGAGTTCACCGAGAGCTCGATCGGCCCGTGGCTGCTGTCGTTCTTCGGGCTCGTCGTGGCCGTCACGCTGGGTCTGATCGGCTGGCGGGGCGACGGCCTGCGGGCGCCGGGGCGCATCGACTCGCCGCTGTCGCGCGAGGGCGCGTTCCTGGCCAACAACGTGCTGTTCGCGGGGTTCGCTTTCGTGGTGCTGCTGGGCACCGTGTTCCCGCTGATCGTGGAGGCCCTCAACGACGAGCAGCTCTCGGTGGGTGCGCCGTACTTCGAGCGCATGACCATGCCCATCGGGCTGACCCTGCTGTTCCTCATGGCGGTGGCGCCGGTGCTGCCGTGGCGCAAGGCGTCGGGCGAGCTGCTGTCGCAGCGGCTGTTCTGGCCGGCGTGGGCGGGGACCGGGGCGGTGGTGCTGGCCGTGCTGCTCGGCGCCCACGGGTTGGCGCCTCTGCTGGCGTTCGGGCTCGGGGGATTCGCCGGGGGTGCGGCCCTGCGCCAGGTGGTGTTGGCGTCACGCCGGCAGGGTTGGCGGGGTGTCGTGGGGCGGACCAACGGGGGGATGGTCGTGCACCTCGGCGTGGTGCTCATCGCCGTTGCCCTGGCCGCGTCGGGCAGCTACGCCACCGAGCGGGAGCTGACCATGGACGTCGGCGACAGCGCCACGGTGGCGGGCCACGAGATCACCTACCTGGAACCGCGCACGGTCGAGGACCCCAACCGAACCTCGATCCGGGCCCGCGTGAGCATCGACGGCGATGTCTACGAGCCGGCCATCAACCGCTTCGGCGAGGGCGAGTCGGCGGTGGGGACGCCGTCCGTGGCGACGTCGCCGGTGCGCGACGTCTACCTCGCGCTGCTGCAGGTGCCAGACCAGGACAACGCCGACCGGATCGTCCTGCGGGTGGTCGTGCAGCCGCTGGTGATGTGGCTGTGGATCGGCGGCGGCGTGATGCTGGTGGGCACGGCCCTGGCTGCGTTCCCGGGTCGCCGCCGCAGCCCGATCTCGCCGGTGTCGGAACCAGCGCCGGTCCCTGATGCGACGGAGGCTCCGGTCCTGGTGTCGTCCAACGGCGAAGACCGGGCCGCCGCTACGGACGGGGAACCCGTCGAGGTGCGGACGTGACGACCCCGATCGCGCCCGATGCCCCGGATCCGATCGCCCCCGAGCCCGAGTCGGATGACGTGGTCGAGGTCCCGGCGCGCCGGCGCACCGGGCTGATCGTGTCCGCCGTGGTGGCGGTCCTGGCCGTCGGCTTCGTCGCCGTGCTCGCCACCCGCGACCCCGCGACCGATCGGCGGCGCGACTCGCCGCTCATCGGCAAGGTCACGCCCCCGCTGGCGGGCGAGACCCTCGACAGCGGCAGCTTCGACATCGACGACCAGCAGGGCCGCTGGGTGGTGGTCAACTTCTTCGCCACGTGGTGCGTGCCGTGCCGGACCGAGCACCCCGAGCTCGACGCCTTCGACCGGGCGCACCGCCGCACCGGCGACGCCGTGCTGGTGAGTGTCCTGTTCGACGACGATGCGGCGAGCGCCCGGGAGTTCTTCGCCGACAACGGCGGGGACTGGCCCGTGGTTCTCGATCCCGACGGCCGGATCTCACTCGCCTTCGGTACTCCCAAGGTGCCCGAGAGCTACCTCGTGACCCCCAACGGCCGGGTGGCAGCGAAGTTCACCGGCGGGGTCACCCAGGATGGCCTGGAGCGGGCCATGGACGAGATCGAACTGGCTGCGGGCGGGGAGGCTCCGTGAGACGCCCCTGGGCCCGAGCGGCCCGCCGCCGAAGGCGACAAGAGCGGGAAGCAACGCGGCGACGCCTGCTCGGCTGGCTGGTCTTGGCCGTGGTGCTGGTGGTGTCGCTGGCGGTGGGTGTCGCCGACAGCGGCGGGCCCACCACCCCCGAGGAGCGGGCCCGCCACCTGGCCGACACGGTCGCGTGCCCGGTGTGCGACGGACAGTCGGTGGCCGAGTCGGATGCCGCCCCGTCGCGCGCGATCCGCACGCTGATCGCCGAGCGGATCGAGCAGGGTGCCAGCGACGACGCCATCCGCGACGAGCTGGTCGCGTCGTGGGGCGAGTCGGTCCTGCTCACCCCCGACAGCTCCGGGGTCGCCGGCCTGGTGTGGATCCTCCCCGTGGTGGCGCTGGTGCTGGCCCTGGCGGGCGTGGGGTACGTGTTCTGGCGCTGGCGGGGCATGGCTGCCGTCCACGCGAGCAACGAGGACCGTGAGCTGGTGGACCGGGCGCTGGGGCGGGAGGACAGCGGGTGACAGCGGTGGACGAGACGCGGCGGCTCGACCCCGACACGCTGGCGGCCCTCGAGGAGCAGCGGGACTTCCTGCTGCGCTCGCTCGAGGATCTCGAGCGCGAGCACGACAGCGGCGACGTCGACGACCAGGACTATGCCGCCCTCAAGGACGACTACACCGCCCGGGCCGCCCGCACCATCCGCATCATCGCGGCCCACCAGGCGCGGGTGGTCGCCGGCCGGCCGCCGCGATCGTGGGCCCGCACGCTGGCGACGGTGGCAGGCGTCGTGGCGTTCGCCGTGCTGGCGGGCGTGCTCGTCGCCCGGTTCGCGGGCCGCCGGGACGCGAACGACGCGCTCACCGGCGACATCCGTGAGTCCACTCGCACCCAGCTCGACAACGCCGGGCTCGCCCTACAGGAGGGCCGGTACGACGACGCCATCGAGATCTACGACGACGTGCTGGCCGAGCAACCCGACAACGTCGAGGCGCTGGCCTACAAGGGCTGGGCGCAGATCGGCACCGGGGACATGGACGGCGTCATCACGCTCATCGACGCCGCCGAGGCCGATCCCGACTACCCCGACACGCACTACTTCCTGGCCAGCGCCCTGGCCATCGCCGGCGAGTACGACCGTGCGCTGGCCGAGCTCGACCGGTTCGACGCCCTCGACCCGCCGCCCGCCCTCGCCGCCGAGGCGGACGACCTGCGGGCCGACATCGAGGCGCTGCGCTCGGCGTCCAGCTCGACGACGACCACGGCCCCCGGGTGACCGTGAGGTCGAGGAAATAGCCCACGCCAGACGGCTGCTATTTACTCGACCTCGCCGGGGCGGCTGCTATTTCCTCGAGCCAGCGGGTCAGGCGACGGGCGTCGACGCCCTGGAGCCGCACCCGCTTGCGCCGGCCCGTGCTGCCGCCGACGAGGGCCACATCCGATCGACGCAGGCCGAGCGAATCCGCCAGCAGCCGGAGGACCGCGGCGTTCGCCCGGCCCTCCACCGCCGGCGCCGCCACCCTGACCCGCAGCGCCTCTCCGTGCGGGCCGACGACCTCGGATCGCGCCGCACCCGGTTGCACGTGCAGCCGCAGCACGACCGTCCCGTCCCGCTCGGCGTCGTACAGGGCCGCCACGTCAGCGGTGCGAGTGGGCATGGTCCGAGGCGTCGATCGGGGGGATGTAGCGGGCCTTGGTCCACTGCTCGCCGTCCCAGGTCAACACCCAGATCGAGCCCTTGGGCCAGGCGAGCGGGTCCTTGAAGCGGGTGGTGCCCGCGTTCAGGATCCTCAGCAGGTCGGGGATCACGTCCCCGTGACTGCAGATCACCGCCGCCGTGCCCTCCTTGCTCAGCTCGCCGGCCAGGGACAACGCCTGCTCGCCGTCGGTGCCCTCGAGCAGCCGGTCGTCGACGTCGACCGACAGCCCCAGTCGATCGGCCAACGGCTGCAGGGACTCCACGCACCGGAACGAAGGGCTGCTCACCAGGCGCGCCACACCGACCCGGGCCAGGTGGTCGGCGATGCCGGCCGCCTGCTTGCGGCCGCGGCGGCTGAGCGGCCGTTCGACGTCGGGTCCATCCCACGCTGACCGGCTGCCGGCGTGTGCGTGGCGAACGACGTAGAGCTTCATCCACCTGTCCGGTGATCGAACGTGCCCCCAGCGGCCCGACGCGTCATCGACCGATGCTATCGGTGGCGAGGCCGCGCAGGTCGGCCAGCGCTCCCGGCAGCGCCTCCAGCAGGCGGTCGACGTCGCCATCGGTGGTCGACCATCCGACCGACAGGCGCAGGCTGTGGTGGGCGTCGACGCCCATGGCCTCCAGCACCGGCGACGGCTCCAGTGCCTCCGACGAACAGGCGCTGCCGGAGTGGGCGGCGATGCCCGCCCGGTCGAGGCCGAGCAGCACCGCCTGGGGTTCGACACCCTCGACCCCCAGGCACACGATGTGGGGCAACCGGTCGACCGCGTCGCCGTACACCACCAGGCCCAGGGCGGCGTCCCCGACCGCGTCGAGGATCCGCCGGGTCAAGCGCCGTTGCTCGGCGGACTCCGCGGCCACGTCCACGGCGGCGCAGGCGGCGCCGAAGCCGGCGACGGCGGCCACGTTCTCCAGCCCCGCCCGGCGGGCACGCTCCTGGTCGCCGCCCACCAGCAGGGGCGCGAGGCGCAGCCCCTGGCGGATCAGCAGCGCCCCCACGCCGGTGGGCCCGCCGAACTTGTGGGCGCTGATCGACATCAGGTCGGCGCCCAGGGCCCGGAAGTCGACGTCGGCGTGCCCCACCGCCTGGACGGCGTCCACGTGGACCAGCACGCGCCGCTCTCGGCACGCCGCCACCACGTCGGCCACAGGCTGAACGGTCCCCACCTCGTGGTTGCCCCACTGCACGTGCACCAGCGCCGTGTCGGGCCCCACGGCCGCCAACACATCGTCGACGGCCACCCGGCCCCGCCCGTCGACCGGCACCAGCGTCACCTCGCCGTGCCGCTCGGCGGCCAGGCGCACCGCCGAGTGCTCCACGGCGGGCACCACCTGGTGCGTGCCCCGGGCGGCCGCACCCCAGCAGGCGGCGGCGATGGCCTCGGTGGCCCCGCTGGTGAACACGACCTCCCGGGGACGGGCGCCCACCAGCTCGGCGACCTGGTGGCGGGCGCCCTCGACGACGACCCGACTGGTGAGTCCCTCGGCGTGGATGCGACCGGGATCGCCGGTCACGTCCAACTGGGCGACCAGCGCGGCGCGCGCCTCGGGTCGCAGCGGTGAGGTCGAGGCATGGTCGAGGTACGACCGCATGGGCACGTTCGGAGGCTATCTATGGCTACGGGGAGCGAAGGAGGCGGTAGGCAGCCGCCCCGGGGGGGGGGGAAGGAAGGGCGGCTGCCTACCCGCCGAACTCAGTTGCCCTGGACGGCGGTTACGCAGTGCTCACCGCCGGTGGGCAACGAAAGCGCGGTCTCCGTTGTCAGTTGGTGGCCGTAAAGCGCCTCCAACATGCCCTGTACCATGCCACGATCCACGGCACAGATCACGGGATGCTCGATCGCGACCCCTCCGAACGGGCAGTGCTCGCTCACGATCCGCAGCTCGTCGCCGTGGCGTTCGGCGTGGGCGGCGAAGCCGTGGGCGGTGAGCGCGTCGGCCACGGCGTGCAGCGCCGCCTGGAACGAGCGGTGCTGGTCGGACCCCGGCAACATGCCCGCCGCCATGGCCCGGCCGTAGTCGCTCCCCACGCTCTCGGCCAGCTCCTCGGCCCGTTCGGGACCGAGCGCCGCCAGCGCCCGTCCCAGCAGCTCGACCAGCACGTCGTCGTGGCGGAGCGGCAGATCCAAGGCGATGTCGGGTGCGACCACCCGGTAGCGCTTGGACGGCCGCCCGGCGCCCCCGCCGGTGGTGCGGCCCACCGTGACGTCGAGGTAGCCGCCGGCGCACAGCTTGTCGAGGTGGTGCCGCGCCACGTTGGGGTGCAGCTCGAAGCGCTCGGCCACGGCTGAGGCGGTGACGCCGTCGTCGTGCTCGTGCACGAACAGGTAGATCTCGCGCCGGGTGGGATCGCCGAACGCCGACGTGATCGCCGTGACCACCGACGCGAAGTCGGTCCGCGACATCGTCGGCTGGTGGGGCGGCGCGGCCACGTCGATATTGTAACTATGGCCGTAGTGGTAATCCCCTGAACAGCCTGGGAGCCCGCCGAATGCCCGTCACCGAAGCCCAGGTCCTCGACGCACTTCGTCCCGTCCAGGACCCTGAGCTGCACCGCAGCATCGTCGACCTCGACATGGTGCGACGCATCGCCGTGGACGGTCCGCGGGTCGACGTGACGGTGGCGCTCACGGTGGAGGGCTGCCCGCTGCGCAGCGAGATCACCCGCCGGGTCGACGGCGCGATCACGGCGCTCGACGGCGTCGAGGCCGTCGACCTCGACTTCACCGTGATGACCGACGAGGAGCGGGCCGCGCTGCGCACCAAGCTCCACGGCGATCCCGCCGCCACGGCGGGGACTCACCAGGCGCACGGCCACGCCGAGGGGCGGGAGATCCCCTTCGCGGATCCCGGCAGCACCACCCGGGTGCTGCTGGTCGCCTCGGGCAAGGGCGGCGTCGGCAAGTCCTCCGTCACGGCCAACCTGGCCGTCGCCCTGGCCCAGCGGGGACGCGACGTGGCGGTGGTCGACGCCGACGTGTGGGGCTTCTCGATCCCCCGCATGCTCGGGGTGCAGCACGCCCCGGTGGTCATCGACCAGATGCTGGTGCCGCCCGAGGCCCACGGCGTGCGCTGCATCTCCATGGGGTTCTTCGCCCAGGAGGACCAGCCGGTCATCTGGCGGGGCCCGATGCTGCACAAGGCGCTCGAGCAGTTCCTCACCGACGTGTTCTGGGACGAGCCCGACTTCCTGGTGGTCGACCTGCCCCCCGGCACCGGCGACATCTCCATCAGCCTGGCCCAGTTCCTGCCCCGGGCCGAGGTGTTCGTGGTGACCACCCCGCAGCCCGCCGCCCAGCGGGTGGCGCAGCGGGCGGCGTTCATGGCCCAGAAGGTGAACCTCGAGATCAAGGGCGTCATCGAGAACATGTCGTGGTTCACCGGCGATGACGGAAGGCGCTACGAGCTGTTCGGTGCCGGCGGCGGCCAGGATCTGGCCAGCCGCCTCGGCGTCCCGCTGGTGGGCCAGGTGCCGTTGGTGCCCGAGCTGCGGGCGGGCGCGGACTCCGGGTCGCCCATCGTGGCGTCCGATCCCGACGGCGAGGCCTCCCAGGTGTTCGCCCGCATCGCCGAGACCATCGACGTCGAGCTCGCCCCCCGCCGCATCTACCGCTCCGAGCTGCGCATCAGCTGAGCTCAGACGGGCAGGGTCTCCTCCAGGAAGCCCACGACCGCGCCGTTGAACACGTCGTTGCGGTCGCCGGCGACCATGTGGCCGGCGCCGGCGACGTCGACGGACCGGGCGTGGGGGACCAGCGAGCGCAGGTGACGGGCGCCGGCCTCGGAGAGCACGTCGCTCTGGCGGCCCCGGACGAGCAGCACGGGCAGCGTGAGGGCCCGGGCCGCGTCCTCGAGGCGGGCCTCGTTGCGGATCGACCGGGGCTCGTCGGCGCTCGGGTCCCGGGCCATGAAGGCGGGATCCCAGTGCCAGTACCAGCGCCCGTCGTCGTGGAGACGCACGTTCTTGCGGAGGCCCGACAGGTCAGAGGGCCGGGGCCGGTGGGGGTTGTACGCGGCCACGGCGTCGGCCACCTCCTCGAGGTCGGCGAAGCCGTCGAGGTGGCCGAGCATGAACTCGCCGATGCGGGCCACGCCCTCGGGTTCGAGGCGGGGGGCGACGTCGACCAGCACGAGGGCCCTCGCTACGGGCCGGCGCTGAGCGCCGGCCCTACGCGGCATGCTTCCCGCTCTTGCAGCTTCGCTGCGGGCCGCTCGGGCTTCGACGCTGCACTTCCCGCTCTCGGCGCCTCCGGCGCCGGGCCGCTCGGGCCCAGGGGCCTCGCCTCCGGGCTCGGCCTCAGGGTCGGCGTCAGCGTCCTCGGCCTCGGCGATGGCGACCAGCGAGGCGACCCCGCCGAGCGAGGCGCCGACCAGCGCCGGTGTCCGGCCGTGGGCCCGACGGGTCGCCCGGGCCACGGTCCGCACGTCGCCGGCGAAGGCGTCGAGGCTGTAGTCGCCGTCCGGCGCCCAGTCGCTGTCGCCGTGGCCCCGCAGGTCGACGGTGGTGGCGCGCCAGCCCTTGTCGCCCAGCAGGCGGGCGGTGGCGCCCCAGGAGTGGCGGGTCTGCCCGCCGCCGGGGAACAGCAGCACCGGGGGACCGTCGTCGGGCCCGTAGGCGTCGGCCGCCAGCTCGAGTCCGCGGGCGGGCAGGCGCAGGTCGGCATCCATCGAGCCAGTCTGCCGGGCTCCCCGCCAGGGGAGGCGAATCAGGCGCTGGCGGCGGCCACCTCGGGCGGGCGGAAGCCGGGTACCGGGCGCGGCTTGCGGTGCTCGATGATCTCGTCGACCAGCCCGTAGGCCACGGCGTCCTGTCCCCGGAGGATGAAGTCGCGGTCGATGTCGGCCTTGATGCGGTCGCGGGGCTGGCCCGTCCGTTCGGTGAGCACGTCGATCATCCGCTCCCGCATGGTGACCATCTCGCGCACGGCGATCTCCATGTCGACCGACTGGCCCTGGGCGCCGCCGTGCGGCTGGTGGATCAGGATGCGGGCGTTGGGCAGCGCCGCCCGATGGCCCGGCTCGCCGGCGGCCAGCAACACGGCGGCGGCCGAGGCGGCCTGGCCGACGCACACCGTGTGGATCGGCGGCCCGAGGAACACCATGGCGTCGTACACGGCGAACAGCGCCGTCATGTCGCCGCCGGGCGAGTTGATGTAGAGGTTGACCGGGCGGTCGATGTCCTCGCCTTCGAGGTGCAGCAGCTGGGCGATGATCAGGTTGGCGACCGTCTCGTCGAGCTCGCCGCCCAGGAACACGATGCGGTCCTTGAGCAGGCGGGAGTAGATGTCGTAGGCGCGTTCGCCCCGGTTGCTGGTCTCGATGACGGTGGGGATGAGCATGAGCGGGGCCTCCCGTGTCAGGGCACTTCCGCAACCGGATGGTTGCGTGTCTGCTTGCCGAGGCTAAGGTCGCGATGGCGGATTCGCAACTGTAGAGTTGCGGGTATGACCGATGAGCATGCTCAGGTTCGCAGTGTCACCCGGGCGGTCGAGGTCGAGGCCGACGCCGACGAGGTGTGGTCGGCGATCAGGGACGCCGACCAGCGGTCGCTCTGGCTCGACGACGACGACGCCCGCGCGCGCCAGCTGCGGCTGGACGAGGTCGACGACGGCCGCCGCCTGGTGTGGACCTGGTGGCATCCCGACGACGAGTCCGGTGCCTCGACGGTCGAGATCGTGCTGGCGCCGACCCCCGGCGGGACCCGCGTCGTGGTCACGGAGACGCTCGCTACCCCGGTGCGGGCCAGCGCCACCGCTGCCGGCGGAGGCGTGACGCTGCGGGCGGGCGACCGCTGGGGCTACCGCCTGCTCGGCCTCGAGCTGCTCTTCGTGGCCGCCGGGGTGCTCGCCCGCTGACAGGCGTGGCGGATCCCCCGTGACGCGTGAGCCGAGCGACGCGGTGTTCGCGGCGCTGGCGGATCCCACCCGCCGGTCGATCCTCCGCGCCGTCGCCGAGCGGGGGCCTGTGACCGCCACGGCGCTGTCGCACGGCCTGCCCATCAGCCGCCAGGCGGTGGCAAAGCACCTGGGTCTGCTGCGGGGCGCCGGCCTGGTGGCGGCGGATCGGACCGGCCGGGAGACCCACTTCAGGGCCGTCGGCGCCCCGCTCGAGGACCTGGCCGCCTGGGCCGAGCAGACCGGCCGCCGCTGGGACGACCGCCTCGCCCGCCTCCGCGACCGCCTGGCGCCGTGAGCCCGGGCGCCGGGCGACGTACCCCTCGGAAGGGTGCTTACAGGCTGGTGAAGGTCGACGTCGCCGCCGGTCCGATCAGCGTGCGCCGGGCATAGCCTCGGGGCGTGAGCAGCACCTCGGCGTCGGTCCCCGTCGAACCTGACGGCGGAGGCACGCCCATCGGCCGGCGCGTGGTGCTCGGCATGCTGGGGCTCGGCGGCCTCGGCATCCTGCTCGGCGACAAGGTCCAGGCCGGCATCGAGAGCGTGCTCCGGCCCATCACCCAGAACGATCCGACCGGGCTGACCTCGTTCGTGCCCACCGCCGGGCGGTTCCGCATCTACTCGGTCGTCGGGCACCTGCCCGAGCGCAGCGAGGCCGACTACCGCCTCACCGTCGACGGCCTCGTCGACCGCCCGCTGACTCTCAGCCTCGACGACCTACGGGAGCGCCCCCAGACCGACCTGGTGCGCGACTTCCAGTGCGTCACCGGCTGGCGGGTCCCCGACGTGCCGTGGCGCGGCGTCAAGGTCGGGGAGCTGCTCGACGAGGCCGGGGTCCAGGCGTCGGCCACGCACCTGCGCATCTGGTCGTTCGACGGCGCCTACACCGAGAGCCTGACGCTCGACCAGGCCCGCCGCGACGACGTGCTCGTCGCCCACGAGATGGAGGGCGGACCGGTCAGCCGCGAGCACGGCGGCCCCGTCCGTCTCTATGTCGCCCCCATGTACGGCTACAAGTCCCTCAAGTGGCTGGAGCGGATCGAGGTCGTCGACGAGCTCGACCCCGGCTACTGGGAGGACCGGGGCTACGACGTCGACGCCTGGATCGGGCGGTCCAACGGGCGCGACGACGAGCCGGCCTGAGCGTGCAACCACTGCGGGCACCCACCGCGGAGCACGAGATGCTCGACCGGTTCACGCCGGCCGAGCGGGCGCTCCACTGGGCGACAGGGGTGGCGGTGCTCGCCTGCGCGGTGACGGGGCTGATCCTGTACGTCGGTCCGCTCAGCACCCTCGTGGGCCGGCGCAACCTGGTGAAGGACGTGCACGTGTTCTCCGGCCTGGCGATGCCGGTGCCCCTGGTCCTGGCCTACCTGGGACGGTGGCGGGACGCGGTGCGAGCCGACGTGCGCCGCCTGTCCCGCTGGACGGCGGCCGACCGCCGCTGGCTGCGGACCCGGGGCCGCGAGCGTGACCACCGTGAGGTGGGCAAGTTCAACGCCGGGCAGAAGGCCAACGCCGCCTTCGTCGCGGGGATGATCCCCGTGATGTTGGCCACCGGCTCGATCATGCGCTGGTTCGGGCCCTTTCCCCTGGAGTGGCGCACCGGCGCCACCTTCGTCCACGACTGGACCGCCATCGCTACCTGGCTGGTGGTCGCCGGCCACATCGCCATCGCCCTGTCCGACTCCGGTGCGCTGCGGGGCATGATCACGGGCCGGGTCACCCGCCGGTGGGCGGAGGACCACCATCCGCAGTGGGCCGGTCGGGCCGATGATGCCCGTGACACCGTACGATGACGGCCGCTCGATCGAGGAGGAAGAGAACGACGTGGACGTGCGCATCGGGGTGAAGAGCTCGCCCAAGGAGCTCGAGGTGATGCTGGCCGACGACACCGACTCGGACGCGGTGCGCGAGCATGTCGACGCCGCGTTCAAGGACGGCGGCACGTTGTGGCTCACCGATCGGCGCGGCCGGCAGTTCGGCGTGCCCGTCGACAAGGTCGCCTACGTCGAGATCGGCAGCACCGAGACGGGGCGGCGCATCGGCTTCGGCGGCTAGCGCCACATCCCCCTCGTGACCGTGCAGCCTCGGGGGCTGCGCCCCCGCACCCCATCGTCGCCCGGCTCGCTGGCGCTCGCGCGGTCGACCGGTCACGAGCTGCGCTCATGACCGCCCTGCTCGACCGCCGGCTGCTGTTCGTCACCGGCAAGGGCGGTGTCGGCAAGACCACCGTCGCCGCTGCGCTGGGGTCGCTGGCGGCGTCGCAGGGCCGGCGCACGCTGCTGTGCGAGGTCGATGCCAAGGGCAACCTGGCGGGTGCCTTCGAGACCGGCCCGACCGAGTTCCGCGAGCGCGAGATCGCGCCCGGGCTGTGGGCCATGGCGATGGACACCGAGGCCTCGCTCAAGGAGTACCTCCGTCTCCAGCTCAAGCTGCCCCTGCTCGCCCGCCTGGGGCCGCTGGCGCGGACCTTCGACTTCGTGGCCAACGCCGCTCCGGGGGTCAAGGAGATCCTGACCGTCGGCAAGCTCTGCTACGAGGTGCGGGAGGGGCATTACGACCTGGTGGTGGTGGACGCACCGGCGTCGGGGCACATCGTGGGCCAGCTCGGGGCGCCGGAGGCGATCAAGGACCTGGTCAAGGTGGGCCTGGTCCGCGACGAGACCGGCTGGATGCTCGACATCCTCGGCGACCCCGCCACGACGGGGGTGGTCATCGTGGCCACGCCCGAGGAGATGCCGGTGACCGAGACCTTGGAGCTGGCGGCGCGGCTGCGGGACGAGACCGTGGTCGACCTGGCGGCGGTGGTGGTCAACCGCGTGCTGCCCGAGCTGTTCACCCGGGGCGAGGAGGAGATCTTCAGGGCGCTGCGCCGGCCCGACGACACGGCGGCGCTGGCGGCGGCGGTGCAGGGCCCGGTGGAGCCGCTGCTCGCCGGCGCCGAGCTGGCGGTCAAGCTGCGCCGGACTCGGGCGGAGCACCTGGGTGAGCTGCGCCAGGGCCTGCCCCAGGGCATCCAGCTGCTCTACGTGCCCGAGCTGTTCCAGCGCAGCCACGGCGTGCGGGCGACCCGCCAGATCGCCGAGGCGCTGGGCGCGGAGCTGGGGTTCTGATGGCGGGACCCAGGGTTACCGCCGCCTCGTCGCTGGAGCCGTTGCTGGCGGCCAAGGAGATCGTGATCTGCTGCGGATCGGGCGGCGTCGGCAAGACCACCACCGCCGCCACGGCCGCCGCCATGGCCGCGGCCCACATCGGCGGCAAGGTGCTGGTCATAACGGTCGACCCGGCCCGCCGGCTGGCCAACGCACTGGGGCTCGAGCGCTTCGGCAACGTCGAGACGCAGATCGCGCCCGCCGGCTTCGCCGACGCCGGCGTCGAACCGCGGGGCGAGCTGTGGGCGGCGATGCTCGACACCAAGCAGTCGTGGGACGAGCTGGTGGGCGGCCACGCCCCCGACGCCGCCACCCGGGACGCAATCCTCGCCAACCCGCTGTACGACAACATCACCAGCCGCTTCGTGCAGAGCCACGACTACATCGCCATGGAGCGGCTGTACGAGATCCACGCCTCGGGCCGCTACGACCTGATCGTCGTCGACACGCCGCCGACCCGGAACGCCATCGAGTTCCTGGAGGCGCCCGAGCGAATGGCCGACTTCTTCTCGAGCCGGCTGCTGCGCTGGCTCACCGTGCCCGCCCGCAGCCGGGTGTTCACGATGGCGTCGAAGCCGTTCTACACCGTGGCCGACCGCATCCTCGGGTCGCAGTTCCTGCAGGACATCGCCGAGTTCTTCCTGCTGTTCCAGACCATGTACGACGGGTTCGTCGAGCGGGCCCGGGCGGTGACGCGCACGCTGTCGGACAAGCGCACCACGTTCGTGGTGGTGTCGACGCTGGAGCCCTCGCCGGTCCGGGAGACCGAGTTCTTCGTCGAGGCGCTGGCAGAGCGCAAGCTGCACCTGGGCGCCATCGTGCTGAACAAGGTGCTGCCCGACTGGTTCGGCGACCGGGACGCCACCGCCGCGGCCAAGCGCCTGGTCGGCGACCCGGCGGCCCTGGCGAAGGTCGTGACCGCGGGCGGCGCCGACATCGGTGCACCCGACCAGGTGGCCCGGGTGCTGTCCGAGGTGGGGGAGAGCTTCCTCAACTTCCAGCTGGTCGCCACCCGGGAGGCCGAGCAGCGGGCAGAGCTGGCGGCTGTACCCGACGTGGTGGCGACGGTCCCCTACGCCGACCATGACATCACCGACCTCGCCGGCCTGCTCGAGCTGGGTGAGGCGCTGTGGCGGTAGCGCGGCTGCTCCTCGCGTTCGTTGACCATTGGTCATCGAAGGCCTGGGGTCCGCAGCGGTGACCGGTCCGGCCGAAGCAGTGACCTCCGGGGCCGCGCTCCAGCCCCGACCCCATCCCTGGAACCGCGACTTCGAGTGGCAGGACTGCAGCGGCCCCTTCCGGTGGCTGGCCGACGAGCAGGCCCGGCACTACGACCAGCATGGCTACCTCGTCGTGCCCGACCTGGTCCCCCCGACATGCTCGGCGAGGCCACCGCCGCCATCGACCGGTTCGACGAGCAGGCCGAGGCCTACCTCCGCTCGGTCGAGGGCGAGCGCTGCTCGATCGCCGAGGCCGGCGCCATCACCTTCAGCTCCCACCTCGCCGCCCGCTCGGACGTGCTGCTGCACCGCCTGGTCACCCACGTGGCCTTGACAGGCATCGCGGCTGACCTGCTCGGCCCCGACGTCCGCCTGTACTGAGACCAGGCCGTCTACAAGAAGCCCGCGAAGCCCCGGCGCTTCCCCTGGCACGAGGACAACGGCTACGCCTACGTGGAGCCCCAGCAGTACCTCACCATCTGGCTCGCGCTGACCGACGCCACCCTCGACAACGGCCGTCCCCAGGTCGTGCCGGGCCTCCACCGGCTCGGGACCCTCGAGCACCACTACGTCGAGCCGCTGGGCTGGGAGTGCCTCGACGAGCCGGAGGGCCCGGTCGCGGGGCCGGTGGCGGCCGGCGGGGCGGTCGTGTTCTCGTCGCTGACGCCGCACCTCACCGGTCCCAACGTGACCGACGGCGTGCGCAAGGCATACATCGTGCATTACGCACCCGACGGCGCCGAGCGCCTCGAGGGCGACCCCACCTCCGGGCCGCCGACAGCCCGCGTCCGCTGCGACGCGCCGGATCGCCAGTTCCCGGTGGTCGTAGGGGGACACCAACCAGTCCTTGAAGATTTTCGGGGGGCTATGCCCCCGAAAATCCTCAAAGAGCGTCCCTAGACAGCACAATCGTGGCGGATGGCCACCCTCGCCGAGCTCACCCGCTTCTTCACCCGGCTCGACGCGGGCGCGGTCGCCCACCTCCAGCGCCTGGTGGCGAGCTGGGGACTGCTCGCGGACTTCTGCTTCGCCGACCTGCTGCTGTTCGGCGTCGTGGGTGAACCGCGCGAGGGCGGCACCAACCGGTTCGTGGTGCTGGGACAGGTGCGCCCCACCACCGCCCAGACCGTGTACCGGGCCGACTGGGTGGGCACCGTCCTCGAGGGGGAGGACCGGCCGCTCGTCGCCAGGGCCTACCGGCTGGGCGAGATCATCGAGGGCGAGATCGTCATCTCACCGCTCAAGGAGCGGGTGCGGGTGCTGTGCATCCCGGTCCGCTACCGGGGGCGGGTCGTCGGCGTGCTCACGCGGGAGTCGGCCCCCGCCTTCGGCCGCCAGCCCGGCGAGCTCGAGCGCACCTACGTCGACGTGTTCAACCGCTTCGCCCGCATGATCTCCAGCGGCGACTTCCCGTTCGACGCGGACGACGCCGAGAGCGAGGAGGCACCCCGCGTGGGCGACGGGGTCATCGTGCTCGACGCCTCGGGACGGGTCGAGTACACGTCCCCCAACGCGGTGTCGACCCTGCACCGGCTGGGGGTGCACGCCAACGCCGAGGGCCTGCGCTTCTCGGACCTCGGGCTCGAGGAGACGGTGGTGCGCACCGCCTTCGCGCTGGGGACGCCGGTGACCGAGGAGCTGTCCCGGGGCGTCGACGTCACGGTGCTCATGCGGGGCATTCCCCTGCTGGACCAGGGCGCGGTCACCGGCGCCGTGGTGCTGCTGCGCGACATCTCGGAGCTGCGCCGGCGCGACCTGCTCCTGATGTCCAAGGACGCCACCATCCGCGAGATCCATCACCGGGTGAAGAACAACCTGCAGACCATCTCGTCGCTGCTCCGCCTGCAGGGGCGGCGGCTGGCCCGGGGCGAGGCCAAGACCGCCATCGAGGAGTCGGTGCGGCGCATCCGCTCGATCGCGCTGGTGCACGAGATCCTGTCGCGGGAGGCCGGCGACGACGTGCCCTTCGTCGAGATCGTCAAGCCGGTCGTGGGGATGGTGGCCGACAGCATGATCTCGCCCGAGCACCCCATCCGCTTCGAGGTCCAGGGAGACGGGGGCATCCTGCCGGCGAGCGTCGCCACCCCCCTCGCTGTCGTGCTCAACGAGCTGCTGCAGAACGCCGTCGACCACGCCTATCCGCACGAGCTCGAGCTCGCCGGCACCCCCGGCCGGGTGCGCGTGGAGATCGAGCGCGACGGGCGCTGGCTGCGCCTACGGGTCGCGGACGACGGCGTGGGCCTGCCGCCGGGCTTCGACCTCGACCGGTCGACGGGGCTGGGGCTCTCGATCGTGCGGACCCTGGTGACCGGCGACCTGTCGGGCGACATCTCCATCGCCCGCGGGCGGGGCGACGGCGACCGGCCCGGGACCGAGGTGGCGCTCAGCGTGGCCGTCGACGCGACGAACGAAGACGCCCTCGATCAGGCACGGCCGACGTCCCTGTGACTGATCTTGTGGCCGGTCGTCCCCAGACCCGGCCGCCCCAGCTGCCCCAGCAGCTTGTGGCGGTTGTGCGGTGCTCGATCGGTCAGGAGGCGGCCTTGCGCTGGCGGGCCACCCACTGGCGGCGCAGCGCACGGCGCTCTTCCTCGGACGTGCCCCCCCAGATACCGCTGTCCTGGTTTGTGACCAGCGCGTACTCGAGGCACTCCCGCTGGACCTCGCACTGCCGGCACACGGACTTGGCGGTCTCGATCTGCTCGATCGCCGGGCCGGTGGTGCCGACCGGGAAGAACAGGTCGGGATCGGTGTCACGACAGGCGCTGTACTCGCGCCAGTCGTCGTTCTCGTTGGACAGAATGATGCTGCGGCTCTGCGTCAGGGCCACGGGACCTCCACGGCGGATTCGGGTCACCGAGATTGTGACGAGTTTCACATGCCACCGCGCTGCAATACGTGATGCGTGTGGCTGCGACGGCGCAACGATACTGGGAGTTGGCGTGCTCGGCAAGGACTTTTTCCTGGCGCGAAAGCGCGTTTCGTGACCCTGTTGTTTCGGGGGCTGCGCCCCCGGGCCCCCATCGCCGCCCGGCTCCCTGGCGGTCGCGCGGTCGGCCGGTCACGAGGTGCCCTCGTGACCGTGTTGTTTCGGGGGCTGCGCCCCCGGGCCCCATCGCCGCCCGGCTCCCTGGCTTGTCGACCCAACTATCCGCCCGTCTCGCGGCGACAAGGCGAGCGGGCTCTAGTTGGGTCGATCGCACGGTCGGCCGGTCATGAGGTGCCCTCGTGACCCTGGTGATTGGGCACAAGGGCGCGGCGGGCCTGGCGCCGGAGAACTCGCTGGCCGCGTTCCGGGCCGCCCGCGACGTGGGCGCCGACGGTGTCGAGCTGGACGTTCGCCGCACGGCGGACGGCGCATTGGCCGTTCACCACGACGCTGCGCTGGCGGACGGCCGCCGGCTGCTGGACCTCGAGGCGAGCGGGCTGCCCCAGGGCATCGCGACGCTCGGCCCGGCGCTCGACGCCTGCGACGGCCTGGCACTGGTCAACGTGGAGATCAAGAACTGGCCGCTCGACGGCGACTTCGACGAGTCCCTGGCCATCGCCGACGCCGTGGTGGCCGCCCTGGCGGAGCGGCCGACGCGCGAGCGGTACGTGATGTCGTGCTTCCACCTGCCCACCGTCGACCGGGTGCGCGAGCTGGCCCCCGATCTGGTCACCGCCTGGCTGGTGGGCATCGTCGGGTCCGACGACGGCGCCCAGGTGATCGCCGAGGCCGTCGACCACGGCCACCGGGCGCTCCACCCCCACCACGCCCTGGTCACGCGGGGGCTGGTGGAGCGGGCGCACGCCGAGGAGCTGGCGGTCAACACCTGGACCTGCAACGATCCCGAGCGCATCCGCTGGCTGGCCGAGGGGGCGGGGGTGGACGGCATCGTCACCGACCGCCCGGACGTCGCGCTCGCGGCGCTCGGCCGAGCGAACCAGGGCTAGGGCAGGACGAGGTCCAGCACCTCGGGCTCGTGGCGGAGGTCGAGCTGCTCGGCGTCGCCGAGATGGTCGCCGTCGACCTGGTAGGGGACCGGGCCGTACGCCCGCACGCTCAGCGCCGCCAGGTCGGTGCGGTGGTCGACCCACCGGCTGCGGCGCAGCACCGCCCCGCTCCGCAGGGCCGACGCGATGATGCGCATCGTGCGGCCGAAGGCCATGGTCCGCAGCGTGATCGACGCTAGGCCCCGATCGAGCGTGGCCTCGGGCGCCAGGTCGAGCGGCCGGTTGCCCAGATAGGTGTAGGGGTTGGTGTTGAGGACGATGGTCAGGTAGGCGTCGTCGATCACCGTGCCGTCGGCGTGGTGGACGGCGAAGCGGGGGCGGCTGCGGTCGTAGTGGCGGATCCACGTGTCGAACCCGGCGTAGACGAACAGCGGATGGCCGGCGTAGCGCTTGAGCCCGGCGCGGCGCTCGACCTGCTCCACCACGGCGGCGTCGAACCCCACGCCGGTGTGGAACAGGAAGTAGCGGCCGTTGACCGACCCCAGCCCCACCCGCCGGATCGAGCGCCGGGCCAGCGCGTCCAACAATCCTCCGGTGGCCTCGATCGGGTCGTTGGGCAGGCCGATCGTGCGGGCGAAGACGTTGGTCGACCCGCCGGGCAGCGGCGCCAGCGCGCACGCCGTCCGGGCCAGGCCGTTGGCCGCCTCGTTGAGCGTGCCGTCGCCCCCGAGCACCACCACGACATCGACGCCGTCGGCGGCCGCGCCCTGGGCCAGGCGGGTCGCGTGACCGCGCCGGCTGGTCTCGGCGAGGGTCACGTCGTGGTCAGCCGACAGCGCCTTCTGGATGACGACGCGGCTGCGCGGCGTCACCGACGATGCCGACTCGTTGACCAGCAGGAGCAGCCTCATTAGGGCGGCGAAGTTAGCCGCCAGGGCCGGGAGGGGATTTGGTCGGGTCGCGAAACGGGGGGCAGCATGGCTCCCCATGAACGTGGTCGTGTGCGTGAAGCAGATCCCGGATCCCGCCGAGCCGGGGAAGCTCGAGGCCGACAACACCCTCGACCGCAGCGGCAAGCTGATCCTCGACGAGTCCGACAGCTACGGCGTCGAGATGGGGCTCCAGCTGGCCGATGCGTCGGGCGGCGGCGAGGTCACCCTGGTCTCGATGGCCCCCAACGGTGAGACCTCGGGCCTGCGGACCGCGCTGGCCATGGGCGCCGCCAAGGCGATCCTGGTGTCGGACGAAGCGCTGTCGGGCGCCGGGGCCCTCGACACCGCCAAGGTGCTGGCCAAGGCCATCGAGCGGGCCGAGGCCGACCTGGTCCTGGCCGCCACCGAGTCGAGCGACGGCTACACCGGCACCGTCCCCGAGCAAGTCGCCGCGCTGCTGGGACGCCCGTCGATCACATTCGCCAAGCACGTCGAGGTGGCCGACGGCACCGTCAAGGTCCAGCGCCAGACCGAGTTGGGTTACGACGAGGTCGAGGCCCCGCTGCCGGCCGTCGTGTCGGTGACCGCCGGTGTGGTCGAGCCCCGCTACCCCAGCTTCAAGGGGATCATGGCCGCCAAGTCCAAGCCGGTCGACCAGCTCACCCTCGCCGACCTGGGCATCGACCCCGGCTCGGTGGGCGCGGCCGGCGCCGGCCAGGAGATCGTGGCGGTGGACGACGCGCCCGCCCGCGAGGCCGGCGAGATCGTCGAGGACGACGGCGAGGGCCACGCCAAGATCGTCGCCTTCCTCGAGAACCTCAAGGTCATATGACCCAGCTGGGAGAACGAAGGAGACGACGACCGCAATGGCTCTGAACCGCATCTGGGTCCTCGCCGAGGCCGCCGAGGGCAAGGTCGCCCCCATCACGCTGGAGATGGTCACCAAGGCCCGGGCGCTGGGTGGGACCGTCGAGGCCGTCTACGGAGGCGGCGACGCCGACGCCATCGCCGAGACGCTCGGCGCCTACGGCGCCACCAAGGTGTACGCCACCGGCGACCTCGGCGGCAGCCTGCCGGGCGTGCCCGTGGCGTCGGCCATCGCCAAGCAGGTCGCCGACGGCAACGCCCCCGACCTGCTGATGATCGGCACCACCTACGACGGCCGCGACCTCGCCGCCCGCCTGTCGGTGGCGCTCGACAAGCCCGTGCTGACGAACAACGTCGAGATCGATCTCGACGGCGACACGCCGGTCGTGACCACGCCGGTGTTCGGCGGCACCAAGCTGGTGCGTACCAGGTTCACGGCCGGGGGTCCGCACATCGCCCTGTTCCGGCCCAAGTCGTTCACCGCCGAGTCGTCGGGCGGCGGGGCGGCCGAGGTCGCCACCATCGAGGTCACCGACCCGGGTGCCGCCAAGGTGCAGAACCGCCACATCGAGGAGGCGACCGGGCCCAAGCTCGATGAGGCCGACATCGTCGTGTCCGGCGGCCGGGGTCTGGGCGAGGCCGGCAAGTACGAGATGATCGAGCAGCTCGCCAAGGCGCTCAAGGCGGCGCCGGGCGCGTCACGGGCCATCGTCGACGCCGGTTGGGTGCCCTACAGCTACCAGGTGGGGCAGACCGGCAAGGTCGTGAAGCCGACCGTGTACATCGCCGCCGGCATCTCCGGTGCCACGCAGCACTTGGTGGGCATGAAGGGCTCGAAGAACATCGTCGCCATCAACAAGGACCCCGAGGCCCCGATCTTCTCGGTCGCGGACCTCGGCATCGTCGGCGACGTGCACAAGGTCCTCCCCAAGCTCCTCGAGGCGCTGCAAAACCGCTGAGTCCTTCCCTTTCTGGTGACGTGATCCGTTGATTTCCAACGGATCACGTCACCAGAAGGTGCTGCCGTCGCCTCGACGGCCAGAATGTCACACCCCGCTGGTGAACTGGCGGGCCATGGCTCACGTCTCGATGAGGGCCATCGCCGAGCGGGCCACAACGCAGCTCGGTCTCGTGACAACCGACCAACTCTCCGGCCTCGGCGTGACCGAACAGGCTCGGCGCACCCTCGAGGTGAGGGGCCGGCTCGAGCGCCTCGGCACCCGGGTGTGGCGCCTGCCCGGCCATCCCGCATCCTGGCATCAGCGCCTGCTGGCGGCGACGCTCGAAGCGGGACCCGATGCCGTTGTCTCGCACCTCGCCGCCTGCGCTTGGTGGAGGTTCGAGGGCATCAGCCCCGGGGCTATCGAGATCACAGTGCCCCGGTCCCAGCGACCCAGGCGCATCCCCGCCTTGGTGCACCGGTCTCGCGATCTGTTGGCGGTCGATATCGACCGCAATGGCGGCCTGCCGGTCACCACACCCAGCCGATCCCTCATTGACGCCGCACCTCGCTTGACTCGGGACCAGATCGAGGCCGCCGTCGATGTCGGCGCTCGCACCGGGCTGGTCTGGGTGCCGTACCTGCGCTGGCGTGTCGATGAGCTCCGGCGCCAGGGCCGCAGTGGGGTCGTCAAGCTCCTCGATGTCCTGCCCCAGGAGGCCACACGGGAGCGCGAGGAATCGTGGCTGGAGCGGCGGGTCTCGAAGGTCATTCGCGACGCCGGTTTGCCGCCGCCCAGGTGCCAGGCGCGGTTACGGCACAGCGGCGGGGCGGCACGGGTCGACTTCGTGTACGAGGAGGCTCGGCTCGTGCTCGAAACCGACGGCCACGCGACGCACGCCACTCGTCGGCAGCGCCAAGCCGACGCCGAGAGGAGCTCCCGGCTGATGGCCGAGGGTTGGCGGGTGGTGCGGTTCACCTACGAGGACGTCGTCGAGCGCCCGGCCTATGTCGTCGACACGATCCGAGCGTTCCTCGGGCTCTCGACGGTTTCGGTGACGTGATCCGTTGAAATCCAACGGATCACGTCACCAGTATCCAGGTGTCCCGCGCGGCTGCGCCGTCAGTCGAAGGTGTCGCAGCGGGACGAGTCCCCGGACCCGAAGCCGCGGTTGAACCACTCCTGGCGCTCGGCGGCGGAGCCGTGGGTCCAGGTCTCGGGGTTGACGTCCATGCCGGCCTGCTCCTGGATGCGGTCGTCGCCGACGGCCTGGGCCGCGGCCAGCCCCTCCTCGATGTCGCCGGCCTCGAGGTCGCCCCGGGCATAGACGGAGTGCGCCCACACGCCGGCGAGGCAGTCGGCCTGCAGCTCCAGCCCAACCGACCACTGGTTGGCCTCCGCCTGCGAGCCGGCCGCCTGCTGCCGGTCGCGCACCTCGTCGCTGATGCCCAGCAGGTTCTGCACGTGGTGGCCGATCTCGTGGGCGATCACGTAGGCCTGGGCGAAGTCGCCGGGGGCGCCGAACCGGTCGCTCAGCTCGCGGAAGAAGTCCAGGTCGATGTACACCTCGCCGTCGGCCGGGCAGTAGAACGGCCCTACGGCCGAGGTTGCCGGCCCGCAGGCGGTGTCGACCTGCCCGGTGAACATGTTGAGGCGGGCGAACCGGTACTCCTGCCCGGCCCGTTCGAACTCCGCGGCCCACACCGCCTGCGTGTCCTCGGCCAGGAACTCGACGAACGCCGCCTCCTCGGACTGGGCCTCGGTGGCGATCTCGTCGGAGCGCGACTCCTGCGGTACCGCCCCCGGCAGCTGCTCGAGGATGCTGCCGAGCCCACCACCCCCGCCGCCACCACCGGCCAGCAGCGCGACGAGCAGCGCGATGATCCCGGCAAGGCCGCCGCCCGCCGCCAGCGGCACGCCAACCCGACGCCCGGCACCGGTTTGGCCGCGGATGTCGTCGACGTGCTCGCTCTTCGTCCGGCGCCATTTCATGGCTAAGGCGTACCCTGCGCCGGTCGGCGCCAGCACCGGTTCCGCGTCCTACGCTGACTGGCCGTGCCCACTGCCGCCGCCACCACCCGCGCCAGCTGGACGAACTGGGGGCGCAACCAGGTGTGCGCGCCGGCCGAGATCCGGCGGCCGGAGTCCGAGGGCGAGCTGGTCGAGCTCGTCAAGCACGCGGCCGCCAACGGGCAGCGGGTCAAGGCAGTCGGCTCCGGGCATTCGTTCACCGCCATCGCCTGCACCGATGGCATCCTCGTCGACCTCGGGCGCTACACCCGCGTCCTCGACCACGATCGGACCAACGACAGGGTGACCGTCGAGGCCGGCGTCCCCCTGCACCGGCTGTCCGATGAGCTGGACAGCAGGGGCTTGGCGCTCGAGAACCTCGGCGACATCGACCGGCAGTCCATCTCCGGTGCCACCCAAACCGCCACCCACGGGACCGGCCTGCGCTACCGCAACCTCTCGGCACAGATCGTCGGCCTGCGGCTGATCACGGCGGACGGCTCGGTCCTCGAGTGCTCGAGCTCCGAGAACGCCGACGCCTTCGACGCCGCCCGGGTCGGCCTGGGAGCGCTCGGCCTGGTGTCGACCGTGACCTTGCAGTGCGTGCCGGCCTTCCGGCTGCACGCCATCGAGGAGCCGGTGCCCGTCGACGAGGTGCTCGCCAACCTCGATGACCTGGTGGCCGACAACGACCACTACGAGTTCTACTGGGTCCCACACACCCGCTGGGCGCTGACCAAGCGCAACCGGCGCACCGACGAGCCCGCCCGCCCCCGTAGCCGCGTGCGCGAGTGGGTCGACGACATCGCCCTGCCCAACCTCGCGTTCGGGGCCGTCTGCCGGGTGGGCCGGTGGCGTCCCACGCTGGCTCCCCGGCTGGCACGGCTGATCCCCAGCAGCGGCCGCATCGACTACATCGACCGGTCCGACAAGGTGTTCGCCAGCCCCCGCTACGTGCGGTTCTGGGAGATGGAGTACGCCATCCCCCGCGACGCCTTGCCCGAGGCGCTCAACCGGGTGCGGCGGCTGTTCGACCAGGCGGGCCTGCAGATCCCGTTCCCCGTGGAGGTGCGGGTGGCGGCGCCCGACGACATCCCGCTGTCGACCGCGCACGGACGGGACACCGGCTACATCGCCGTCCACGTCTACCGGGGCACGCCGTACGACACCTACTTCACCGGCGTCGAGCGCATCATGGACGGCTACGGCGGCCGGCCTCACTGGGGCAAGCTGCACTTCCAGAGCGCCGAGACCCTGGCACCCCGCTACCCGCGCTGGGACGATTTCCAGCGCGTCCGGGGCCGGCTCGATCCCGAGGGCCGCTTCGCCAACCCCTACCTCGACCGGGTCCTCGGCCCCGTCGGCGGGTGAGCGGGATTGACACCGGCTGGGCCGGTTAAACGCCGCAGCCCTTGACCTCGGTCACGCCGTAAGGCACCGTGCCCCGGGCGGGGATTTGGCAATAGCGGGGAGGCGAGGTGTCGGTCGACCGAGAGCGGCGCGGCGTCGGCGCCATGTTCGCGGTCGCCGGCGCGCTGACGGTGCTCGGCGCTCTCGGCCTCTTGGCGGTGGTCAGGGCCGATCGCATCGCCGACGTCCCCGTCGACTTCCCCTGGATTTGGACCGTGGCGGCGTTCGCGGCCTGCGAGGCGTTCGCCCTGCGGGTCGAGCGCCGGCAGGGCGAGCAGTACGGCTTCACGGCCGCGCTCGTGCCGCTGGCGGCCGGGCTGATCTACGCCGAGCAGGGCGCCCTGGTGGCCGCCCGGGTGCTGGGGGTGGCACTGGTGCTGCTCGTCCTGCGCCAGCGGCGCCATCCCGAGGTGGTCTACGAGCTGGCCGTGCACCTGGCGCAGACCGTCTGCGCGATCCTCGTGGTCCGAGCCGTGCTCGGCGACGCCGATCCCATCGGCGCCCGGGGCGTGCTGGCGCTGGCATTGGCCTTGGTGGCGTCGTACGCCCTGTCGCTGGTCGCCCTTGCCGTCCTCATCGCTGCGACGACCCGTGGCCTGCCGCCGGTGCGGTCGCTGGGTGAGCTGGCGCGAACCGACCTGGCGCCGGGCGTGCTCAACGCCGCCATCGGCATCGGGTTGGTGCTCGCGCTCTGGGACCACACCTCGGTCGAGCTGCTGCTGGTCGCCATCGTGCTCGCGTGTGTGGCGTCCAACCGCGTCTACTCCCGGCTGTACGAGCGGCGCCGTGGGCTCGAGGCCCTCAACGAGTTCACCAAGACGGTCGTGCGGTCGGTCGACATGTCCCAGATCGCGGCCTCGGTGCTCGCCGGCTCCCGCTCGCTGCTCAACGCCGACGACGCCGTGCTGCTGTTGAGGGCCGTGGCCCCCGAGGACCCGGGGCGGCGCTTCACCCTCGGGCGCGGCGGCATCGAGGAGGAGCGGACATCGCTGATCGAGCACGAGAGCGACCTGCGGGCCGTCATCCCCGACGGGGTGGCGTGCCGGGTCGAGGTCGGGCCCTTGTGGCCGGCATGGCTCCGGTCCCGCACGTCGGTCGCGGCGCTGGCCGCCCCGATCACCCGGACCAACGGGGCGGTGTTCGGCGCACTCGTCGTCACGCAGGCCCGGCGCAAGGCCGCATCACACTTCGGGGACAACCACACCCGGTTGCTGGGCGAGCTGGCCGGCCAGGCGTCGATGGCCATCGAGAACGGGTTGCTGTTCTCGGTGCTCGAGCGGGAGGCCGCCGAGCGGGCCCACCAGGCGTTGCACGATCCGCTCACCGGCCTGCCCAACCACGCCCGGCTCGCCGAGGTGGTGGAGTCGGCGCTCCACGACGCCTACACCGAACGGGGGCGGGTGGGGCTGATCGTGATCGACCTCGACTCGTTCACCCAGGTGGTCGACGCCTTCGGCCACCAGAGCGCCGACGGCCTGCTCATCCAGGCCAGCACCCGGATGCGGAGCCTGCTGCCCGAGTCGGCCACGCTCGGCCGCCTCGGCGGCGAGCAGTTCGCCGTGGTCCTACCCGGCGTGGCCGACGCCGACGAGGTGATCGGGGCGGCCCGGCTGCTGATCGCGGGGTTCGATCCACCCTTCCAGTCCGAGGGCGTGCTATTGGCGCTGGGCGTCAACGTCGGCGTGGCCGTCTACCCGGAGCAGGCCATCGACGCCCCGTCCCTGATGCAGCGGGCGCACATCGCCGCCGACACCGCCCGCCGCCACCGCAGCGGCTGGGAGATGTACGACCCGGTCAACGATCCCGCCACACCGCGGCGCCTGGCGCTCGGGGCCGACCTGCGCGAGGCGCTCGAGAGCGACGACCTCGACGTGTGCTTCCAGCCCAAGGTCGAGCTGGCCACCAGCGTGGTGCGGGGCGCCGAGGCGCTGGTGCGCTGGAACCATCCCCGCCTCGGGCGGGTCCGGCCCGACGAGTTCATCACCATCGCCGAGCACACGGGCGACATCCGGGCGCTGACGATGGCGGTCATGCGCAAGGCGCTGACCCAGTGCCGGTCGTGGCGCGACCTGGGCATGGACCTGTCGGTGGCCGTGAACCTGTCGGCCCGCAACCTGCTCGACCTGCACCTGGTCGACGACGTGGCCCGGGCGGTGGAGGAGAGTGGGGTGCCGCCCGAGGCCCTCACGCTCGAGCTCACCGAGAGCATGGTGATGAGCGAGTCGCAGCGCTCGGTCCACGTGCTGGGCGGGCTGGCCGAGCTCGGCGTGTGCCTGTCCTGCGACGACTTCGGCACCGGCTACTCGTCGCTGGCCCACCTGCGGCGGCTGCCGATCGGCGAGATCAAGATCGACAAGTCGTTCATCGCCCGCATGACCGTGGACGAGAGCGACCGTGCCATCGCCCGGTCGGTGCTGGCGCTCGGCCGCGACCTCGGGCTGGTCACGGTGGCCGAGGGGGTGGAGTCCCGCGAGGCCTGGGACCTGCTCACGTCGATGGGCTGCGACCTGGCGCAGGGCTACATCGTCTGCCCGCCGCTCACCTCCCGGCAGTTCCGCGAGTGGCTCGATCGCCGCCCCCCGGAGGAGCTCACCACGCTCGGCGACGCCGACGCGGTCGAGGTCCCGGTCGGGGACCAGGCAACCGGCGAACCGGTCAGCGAGCCGGACAGCTCCTGATCGGGGTTACACGAGGGGCCACGGATAGCGGCGGCCGGTGTGGTCGATCGGGAACGTGGCGGCGTCGGCGACGGACCGGGCTCGTCGGACGAGCGCGCGCCGTTCGGCGGGGGCGAGCAGGTCCTCCAGGGCGGGCGGTGGTCCGTCGTCGGCCAAGCGCCGGACGTCCGCCACCAGCCGATCGGGGATGGGCTGGCCGCCGAAGTCCCAGATGACCGTGCGCAGCTTGGTCTCGCAGTGGAAGGTGAGGCCGTTGTCGACGGCCCACAGGTGGCCGTCGCCCCCGGCCAGGCAGTGCCCGCCCTTGCGGTCGGCCGAGTTCGCCACCAGGTCGAAGCAGCAGATGGTGCGGAGGGCATCGTGGCGGGCCTCGTCCTCGATCAACGTGAAGTAGTGCTGCTCGGCGTCGAACGGCACGAACCGCTGGAGCGACCCGACGCCGAACGGCAGGCCGGCGTCGTCGCGCATGACCGTCTCCGGCACGATGTCCCAGCCCAGCCACCGCGACAGCTCGTAGGCCGCCACCTCCCGGCGGTCGAGGCCGTCGGTGAAGTCCCACAGCGGCCGCTCGCCCCGCCTGGGCTTGTAGACGGCCTGAAGGCACTCGTTGCCGGCTCCGCTGCGGACCTCGACCAGCAGCGTGGCGTTGGAGCTCCACGGCATGCGACCCAGGACCTCGACCTCGCCCGTGCGCAGCAGATCGAGGACGGCGGACGAGCAGGGACTCAGTTCATCCGGGGACACACGTGGCCCTCGGCGTCGATCGGCTGCCCACAGAACCCGCAGTCGGGACGTCCCTGGGCCACGAGGTCGAGCGCGAACCGGGCGAACGCCGCAGCCTGCGCCAGCGTGAAGCAGAACCGGGCGGTGGCGGGCTTGCCGCCCTCGGCGGACAGCTCCTCCAGCACCACCACGATCCGCTCCTCCGGCTCGTCGTACTTGACGCCGATCGAGCCGACGTCCCAGTCGAATGGCAGCGGCGTCACCCGACCGTGGCCTTCGGCCGGCTCGACGTCGGGCGACAGGTCTTCGAGCAGGGCCAGCAGGTACTCGCCCAGCGCCGCCACCTGCTGCTTCTCGCAGCGCAGGTACACGACCTCGCCATCGGATCCGCCGGCGAGGAAGAACACCCGCTTGCCGGGCGGTCCCTCCGCTCCCGGCCAGAAGATCTCGGCCTTAGGGAAGTCGTACGACTCACTCATGATCACGACGGCACCAGCGCGCCCGCGTCACCCGCGCCGGCGGTGGCGTTCACCGTGAGCACCATCGGGCCACCGGCGCCGTAGGCGATGGCGGTGAGCGAGCACGGCGAGATCACGACGCGCTGGAACAGGTCGAGGTGGGTGCCCATGGCGTGGGCCACGGCCACCCGGATCGGATCGGCATGCGAGACGGCCACCAGCGTCTCGCCAGGATGCGCTGCCCGCAGCCGCTCGAGGCAGGCGACGATGCGGGCCTGCATGGCGACGAAGGACTCGCCGCCGGGAAAGGTGAAGCCGCTCGGGTAGCGCTGGATCGTGGCCCACTCGGGGCGCTTGCTGACCGCCTTGAGCTCCAGCCCGGTCCAGTCGCCGATGTCGAGCTCGAGCAGGCCGTCGTCGACCTGCACGTCGCAGCCCACGGCTTGGGCGATGGGGGCGGCCGTCTCGCGGGTGCGCTCCAGCGGCGAGCTGTAGACGGCGGCGATGCGCCGGCCCTTGCGCCCGTTGCCCGACGCGAGGGCGGCGATGCGGGCGGCGACCGCCTCGGCCTGGGCGCGGCCCGGCTCGGACAGGTGCAGGCCAGCCGCCCGGCCGGGCAGCTCCTTGCCCGTGGTCGCGGTGGTGCCGTGTCGCACGAGCAGCATCACGGTCGGCGGCGGCGGCTTGCGTCGGCCGCCCGGGCGCCGACCGGTCCGCGTGCCGCTGGTGCGTTCGGCTCCGACCATCGTCGGTCAACCTATCGTCGGCCTCCGTGGATGGCGTCGGCGACACGACCGGTGAATCGCTCGACCGGCTCGAGCGCGAGATAACCCTCTGCCGAGCCTGTCCGCGCCTGGTGGCCTGGCGCGAGCAGGTGGCACGGGAGCCCCGGGCGGCGTTCCGCGACCAGGACTACTGGGCCCGCCCGGTACCGGGCTTTGGCGACCCCGCCGCCCGGGTGGTCATCGTCGGCCTGGCCCCAGCGGCCCACGGCGGCAACCGCACCGGGCGTGTGTTCACCGGTGATCGGTCGGGCGACTTCCTGTACGCCGCCCTGTGGCGGACCGGTTTCGCCAACCAGCCGACGTCGGTCCACCGGGACGACGGGCTCGAGCTCACGGGTGCGTGGATCAGCGCCGCGGTGCGGTGCGCGCCGCCGGCGAACAAGCCCACGCCGGACGAACGCGACCGCTGCCGGCCGTTCCTCGAGCGCGAGCTCCAGCTGCTGCCTGACGTGCGCGTCTACCTGCCGCTGGGACAGTTCGGCTACCAGGTGCTGTGCGGCGTCCTCGGCGTGCGGGCCGGCCCGAGCGGCCGTGGGAGCGGGAAGCGTGTCCCGCCGTTCGGCCACGGCGCCGAGGTGGCGTTGGACGGCGGCCGGACGATCGTGTGCAGCTACCACGTGAGCCAGCAGAACACCTTCACCGGCAAGCTCACGGAGCCCATGTTCGACGCCGTGCTGCTCCGGGCCCGGGAGCTGGCGGGCCTGTAGCCCATCCCAAACCCTGCATGGTCACAGAGGGTCCTTGCCGTCCTTGCCGTTCTTGGCGGGGCCCCGCGGGTCGGCCACGGCGAAACCGGGCCAGCGCTCGCGGCTCTTGGCCGACAGCTTGTGGAGCAGCGCGATGGCGCCGGGGTCCTCGTCGCCGGGGCGGGCGATGATCGACCCGTCGGCGATCATCCGGCTGATGATCTCGCGGCCGAGGTCGGTCCGCACGATCGTCAGCGTCCAGTCATTGTCCTTGCCGATGCCCCCGGTCGAGATGTCGGCGTGCTCCGCAGCGAAGTCGGGGCAGTAGGTGCAGCCCTCGCGGGTCCAGGCGTGACACTCCTTGAGGGGGATCTCGTGGTAGCGGCCATTCCGCATCCACAGCTGGAATACGCCCTTGATGTTCATCTTGACGATGTCGCGCTTGTCGAGGCCGTACTTGGTCCAGAACAGTTCCTCGAAGATCGAGTCGTCGAACGTCTTCGAGCACAGCAGACCGATGTTGAAGAGGAACGGCTTTCCGACCTTGCCGATCTTGCGGGTCCACATGACCGGCGGCACCGACGATTGGCACGACATGCCCACCAGCGCCAGCCGGTTGTGGCCCCGCTCCAGTGCCTCGGCCAACGCCAGCGTGTTGGCGGAGTACGTGTAGCGGCTGCCGGCGCTCTCGAGGATCTCCTCCTTGCTGGCGGCGACGCCGGGCCGGGCCTTCCAATCGTGACCGTCGCCCTCGAGGTAGGAAACCAGCGCGGCGTCGATGTAGTCGTTCTCCAGCGCCCAGATGAGCAGCGCCGACACGAAGCCGCCGTCCTGCCCCATGCGGTGGACCATCTCGTCGGACGCCCGCGTCAGCAGGATGTCCTGGTAGATGCCGCTCTCCTCGTCGGGCTGGCGCACCCGGGCGAACAGGTGCTCGTCGGCCTGGGGCTCCCATGCCCGGAACCGGGGGCAGGCGCGGGTGCACGACGTGCAGCCCTTCTCGCCGTGGATGCAGTTGTCGAGGCCCAGCTCCTCCTCGAGGTGGAACGGCTTGTAAGCACCGGGCTCGTGGGTGTACCCGATGACGTCATGGGGACAGGAGATGACGCAGCCCGCGCAGCCCGTGCACAGGCCGGTCTGGATGACCTCGGCGTACAGCTCCTTCCACTGCGCCGTCCAGCGTTCGCGGGGCTTGGCAGGCGCCTGCGTGTCCGTCACGGCCATGGACTGCAAGCTATTGCCCGAACCCGGGGCTGACATCATTTCGGGCTTGCCTCGCAGGTAGCCTCGTCCGGTCATGCCCCGCGACCCCCGGTACCTGCGCGCATCCGGTCCGCCGCCGCCCCGCCGGCGGCCCGCACCCGGTCCGGGATCGTACGGCGATCGGCGGCCGACAGGCACCCATCCGGGGGGCGGCGGGGGTGGAAAGCCACCACGGCCGCGGTACCGGCCCGAGGAGCCGCAGCCGGCTCCGGAGCCCCATCCGAGCCGCCGACGCCACCGCCGTTCCTGGCGCCAGCGGATCATCCTCACCGCGCTCACGTCGATCCTGGTCCTGTGCCTGGCAGGGGCATCGGTCGGCGGCTACGTGTTGGTCAAGTACAACAGCATCGACCGCGTCGAGGACCTCGACCTGGCGCAGCCACCGGCGGGGGAGCCCGAGAACTACCTGATCGTTGCCGTCGACACGCGTGACGGTCAGGAGAGCAGGAACACCGACACGATCATGGTGGCGCGGGTCGACCCCCAGTCGGACCGCCTCGCGCTGACGTCGTTCCCCCGCGACCTGATGGTCACGATCGCCGACACCGGCGAGATCGAGATGATCAACTCGGCGTACGACCGGCCCAACAATGGCGAGCAGAACCTCATCGACACGCTGAACCAGAACTTCGGTGTGCCCATCCACCACTTCATCGAGGTCAACTTCGAGAGCTTCAAGCGCGTCGTCGACGCCATCGGCGGCGTGTCGATGTGGTTCCCCCTACCGGCGCGCGACCGCAGCGCGGGCGTGTACGTCGACCAACCCGGCTGCGTGCAACTCGACGGGCAAGCGGCGCTGGGCCTCGTCCGGTCCCGCAAGATGCAGGTGCTGACGGACGACGGCTGGGACACGCCGCCCGGCGAGTCGGACCTGACGCGGGTGCAGCGGCAGCAGGCCTTCATCCGGCGGGCGCTGGGCAAGGCGCTGCCCGAGGTGCGGTCGAACCCGCTGCGAATCAACGAGTTCGTGAACATCGCCATCGACAACGTGCGCTTCGACGACCGTCTGGGCGTGAGCCAGCTGATCGACCTGGGCAACCAGTTCCGCGACTTCGACCCCGAGAAGTTCGAGACGTACGGGCTGCCGACCGTGCCCTATCCGCCGAACGAGAACCGGGTGCTGCTCGACACGCGGGCGGCGGCGCCGATGCTCAACGTGTTCCGCGGCCTACCGCCGGGCGAGCTGAGCCCCGACCTGGCGACGGTCCAGGTGCTGAACGCCACCGGCAAGCAGGGATTCGCCCGGGACGTCTCCGGGGCGCTGCAGCGGATCGGCTTCGAGGTGGTCGAGCCCGGCACCACCGACCCCGCCGCCACCACCACGGTGCAGCACGCGCCGGGGCAGGCCAACTACGGCCAGCTGGTGGCCGGCTACCTGACGACGCCCGCCGCGCTGGCCGAGAACCCCGAGCTCGGCGACGGCGAGGTGGTCGTCGTGGCGGGGGCCGACTTCACCACCGTGCACGAGCAGCCCACGCCGACAGAGTCGACCACCTCGACCGCCTCGACCGCCAAGACCACGGCCGCCGGGCAGACGGCCACCAGCGGCGCCGCGGGCGGGTCGGGCTCCACCACGACGTCGACGCCTCAGCAGACCACCACGACGACCAACGATCCCTACGCCATCGGCGAGCCCCCGCCCGGCGAGACCTGCGACTAGTCGCGGATGCCGAGGATCCCGCTCACCTCGATGATGACGTCGGGGAAGGC
>OCZV010000011.1_pt1 | contig 69882 bp, 75 predicted proteins | sample 1539051 | NCBI WGS metagenome assembly OCZV01 (sample SAMEA3113581, study PRJEB22503) | soil metagenome
CCTCGATACCGACCTCCGTACCCCACAGGACGGAGACCTGATCGGCGAACCGGTGGATCGTCTCAAGGAGGCCGCCCTCCTCCACAGTCGAGCGACGCAGGTCCACGAGTGACCCGCGCAGCATCTTTATTGCATCGTTCAGTGCCTCCCGGGCGGCTTCCATGGCATCTGTGGCCTGCTCGTCGCGCTCGACGGCCATGAACTCCTGGGCGTTGCCGATGCCATAGGAGGCCGCGGCGAGCAGCTGGAGGCTCCCGTCGTGGATCTCTTCCGCGATTCGGTGGCGTTCGTTTTCCCGTTCCTGAAAGACTTGCTCGGTCGCTTCGAGCAGTGCTTGCTGTTGTCTTCTGACTCGTTCTGAGAGTTCCTGCTGAGCATGCGCGCCGAGAATCGAGAGGCGAGCGAACATCAGCGGGATCAGAATGATTGCTGCCACTACGGCGCCGAACTCCAGAAACACCGCGGCGGTAGCCGCCCCGAGCCCTGCGAGGACACCCTGCATCAGAATGAATCCGCCAATCGGCCGCGGAATCATGTTTTCCAGAGCCTGCGACAGTGGCAGCTCACGTTCAATGTGGACGCCAATGCCAACCAGGCCAACGCTGATGAGCTGGATGCTGAAAGCTGCGCCGGATATCGTCAGAAGTCCCTCCGGAAAGCGGAATGCGCCGCCTGCCAAACTCACGATTGCCGCGGCGGCACCTAATGCGAGCATCCACTGCGCTCGGTTGAACAGAGCGCGGTTAAGCGGGATCTCGCGCTTGAATTCTCTGGGATCCACTGACCCCAGGCCGGCCGTCACCATTGCGAGACTGGGTGGAAACAGAATTGCTACTGCGACCAGGATTGGATAGGCCATCGTGACTTGGGTGCCGAATCCCAGAGTTACCGGGAGCAGTTGGGCTGCCAAAAGAATGGATAGCCAGAAAAGAAAGTCCGGAACACTCGGCTGTGGAATGTCCGGCTGTGGGGACTCGTCGATGACAACGAGTGCAACAAGAGCCGCCGCCGCGAAGGCAGTGACCAGCCATGCAAATAGCTTCTCCCTCATCCCTCCCAATGGTAGGTGGAAGTTGCACAGCTTGGGTCTATTACAAGTGCTGCGTCTCGGCCGTCGCGTCTGCAGAAAAAAACTGGGGCCGCCGTAAGTGGCAGGCCCCAGTTTGAAGGTGTGTTCGGAATTACCACTTGTACGGTGCGCCGGAAACTGCAAACAGGGCGACCAGAGTGCTAACGAGACCGATCAGACGAGCCTTCACGCGGACCTCCTAAGTAAAAAGTAGTAGAGGTGTCTTTTTCAGACCGGCCCTTTCGGGCCGCCGCTCCGCTGTGTTTTCAAAGAAGCCACGGCATCGATGCCGTGTAGTAGATCTCCGCTCAACCCCCGATAGGGGAAAAGTTCTTCCCCGATCGAGTGATTGTGGGTGCACTGTAGCGGCTGTTGAATGGAACCACAATGGGTAATGTGCATCATCCTCCCTAGGTAATTTGTCCCACCACACTTGGGGTATGGATTCACCTTTCCTTTTGTTGGGAAATGCTTTCTAGTGTGAGTGCCGGGGCACGATCGTGGGGTCAGAAAGACTCGTCCAGAAGGGGTGAGGACATGACACCGTCTCATCGGCGCGCTCAAATCACGAGGATTCAGCGGTGAAGCCCGAAGAGGGTACGCGTTCATCTCTGAGTGAAGGTGCAGAGATGGAGAACCACGAGTCGGAGATGGAGAACCACCAGTTGCTCACAGAACTTGAGACCGACCTTTTGAAGATTTCGGGCGTGCTCAGCTCGCGAATCGTTGGTGACCAAGCACCCAGCGAAATCCACATCGTTGCCAACACCGACCGATCCCCGAAACAGGTCGTTCGCGATGTGCAGTCTCTCGCCGCAGCTCGTTTCGGGATATCGATCGATCACCGCATCGTTTCGATCGTTCAGATCGGTGATGAGTCTCAGATGCAGAAGACTTCATCCCAGGAATTGGGTCACGCCGATGTTCTGACCGACGAAAGCCGGCGCCCTCTGCTAGATCGTGTTGTCTTCGCGACCAAGGGAAGTTCCGGCTGGGTGAAAGTGGCACTTCGATGGCCGGACGGCGAACTAACCGAGGGCGCCGAGGTCTGCGGCGCCAGCCGGGAGTCGCGCGGGCGCGCGGCGGCCGTAGCGGTTCATCGCTCCCTCGAGACAAGAATGGCTAAGCGAAACGCAGTCCTCGATATCGAAGACGTACTCATTCAACGACTCGGGTCGGACGAGTCCGTCACCGTTCGAGCCGTGATCCATGAATCGGGAGGACGGACGCCGCTGGTCGGGTCGGCTCTCATCTACGACGACGTCGCAACGGCGTCAGTGCATGCAACATTGCACGCGCTGAATCGCAAACTCGTCTGACCGACCCGCTGAGATGGCAGTTAGCCACGATATATCGTGGCTAACTTCCATCTGGGAGCCGGGAAGCGAGGGTGCGCTTCCACACGAACCAGCCGATGCCGGCGGCTAAAACGAAATCGCCGACGCTCCAAACCTCGCGCAGCGGAGCTATCGGTACGACGTCACCCAGCCACGGCAACACCGTGTCGCCCGTCATCCGTTCGTGCTTGAACCCGGCGGAGTCGAGAGTCGACTCGTCTATGTCGATGACTTCGAACACGTAGTCCGACACGGGCATCGCACCGTTGGCCGTTATGACAACGAGGTTCATCAGGAGTCCAACCGCCGCAAGGATCATTCCCGGTTGTTTCCAGTTGAGAACCATGAACCACACGATCGCGAGGTTCGTCGCGATGAGCACAACCAGTCCCCACGCGTCTGTAAGCCAAGACGGCTCGAAAACTCGAAAACCCACCTGCACGATCAGCGCAATCCATACGAGCCACAACCACTTGACCTTGGTTGCGGCCAGCGACTCCAAGGAACCGCCGCGCAGTACCGCAGCCACGGCGGCCAACACGGCGATAATCAGAACGGCAAGCACAATGCGCAGGATAAGGCGGCGCGCCGGAGCTCAGTCGGACTTGCCGAGCACGTAGCGCAACCCCTGTTCCAACTCCGGGAAACGGAAGTCAAAGCCTTGGGAGAGCAGTCTTTCGGGTATCACGCGATGCGAGGACAGGACGAGTTCGTTCGCCATCTGTGTTCCGAGCGCAAGTCTCAGGGCGGGTGACGGAACCGTTGCGAGGGTTGGTCGCCTGAGAACCGTCCCCGCAACTCGAGTGAACTCTGCGTTCTGGACTGGGTTCGGGGTCGTTAGATTGACCGCGCCGCTGGCTTCGCTCTCGAGCAAGAGCATGATCGCCTCTATATGGTCATCAATGATGATCCACGGCCAGTACTGGCGCCCGGTCCCGAGCTTTCCTCCGAAGCCGAGACGGAACGGAATGAGGAGCTTGGGCAAGAGCCCCCCCTTGCTGCCGAACACCAACCCTGAGCGGATGCAGCAGACTCTTATGCCAGCGTCGACCGCAGGTTGCGTGGCTTCTTCCCACTGTTGGGCCACCGTGGCCATGAAACCGGTGCCGGGCGAGCTCGACTCGGTGAGGATCTCGTTGCCTCGGCTCCCGTAATAATCGATCCCCGAGGCACTCACCAGCGTGGCCGGTGGCTGCTTGAGCCGCGCCAGGGTCTCTGCCAGGAGGTGAGTGCCACGCACGCGGCTGTCGAGCACTCGCGCCTTGTGCTGAGCGGTCCATCGGTGTGGAGCAGCCGGGTGGCCGGCTAGGTGGACGGCTGCGTCCAGCCCCTCCAGAGGGGCGGCGTCGATGGTCCCCACGCCCGGATCCCATCGCACCTCATCGGCGCGCTGCGGATCCGACCGCACCAGTCGGACGACACGATGACCCGCCCCATCAAGGGCCTGGACGAGGGCCGAGCCGATGAACCCGTGCGAACCAGTGACCAGAACTTGCACCTGCCCTCCAAGTCATAAGACAACGCTTCGCTTGATCCTCCCTGTAGCATGCCCCGCCGTGGAGAAAGTGTTGCTCGTCTCGAACGCATATGCGGGGTCCGTATCGGAGCGCAAGAAGCAGGTGATCGTCAAAGCGCTTCAAGCAGACTTCAAGCTGGAGGTCGTGGACACGGCCTCCCGAAATCACGCGACGGATGTGGCGCGCGATGCGGCCGACCGTGGCTTCCATGCAGTAGTCGCTTTCGGAGGAGACGGAACGATCAACGAGGCAGCTCAGGGCCTCGTGTCGACGGACGTAGCACTCGGCATCCTGCCGGGAGGGAGCACCAACGTGATGGCGCGTTCGCTCGGGCTCCCAGTTGATCCGATCGAGGCCACTGCGCTCCTCTCGGCTCATCTGAAATCGTCGAAAACGCGGAGGATCAACGTCGGACGTGCAGACGGCCGCTTCTTCCTCTTCTCCGCCGGCATGGGTCTCGATGCGGAGGTCGTCAGACGGGTCGAGGCCGATCCCGAAGCCAAGCGGGAACGCGGCGAGTGGTTGTGGCTCTCCCAGGCGCTGCGAGCCGGGATCGGCCACTATCGGGGCGCAGACCCAACCATCACGCTGGAGGTAGACGGACACGAGCCGCGGCGGGTCGTACTGGTTGTCTGCTGTAACGGCCGCCCATTCACGTACTTCAGGCGATGGGCCGTTGATGCCTGTCCGGGAGCCGACCTCGACAAGGGTCTGGATGTGCTCGGCTTCGGACGGATTCGCGGCGCGGCGATCCCGCGGCTGGCCTATTCCCTCTTCGTGAGCCGCTCCCATGTTCGGTGGAGGAGCGCGGCTTACCACCACGACCTGGCGAGCGCCCGGGTGACTGCCGACCACCCGTTGCCGGTGCAGGTGGACGGGGACTACATCGGAGAGCGGACCGACCTCGAGCTTGGCCTCGTTCCCGACGCCCTGAACATAGTGATCTGAACCGACTTCAACACGAGATGCCAATTCGGCGCGCCGGCACCTCTCACATGGGGGCAAAGGGCCAGTTTTGCCTTAACCTTGGAACCTACGCTTGTGAAGGAGCTGATCTGAATGCCCATGCCCACCCAGGAACAGATCTCGGAGGTCCTCGGTCAGATCCAGGACCCCGAGCTGCACCGGGGCCTGAACGACCTCAACATGGTTCGGAACATCGCCATCGAGGACCGCCGTGTTTCCGTTCTAGTGGCCCTCACGATTCCGGGCTGCCCCCTGAAGTCGTTCTTCCAGGAGGTCATTCCCGCCAAACTGATCGAGTCGTATCCGGACATCGAAAACGTCGCCGTCGAGCTCACCTCGATGACCGAGGAGGAGCGCCAGGCCGTGATCGGCGGCGTCCGCAAGGAGTCGCCTGCCCCGTTCGCACGCTCGGACTCGCCGACCCAGGTCATCGCCGTCGGGTCCGGAAAGGGCGGCGTCGGCAAGTCGACCACAACGGTGAATCTCGCCGCCTCGCTCTCAAAGCTCGGGCACACCGTCGGCCTGCTGGATGCCGACGTGTGGGGTTTCTCCATCCCTCGGATGCTCGGCGTGCACGAGCGCCCCACCGTCGTCGACGACATGATCATGCCGCCCGAGATGTTCGGCGTGAAGATCGTCTCAATCGGACTGTTCACCACCGAGGACAACCCCGTCGTGTGGCGCGGGCCGATGCTGCACAAGGCCCTCCAGCAGTTCCTGACGGACGTCCACTGGGACGAACCCGAGTACCTACTGGTGGACCTTCCGCCGGGCACCGGTGACGTCTCGATCTCGATCGCCCAGTTCCTCCCAGGCGCGTCGATGGTGATCGTGACCACGCCACAAGCGGTGGCAGAGAAGGTCGCGCAGCGGGCGGGCTTCATGGCGGAGAAGACGGGACTCCGCGTCGCCGGCGTCGTCGAAAACATGTCGTACTTCCGCGGGGACGACGGCAAGGTCTACAACATCTTCGGGGAGGGCGGTGGCGCGGCCCTCGCCGAGCGCCTCCGGGTCCCGCTCCTCGGCGAGATCCCCATCGATCCCGACCTACGCAAGTTCGCCGACTCCGGCGCGCCGATCGTGCTGCAGAACCCCGATTCCGAGGTGGCGCAGAAGCTCGACGAATCGGCCAAAGAGCTTGTGAACCTGCTGCCCCCGAAACCCAAACCAGCGAAACGCATCAACCTGCCGCTCATGTCCGGCGCCATGGGAGGACACGGCCATGAGCATCACCACCATCACCATTAGAGGAAGGTTCCGACCATGGCGTCGACGCCGACGACTCTTTCGCTCGAATTCGTGGATCGCGTCGGGGGGAGTGTCGACGCGGTGGGGGCCGAAGAGCGTGCGGCGTCGCTTGCGAAGCGCTCTATCAAGAAGGAATCGAAGCTCTGGGCGCTCGAGCTGGCGATTCGCTGCTGCGATCTCACCACGCTCGAAGGCGTTGACTCGCCGGGCAAGGTCCGCCAGCTCGCGACGAAGGCGAAGCGGCCCAACCCGGCGGATCCTTCGATCCCGTCGGTAGCGGCCCTCTGCATTTATCCGCGCCTCGTCCCGACCGCCGTGGAGGTGCTGCAGGGATCGGGCGTCCATATCGCATCCGTCGCCACTGCTTTCCCCTCCGGGCAGTCGAGCCTCGAGGTTCGCCTCCAGGAGATCCGGGACGCCGTCGCGGCAGGAGCCGACGAGGTCGACATCGTCATCAGCCGCGGGGCGTTTATGGCGGGTGACGACGAGGCCGTTTTCGAGGAGGTCGCGCTCTCAACGGAAGCGGCCGGGTCTGCGCACGTCAAGACGATCCTCGAGACCGGCGAGCTTGGCACCTACGACCGGATTCGGCGGGCGTCCCTCGTTGCAATGGCCGCCGGGTCCGACTTCATCAAGACTTCGACCGGCAAGATCTCACCGGCCGCCACACTGCCGTCTGCGCTCGTTATGGCGGAGGCGATTAGAGACTTCGCCGATCTCACAGGACGTAGGGTCGGCTTGAAGGTTGCCGGCGGCATCCGTACCTCCAAGGATGCGATCCGCTACCTCGTAATCGTTCACGAGACACTCGGCGAGGAATGGCTCGATCCCGACATGTTCCGGATCGGCGCCTCGTCCTTGGTCAACGACCTGCTCATGCAGATAGACAAGCAGCGCACCGGCTTCTATTCGGACCCCGACCGCTACACACTGGACTGATCCACATGGCGCACTGGGAATACGCACCGGCCCCCGAGTCGACCGAAATTGTCTCTGTCAGAGACACGTACGGACTATTCATCGGAGGCGAGTTCGTCGATCCGATCGACGGCGAGTACTTCAAGACCATCAACCCCGGGACCGAGGAAGTCCTCTCGGCGATCCCGATTGCCGGGGAAGCCGACATCGACAACGCGGTGGGCGCGGCGCGCAAGGCGTTCGGGGAGTGGTCGGAACTCGCTCCGACAGACCGAGCCAAGTACATCTTCCGGATCGCTCGGATCATTGCCGAACGGAGCCGCGAGCTTGCAGTCCTCGAGTCGATGAACGGCGGCAAACCCATCAAGGAGAGCCGTGACGTCGACATACCGCTAAGTGCGGCGCACTTCTTCTACTACGCGGGGTGGGCCGACAAGCTCGAGTACGCGTTTCCCGGCCGGCGCGCCGAACCGCTCGGCGTGTGCGCGCAGGTCATACCGTGGAACTTCCCGTTGTTGATGCTCGCGTGGAAGATCGCGCCGGCCATTGCCTGCGGCAACACCGTCGTGCTGAAGCCGGCCGAGACAACTCCCTTGACGGCGCTGCTCTTTGCCGAGATCTGCGAGCAGGCTGAGCTCCCGGCCGGTGTGGTGAACATCGTTACGGGAGCGGGCGCGACCGGTGCAGCATTGGTGCGTCACCCCGACGTGAACAAGGTTGCGTTCACCGGGTCGACGGAGGTTGGCAAGGAGATCCAGAAAGCTATTGCCGGATCCGGCAAACATCTCACGCTCGAGCTCGGAGGCAAAGCCGCCAACGTCATCTTCGACGATGCCCCGCTTGATCAGGCTATCGAGGGCATCATCAACGGCATCTTCTTTAACCAGGGCCATGTGTGCTGCGCCGGCTCGAGGCTGCTCGTGCAGGAGTCGATCGCCGAGCGGTTGCTCGACAAACTCAAGCGGCGTCTGACGACCCTGCGCTTGGGCGATCCGCTCGACAAGAACACCGACATCGGAGCGATCAACTCGCGTGATCAGCTCGAGAAGATAAAGCGCTTGGTCGGTGTTGGTGTCGAGGAGGGCGCCGAGCTCTATCAGCCGCCATGCGATATCCCCGACCGCGGGTTCTTCTTTCCTCCAACCGTCTTTACCGGAGTGTCTCAATCGCATCGCATCGCACAAGAGGAGATTTTCGGGCCGGTGCTGTCGGTGATGACTTTCAGGACTCCTGAGGAGGCCGTCGAAAAGGCAAACAACACCGCATACGGACTCTCCGCGGGAGTGTGGACCGAAAAGGGCTCGCGCATCTTGTGGATGGCCGACCGCCTGCGCGCCGGGGTGGTGTGGGCGAACACGTTCAACCGCTTCGATCCGACGAGCCCGTTCGGCGGATACAAGGAATCGGGCTTCGGGCGAGAGGGCGGCCGCCACGGCCTCGAGGCGTACACAAAGTTGGTGGCCCTATGAGTCGTTTGGATGTGCGAAAGACCTACAAGCTCTATATGGGGGGCGCGTTCCCGCGCTCGGAGTCGGGGCGCTCTTTTGAAGTTCGTTCGAACGACGGTGAGTTCCTCGCAAATGCGGCGCGGGCCTCGCGCAAGGACGTCCGCGACGCAGTTGCAGCGGCGCGCAAGGCCTTTGGGAAGTGGGGTTCGCTCACGGCCTACAACCGAGGGCAGATCCTGTATCGGATCGCCGAGATGATGGAATCCCGGCGCGCCGACCTCGTGGCGGCGGTTGCCGGGGCCGAGGGTGCCGGCGGTGCCGAGCGACAGGTCGACGAGGCCATCGACCTGTGGGTGTGGTACGCGGGCTGGACCGACAAACTGACGCAGGTGATCGGCGGGCTCAACCCTGTGGCCGGCCCGTATTTCAACATCACCGTCCCGGAGCCGACGGGTGTCTGCGGGATCGTCGCTCCGGAGATGCCGTCGCTGCTAGGACTGGTCCGGCGCCTGGCTCCGGCCCTTTGTGGCGGGAACACGACGATCGTGCTGACTTCGGAGGCCCATCCTCTGCCGGCGATCGAACTCGCCGAATGTATGGCCACCTCCGATGTTCCGGGCGGAGTCGTGAACCTGCTGACCGGATTCAAAAACGAACTCGTCCCGGTTCTTGCAGGCCATCTGGACGTCGATGCGCTCGACGTGGGCGGAGTGCCCGATGCTCTTCGCACCGAGGTCGAGGAGTTGGGCGCGAACAACGTGAAGCGTGTCATCCACCCGGACGGCGCGCCGAGCCCATACGAGGCGACCGCCTTCATGGAGATGAAGACGGTCTGGCACCCCAAGGGAACCTGATTTCTCGTTCTGTCTGCTCAGAACCGCGATATACGCGGTTTTCAGCAGACAGAAAGGGCGGCGCGGATCAGACGACGCGCATCAGCTCGGCCACGTTTACTCGGTCGGCGCGCCGCTGCATTATCCATGCACTGACCACAGTGGTGAGTCCCACCACCCCGACGGCAATTGCGAAGGGCACCACCGGAATCTCCAGCAGTTGGGATGGTGGAAGGTTGGGGCTGAGGTCGAAGCGGTCCAGGAGCAAGATCGCCACGCCGAGGCCGAGTCCGGCGCCGAGCACGAGTGCGGTGCCGAGCAGGCCGCCCACTTCGATAGTGAGCATTCTTCTGTAGTCGCGGCTCGACAGCGCCATGCGCCGGGTCAGCGCTCGCACCACGACGGCTGAGCGTTCGCGCGCCTGGAGGTAGAGGATCAATCCCGAAACCGAGATGACCCCGGCCGCGATCCCGAGGGTCTGCAGGAGGCCCAGTGACCACAGGAGGGACTGAAGGGACGGAGATTCGAGTGCCTGCGCGACGCTGTTCGTCGAGAAATACAAGACCTCGTTCTCGTTCAGCACCTGTTCGATACGAGAGGGCTCGCCGCGGGCCCAGACCTCGTCCCGGCGTCCACCCGCTGCTCCCGACAGGGTGGCGACCACTTGTTCGAGTGCCTCCTTTTCAACGACGAGCATGGGGATGCGTCCGAGCTGGCCGGGAAAGAAGCGCGCCGTCCCGACGACGTTGAGGGGAATGGTCTCGCCTCCGCCCGAGAATGCGAGGTCCGACGGAAAACCTCCGCCCACGGCAATGGCATTGATAGCCGAACCACCTTCCCGTCGGAGCTCGCGGACCAAATCCCTCAGCTCCCGTGACGCAAAGGAATCCTCCCAGTACGCCGCATCAGCGAACGTCGAGGGATCGATCCCCAGCACCTGCGCCGTCCGGTTTCCGGCAAGGCTGATCCTTTGGAACTTCACCACGTAGGTTGAGGGCACCGGCAGAGGAGGCGTGGCGGGCGATTGTGCGAGCTGCGCTGAGAAGTCGCTCCCCACGAAGATCTGCGCCTTCGCCAACACCGTGTTTTTCGTGGAGCGCGCCAGCGTTGTCGAGTACATGAGCACGGCCAGGGCAAACGCGCAGGCGGTTACGAGTGCAACTGCGGCCCGCGGCGATCCCGCGAGGCGCCGAGCGGCGAGGTATCGCGATGCCGCCCACTTCCGTGCCCTCCGAGTCAGCCTCGGCAGCGACCATCGAATGAGGCGCGCCGCGAGTCCCGCTGCTCCGAGGATTCCGACCGCCGGGAGTAAGAGAACGTCGATGTTTATCGTTGGCGATCCCGCGGCGCCGATGGATTCATTGCCCCGAACGACTCGCCAGAGAACGACCGCTCCCGCGATTGCGAGGATCGGCTCCCAGGACAGTCTGGCTCTCAGCAACTCCAACCAACCATGAGGTTCCTCACCGGCCTCGCGCTCGGCGGTGAGCGCCACGACGGCTCCCACAACCGCCAAACCAACGAAGAGGGCGACGGCCGACGCGCGCAGGGCATCGGCGATGCTCTCAACCGGTACGGCGCCGCCGGGACCGACCAAGCCGCTGATGGGTACTCCGATTAAGAGTCCAAGGGCACAACCGAGGATCGCGGGAACCGCACTTTCGAGCGCCGCCTTCAATCCGAGCGCCACCGGCCGTACCCCCCTGCTCGCCAGGTAGACGAACTCGACCCGGCGTCTCTGGACGAGATAGAAGCCTGCCGCTCCCATAACGACGAGTGCGACGAGGACGGCAGCGATGGAAAGCACGTCGACAGGAGCTTTTAGTGATTGCACCCGGCGGTCGGCGGCTTCGACAACGGTGGGCATGCCGGATCCCCACGACCTCTCGCCGCCAAACAGGCCGCTAGTTGCGAGCGCTCGGTGAATCTCAGACTCTTCGTTCGCTACACGCCGCCGGATTACTTCGGTTATGGCGCCGGCCAGTTCCCGCGCCTCCGGGAGGGAGAGCGTTCCGGTCCGCAACGGGTAGTTCCATTGAATGAGCCCAACATCGCGGAGCTCCGTCGCCAGGCGAAAGAATAGTTCCTTTGACGCAATAACGAGGGCCGGCGGCTCGAAATCTTCACCAGGTTGCCGGTGGATGTACAGGCTTGCCGGAGACCAGAACTCGCGCGGCCGATCTCGAACGAGGTAGCGGTAGATGCCCGCCACCGGGACCGATGACGTTGCGTTCCGGATCCCGATCTGAATGGTCTCCCCCGGACCGACTCCAAGGTGCTCGGCAACAAAATCTGCGAGCCAGACGCCGTCCGTTTCAGACCCGGCGATCTTCGCTACGTTGTCGAGCGCGTTCGTTCTTGAGATGGGCCGGCCGCGGATCTGTTCCTCAGATGACTCCAGCGTGACTTGCGATCCGACCATCATCAATGTCGGGTCGTCTATGTCGTCGATTCCCTTGACGGCGCTATCGAGCCGTTCCGTCACGATGTTGATGACTTCTTCGACGGGGACCGACTCGATCTGCGCGCTGCGGGGAGCGAATGCGCGCACGTTCCCGAACAGGCGTCCATGCCGGCTGACTCGGAGTCCGGCGCTCCACCGGTTCGTGAGGTTCATTTGTTGTTCGACGGCCGCGCGTCCGCTCGACGCGAGGAAGGAAGGACGAGCAGCACTCGCAAGGCCGAGGATCGCTCCCCCCACGATCACCGCTATAGCCAGGCCGCGAAAGCGGAACAGCAGCAGCGGGGTTTTTCTCCATAGGGGATTGACGGTCCTCACTCTTCATCTCCGTCGTGCTGCTCGGGGTGGGGAGCGAAGGGGGACAGCTCCCGCTCGAGGTCGCTGTCTTTAGCTCGCGCTTCCACGGTGACGCGCCCATCGTCGACACGCAATGGGCGATGGCAATAGCGGATGGCATCGATGTTGTGCGTCGCAACGAGGCACGTCCCGCCACGGGATGCATGGGAGCGGAGCGATCGAAAAACCGCTCGCTCCGATTCGGCATCTTGATGTCCGGTGGGTTCGTCGGCCAGAAGGAGACGCGGGCCACCGACGAGCGCGCGGGCCAGCGCGGTGCGTTGCTGTTCGCCGAGAGAAGCCTCACCGGGATGATGGTTCGATATGTGGTCGAGTCCCAAGGCCTCCAGCAGACTTTTAATTCGTTGCGCCACATCGGTTTCTTGGTTCCCTGCCAGCGCCAGCGGCAGCTCGACGTTCTCGTAGATGGTCAGTTCTTCGACGAGGCCGAGCCTCTGCGGGACGATGCTCGTGGCAGCCCAGTCATAGTGGTCGCCCGACTGGTCGTTCCACGCGATCTCCCCTCCGTCCGGGCGATCCCATCCACACAGAATGTTGAGCAGTGTCGTCTTCCCCGAACCCGAAGGTCCGACCAGCGCCACGACCTCGCCTTGGATAAGATCGAAGGAGACGTTTCGCAGGGCATGAACGATCTCCGGCCCTCGCCGGTAGTTCTTGTTCAGGTTGCGAATACTGAGCACGACCGCGCCGGTCACCGAACGAGTTCGCCTTTGTCGATTCGTACGACCAAGTCCGCCGCTTCCGCCACAATGGGATCGTGGGTCGCCACAATCACAGCGGTCCCCATGTGTGAGATGCCCACCATGACTTCGAGTAACGCACCGGCCGACACGTGATCCAGCTCAGCAGACGGTTCGTCCGCAACGATGAGATCCGGCGCGCCGATCGCAGCCTGTCCGAAAGCGACCCGTTGTTGTTCTCCTCCCGAAAGTTGATGCGGCAGGTTGTCGCGCCTGTGGGCGATGCCGAGCGTCTCGAGCATCTCGTTTACCCCGTCGTCGGGCCGTCGCCGGAGGTGCGCCGCCATCCGGAAGTGCTCTTCCACCGTCAGGTAGGAGATGAGGTTGTCGGACGCGCGCTGGAAGACGTGGGCTAAGCACTCTCGCCGGAATCGCCTGCGGGCGCGCCGCCCCAGGGAGCTCAGGCGAACGTCTCCGACCTCAACCGTCCCTCGTGTCGGGCGGTCGAGTCCCGACAGGATCCTCAGCAGCGACGATTTGCCGCTTCCGGAAGGACCCATGACCGCGGTGAGCCGGCCGGTAGGGAATTCGGCATCAACACCTCGCAAGGCGTGCGTCTCCCCTGTGGCGCGCCGGTAGACCTTCTCGATCCCCCGGCATTGAGCGGCCATTTCCATGATCTTCTACATTAGTAGTAAGGACAAGCTCGTTCTGTCTGCTCAGAACCGCGATATACGCGGTTTTCAGCAGACAGAAAGGGCGGGAGGTGCTCGCGAAGGACGTTGACCGGGGGGGAGTGCCGTCCATATAGTTCGGGCGAACCGCTCGCCGCCGGAGGCGGCCATGGAATTACGGGGGAATGGGGGAGTTTCGTATGTTGAGGATTCGTTTGATCGCCCTGTTTGGGGCACTCTTTCTTCTCATCGGCGCTGCGTGTGGCGGTGAGGACACAGGCGCCAACGCGCCTAGCAGGGACACCGAAGACACTGCCGACGATGCTGCCGAGGACAACGGCGAAGAAGCCACCGGGCTCCTGGCGGCGGTACAGAACGCCGGTGTTCTCCGGGTTTCGACCGACCCCGCGTACCCGCCGCAGTCGTCTCTCAACGAGGACGGTGAGTACGAGGGATTCGACATCGACGTGGCGACCGAGATCGCCAATCGACTTGGAGTTGAGATCGCGTGGGAGACGCCGGCGTGGGACACGATCACGGCCGGGAACTGGTCGGGGCGGTGGGACGTCAGCGTCGGCTCGATGACGGTCACGCCCGAGCGTGCCGAGGTCCTGCACTTCACGCCTGCCTACTACTACACGCCGGCGTCCGTCGCGGTCCATGCCGACAACACCGACATCACCGACGTGGAGACGGATCTCGACGGCAAAAAGATCGGCGTCTGCTCCGGGTGCACGTACGACTTCTACCTGGAGAAGTCGCTTGAAATCCCCGGTGAGGAGATCGAGTTCGTCATCGACGATGCGGAGATCAAGGGCTACGACACCGACTCGTCGGCGATCAACGATCTCGAGATCGGCGACGGCCGCAGGCTCGACGCAGCTATCTCGGCGACGCCCACACTCGAGGGCGCGGTCGAAAAGGGCAAAGCGATCAAGATCGTCGGCGACCCAATCTTCTACGAGCCGCTCGCTGTGGCCATCGACCGGAACGCACCCGAAGACCCGCAACCGCTCGTCGATGCCATCAGCGCCATCATCGAGGAGATGCACGCCGATGGGACACTCACCGAGCTGTCGATGAAGTGGTACGGGACCGATCTCACCACGAAGGTGTGATCTGAAAACCGTCAAGACGTGAAGACGGAGGCTGGTGGGAGCGGCTTAGTCAGATCCCTGGTTCGCGTCCGGGATCGATACGAGGTTCTTTCGAGCCGCGTCTCGTACCGCGCGAAGCTGGCGGCGGTCTGGGTAGTGATCGCGACGATCCTGTCGGCAACCTTCATCGCGCTCGGACTGGACATCCCGTTTATGAGGAACTGGGCGCCCTACGTCCTCAGGGGTGGTTTTCTCACGCTGTACATCAGTGCGGGAGGGATATTGCTGGCCATTCCGCTCGCCCTCTTGGGCGCCCTCGGACGGCTCTCGAAGAACCCGATTCCGAACGGCATTGCCGGGTTCTACACGTCGTTTTTTCGGGGGACACCGCTCATCGTGCAGATCTTCTTCATCTACACCGCCCTCCCGCAGCTTGCCGGTCTGGGGCCTGCCTGGATGGACACGATCTTCATTCTCGACATCAACCTCGCCGGCATGCTCGCTCTGGGTATCAACTACGGCGCGTACATGACCGAGATCTTCAGAGCCGGAATCCAATCGGTAGGACACGGTCAGGTAGAGGCTGCGCATGCCCTCGCTATGACGCCGACCCAGACGATGCGCCGGGTCGTCCTGCCTCAAGCTGTGCGGGTGATCATCCCACCGACAGGCAACGAATTTATAGCCATGCTCAAGGATTCGGCACTCGTGGGTATCGCAGGAACGCAGGAGCTCTTCTTCCGGGCAAGCCGGGTTGGTCGGGGGAACTTCCGTATGTTGGAGACGCTGATCATGGCCGCCGCCGTCTATTGGTTGCTCACGAGCATCTTTTCGTTCTTCCAGAAGCGTCTCGAGGAGAGGTTCTCCCGAGGTTACGTGCGCGAGGGCCCGGTGGGTACTCTGCCGCAGCACGGGGCCCACACGGGGTAGAGACGATGGCCGCCCCGGTAGTCTCCGTATCGAGCCTCGAGAAACACTTCGGGCACCTTCAGGTGCTCAAAGGCATCGACCTGTCGGTTACTTCTGGTGAAGTGGTTGTTGTGTTCGGACGGTCCGGGTCGGGTAAGAGCACTCTTCTCCGCTGCATCAATTTCCTCGAAGAGCCGACCGGCGGCACGATTGAGGTCGACGGCATAAAGATCGAGGTGGGTCCCAATTTCAGGGCGCGCCGGGAGGCGATTCGCGACATCAGAATGCGCGCCGGGATGGTGTTCCAGGAGTTCAATCTGTTCCCCCATCTCTCGGTGATTCAGAACGTGATCGAGGGTCCCGTAACCGTGAAGGGGGTCTCTCGAGCGGACGCCGAACCGCGGGCGATGGAACTGCTCGAGAAGGTAGGGCTCGTCGAGAAACGCGACGAGTATCCGATTCGACTGTCCGGCGGCCAGAAGCAGCGGGTTGCTATCGCGCGGGCGCTTGCCATGGAGCCAAAGGTGATGCTGTTCGACGAACCGACCTCGGCGCTCGACCCGGAGTTGATCGGCGGCGTCCTGAGCGTCATGCGCGACCTCGCCCGCGACGGCATGACGATGATCGTGGTCTCGCACGAGATGGGCTTCGCTCGCGAGGTGGCCAATCGAATGGTGTTTATGTATGAGGGCGAACTTATTGAGGAAGGACGGCCTGCAGACCTATTGACGAAGGCCAGGGACCCTCGCACCCGCCGCTTCATCGAAGCCGTTCTCTAATTGTCCTTAAAGTCCCGAATGCTAGGTTTTACCAGCCCAAATTCAGCCCCATTCGGGTGAACTTTATACCCCAATGGGGGTGTAGGTAGCTCCGTTTGCCCAGGTCAGGGGGTAGTTACGCAAAGGGAGCCGTTGCTTGCTCACCTTGCTCCGCCGGTGGATGGTGGCATATGCCTAACGTCCGATCGGCCGACTTGAGGGGGTTGTTCGATGAGGCGCATCAATTCATTCGTTTGTGCCCGAGTCCCAACTGCCCTGCCGGTTGCAATCCGCTGAGCGCGTATCAATCGATGGTGGGGAGGCGAGCCCCTTCACCCCAGTTCGTCTCCCCACCCCTTAACTTCGTCGGAGGACTGGTGGGCGAGGCCGAGCGACCTGTGTCAAGCCGGGATGAAGCACAATCTCCCGCCCATGCTCGTCCCGAGGCTGTGCTGACCGTTTCCCCCCAGGAAGGCGCATCGGCTTCACCCACCTCCTCCGTTACGGCTGCGTTGCGCGTTCCGGCGAACGACGACGCGTCCCTGTGGGCCGAAGAGGGCAGCTGCAACCTCGGCATCGACGGCGAAGACGTAACCGACGCTTGTCGTCTGAGAGAGGCGATGACCTTCCCCGCGAGCCGCGTCGAGATCACCTACGTCCCACTGTCGCCGTTTGCGCCCGGAGAGCACATCGCAACGGTGACGTGGCCGGAAGGCCGCTACGAATGGACCTTCACGGTCGGTTAACCCGAACTGTCTGTGCTCACTTCCGACAGGTGGAGGCCACAGCAGACGTTCGGCTAAGGCAGCCGGACGAGCACTCCGCGAAGCAGCCTCTCGAGGCGCGCGGCGGCGCGCCGGCCGGCCTCCGCGACCTCGGCATGGCTCAGCGGCTCCGGACTTATACCCGCAGCCTGATTCGTGACGACTGAGATCCCGAGAACGGAGGCGCCGAGGTAGCGCGCCTGGATCGCCTCTAGGACCGTCGACATACCAACTAGGTCGGCACCGAGGGCTCCTAGCATCCGAACCTCCGCAGGGGTTTCGTACGTGGGCCCGACCAGGCTTGCGTACACCCCTTCTCGAATATCGGTATCGACGTCGTGTGCGATGGCTCGGAGCTTTGCGTCGTAGACCTCCGTCTGATCCAAGAATCGCGGCCCGACCGAGTCGTCGTTGGGCCCAATTAGTGGGTTCGTTCCGGTGAGGTTTATGTGGTCGGAGATCAAACACGGCGCGCCGACCGGCAGCTCGGAATTGATCCCTCCGGCGGCATTGGTGAGCACGATGGTGGAGCAGCCTGCGTCGACCGCGGCGCGTACCCAGTAGGTGACATCTTGGGGGGAGTGACCTTCGTAAAGGTGGGTTCGCCCCGCGAACACTAGCGCCGGGACACCTTCCACGTCGCCGGAGTAGAGCGCGCCCTCGTGTCCGGCCACCGCAGATACCGGCATGCCCTCGACGGACGAATAGGGGATTGGATCCCCGCCCACCAGTGATCGAGCGAGATCACTGAGGCCGGAGCCCAGCACGATCGCCACCCGAAAGTCGTCTCTGCCGGTCGCAGCTTTGATCACACTCACGGCCCGACCCTCTCGATGACCATCGGCGCGGGCTCCGGAGCTTCGGGGCCGACCTCATAGGCTCCGTCGACGGCTTCCATTGCCGAGTCGAATCGACTCGGATTATCGGCGTGAAGCTCGAGAACTGGTTCTCCTTCCTCCACACGATCACCGAGTTTCTTCAAGCAGACCACCCCCGCCGACGCGCTCACCGGGTCCTCTTTGCGCGCCCGGCCGGCTCCGAGGCGCCATGCTGCCATGCCGACCGCCCGTGCATCCAAACGGGTGATCCAGCCGCCCCTCGGCGCGCCGAGCGTGCGGCGATCGGGCGCTTCGGGTAGGGCCGCGTCGGGGTCACCACCCTGAGCGGCGACGAGCTCCTTCCACTTGGCGAGTGCTCGCCCGTCGTCGATGCACTCCCTCACATCTCGATCGACTCCCGCGAGGGACAACATCTCGCGCGCGAGTGCAAGAGTTACTTCCATCAAGTCGGCGGGGCCGCGTCCGTCGAGTGCCTCGATGGACTCCGTCACCTCGAGTGCATTGCCGGCCGTTCGTCCCAGTGGTGAATCCATGTTCGTCAACAATGCACTGGTCTTGACGCCGTGGGCGTTGCCGAGCTCAACCATGGTCTCGGCCAAGCGGCGCGCCGCGTCCAAGTCCGGAAGGAACGCACCCGACCCGATCTTCACGTCCAGGACCAACGCATCGGTGCCCTCGGCGATCTTCTTCGACATGATCGACGATGCGATCAGCGGGATGGACTCGACGGTCCCCGTTACGTCTCTCAGCGCGTACAACTTGCGGTCCGCGGGCGCAAGGCCCGGGCCCGCCGAGCAAATGACACATCCGACGTCGCGAAGAATCTGCAATGCCTCTGCGGGTTGGAGATCAACCCGATACCCCGGGATCGACTCGAGTTTGTCCAACGTGCCGCCGGTGTGCCCCAGTCCTCGTCCCGAAAGCATCGGATCGGCAACCCCACACGCCGCCACCAGCGGCGCCAGGATGAGGGACACCTTGTCGCCGACCCCACCGGTCGAGTGTTTGTCGGCCGTCGGAGCGGTGATCGAAGACAGATCGAGTCGCTCCCCCGAGTTGATCATCGCCGCGGTCCACGTCGCAAGCTCGTCGGGCTGCATACCGCGCCATACGATTGCCATCAAAAGTGCCGAGGCCTGCTCGTCGGCGACGGTCCCATCCGTATATGACTTGATGAACCACTCGATCTGGTCGGGGGACAGTGTTCCCCCATCGCGCTTAGCGCGGATGATGTCGACTACGTCCACAAGTGCCTCGGCCAGTGATGTTTGCAGAACCCTACCGACATTGCTGGTCGAGGCACCTGAGGCCCTTAGATGGAACCGGTGGTCTCGTCGAGGACGAATGCATCGGGAAGAAGCGAGTCCAACCGGCGCGGGCCGTCGGGAGAGTCGATCAGGAGTTCCGCTCCACCTGCCTCGAAGAGTATCTGCCGACACCGTCCGCACGGCATGAGGTGATTTCCCTCCGGATCGGTGATGCTGACGGCCAGGAGCCGGCCTCCCCCAGAGTCGTAAAGGTCCGAGATCAACCCGCACTCCGCGCACAGCGTGAGGCCGTACGATGCGTTCTCGACGTTGCAGCCGGTGACCATCTCACCGTCGTCGATGAGTCCCGCGGCGCCGACCCGGAAACCCGAATAGGGCGCGTAGGCCCTGCTTGCGGCCTCGGCCGCCTCGCTCCTCAGCTCTTCCCAGTCGATCTCAGTCATATGAGCGGAACACAGTCTCGCATTATTCCTTCACGTAGGGCTGGCCGTCGGCCGCGGGCGCCCGCGCCCGGCCGACCACACCGGCCACGACGAGGATCGTCGCGAGGTAGGGGGCCATCGCGAGAATCTCCGAAGGAATGGGGGCGTTGAGGATGGCAAGTGTTGATCGGAGTGCCTCTGCGAAGCCGAAGACGAGAGCGGCCCCAAAGGCCCCTATGGGGCTCCAGCGGCCGAAAATCATCGCTGCCAGAGCGATGAATCCGCGGCCGGCAGTCATGTTCTCGTCGAATCGCCCCACCGAGCCGAGCGTCAGGTAGGCACCAGCGAGCGCCGCCATCATTCCGCCGAGGATGACGTTGCGATAACGAACTCTGAGCACATTTATTCCAACCGTGTCGGCAGCCTTGGGATGCTCACCCACGGCCCGGACGCGCAGTCCCCACCGTGTCCGGTACAAGCCAATGTGCACGAGCGCCACGAGAACGAACGTGAGAAACACGAAGATGTTGTTTCGAAAGACGAGAGGACCGACGAGCGGAATCTTGGCGAGCAACGGGATATCGAAGGCACCGAACGTCCCGGGGTTGTTCAGCTCCAGATACTCAACCAGGACGCGCGCGGTCAGATAGCTGGTGATCCCTAACGCGAAGATGTTGATGACGGTTCCCGCGATGATTTGGTCGACGCGGTACCGGATCGATAATGCGGCCAGTACCGCACCGAGCACGGCACCGGACGCGATTGCTATGAGCGTCCCTAACCAGAGGCCAAACGCGCTCCCTGCGATGGCCCCGACGAAGGCAGCGGTCAGCATCATTCCTTCGATGGCGATGTTGATCACTCCGGAACGTTCACAGAGCACTCCCGACATAGCCCCGAGTGTCAGGGGCGCCGCTCGCACGAGGGTCCGTTGCAGCATCCCGAAGAAGTTAAGGGACGCTCCCGCTGCGGCCCATAAGAGGAACGCGAGAACAAATGCGCCTATGATCAGGCCGAACACTAGGTATGTCTGCTTGCCGAACCCGCGCGTGAGCTGGATACCCCCCGCGAATGCAACAAGGGCAGCAATGAGGAACGACGTTCCGCTCGATGGGAGCGTCAGGTCGGGAAGATCGGCGAATTGATCGCGTCCGTTGAGCTGGAGTGTGGCGCTCCCCTCCCCGGAGCTGCCCACACCAAAAAGGAGCGCGATCGCGAACGCGATCACGATGAAAGCGATCCCCAGGATCCGGGCTCTGGTGACGCTCACGGGCCGCGCGGTAACCGCTGCAGTGCTCATGTTCCCCAACTCTTGGTGACGGCCTCGGAGTCCACCACCCGCTCGGCGCGGATCCTGAAGATCGCGCGCACCAAAGCAGGGGCGGCCATGAAGGCGATGATCAATGCCTGGATGACGAGGATTATGTCGATCGGCGTGGCCGTCGCAGCTTGCATCGACAGGCCGCCCGATCTCAGCGCTCCAAACAAGATCGCGGCCGCGAACACCCCGGCCGGATGGTTACGACCGAGGATAGCGAGCGCGATTGCATCGAAGCCGTAGCCGAGGAATCCGGGACTCATATAGTGGCGGACTCCGAGCATCTGACTGGCGCCGGCCAGCCCCGCAAGTGCTCCGGCGACCATCATGACGGTCACGTATGTGCCGGCGACGCTCATGCCGGCGTACGAGGACGCGCTTGGGTTCGCGCCGACAGAGCGAAACTCAAAGCCAAGCGTGGACCGGAACAACAGCCACCAAACGGCGTAGGCCGCGAGCACGGCAACGATGATGCCCGTATGCATTCGTAGGTCTCCGAAGGCCGGCAGCTGGGCAGAATCGTTGACGACCTTGGAAATTGGGTCGGCGCGGCCGGGCCGGAGGAACGTGCTGGTCTTCAGTAGGTAGTTGAGCCCGTTCAACGCGATGAAGTTGAGCATGATCGTCGTGATCACCTCGTGAGCTCCGGTGCGCGCCTTCAGAAAGCCGGGGATGAAGCCCCAGATGGCGCCGCCGATCATTCCTCCGACCAGCGCCAAGGGAAGATGGATCACTGCGGGGAAGTCAAAGAAGAAGCCCACCCACACGGCAGCGGTTGCGCCGGCAAGGATCTGGCCCTCGCCTCCGATGTTGAATAGACCGGCTCGATAGGCAAGCGCGAAACCGAGACCGGCGAAGACGAGCGGGGTCGCGTTCGTCATCGTTTCGCTGAATGCATTCATCGATCCGAAGGACCCTCGAATCAATGCGGCGTAGGCCTCGTAGACCTTATCCCACGAGACGCTCAGTGCGTTGCCCGGGTTGCGGAAGAAGGCCGCCCAGAAGGGCAGCACTTCGGGGTCCGTGAGGATCATCACCAAGCCGCCGAGAACCATCGCAGCCACGAGCGCCAGCAACGGCACCAATGCGGTCCGGGCGCCCCGTCTCAAAAGGTCCGCCCGCACAAGGGGCGCTCGCTCCGTGGCGGTCGTCACGCCCGTTCCTCGGTGGACGGCGCCGTTTCGGGAGCGTCCGATCGAGGAGGCCCATCTCCCGTGTGACCGGCCATCAGCAACCCGATGCCCTCGCGCGTCGCGTCTTTGCGCGCGACCGTTCCGACGATCTTTCCCCGGTACATCACGGCGATGCGATCGGCGAGTGCGAGGATCTCGTCCAGCTCGGTCGAAACGAGCAGGACGGCCACACCTTCGTCGCGCTTCGCCACGATCTGTTCGTGGATGTACTGGATGGAACCAACGTCGAGACCTCGCGTCGGCTGGGAGGCGATCAATAGCTCGTCGGCATGTGTGAACTCGCGCGCCACGATTACCTTCTGTTGGTTTCCTCCCGAGAGAGTTGAGGCCGCAGCGGTCGGGGAGTGAGTTCGAATGTCGAACTCCTTGACGAGCTTGTCCGCAGAATCGCGGACGCGGTCCCGCCGGATTGCCAGGCCGCGCGAGAACTCCGGCTCGTTGTAGGTGTTCAGTACTAGATTGTCCTGAATCGGAAAGGAAACCACGAGGCCGTCCGCCTGGCGATCCTCAGGTATGTGTGCGACACCGTGCCGGAACAGATCCCTCGGTGAGTGACCGGTGACATCCCGGCCCTCGAGCGCCACCCTGCCGGCCAGCGGGCGCCTCAGGCCGGTGATCGCTTCCACGAGTTCGGTCTGTCCGTTTCCCTGCACGCCTGCCAGAGCCACTATCTCGCCGGCACGGACTTCAAACGTCACGCCGTCGACCGTCTTGTGGGCTCTGTCATCCAGGACCTCGAGATCCGCGACTTGCAGGACGACCTCAGCGGGCTGAGCCTCTCCCTTGGGGACCTCCAGCTGCACGTCGCGGCCGACCATCATCGTAGCGAGCTGCTGCTCGTTGGCTTCTTGCGGCGTCGTCGTGCCCACGACCCGGCCACGGTGCAGAACAGCGATGCGATCGGCGATTTCGAGGACTTCTTTCAGCTTGTGACTGATGAAGATCACCGAACGACCCGATTCCTTGAGGGTTCTGATGATCTGGATCAGCTCTCTGATCTCGTTTGGAGTAAGGACGGCGGTTGGCTCGTCGAGAATGAGGCTGTTGGCCTCGCGGTAAAGAGCCTTGAGAATTTCGACGCGCTGCTGAACTCCGACCGGCAGGTCCTCGACCGTGGCATCTGGATTGACCTCGAGCCCGTACTCCTCCGACAGACTCATCAGCCGGTCGCGTGCCTTCTTTCTGTCGAGGAGAGCCATCGGACCCGTGGGCTCGACTCCGAGCATCACGTTCTCCGTCACGGTGAAGACCGGTACAAGCATGAAGTGTTGGTGCACCATCCCGATTCCGGCGGCAATTGCGTCGGCAGGACTGTTGAACGAGACCGGTTTGCCGTCGATCAATATGTCGCCCTCGTCGGCGTGGTAGAGGCCGAAGAGGACGTTCATTAGCGTCGACTTGCCCGCGCCGTTTTCTCCCAACAACGCAAGAACCTCTCCGGCTTCGACGGAGAGGTTCACATCTGCGTTGGCGACCACGCCCGGGAAGCGCTTGGTAATGCCACGAAGTTCAACCTTCATGGCCTAGTGCCGCGCCCCCCGGACGTTTCTGCCTTCATAGCTTTGGGACTAGTCGCTGACCGAGATCGAGCCGTCGATGATGCCCGACCTGATCTCGTCGACCGCGTCCTTTACCTCCTGCGGAACGTCGTCGTCGAACTCGTTGTACGGAGCGATGTCGACACCCTCGTTCTCGAGCGTACCCACGTACAGGCCACCCTCGAACTCGTCGTTCAGTGCCGCCTGGATCGTGTCGAACACGGCGACGTCCATGTTCTTCATGACGCTCGTAAGCAACAGGTCGCAGATGTCAGCCGCGCTCACACAGCCGTCGGTGTCGACCCACACCATCGAGGCGTTGCCGGCATCCCGCACTGCCTCGGCGGTGCCGAGCCCTACCGGACCTGCTACGGGCATGATTACGTCCGCGCCCTCGTTAAGGAGGTCCTGCCCGAACTGGCGGCCCGCGTCGAGATCCTCGAACGACTCCGTAAAGAGACCGTTCTGGCTATCGGCATTCCACCCGACGAGCTTAACGTTGCCCCCCTCCTGCTCGTTGAAGTACTCCATCCCCCTCTGATAACCATTCATAAAGATCGTCACGGTCGGGATGTTCACTCCACCGAAGGTGCCGATCGTCCCGCTCTCGCTTACTGCGGCGGAGACATACCCGGCCAGGAACGCGGCCTGGTCGGTTGCAAATGTCAGTTCCCGGACATTGTCGTAGGTGACGTCGTTGCCGTCTGCGTCAAAGAAGTCGAAGTCGACGATTGCGAACTTCTGATCTGGGTTTGCCTCGGCGGCCGCCGCGGTGGCCTCCCCGAGCAGGAAGCCGACCGTGACGATCACGTCACAGCCCTGATCGATGAACGTGTTGATGTTCGGCTCGAAGTCGGCGTCACTTTGAGATTCGAGTACCTGCGTCTGCACGCCGAGTTCTTCCTCCGCCCGTTCCATTCCCGCGAAAGCCGTCTGGTTGAACGACCTGTCGTCGACTCCGCCGGTATCGGTTACCTGACATGCGAGGAAGTCGACCTCTTCCTCTTGCTGACCGTTCCCGTCTCCGTTGGCTTCGGGCTCATCCTCGGGCTCATCAGCGCACGCGGCCGCCACCAGTGACAGCACAAGCATTAGCGCGATGAACCACATAGAACGTCGTTTCAAAACTGACCTCCCTTACTCCCCGTCGTTCCGGACTCCCCGTCTGGAACACGTACTGCATGTTTTCGGCCCCACAACAAACTACGACCCGCAAGGGGTCATTCAGCGAAGCATAAGTGAGGTCCGTCCGCAGAGATAGGGTCTTTTGGCATGAAGATATATACGAAGACCGGAGACGACGGGACGACGGGATTGCTCTATGGAGGTCGTGTCGCCAAGGACGACATCCGGACCTCGGTGTACGGGACGCTTGACGAAACCGTTGCCGCCCTGGGCCTGGCGCGAGCGGCCGGGCTAACACCCAAGGTCTCCGAGATCGTAGTCAGGGTCCAGAGGGAAATGTTCGTGGCCGGCGCGCAGCTGGCGACCGCTCCCGAGAATCAAGGCAAACTCCAGGCGGGGATCTCGCGGGTTACAGAGGAGATGACCCGGCGCGCCGAGGCAGATATCGACTCTCTTGTGGCGGAACATCCCCTTCCCCGGGAATTCATCCTTCCCGGAGAAACGTCCGGTTCGGCCGCTATCGACCTCGCCCGATCTGTGCTGCGAAGGGCCGAGCGGCTGGCGGTGGGGATGAGCAGAGAGGGGATCCTGACCGAGCCCGAAGTGCTCCGATTTCTCAACCGGGTCTCGGATCTGCTGTTTGCGCTCGCCCGTTTCGAGGAAGCGGAGCGAGGGACCCGAGCGCCGTCTTCGCGGGAGCGCCGGGACCCCAAATGAGGCCGTTTCGCTTCTGTCCCGCCTGCGCCTCGGAGCTCGATCCCCCCGACAACGAGAGCGGAGCAAGGTGCCCCTCCTGCGGGCGCGTTTGGTACCGCAACGCCGCACCCAGCGCTGGGGCGGCGATCACCGCCGGCCGCCGGGCGCTGGTGACGGTGCGCGGGAGGGAACCGAAGAAGGGCCGGATTGACCTCCCCGGGGGGTTCCTCAGGCCCGATGAGGACCCGATATCTGGGCTCCGGCGGGAGGTCGCAGAAGAACTCGGAGTCGAAATCGATGTCTCCAACGGAGATTTCGTTCAGGGGGCGCCGCACACCTACGGTGAGGAGGGCGATTGGGTGCTTGCACTCGGGTTCAAAGCTCGCTTGACCGGGGGAGAACCCCGTCCGGCCGACGATGTCGCCGGTATCGAGTGGGTGGCGGAAGAGGAACTAGACGATCTCGACTGGGCCTGGCCCCACGACCTGGAGCTGGTCAGAAAGGCGCTGAGTGATGGAGCTTGATCTAGACGACCGTGATCTCGCCCGGATATTGCTTGTGGCGCGGGTTGCGGTTGGGTCCGCCTGCTTTCTTTTTCCGAGGAAAGCAGTCCAGGTGTGGACGGGGGAGGACCAGGAGTCCGGGACGGCGGCGATGGCCGTGCGTGCGCTCGGGGCCCGGGATGTGGCCATCGGCATGGGCGGGCTGAGGGCCCTGGAGGAGGGCGAATCCCCGAGCAGGTGGCTCGAGGCCGGCGCTCTTTCTGATGCCGCGGACACGGTCGGAGCCCTGGCGGTGTTCCGGAGCCTGGGGAAGCTGCGCCGTTTGCTCTTCGTTGCGACTGCGGCGTCTGCTACCTACTTGGGATTCCGCCTGGCCGCCTCGCTCGACGACTAGGCCGGCGCGCCGCGCCGCGGCGCCGAAATGGCAATCAGCCACGAAATATCACGGCTAACTTCCAACTCGGAAGAGGGATCTTTAAAGCTTCGAAATGAACCTTGTTCGAGGGTTTGCCGCCCGGGTGAAGCGTGTATATAGACGCGCTGTTCGAGAGCAATGTAGGACGGGCGAGCATCCAGCAAGCAAGCACTTCTGCGTTTTGGCATCCAGATTTGGCAGATAAGTAATCGACGTTTAACGACGGATTAACGAACACGTATCACTGGACAAAGATCCTGCGCGCACGAAGCCGCGGGCGAGTTCTTCGCATTCGTGCGTGCAGTGCCGGGCCGGGTCGGGACACACAGGGGAGAAGGACATGCGCATCGACATAGTGATTCCTGCATACAACGAAACAAACGAACCTTCGCCGAGGAGGCGCTGGCCGCGGCGCGCGGCTCCGCGCGCGTCAAAGTCCGAACGGGCTTGAGTCTCTGACCTTTCTATCTGCTCAGTGTCACCAAATCCGGAACACTGAGCAGACGGAAAGTCACAGCGCGGCTTCGATGTCCTTCTTTAGCCCCTCATATGTGACCGGCCCGGTGATCTCGGTCGTAACGGCTCCGTCGGAGCCGATCACAATCGTGGTGGGCCGAACGGGATCGTTGAACAGCTCCCAGACCTCCGGCGCGAGCCCTAGTGCATACGGAACCTCGTAGACGGACTGGTATTCCTTTCCGTCGGCGACTGTGTCTTGGTTCGATACCCCGAAGAAGACCGCTTTTCCTTCGTATTCCTCAGCCAACTGGTTGAGGTGCGGTTGTTCCGCCTGGCAGACCGGTCACCACGATTCCCAGAAGTTCAGGACGACGGGCGTCCCCCTGTGATCGGAGAGCTTGAAGGTGTCGCCGTCGAAGGTCTCGACCGAGAAGTCGGGGGCGAGGTCCTCCGGCTCGGATTGATCTCCGTTCTGTTTGCCGTTCCGGTTGCTGCCGGGATCGGGCGACGAGGCGCCGGCATCGGAGGGCGGGCTCGACTGATCTCCGCTCGCTTCGGGACTATCGCCGCCGCACGCGGCAGCAACAAACGCGACTGCGACGACCAGAACTATGACGTTTCGCAATGACTTCATAGCCCAATCATGCCCTCTCCTCCGCTGAAGTGTCTGCGCTCACCAAACGGCCCCTTTTCTTTCGCCGTCTTCTCAGTATCGGGCGCGAAAGAAAACGGGCCGCGGATTCCGAAGGCCAGAGCAGACAGTTCAGGATTTCTTAAGGATTTACGATCTCGGGCATGGCGCAGTGGCCGTTTTCACCCGATCACGATCAGCTCCGAACCTCCATCCGGACGTTCGTGGAGTCGGAGCTTGCGCCACATGCATCCGAGTGGGAGCGGAAGGCCGACTTTCCCGACGATGTCTTCAGACGCATGGGCGTGCTGGGTTTCCTCGGACTAACTTATCCGGAGAAGTACGGAGGTGGCGGCGGGGACTACCTCTGCAACATCGTGCTGGCCGAGGAGATGACCCGCTGCAACTCCGGTGGTCTCGCGATGGCCGTGGCCGTGCAGACGGACATGGCCGTGCCTCCGGTCCTCAAGTTCGGCACGGAGGAGCAGAAACGGAAGTACCTCGTACCGGCCATCACGGGCGAGAAGATCTTCTGTCTCGGGATCAGTGAACCGGATGCTGGTTCGGATGTCGCGGCCATCAAGACGATGGCGCGCCGGACCGATGGCGGGTGGCTCATCAACGGACGGAAGACCTTCATCACGAACGGCCGGCGCGCCGATGTGATGACCCTTGTTGCCAAGACCGACGGCGATGCCGGTCATCAGGGCCTCAGTCTCTTCCTCGTCGACACGGACGCTCCAGGATTCGAGGTGACGCGTACGCTCGACAAGATGGGGATGCACTCGTCCGATACCGCGGAGATCGCGCTGTCGGATGTATTTGTGCCCGATGGAGCTCTGCTGGGGGGCGAAGGAGAGGGCTTCTACAACATCTCCTGGGAGCTCCAGGGTGAACGCCTCGTTGGTGCGGCGGGAGCGATTGCCGGCGCTCGCCGCACGTTCGAGGCGGCGCTCGAGTACGCGCAGCAGCGGAACTCCTTTGGCAAGCCGATCGGGCGCCACCAGGCCGTGCGGCACGCGCTCGCCGAGATGGCGACTGAGATCGAAGCTGCACAGCAACTTGTGTACTCGGCCGCGTGGAAGGTGGATCGCGGTGAGTACCCGGTTCGAGAGATCTCAATGGCCAAACTGCTGACCGGGGAGATTGCGTGGAGGGTTGCCGATCGAGCGCTGCAGGTGTTCGGAGGGTTCGGCTACACAGATGAGGCCCCGGTAAGCAGAGCCTGGCGGGACGCGCGTCTGATCCGCATCGGCGCGGGAACGGACGAAGTTATGCGCGAGGTGATCGGAAGGATCGAGGGGTTGTGACGGAATTCCGCTTCGGATCATCGGATTCCACCGTCCGCAACGCCCTGTTTCTTCCTGAGCATGACGAGCTCCGAAAGGAAGTCCGTGCCTTCGTCGAACGGGAACTGCAACCGGAGGCTCGCGCATGGGAATCCGCCGAGCAGTTTCCGAAAGATCTCTTTGCGCGCGTCGGCGAACTCGGCTTTTTCGGTCTGAAGTATCCCGACCAGGTCGGCGGCTCCGGTCCCGACTTGCTTGCGGATGCCGTTGTGACCGAGGAGTTCGCTCGCTGCGGATCTGCGGGCGTGGCCGCGAGTCTCGGCGCGCACAAAGACCTGGCGGCACTCTATCTGTTCAACTTCGGGACGGAGGAACAGCACGATCGGTGGCTCCGTCCTGCAATAAGGGGCCACGTTGTGGGCTGTCTTGCCGTCACGGAGCCGGACGCCGGTTCGGACGTCGCTGCACTACGCACTTCGGCCCGCCGCGACGGTGACGGCTGGGTGATCAACGGATCAAAGTCGTACATCACGAACGGTGCATGGGCGGACTTCGTCGTCGTGGCGGCGAAGAGCGATGCAGCCGCGGGTCACGCCGGCATCACGCTGTTTGTGGCCGATGCGGACGCTCCAGGGTTCTCGGCGCGCCGGGTCCGGACCCTTGGGTGGCGGCCCAGCCAGACGGGCGAAATCCTCTTCGACGATGTACGTGTTCCCGATTCACACCGGCTGGGGGATGAAGGCGCCGGCTTCTACGCCATCATGCAGAACTTCGCGTGGGAACGGCTCGTCATGGCTCTCGCCGCCGTTGCCGGTGCAGAACAGACCTATCAAATGGCGCGCGCGTACGCTCTCGAGCGCAAAGCTTTCGGGCGTCCGGTCGGCAACTTCCAGGTGTGGCGCCATCGGTTTGCCGATCTGGCAACGAAGATCGAGGCCGCACGAGCGCTCACCTATCATGCGCTGCGCTTGGTTGCGGCCGGAGAACCGGCAATCGGTCAGGTCGCGATGGCCAAGTTGTACACGAGCGAACTGGCCGTGCGGGTCGCCGACGAATGTGTACAGATCCATGGGGGCTATGGCTACGTGAACGAGTTTGCGGCTGAACGCGCTCTGCGCGACGCGCGCCTCGGACCGATCGGGGGAGGAACATCCGAGATCATGAAGGAGATCATCGGCAAGAGCCTGGGACTCTGACTACCCTAGAGTTCCGCCCCGTTTCCCAATCTCACCAATGCCGCCAGTTCTCGGCCCAATGACGTAATCCCCGACTCGGTTTCGACCGTCATTGGGCCCTCCAAGGGAGCGAGGTCTTTGACCGTCAGCTGGATGCCGGGACGGATCCCGATCTTGTCGAGGTAAGGGAGCACGTCCTCTTTGAGTTCGGAGATCTGCGACACCACACCGGACTCGCCCGGTTCCATATCGCTTAAGCGGCGCAGCTCGCGGAGGTCGACCGGACAGATGGGATGGCCGTGCGGGCAGTAGTCGGGGTAGTCGAGTGCCTTGGCCATCGCCTCTTCGACACGCGCCGAAAGCGCGTGCTCGATCTTGTGGGCCTCACCGTGGACCTCGTACCAAGCCATGCCGAGCTTGTCCACGAGGAGGCACTCGATCAAGCGATGGCGCCGGAGCATCGTGTGTGCCAGGCGGCGTCCCTCGGGAGTGAGGTTGATGCTCCCGCCCTTTTCCCGAACGAGGTAACCCTCTGAGGCCAGGCGTTTGAGCATCTCCGACGCAGAGGGCAACGACACCTCGAGGATGCCTGCCAGAACCGTCGCCGTGATGCGCTCTTCGTCTTCCTCGAGGCGCTTGATTTCCTCTAGATAGTCCTCGACACCTCTCATCAAGGAAAGCCTATCGGGCTCAGTGACGGTGCCCGATGTGTCCCGGAATCTCCCCCAGGACCGTAAACGAGGGGTGCTTGTGTGCTACCGTCCTCGTCGGTGCGATTCAAACGCCCTCGGGGAGCCCGTGTCCTCATCGCGGCCGGCCTTCTGGCTGTCTCGTCCGCCACCGTCCTCATAGGCAATGCGGCGAGCCAGGAGTCGCTCGACGATTTGAAGTCCCGGATGTCAGATATCCAGGGGCAGCTCGACGCGGCCACTGCCAAAATCGAGGATCTGCGGACACGGGAAGACAAGCTCAAGAGCCGTCTCGGCGAGGTCTCCCAACGGATTGACGACGTGACCAAGGACCAGTGGCGCCTAGAGAAGAGGGTCGTCGAGGCGGCCAAGAACCTCTATAAGAGCGGTGGAGCGGACATGCTCGAGACCCTCCTTACCGCAGAGAGTTTTTCGGAGCTCTCATCGCGCGCTCAGGTCCTGAATCGGATATCCCAGAGAGATACCGAGGCCTTCATCGCGTACGCCCGAAACCAGTCCGAGCTCAAGGACCTGACGGCCGAACTAGAGGAGCGCGAGGGCGAACTCTCATCGACGAGACAGGCACTGAACGAGGAGGCCGACAGGCTGCAGGCGACGTTCGAAGGCGTGTCCGCCGAGTACAACGACCTCAAGAAGAAGCTCGCCGCCCGGGCGGCTGCGCGCGAAGCAGCTGCGGCCGCAGCAGCCCCTGCCCCCACTTCGAGTGCCCCCTCTGATGCCCCCATACACGTGCCGGCGACGAACGGAATGGCCTGTCCCGTCGCGGGGGCCGTGTCGTTTATCGATAGCTGGGGCTATCCGCGCTCCGGCGGCCGGCTCCACCAGGGTGTGGACATGATGGCGGCGTACGGAACGCCGGTCGTTGCCATCACAAGCGGGAACATCACCTACGCAGGTTATGGCGGCTCGGCGGGTAACTGGCTGATCCTCTCCGGAGACGACGGCCACGGGTACTGGTACATGCACAACCAGAGCAACATCGTCACCAGCGGGCACGTTTCGGCGGGTCAGCAGATCGCAACGGTCGGCGACACGGGGAATGCAGTTGGTACTCCGCATCTCCACTTCGAGTACCACCCCGGCGGAGGCGGGGCCGTTAACCCGTATCCGCTTGTGGCGTCGATCTGTTAGACGTCAAATCGGCCCATCGTAGCCAGCGTGTGGGTGAGTGGGGAGTACCCTTAGTCCATGAGCGAAAAGAAACGTCGTCTGGTCGAGCGAATCGTGGAGCCCGACTACACGCGCGATCTCGAAAAGAAGTCCCTCGATGAACTGCGGGCGATGCGGGACGAATGTCGCGAAGGGGAGAACGAGCTGTCGTTCGAGCGCCGGCTGTGTCAGGCCAGGATCGACATCCTCTCGGCCGAGCTGGAACGGCGGACCGGAGACGGCGACACCTCCACGGACATCCTCGACAAGCTCCCGCAGATCCTGGCCACCGACACGGTGGGGGCGCGCGGCGAATCACACATCCCCGAACGAGCCCCAGATTTCTCCGTCCCGCGCAACGCGGATGTGCCCCGGCGCCGGGTCGAAGAGATCGCCGGCGAGCAGACGCTCGCGCGGCTCTCGAGTATGTCGACCGAGGAGATCCGAGGCCTCATTGCTTCGCTCGGCGAACACGAGGCGGATGTATCAGGGCGCCGGCGCAACGTCCAGACGGTCGTCGACGCGATCCAGGCCGAGATCGTACGCCGCTACGTGAGCGGCGAGGCCGATCCCACCGCAGCCCTCGGCTAACTCTCCGGCGCGCCGGGCGCGCCGAAATGGCAATCGACCACCACCCCTTGGTGGTGATTTGCCATCTCGGGGTTCTAGGAGGGCCTAACCCTTGGACGGTGGAGGCGGAGGAGGCGGCGCGCTTCCGACCCCGACAGGGTCCGGAGGAGGAGGTGGCGGGGGTGGGGGTGCCTTTTCGCCGCCATCGCTGGCAGGAGGAGGCGGGGGCGGCGGCGCCTTCTTCGCGGAGTTCGGTCCGTCGTCGTCATCATCTTCGTTGTCTTCCTGGCCGGGCCGCTCGGTTTTGTCCTGCTGCTTGGCTTTGTCGTTGTTCTTCGGCTTCTTGGTCGGCTTAGGAGCCTTGCTCGTCGGTGCCTTTTTCTTCGACCCGTCCCGTGGCTTCTTGGTGGAGGACTTGGGTTTGGACTGCTCGCGATCCTTTGATCCGGCCTTCGAGGTCTCCGATTTTTTCTTGGACCCTGAGGAGCCGGTCGACGTCTTTCCTGAGCGATCTCCCTTGGATGGTCGATCGGATCCCTTATTGGCCTTGGTCTGATCGGTTTTGTTGCCTCGTTTGCGATCGGACTCGTTCTGCTGCCCGCGCCTCGGTCGTTCGCGCCCGGCATCGTCCGGAGTCCCATTAGCCGGCGGACGGGAAGCAACGCCGCCCGGACGGTAGTTTTTATCCTCTCCAATCTTGCGACCGCGCAGTTGCCCGTCGGAGTCGTCGCGGTCTTCCGAGATCGGCTTCTTGGACCCGGGAGGCTGGGGGTCTCTGGCTTCCGGCGTGCCGGTGGGAGCTCCAAAAGACCGGCCACCCCTCTCCACGATCTTGGCTCCACCGGTGTCGTTCTCGCGCGTCCCGGCGGACGGGCCGGCAGACCCGACAGGCGTTACGCCACTGGAAGGGCTCGGAGAGCTCGGCTCCTCCGTCTCGGAGACCTCAGTCGAGCTGGTCGGAGCCTGAACCTCGTCCCCGTTAAGCGAGCCCTGGTCGGTCGGTGCTGGGAGGGTAAAGGCGTCGCCCGATCCATCGGGACCGACGATGCGGAGGCCGTCATGGACCTGTACGCGCAGGCCGGCGCCGACACCCATGACGGCGAATATGACCATGATGCCTGCGGTCACCGATGCAAGGCAAGCTTGCACCAGAGCCGCCAGCTGGGTCCTCGAGACTTTCTTCATGATCCCCAACCCATCGAAAGATACCTGCCCCTCCAGAACGTATCTACCTCGTTACTCTTTGTAGCTGATATTTCCTTGTTGCTTGCCTCCTATGACTAGTCATCGGCGCGATTTACTCGGAGTTGAACTGGAATTATCTGGTGCTTGCAACTGTTATGCAAACGTGCCATGCTAGCTAGCAGAAGGGATCGAGTGGAGGGCTAGCTCAGAGGCGCAGATGGATACGGGACGCGTGAAACTGGGAGAGCTCGGCTCGTTTATCCGAGAGCAGCGACGAGCGGCCCGACTCTCGCTCCGCAAGCTTTCGGACCTCGCCGGGATATCCAATCCGTACCTCTCTCAGATCGAGCGGGGACTGAGGAAGCCTTCGGCCGAGATTCTGCAGGCCATAGCAAAGGCTCTAAGGATCTCGGCGGAGACCTTGTATGTGCGGGCTGGGATCCTCGACGAGGAACGCGACGCCGATCTCATAGCCGAGATCCTCAAGGATCCGGGGATTTCGGAACGGCAGAAACAAGTGCTCATTGACATCTACAAGTCCTTCAAGGAGTCCGGCCTCGAACCGCATGAGAAGGCCGCGTCCTTGAAGGACGTAGATAACACCTAGAGATGTGACGGGAATCCGGAGCGTGACCCTCTCCACCCCCCACCGGCGTTGGCCTCCGGAGCACGTGCGATGGAGTCCGGCGAGCTCCGATTCCCGTCACTTTTAGTGGATCGGTTCAGGCCTGTTGGCGGCCTCCGATCGAACCCCCGATAGCACGCCGCACGGAGAACGCGGAGTGTTGGAGCTCCCAAAGGAGGTGACAGCAGTGGAAAAGGCTCAGGAGCTGTTCTACGCCGCCGTCGGCGCAGGTGACTTTGCGGTCGAGAAGGCTCGCAAGTTCACCGATCGAAAGACCACTCAGAAGTTCTACAAGGACTTTGTGAAGCGCGGTCGCGCTATCTCCACTCGGGTGCGCGGCTCGGCTACGACGAAGCAAGCCGTCGCCCAGACCAAAGCGGCGCGCAGCCAGGTAAAAGCGGCAGCGACCAGCGTGACGAAGGCAGTTCGCTCAAACGCGAAGGCGACGAAGGAAGCCCCAAAGACGGTTACGAAGTCGTCCGCGCAGGCCTCTTAGGTGGCGTTTCGGCGCCCACAAGCGTTGGGTATGGGCCCGTCGTGACTGCGACGGGCCTGTATCGCGTATCGACCGGCGAGGAACATGATGACCCCCTCCGGCGTTTAACAACTACTGTGAACGCCACCATGACGCTTGAGGTCTCGGTGGTCCGCGACGGGGATCCTTTCCAGCTTCCCGAATGGGAGCAGCTGCTTCATCGCGACGCCGACCGCCACATCTTCGCCACGCAGGAGTGGAATCGACTCTGGTGGGATGAGTTCGGCGCCGGCAAAGAACTCATCGTGCTGGTCGTGCGGCGCGACAGCGACGTGGTGGGAATCGTCCCTCTTTATCGCAAGTCCGATGGCGGAAAGGCCGTCCTGCGCTTCAATGGAGGTATCGACCTCACGGACTATCTCGGACCAGTCTGCTCCAGGTCCGATTGTGGAGATGTGGCCGCCGCGTTGGTGGACTGGCTGATCGGGACAGATATCGCGTGGGACGAGTTCGACGCCCACAACTTGCCTGTACCTCTCGGCTTTGCAGAGTCTTTGGTGGATCACGCGGATCGTCGGCACCTTCAGTTCAAGCTCGACCAAGAGGAGACGTCGGCGGTCCTTCTCCTGCCCGATGATTGGGAGGACTACATGTCCCGTCTCCGGTCGAAGGAGCGCCACGAACTCAAGCGCAAGAGACGCCGAATCGGACGTGAGCACTCGGACGCCCGGCTACGTACGGGAACTGACGAAACACTCGAGATCGATCTCAAGACCTTCGTGGAGATGCATCGTGGAGCCCACGGGCATAAGCGTCATTTCATGAGACCCGACATAGCGGGTTTCTTCGAGCGGGTTGCCAACGCCTTCTCGTCAAAGGGATGGCTTCGACTTGACTTCCTGGAGATAGGTGGGCGAGCTGTTGCGTCGACATTCAGTTTCGAAGTCGATGGGCGCCTCTACCTCTACAACTCAGCATATGAGCCGGAGGCCGCCCGGCTAAGCCCGGGTTTCGTCTTGGTCTCGATGGTGGTGGAGTCGGCCATTGGGCATGGTCTGAAGGTCTTCGACTTCCTCCGAGGACCGGAGCGGTACAAGCATCACCTGGGCGCCGAGCCGGTTCCTCTGAACAACGTCCGCCTACTCCGCGGTGGATCGTGAGAGGGAAAGTGCCTCGACCAGCAATGTCGGTAGGGTTCTGCGGGCGAAAAAGCTGCGCCTGGCTGCGTTCTCGGTCGGGCACGTACGCTCCTGGTACGCACCCTCCCTCAGGCCTTGCCAGGCTTGTTTTTCGCGCCGCAGAACCTCGCAAACATCACTGGTCGAGGCACTAGACGTGGTGGCCAGACTGGTTCGTTCGGAGTCCGACCCTCCCCGCCACATCGCGGTGGTGGCGTATCACTCCTCGCCTCTCCACGAGCCGGGATCCGGCGATGCAGGAGGGATGACCGTCTACGTTCGTGCTCTGGCGCGCTCCCTCACGGAAAGAGGCATTCGGACCGACATCTTTACTCGCGCGACGAATGACGGCCCGCTCGTTGTAGAGATCTCGCCCGAAGTTCGAGTCGTATCCGTCGCCGCCGGTCCACGCGCGCCGGTCGACAAAGAGACACAGCTCGAGTTCATCGACGACTTCGTTACCGGCGTGACCGCGTTTGCGACGGCGCAACGGGCTCGATACGACATCGTCCATTCTCACTACTGGCAGTCGGGCCTCGCAGCGAAGGCTCTGGCGAAACGCTGGAACGTGCCGCTCGTGCACTCTCACCACACCTTAGGCAAGGTCAAGAACCGTGCCCTTGCTCCGGGAGACACCCCGGAGCCGTTGAGTAGGCTGAGCGGTGAAGCCCACGTTATCGGAGCGGCCGATGTCCTCGTAGCGTCCACGGAGCAGGAATGCGAACAGCTCGCACTGTTGTACGGCGCGCCGATGGATCGTGTGAAGTGCCTACATCCGGGGGTCGACCACTCGATGTTTTCGCCCGGAGACCGGGACGAAGCTCGGGCGGAGCTCGGACTCGATGCCGAACACGCCGTCCTGCTATTCGTCGGACGGATCCAGAGGCTCAAAGGAATCGATCTCGCCATCCGGGCAATGGATCAGTTGCTGCCGGCCCTGGATCGCCCCGCCGAGCTCCTGATCGTCGGTGGTGCGAGCGGACCCGGAGGTAACGGAGAGATCGATCGGCTCAAGGATCTCGCCCATGCTCTCGACGTGTCGGAGACTCTGCGCTTCACCGGCCCACAACCGCACGGCCGTCTTGTCGACTACTACCGGGCAGCGGACGTTCACCTCGTGTGCTCATACTCAGAATCGTTCGGCCTGACCGCTCTCGAAGCTCATGCCTGCGGCACGCCGGTGGTCGGGACGGCGGTGGGTGGGCTCTCGCACATCGTTGGCGATGGCTCTTCGGGATTCCTCGTCGGATCCCGCGATCCGGCTGAGTTTGCTGCGCGGCTCAAGACTCTGCTGGCCGACGGTGAGCTGCAGGATGACTTCTCAAGGTGCGCGTACACGCGCTCTCTGTCGTACTCGTGGGATTCCACGGCGGACGAATTCGTCGACCTCTATGAGTGTCTTCTCCGCGAAGACTTCCCAGAGGTTTGCACCTGCTGACGACCATCCAATAAGTGAACGCCGTTAAAGAACTCATTCGCCGACGAGTTTCTACAAAGGAATTTGCCAGCTCGCGAAGAAATCTTGAGTTCGTCTGACCTGCGTTTTTGTTCTCCTATCTGCACCGTCGCGTCCTTGACGCGTCGTGGCGGCGGTAGCTATGTTCTCGCTCGTTCCAATCGGGCGGGACCTGCGTTGGTTTCGTTCGATCGGAAGGCTAGGCCCCAGAAGCAGGAGTGCGGGTCGGCCTCGTGTGTGGGGAAGTGCACGAGGTGGGCCCGTCACGAGGGTTTCTGGGGCCTACCCTTTGGCTCCAGCGACCAAGTCGTAACTCTGCGATCGTCGCGCACCTGAATCCCCGATTTCTCAAGCTCAGTTGGATGGTGACGGCTTCTTCGAACCGCTGTTGAGCCCGAGCGCGGTTCCATCCCATGATCGCGACAAGGCGCGGAAGGCCCCGGTGGGTGATGTCATCGGCCGATCAGGGCGCGCAGGAAGAATCGGACGTTCGCCGGCCGTTCCGCCAGCCGGCGCGTTAGGTATGGGTACCAGGTCGAGCCGAACGGAACGTAGGTGCGGACCCGGTATCCCATGCTCGCAAGTTTCTTCTGGAGATCGGTCCTGATGCCGTAAAGCATCTGTATTTCGAACCCTCGGTCTCCTACGCTGCTCAGTTGGGCGGCTCTCAGCCCATGCTCAATGAGCTCTCCATCGTGAGTCGCCAGGGCCGGATCGTCACCCTTTTCGAGCAGCCAATCCGTTAGGAAGGAGAACTGCGCCTCGATCTCCTTCTTCTTGTGAAGTGCCACGGACTCAGGTTCGGCATACGCGCCCTTGACCAATCGGATGCGCGGCCTGATGCCCGCCATCTCCTCGAGATCAACCGGCGTGCGCCTGAGGTATGCCTGCATAGCCAGGCGGAGTTTTGGGAAGTCGGACTGCAGCAGCCGGTAGACGTCGAGGGTGTCGGAGACGTAGTCCGACTGCTCCATGTCTATTTCCACCGACGTCCCCGCCGCATCGGCCTCTGCGGCAAGCCGCCGCAGGTGGTCGATACAGGCTCCCTTGTCGAAGGCCAGCCCGAGCTGGGTGAGCTTTACGGAGACCGTTGTATCGATTCCCGTCTCTTCAATTCTCTTGATGGAGGCCCGATACTCATCGGCTGCTGCCGCCGCACCATCGGGATCGGTAACGCCCTCGCCGAGCAGGTCCAGGATGCCTCCGATGCCCATACCGTTCAGCGACTTGATGGCGTTGATCGCATCCTCCAAGTCGCTCCCCGCCACAAAACGATCCACTACTCCGCGCGTTACACCCAAGCGCCTCACGGTGTCTTCGATCCACGATTTTTCTGCCGCCCACAACAAGATTCGTCCGAGCATCGTCCTCCTCGACGGTGAATCAGTTCGATCGGCGCTTTCATTTCGCGCCCGATACGGACGCTACGGCGAAATGAAAGGGCCGACATCTCTACCCGGGAGTCCAGACAATCGTAGATTTATCCCGAGTATCGGGCTCGGCCGCGCTCCCGACCTGCCATCATAGGCACGCTATGAAGAAGCTAGCCGTACTCGGTGGCGGAAAGATGGGTGAGGCGTTGATCGCCGGACTCCTTGCCTCTGGATGGCGGTCGCCCGACGAGATCGTCGTGACGACGCGTGGCGAGGAACGCTGCAAGGAACTCGAAGCCAGGTACGGCGTGGGGAGTTCATTGGACAACGCCGTCGCGATCGAAGGCGCTCACGTGATCGTTGTCGCCGTCAAACCTCAGGACATCGAGCCGCTGTTGTCTTCGATCTCGGACCACGCCGGAACCCAACAGACCCTCTTGTCGATCGTGGCCGCAATACCAACTTCGTTTATAGAAGCTCGGTTGATTCAGCCTGTGCCCGTCGTACGCGCGATGCCAAATACACCATCGGTCGTCCACGAAGGGATGGCCGGCCTCTCCAGGGGACGCCATGCCGGTGAGCAACACCTGGCTCTGGCGCGAGATGTCCTCGAGCATGTGGGACGCGTTGTGACTGTGCCGGAGAACTACTTGGACGCCGTGACCGCCATTTCGGGTTCGGGTCCCGCCTACTTTGCGTTGTTGGCGGAGGCAATGATCGAGGCCGGAATCCTGTTGGGACTGGCGCGGGAGGTTTCAACGGAGCTCGTCGTCCAGACCATGCTGGGGTCGGCGAAGCTGCTGCGCGACGAACAGATGCATCCCGTCGAGTTGCGGGAGATGGTCACGTCCCCCGGGGGGACGACGACCCGGGCGATTCAGGTGCTCGAACAATCCGGTGTGCGAGCGGCCTTCTTGAACGCGATCGAGGCGGCGATGGAACGAGCGATCGAACTAGCGGGCGGCGCGCCGGAAGCCTGACCGTTCGGCGAGGTTGCCCTACAGTAGGCGGCCCATTACCACCGAGTCCCAGATCTCGCCGCTGCGGCGGCGCCAGTGACGTTTTAAATAGCCTTCTTCCTCGAAGCCGTATTTGCGATACAGCGCCCGCGCCGGCTCGTTGTGAGGCCACACTTGAAGGGTGATCTTGTGGGCGCCCTGCTGCTCTGCCCACTTAATGCACGCCTCGACCAGTGCACTCCCGGCACCTCGGCCGCGATGCTCGGTGCCGATCCACATGCCGAGTTCGTACAGTCCCGAGCCGCATGCCCCTTGCGGACGCAGGACCGCGGCGCCGGCGATCTCGGCATCCGCCTCGACGAGGAACATGACCGAGCCTTCCTCCCCTAGGAATGTTTCGTTCCATTTCGCCAGCCGCGCGGCACGCTCGACCGGAGCCTCGGCCCCGATCCACACGCCTTCGGCGGCGACGTCGGCATAGACGTCGAATGCGGCGGCGAGGTCGTCTTCGGTGGTGGCGGTTCTGATCATCATGCTCTGACAGTATCGGTCCGGCGCTCGCCGGAGCAGGCAAGCATGGGAGCATACGCGGCGTGACCCCGGCAACGAGCGTGCGTCATCGACCGTAGAGCTATCGGCCTTCTGGCCGCGTTCGGCGTCTTCGGTGTTTTCTGGGGCGGATGGGCGGCGGTGCTGCCCGACATAAAACGAGCGGTAGATGCCTCGGACGGAGCATTCGGGCTGGCGCTTCTCGGTGTCGGTATTGGGGCACTTCCCGCCATGCTCGCCATGGGCGCGATCTACGACCGCTTCGGCGATCGGACCGTAGCCCCGATACTGGTCACTCGTTCTTTTCTTGCACATGCGTCTGACAGACGCATGGAGGAGAAAAGAACGGGCTAGGGTCTCCGTGAAGGGAGGGCACATGGGACAAGACTTTGGGAACTTCATCGACGGCGCCTGGGTCGATTCTGCTGCGGGGGACACGTTCGAGAACCTGAACCCCGCCGATCGCAGGGAGGTCATCGGCACCTTCGCGAGGTCCGGCGCCGAGGATGTCGACAGGGCTGTCCGAGCCGCGGCCGCTGCCTATCCGGAGTGGATGCGTACGCCCGCGCCGGAGAGGTCGGACTATCTGCTGCGCGTCGCGCTCCTGCTCGAGGAGCGAAAGGAAGAGTTGTCGAAAACGATGACGCGCGAGATGGGAAAGACCCTCAAGGAGTCGCGCGGCGATATTCAGGAGGGTATCGACTTCGCTCACTACATGGCGGGCGAGGGGCGCCGCCTCTTCGGGGAGACGATGCCGTCCGAACTAAGGAACAAGTTCTACATGACCGTTCGCCACCCGATCGGGCCCGTCGCGCTGATAACCCCCTGGAACTTCCCGATCGCGATCCCGCTGTGGAAGATCTGTCCCGCCATAGTTTCGGGTTGCACGATGGTGTTCAAACCGGCCGAGGACACCCCTCTGTGCGCCGCCCTGCTCGTGGACATGTTCCGAGAGGTCGGCCTCCCGCCCGGAGTGATCAACTTGGTCAACGGCTTCGGGGAGGAAGCGGGGGCTCCTCTCGTAGACCACCCGGACATCCGGGGGGTTTCCTTCACGGGTTCCCTCGAAGTCGGTCGGATGATCAACGAGAAATGCGCACGAGCGATGAAGCGCTGCTCGTTGGAGCTCGGTTCAAAGAACGCTCAGATCATCATGCCGGACGCCGAGTTGGATCTCGCGGTGGAAGCAGCTGCGTGGGGCGCATTCGCCACGTCCGGACAGAGGTGTACCGCGACTTCTCGACTCATCGTCCACGACGAGATCAAGGCCGACTTCACGGACGCGCTGCTCGACCGCGTGGGCACCATGAAGGTGGGCAACGGACTCGATCCGGAGGTCGAGCTCGCGCCGGTGATCAATGAGAAGCAAAAGAACCGGATTCTCGAATACATCGGTGTCGGGCAACAGGAGGGAGCGAAGCTGCTGACGGGAGGCGAGGAGCTGACCGGAGGCGACTATTCCAACGGGTACTTCGTGGCACCGACCGTGTTCGACGACATGACTCCGGACATGCGCATCGCACAGGAGGAGATCTTCGGTCCGGTCACCGGAATGATACGAACCGATTCGGTTGATGAGGCGCTCAGGATGGCGAACTCCGTTCAGTACGGGCTGTCGTGCTCCATCTACACGCATGACATCGGCAACGTGTTCAAAGCGGTGCGGGAGCTCGAATTCGGTCTCGTGTACATAAACGCGCCCACCATTGGTGCTGAGATACAGGTTCCCTTCGGGGGTTTCAAGAACACTGGCAACGGGCACCGAGAAGCGGGACCTCAGGCTCTGGACGAGTTCACCGAGTGGAAGACGGTAGCGATCGACTACTCCGGCAAGCTCCAGAAGGCGCAGATGAGTGAAGACGAGTAGCGCGCGGTGAGCGATTCCGTCGCCCTCGTAACGGTCGAGGACATCGCGCGCATCTACGACTTCGGGTCATCCCATCCTCTGAGACCCGAACGCGTCCTCCTCACATACGAGCACATCCGGGCTCTAGACCTCCTGTACCGGCCGAACGTGACGCAGGAGAAGTCGAGGGCTGCTACCGATGACGAGATCGCAGCAGTGCACGACCGTGACTTCATCAAGACCGTCAAGGGAATCGACTCGGGGCAACTCTCGGAGCGACAGGGGTTGCCTTTCGGGCTGGGGACGCCCGACGATCCCATCTTCGATCACATGCACGAGGCATCGGCTGCCGTCTGCGGAGCATCGGTCGTGGCCGCGGAGGTGGTGGCGTCGGGACAGGCGGAGCACTCCTTCAATCCGGCGGGAGGGCTCCACCACGCGCGGCGCCGTGAGGCGTCGGGATTCTGCATCTACAACGACCCGGCCGTTGCAATCGCGAAGGTCCTCGAACTCCAGCCGGACTGGCGCGTCGCGTACATCGACGTCGATGTTCACCACGGTGACGGTGTCCAGTGGATCTTCTACAACGAGCCGCGTGTGCTCACCGTCTCCTTCCACCAGTCCGGCAGGTACCTGTATCCCGGGACCGGGTTCGAGGATGAGATCGGCAACGGCGCGGCAGAGGGGACGGCCGCCAACATCCCTCTGCTGCCGTTTTCCGGCGAGGGGGACTACCTGTGGGCCCTCGAGCGTGTCCTCACCCAACTTCTCGGAGCGTTCCAACCCCAGCTTGTGGTGACCCAGCTCGGGGCGGACACGCATCACGGCGACCCGCTGGCGAACCTTGCCCTCACGATGCCCGCATACCCTCGGATGGCGCGCACCCTGCACGAACTGATACATCGGTTTGCCGAGGGGCGATGGGTTGCAACCGGAGGTGGGGGATATCAGTTCGACACGGTCGTGCCCAAGATCTGGACGATTCATTGGGCCGAGATGATCGGCCATCCCGAGGTCATTCCGTCGAACTGGCTCCACGACGTTGCTCCCGACGAGGCGGCGCGCAGCTACAAGGCGGAGGTCGAACGTTCGGTGGAAACCGTACTGGAGAGGTGCGTGCCGCGTCTTCAGGCTCTGGTCGGCGCCGGCGGCTCAAGTTGATGGAGGCGCCTATTAACCTTCCCTCCGTATGACGGACCTACATCGATATATCGCATACGCGATCCCGGCCGGATTCGCGCTGATGGCGTTGTGGGCGCTGTTCACATTCATACGCAACCGCGCTCCCGGTGATTGGTTCTGGAACCTGCTGGCCGCTCTTCAGGTTGTGATCGGCATCCAGATCGTCGTCGGCGCAGTTCTGTTCATTGCGGGAGGGCGACCCGAGACCAACGGACCCCAGTGGCTGCACTACGTTTACGGCGGCCTCTTTCCCGGAGCGGTTCTTGTCACCGCACATGGTTTCGCGCGTTCGGAAAGGTTCCGGGACATCCCGTGGGTCGCCTTCGGCGTCGCAGCTCTTGTTTGTTTCGGGTTGACTTTTCGTGCTCTTCAAACCGGCCTTGGCATCGACTGACGCGACAGAGCGGGCTTCGTGAACCTCCTCGATCTGATCGTGATCCTCGTCGCCGTCGCATTGGCTTATCGCGGCTGGCACAAGGGACTCGTTGGCCAGGTTTTCGAGCTCGGCGGGGGGTTCCTCGGGCTGATTGTCGGAATCGCGGTGGGCCCTCGAATCGCCGCCGCGTTCACCGATCGCCCCGGGCTTCAGGGCGCGCTGATCTCGCTATTCGTCGTCTTCGTTCTGCTCTCGATCGGGCAGACGGCCGGCTACATCGTCGGTCACAGAGGTGGCGTCATGGCCAGGCGGGCACGCCTGGGCGGTGTCAACCAGACCCTCGGCGCCGGTTTCGGCGTGGTCATCACCGTGATCACGCTGTGGCTCGTCGGCTCCTTACTCGTTTCCGTTCCGTCGCGCCCGCTTGCCAGGACCTTTCGGGGATCGGCGGTGCTGCGAGCGGTGAGCGACACGCTCCCGCAGCCACCCAACCTGGTCTTCTATCTGCGTCAGTACCTCGACACATCGGGGTTCCCTCAGGTCTTTGCAGGGCTCCCCAGGCCCCTGGCCCCCCAGGTCGATCTCCCCGCTGGGCCTCAGGCGCGCGATGCAATCCGGGCTGCTCGGAGGTCAACCGTTCGGGTCGTCGTTCCCGCCTGTGGCGGGACACAGCTCGGAAGCGGCTGGGTTGCGGGGGAATCCACAGTCGTTACCAATGCACACGTGCTCGCGGGGGGCGACACCATCACCATCGAGGACAACGCCGGGCGGCACGAGGGGCGGGTCGTCTTCTTCGACCCTCGCACGGATATCGCCGTCGTGAGGGTCGAGGGACTCGCCGGTCCGCCGCTCGACCTTGATGAGCGTGCGCTCGGCCGGGGAGAGGGGGGAGCAACCCTCGGATATCCGGGCGGGGGGCCGCTGGACGTTCACCCGGCGGCGGTGCGTGACCGGTATACGGCCGTTGGCCTCGATATCTACGGTCAGCGCGAGGTGTCGCGCGAGGTGTATGAATTGAGATCACCGGTCAAGCAGGGAGATTCGGGCGGGCCGTTTGTGCTGCCGAACGGATCCGTTGCCGGCGTGGTTTTTGCGGCTTCCACCACTGATAGTGATACGGGATACGCGCTCACCGGTGACGAGGTCATGGACGAGATCGAAGAGGGGCTGTCGGCGGCATCGCCCGTGCCCACGGGCCGGTGCACCCACTAGAGGCCAGCGCCCGGGCCGCGTGGTTGCGACCCGGGCTTCTCCGCTGAGCTCTATTGGAACTCGATGGTGCCCTTCATGCCGTCCGAGTGGGGGGTGCACTCGAAGTCATAGGTCCCCGGTGGTGCATCGAATGTGATGCGCTGGGCGCTGTTGCTCGGAATCTGAAGGTCGACTCCAAGCTCCTCGATCGTAAAGGTGTGCAGGGTCGTGTCCTTGTTCTCGACGAACACCGACACCTCGCCCGCCTCGGCAGTGATGTGTTCGTGGGAGAACTCGATGTCCTGGGTGACGATTTCGATATCTCCCGCCTGCACGACGGCGGACTCGTGGGTAACGCGGGCGGCCGCAGCCGTTGCAATGGAGAGCCCGATCAGGGCGAGGGCGGCGAATCCGAGAGTGCGGGCGGCCGGGGAAGGTCCCGACTCCTTCGTCCGAACCGCGGCCACGGCCGCGCTGAGGAGGACCACGAGAAAGACAAGAATGACGCTAGTCATGATGAAGTCTTCGGTCGAGGCCGGCACCCTGAGGCTTGGAACGATGAAGGGAAGGTTCAGTAGCAGCGTGAGCACCCCAACTACGCCGAGGAAGATTGCGCCCCCCTTCCGGCGCCGGCGAATGATCAGAGCTCCGATGACAAACGGCGCCGCGAATATGAGCAGAGGCGGGATGAACTCGCCGAACACCACCATGCCGCCGATCATCGCGGCGGCTACCCCCAGGGCGCTCCAGAACAGCAACTCCGTCCATCCGATCCCGGCCGCCCGAGCCGTTTCCGGTCCCGTCGGGCGGGCCTCCGTGGTCTGCATCTCGAACCTCCCGTTCATAGCGAGCTGGATGTCGAGAGCCATGAAACGGGACCGGCGTCCGGAAATCGTTACGGAACGGCGGCCGCCCTGAGGTTCGCTACATCAAGCCGCCCTCACCGGCCTCAGGTTGCAGAGCCTCCTGGCTGAAATGGCAATCAACCACGAAATATCGTGGCTGAGTGCCATCTCGGGAGATGAGGCCGCGGGGGGCGCCCGGCGGCGCGGTCAGGCAGTCTGGCCGCCGTCGATGACCAGGGTCGCGCCCGTGATGAAGGAGGCGGCATCCGAGGCGAGGAAGACCGCCGCTCCCACGACCTCCTCCGCCTGTCCCCAGCGGCCCATCGGGATCGAGGACACGACCGCCCTATCCGATTCCACGTCCTCCCTCAGGTTTGCATTGAGTTCGGTGGCGATCCATCCTGGGGCGATTGAGTTCACCCGCACTCCGGAGCCTGCCAGTTCCTTGGCGACCGCCTGGCTCATTAGGCGGATGGCGCCCTTGGCAGCGGAGTAGAAGGACAGGGTCATCGCGCCCTCAATGCCGGCGACCGAAGCCATCTGGATTATCGATCCGCCGCTCCCGTCGACCATGCGCTGTGCCGCGAGTTGCGTGGCGTGGAACGTCGCATCGGCGTTGACTCGCATAACTTTCGACCATCCCTCCGGCCTAAGGGCAAGCAGGGGTGCGGTGAATCTCGCTCCTCCCGCATTGTTCATGAGGATGTCGAGACCTCCCAGCTCGAAGACCGTGCGGTCCATGAGGTTCTCGATCTGGTCCCGCTCGTTGACGTCGGTGGGAACGACTATGGCGCGCCGCCCAAGAGATTCGATTTCCGCACCGACTGACTCAAGGTCATCCTTGCTCCGCGCAGCCAGTGAGACATCGGCCCCCGCGCGTGCAAAGCCAAGCGCTATCGCCCGGCCTATACCGCGCGATGCTCCAGTCACGATCGCTACCTTGCCCTGAAGAGAAAACATCTCGGTGCTCACGATCACCCCCGGAATCGGACGGCTCGATCCGCCTTTAGCATGCTCGCATGTCTGAACTGTTGGAGAGAAGCAGAGCGGAACTGGTGTCCGCCGGCATAACTGGACCACACCAGTCACATTCACGCGAAAACGCGATCGGTAAGATCAGGGCGATCATCTCGGATGTTACGGAGGACACCTTTGGGATCTCCGGCTTGGACAAGTATTCCGCACAGGAGATCCTGGCGTTCGTCTCCGACCTGACCGGCTGCCCGAACGACATCGCGGATATCGGCGGCTACGACGAGATCGATCCCGACAAGACGATCGATGGGATCGTTGCCGCGGCGCGCCGGCTGAAGCGTTCGGCCGAAAACGGAGATCTGTTGTTCATCGCGACAGGACATCCAACCGGCCTACTGGAGCACCACATCAGAGTCGCGGACGCATACCGGCGCGCCGGTGGAAAGATCCTGCGACTTAGCGAGGACGAACGCGTCGCGTGGAAGCGAGGGCGGCACCGGGAGATCCGGTACTCGGGTGGTGTGGGATGCCTCGCCGACTGGGGAGCACTCCTTCACACGCACTCGGCCGAGCCGATGGAAGGACTGTTGGACGCCGGCCCGTGGCCCGACCTCGTCGTAGGCGACCACGGCTTCGCCGGGGCCGCGATCGAACGAGGCATTCCGACGATCGCGATCATGGACATCAACGATCCCGCGCTCGCGGTGGCATGGGCCGAAGGAAATGACGTGTCCATCGTTCCGATGGACGACAACCGCCTGCCGCGCCTCTACGAGCCTTCGTGGCAGATCTTCGAAGCGATCTTGGGAGGGGACCTGTGAGCGACATGCAAACTGCCGTCCAGACCGTTCTTGGAGAGTGCCTGGCCGTTCAACCGGGCGAGAGCGTGCTCGTCGTCACCGACCCCAAGAGAAGATCGATCGCCGAGGCCCTCGTGGAACAAGCCCGCTTCATGGGCGCCGAAACCGTGCTGGCCGAGATGTCGGAGCGGGAAACAAACGGGACGGAGCCACCTGCGACGGTGGCGGCCGCAATGCTCGAGTGCCATGTCTGCGTAGCTCCTACTACCAAATCCCTATCGCACACGCAGGCTCGACACGCGGCATGCGAAAACGGCGCGCGTATTGCCACGATGCCCCAGGTCACTGAAGACATGTTGCTGCGCACGATGTCATCGGACTACTCAGAGGTGCGGAGGAAGTCGTCGGCCGTCGCCAAACTGCTGACCGACGGAAGGGAAGTCCACATAACTACGGACGCCGGGACAGACGTCACCCTCCTCATCGATGGACGGCAGGGGCTGGCCGACGACGGTGACATTCGGGAGCGAGGGGGATTCGGGAATCTCCCCGCGGGAGAGGGCTTCATTGCGCCCGTGGAGAACGCGACGCAGGGACGCATAGTTTTCGACGGCTCCATGTGGCCGATGGGCAGACTTTCGTCTCCCCTCACCATCGAGATCGAAGATGGCTATGCCACGGCCATGAGCGGGGAGGCTGCCGCCGAATTCAAATCGATAGTCGAGCCGTACGGGCGTGAAGCGTTTGCGGTCGCCGAACTCGGCATCGGGACCAATGAACGTGCGACCTTGACGGGTAACGTGCTGGAAGACGAGAAGATTCTGGGCACGATTCACGTAGCCTTCGGCGACAACCACTCATTTGGGGGAACAATTCGAGTGTCGTCACATCAAGACGGCATCGTCCTCAAACCCACCGTGCGAATCGACGGGACGACGGTGCTCGAGGACGGCCACCTCCTAGTTTGAGTCGGGAAGCCACGCCGATGAGGCCGACCGGGAGCCTCAGAACCCCGTTCTGACCAGCCCAAACTTCCCTTGTATACTGCCGCCGAAATGACCGAGTCGACTGAAGGCACCTCCGGTATCCCCGGCATGACCGGCCGATTCCTGACCGTTGCAGAGGTTGCGCGCCAGTTGCGGGTATCGAACATGACCGTGTACCGCCTCATCAAGTCCGGCAATCTCGGAGCCGTTCGGGTGGGACGCGGCTACCGCATACCCGACGGCGATCTGCGTAAGTACCTCAGCCAGAGGTACATGGACGCCGGCTAGACCGGCCGGGAGGCGCCCTCAGATGACCGCTCCCATGCGGGGGGAGCGGTCTTTTTAGTGACTTGACCGAAGAGGCTCGAGGGGAACCGGTATGAGGGCAAGGACGGAGATGGCGTACGAGCGTCTCCTGGCGAACCCAGGGGTCGTAATGCTGCTGGGAGCGCTCGACACGGGCAAGACGACCTTTGCCTTCGAGCTTGCCCGGCGCGCCCTTGACGCAGACGTGCCGTGCGCGATCGTTGATGCCGATATCGTCCAGTCGACCGTGGGCCCACCCACGACGGTAGGGATGAAAATGCTGCGGTCGGAGGGCGACCTCTCGCGGGACGCACTCCGGGGGGCGGACGGGCTCGGATTTGTCGGAACCTTGATTCCCAAGGGCCATTTGCTCCCCCTGATATCAAGCACGGGCAAGCTCGTTCGGGCGGCGGCAGCGGGGGGCGCGGAACTCGTCATAGTCGACACAACGAGCCTCGTATCGGGGATCTACGGTCAAACACTCAAGTTCTTCAAGATGGATCTCGTAGCACCGGATTTCGTCGTGGCCTTTGAACGCGGAGGCGAACTCGAACCTGTCGTCGGCCTGGCTCAGCGGTTCACTGGGGCCGAGGTCGTGGAGCTGGAAGTGGATCCAGAGGTGAGGGTCCGGTCCGTCGATGAACGTATGACGTTTAGAGAGGAGCAGTTTGCGGCCTACTTTGCCAAGGGTGTCTCGCGCTGGCGCGTGAAGCCGACCGTCTTCATGCCGACCCTCCCGCCGGAGTTTGATCTCGCTCTGCTGGACAGTCTGGTAGTGGGTATGGAGGACGGCAGGGGTGCTTGCGTTGGCATCGGCGTGCTCGAGCACGATCCGGGGGAGGACATCTTGCGTATGGTGTCGCCCGTGACGGAGGGCGTTAGAGGGCTCCGGATCGGCTCATTGCGTATCGAGACGTCGGGCCGCTCGAAGGGTCCTGTCGACCTCCGCCAGTTGTTTGGTAGTGAGTGACGTTCGCAGAGAGCGGTCGAGGATGTACCCTCCCTGCGCCCGTGCAAAGAGGAATTAGATGAGAGGGAAAGGAGGCTTATGCCGTCGCTCGTAAAGAAACGCCGCAAGAAGATGCGCAAGAAGAAGCATCGCAAGATGCTGAAGAAGACTCGCTGGCAGAGGCGTCAGCAGGGTAAGTAGCGGCCCTTCGACCCGACGCATTGGTCGTGGCAAGGTGTGGACTAAGTCATCGTCAGGGTCGTTTCCTCCTCGGATTCCCCCGGAAACTGAGCCGCCCGGCGGCGTCGCGCAATCAGGTAGCGGCGCTCCTGCGGGGTCATACCGCCCCATATTCCGAACCGCTCTCCGGCGGCCAGGGCGAACTCAAGACATTGCTCCCGGACGGAGCACGTAAAACAGATCGCCTTCGCTTCGTCTCCGTCCTGATCCGTCGGCGGATAGAAGCTCTCCACCGAGAACTCGCGGCAGGCAGCTAGATCCTGCCACACAAGCTCCCGCGTTGGCGGCTCAAACATCCCATCCCCCCCCGATAGAGGATCGTTGATGTGCAACTTAGCCGAAATCGCGGCGGCGTTTGACCACCTCGTCGTTTTGCTTGGAGATCCGTCCGTTATGGGCGAGGACTGCTGGATAGGATCGCGGAGTGAAGAAGCGAGAAATCGTCACATTCCTTTCGGACTACGGCCTCGAAGACGAGTTCGTCGGCGTCTGCCACGGCGTGATGCTCGGCATCGCGCCCCACCTGAAGATCATCGATGTGAACCACAACATCCTTCGCCAGGACATCCGGCATGGTGCAATCGTTCTCGAGCAATCGATTCCTTTTTTGCCTGATTCCGTACATCTTGCGGTAGTTGATCCCACCGTCGGGTCGCACAGGCGCGCAGTTGCGGTGGAAACGGGATGGGGCGAGATCTTTGTCGGTCCCGACAATGGGCTGTTGATTCCGGCCGCACGTGCGTCGGGGGGTATCCGGCGCGTTCACGAAATCGTGAATGAGAGCTTTCTCCTCCGACCCGTGTCGCGCACGTTCCATGGGCGCGATGTGTTCGCTCCGGCAACGGCTCATATTGCAAACGGCGTCGATCCCGCCGAACTCGGCCCGGCGATGGCGGAAGAAGACCTATCACAGCTCGAGATACCTCAAGCCTGGATACACGACGATCACTTGCACGCCGAGGTCCTTCAGGTGGATCGTTTCGGCAATCTGCAGCTGAATGTCTTTCGGCCTCAGCTCGAACAGATCGGACTCGATGGAGGCATGAGAATCGAGATGCGTCTAGAGGGCCACCGTCTCGCCGTTGAATTTTGCGGCGCTTTCGCCGACGTTAAGGCGGGCGATTACGTGCTCGTCGAAGATTCGTATCGGTACCTCTCACTGGCGGTGAACAAGGGCGACGCACGCGCCAGGCTGCGCGCTCAAGCAGGTTCGACGGTGATCGTGGGGCCTGCGGTGGAGGCTTAGAGGCGTGGCTGAAGGTGGACGGCGGGTACTCATCACAGGGGTCTCTAGGTTTCTGGGCCTTCGCCTGGCGCGCCTTTTGGGAGAAGACGAGGACATCGAGGAAGTCTTCGGGGTGGATCTCGACGATCCACCGGGCGACGTACCGCGGCTTGAGTTCATCCGCGCCGACATACGGAGCCCGCTGATAGCTCGCGTATTGAATGCTACGCGTGTCGACACACTCGTGCATACGAACATCACGTCGAGCGAAGGGCGCGCCGGCAGCCGCTCACAAATGAAGGAAATCAATGTGATCGGGACCATGCAGCTCATGGCAGCAGCTCAGCACGCGGAACGATTGCGCCGCGTCGTCGTCAAATCTTCCGGAGCGATCTACGGTCGACTGATCGCAGAGCCGTCTATCCTGACGGAGGACCACGCATCGCGGCGCGGCGATCTCGCCGGCTACGGGAAGGACTGTGCGGAGGCGGAGACATACGCACGTGACTTCGGCCGGCGGCGCTCCGATGTCGAACTTGTGATCCTGAGGACTCAGAACATGGTGGGTCCAACCATCGCCACCAGCATGACCGAGTATTTGTCGTTGCCAATTGTGCCCACCGCCCTGGGTTACGACCCTCGGATCCAGCTGCTCCACGAAGAAGATGCGCTGGAGGCGCTTCATAGCTCCGTCATGAGTGCCCCTCGCGGCATCTACAACCTCGCCGGAGACGGCGTCGTCTATCTGTCGCAGGCGATACGAAGGCTGGGCCGGCTCCCGCTGCCCTTGCTTCAGCCGACTGCGGCTTCGGCGGCATCGCTGCTTCGCCGTTTCAACCTCGTGGACTTTCCGCCGGACCAATTGGCCGTTCTCATGTACGGGCGGGTTTTGGATACAACACGCGCCCGTGAGGCGTTTGGTTTTGCCCCGCGTTACTCGACGGTGGACGCGATCGAGGATCTCCGGGAGCGAAGATCACCTGAGGTGCGGCCGCGAGCGCGCAGACATCACTCGTGGGAACGAGAGCTCTTCGACTACCTCAACCGCAGGGGACGAAGCACGGAGTTCGTGTGACAGAAGCCGAGATAATTCGTATCGATGCGCGCATGCGCGACTTGGGTCGCGTGCGTTGCCGGGCAACAACGACATCTGGCCGTCCATGTCGCAACTATGCACTCGAGGGCGGTGATTACTGCGCGGTGCACGAGCGGGCGCGCGGGGACCGTTCGCAAACTCCCGCGGCGCATGTCGTGGAGGAACCCCAGGGCGTAGCGGACGTGTTCGGGTGGTTGAGGCGGCGACTAAGCGGCGACTATGAAGTGGACGACTTCGGCCTCGATGAGGAGCTCCTCCGCGACGTCATGGGCCCGCTCGTCAGACCGTTGTACGAGCACTGGTTCCGCGTGCAGACGTTGGGTCTCGACCGTATCCCAGCCACCGGTCCGGCTCTGCTCGTCGCAAATCATTCGGGGACCATCCCCCTCGACTCCGTGATCATGACGTACGCCGTCGCGAACGAGCATCCGGCGCGCCGCTTGGTCCGAAACGTTGGTGCCGATCTTGTTTACCGGTTGCCTTTCGTCGGCCCTCTCGCTCGAAAGGCCGGCACGGTCGTGGCGCACGAAGACGATGCTCTCGAACTGTTGCGGCGGGGTGAGCTCGTCGGTGTGTTTCCCGAAGGCTTCAAAGGAGTTGGAAAGGGCTGGCGGGAGCGTTACCGGCTGCAGCGCTTCGGGCGCGGCGGTTTCATCGAGCTCGCGCTGCGGGCGCGGGTCCCCATTGTTCCCGTTGCGATCGTCGGAGCCGAAGAGGCGTACCCGATGATCGGCAACATCAAGCCGCTCGCAACCCTCCTTGGGCTTCCTTATTTCCCGGTGACGCCAACCTGGCCGCTTCTCGGTCCTCTCGGGGTCCTCCCGCTGCCGTCGCGTTGGATCATCGAGTTCGGGGAGCCGGTGGCCATGGACACCTATCCCGAGGACGCGGCCGAGGATCCGATGCTGGTGTTCGATCTAACGGACGAGGTCCGCGATCGCATCCAGCAGATGCTGTTCAAGAACCTCAACGCGCGCGGCGGGACTTTCCTTTAGGTCTAGCCGACGAGGCCGTAAATCCGCAACACGCCGAGCGTGCCGGCGATTGCAATTGCGGCAAGCAGAAGGGCTATGGCGAGCAGTGTGTTTCGACGCACGCCCCAAGCCTAAAGGGCCGGCGCGCGCCGCGGTCACAAACCTGTGGTCACAGAACGACACATATTGTTGCTTGGTGTACACAGGTTCGTGACGCGGGGTTCGGCGCGCCGGCGGCGCGCCTAAGCGAGGTCGCGGCACAACTCGCTGATGTGGCGCTCCAGCTGATTCAGTCCCTCGACCTTTCCGACGCATAGAGCGATGCCGGACTGTTTTGCCCGAGCTTCGAGGTCCGGATCCATGTACGCGGTGTACAAAATGATCGCCTGGCCGGGCCGTTCGTCCTTAATGGTGCGAGCGGCTGTGAGTCCGTCCATCTTGGGCATCTTGTAGTCCATCACCACGACGTCGGGATCAGCTTCCGATGCAAGGCCGATGGCCATCTGCCCTGAGTCCGCCTTACCGACGACGTTGAAACCATCCAACTCGAGCATCTCCACGAGCATGTTGCGGACGTGGTCCGTGTCGTCAACTACAAGTACCTTCACACTCACGTGCGGGGCAGCCCTTTCGCTACGCGCCGGCGCTTCTCGGTCAAACGACTCTCGACATACTCGCGGTTCCTTCTAAGCATTTCGACCAGTTCCGCCGGTTTTTCCAGATATCGGTAGACCGATAACTCAAGGGATACGGCGCCGGCGTACGCGCTCCTGCGGACTTCGCTCAGGAACCTGTCCAGCGGAAGGATGCCGCGTTCCATCTCCAGATGGCCATCCTTGCCGTCACCCGCGTTGTTGGAGAGATGTATGTGTGTGAGCCGGGGGCGCAGGACATGAAATGCATCGAGGATGTCGTGGCGCCCGAGTGCGAGGTGGCTCGTGTCCAACACGACGTGTGGTGCATGGTGCTGCAAGGAAGCGGGTTCGAGCCATCGGTAGGCGCGCAGCCGCCGTCCGGCGACCCACTTCGGGTACATCGTCTCGACGGCAACCACCACACCTGAGTCTTTCGAGAACTGGGCCGATTCTTCCTCCACCCAACGCGCATATGCGCCCTCCCACAGATACGGGGGATGGACGATTTGCGAGGTCGCCCCCAACGCCTTGCACATCTCGGCGCCGCGCCGGATCTTGCCGAGCGGATCGAGGCCCCACACATTTTTCGTGAGCACGAGGAACGGCCCGTGCAGAGAGGTGATTCTTAGACCGCGTTCCTCAGCCAGTTTCGCCGGGATGTCGGGCTCCTGGGTCTTCGGGTCGCGTGTGACCATCAGCTCGATCTCGGTGAACCCGGCCTCGGCGAGGGCGTCCATCGCCTCCTCGAGCTCCATTGCCCAGAAGGGGCCGGTCGAGCACTGGACTGTGGGCATCGCAGGCGGCTGTGCGTCTCGACCGGTGCGTGGTTCGGGAGGGGGTTGTGACATGGGGACCCATCGTCGCACGACCTCGGCGGTTTTCCGGCCTGCCCTCTGATGGCAATTGGACCCACCCGAGGTGTGCCCACTTGCCATCTCGGGGAGGGGGGCGCCGGAACGCAAATAGCGCCCCCGTCACCGGGGGCGCCAGCAGAGTCCTTTAAGGGAGGGCCGGCTTGGGGCGGGCTGGGAGGCTCGTTGCACGGCCCGGGGGAGGCCGTGAGGTCCTTGAAGCCCTTCCTTGCGGGTAACTCCGACTATGTATTCGGGATTTCGCCGTCAAACCTTGAGTGGTTCGGACGGGCTTTTTTTCGCGCCTTTTTGTCCATCGGGTGGGGGTTTCCGGCTTGGAGGGCGAGTGGCCTTGGCACCAGGGGAAAGCCCTCAGCTCGGATCGCTTGGAGGAGGTCGGGGCGCAGGATCGTCAGTTCACTTCTCGTGTAGTCGAGGACACCCTGCTCCTTGAGTCGCCGCAGCGCCTTGCAGGTGCTTTCCCGGGAGATACCCGCGAGCCGGCCGAGATCGGTTTGCGCCAACGGCAGCTCGAGCCTGAAGCGCCCATCGGAGCCCCGACCGATCACTTGGGCAAGGTCGAGCAGGCGACCGGCGAGCCGGGAGGACGCCGGTGCACACGTGCGCTCGAGCGCCGTCGTCCCCAGCCACCTGAGACGACCGGCCATGATCCGGGCGAGTTCGAGCGTGGCTCCGGGGTTGCCCCTCAGCACTTCGAGGAGGCGCCATGCATCAAACCCGACCACGCTGCATTTGGTGACCGCCACGGCGTCGGTGACCTGCGGGATCCCCTCGATAGCGGCGGCGTCCCCAAGCAGATCCCCCGCAACGGCTAGACCCAGGATCGTCTCCCGGCCGTCGGCGTCCCGGGCGGCCAGCTTCACGATGCCCGACGAAACCAGGTGCACCCGCGGGGCCGCCTCGCCTGATAGATGGATGAACGAGCCGGGGTCGAGCCGCCGGGGGACCGCCTTTTCGAGAAGACAGGCCCGTTCGTCCGGAGAGAGGTGAGCCAGAAGAGGGGCGATGGACGAAGAGGGCATTTCCGTAACCTCCGCTGCGAGCCATCCCCTCCTCCGTGGGTAAGAATAGCGTAAGCTTCTTAATACGTCCATTTACCTTCGTTTGCGTTATATAGCATCTGGAACTGGCCGGCGTAGTCGACTCCGGGTGCGAAGATGAGCCCATGCACGACGGCACCCCAGCACCCCCCTCCTCTCACTCGAGGATGCTCCGGCGCGCCTGGATTCTGGTCCCGGCGGCTGCTTTTGTCGGCCTTCTTACGTTCGGTTTGCTGCGTGCGGGGGAGGCGCCGGGAATCGGCGACACGGCGCCCGAGTTCACGGCGGAGCGCCTAAACGGCGGCGGCTCTCTCTCGCTGAACGAGCTCCGCGGGCGCCCCGTGCTCCTGAACTTCTGGGCCTCCTGGTGTGTCCCCTGCGAGGACGAGGGACCGATGCTGCGCGCCGGCTTCGAGCGCTACGGCAATCAAGTTCACTTCGTCGGCGTCGATATACGTGACGCTCGAGGAGATGCTCAGGAGTTCGTTCGCCGCCACAAGCTCGACTATGAGCATGTTCGTGATGAAAGGCTTCAGATCTACGACGACTACGGATTAACCGGACAGCCCGAGACCTTTCTCATCGATTCGGACGGCAGGATCGTCCAGCACATCTCCGGGCCACTGCTGAGCGAGGACGATCTGTTCGTGTTGCTCGAGGAGCTCGTAACCCGTGGTTGATCCGACCGCCCCTCTCGCATTCGTCGCCGGGCTGGTTTCCTTTCTGTCGCCGTGCGTGTTGCCGCTAGTGCCGGGTTACCTCTCGTACATGTCGGGGATCGGCAACTCCGAGCAGGGTAGGCGGCGCACCGTTCATACCGGCGCGGTCGCCCTCACTTTTGTCCTCGGCTTCACGCTCGTTTTTGTAGCTCTGGGAGCAACGGCGACCTACCTCGGAACCTTCTTGCGCGACAACCAGCAGGAGTTCGCCCGCGTTGGCGGTGTACTCATCATCTTGATGGGGCTGGTTTTCATGGGCGCACTCAAGGTTCCCTGGTTGTACCGGGAAGCGCGCTTTCATCCCTCACCCGGCGCCGGCGTGTCGGGCAGCCTTCTGCTCGGGGTCGCCTTTGCCTTTGGGTGGTCCCCATGTATCGGCGCAACGATGGGAGCCGTGCTCACCATGGCGGCCGGTCGGGGGAGCACCGGCGGCCCCGCGGAGGGCGCCTTCCTCCTGGCGGTTTATTCGTTCGGGTTGGGGCTCCCCTTCATACTGTCGGGGCTCGGGGTCTCGAAACTGACCGGCGCGGTCAAATGGCTCCGCAACCACACCAGGACGCTGAACCTCGTGAGCGGCGCTCTTCTGGTGGCGGTTGGCCTGCTGTTTGTCACGGGAGACCTATTCCGACTGTCTATATGGATGCAGAGGACGCTCACGGCCTTGGGCCTGGATTTCTGGAGTGACATCTGACCGGCTTCCGATCAGACGTTCGGCGGGTCGCACAAATTCACGACCCTGGGTTTGTGGCCCCCACAGAGACCTAAAAGTCCAGGTAGGAGCGCTCTTCGTCGTTTGTGATAGCAGTCACAAGCTCAGATAGGATGGTCCACGTATGCCAAATCGACCCATCCCCGACGCAACCGTAGGCCGGCTTCCCATCTACCTCCGAGCCCTACTGGACCTTGCCGAGACGCGTCCGGAGACCAAGGTCTCCTCGGACGAGCTTGCTCGGCTCGCCGGTGTGAACGCCGCAAAGGTCCGCAAGGACCTCTCGTACCTCGGCTCGTACGGCACACGCGGCGTTGGCTACGATGTCGAATACCTCCTCTATCAGATTACTCGTGAGCTCGGACTGACCCAGGACTGGCCGGCTGCGCTCATCGGTGTTGGAAACCTCGGGCGCGCACTCGCCTCATATCGTGGGTTCTCGGAACGGGGCTTCCGCATCGCTGCGTTGTTCGATATCAAAGACAGCGTGATAGGCGCTGAGGTAGGCGGTCAGTATGTGCGTCACCTCGACGAACTGAAGGATATCGTGACCGACGAAGGAATCTCTATCGGGATAATCACCACGCCGCCGACCGCAGCCCAAGAGGTTGCTGAGCGCCTCGTCGACGCCGGCGTGAAGTCGATACTGAACTTCGCTCCCGCCGTCGTAAACGTGCCTCCGGACGTCAACGTCCGCAAGGTCGATCTCTCGATCGAACTCCAGATCCTCTCGTTCCACATGCAGCGCATGCAGGCCATCGCCACCGCGCGTGAGGCCAATCGCCGGCTCGGCGCGACCAATCGTCCGCCGGCCGGAAGGAGTCTCTAGATCGTTGACTCCCATGTCGCTTGTCGTCGTGGGGCTCAACCACAAGACCGCTCCCATTTCGCTTCTCGATCATCTCGCCATTTCTGAGGAGCGGCTCGGCAAGGCATTGCAGCACCTCAGCGGCTACGAACATGTTGCCGAGGGCGTGGTCCTTTCGACATGCAACCGCATCGAGGTATACGCGGCGGTAACCAGATTCCATGCAGGCGCCCAGAACCTTCGCAACTTCCTCGCGGAGTTCTGCCACGTTGCGCCCGAGGACTTCGCCGACCATCTGTACACGTATTACGACGAGGGTGCCGTTCGACACCTGTTCCGAGTCGCCGGAGGGATCGATTCGATGGTGATAGGCGAGTCCGAGATCCTCGGTCAGGTCCGGCGCGCCCATCAGTTCGCGGCCGATGAGAACCGCGTGGGGCCTCTGCTCGGGATGGCGTTCCGCCGGGCCCTGCGAGTTGGAAAACGCGCCCGCTCGGAAACAGCCATCGGCCGGAATCCCGCGTCTATTTCGTCCGCTGCCATTGAGCTTGCCCGGAGGGCATTCGAAGAGGGAACGCTCTCCGGGCGCACCGTTGCCATTGTCGGAGCCGGCAAGATGGGCCGGTTGGCTGCCGCGGCTCTTGGCTCCGCAGGGGCGTCTGATGTAGTCATCCTCAACCGGAGCGAAGAACGAGCGCGCGCCGCAGCCCACGCGTTCGACGCGACCCCGCGTCCGTTCGAGGACCTCCCCGACGTGCTGGCGTCGGTCGACATCGTTATCTCCTCCACGACCGCTCCGCGCACGGTTATCGATCGCGAGATGGTCGCCGAGGCCGTAGGCAAACGTCCCCCGGAGCAACCTTTGTTTATCGTGGATATAGCCGTCCCGCGCGATGTCGATCCCGAAGTTGCTGCCCTATCGGGAGTCGTGCTGCGCGACATCGAGGATTTGCGCGATGTGGTCGAGACAACCATCGGGACCCGAATCTCCGAGGTGTCGAAGGTGGAGGAGATCATCGCCGCGGAGATCGACTACTTCGCACAGTGGCAGCGAGCACAAGAAACTGCACCGACGGCTGCCGCTCTGGTGAGCAAGGCAGAGTCACTTCGTGCCGCCGAACTTGAACGTATCCGTTCGCATCTCGAGGCAATGACGCCGGAACAGCGGAACGCAGTTGCGCACATGTCCCGCCGACTCGTTGCGAAGATCTTCCACACTCCGCTGAGCAAGACACGCGACCTGAGCGGCCCCGAGCTCGAAGCGCTGCGCGCCCTGTTCGAGCTCGACGATGGCGAATAGCGCGGTTCGGATACCGTGGCGCTCGACCGCCTTGTAATCGCAAGCCGCGGATCTACACTGGCGCTCCGCCAGGCAGGGATCGTGGCGGAACTCGTGGGTTCCGTGTCCGGCGACATCGACGTTGACGTTCGTACCGTGAAGACTCGCGGGGACAGCGACAAGCGCGCCTTTGCCCACATCGGAGGCAAGGGCCTGTTTGTTGCCGATGTCGAGCGCGAGGTCGCCGAGGGACGTGCCGACATCGCCGTCCACTCGGCCAAGGACCTGACGGCCGACCTCGGCCCGGGATGCGCAATCGTTTGTGTTCCGCCGCGCGCGTCGGTGCACGACGTGGTGGTTGGGGGGACCGGCGATTCGGGCGAAGAACGACTTGGCCGGCTCCCCGAAGGAGCGACCGTCGGAACATCGAGCATGCGCCGGCGAGCCCTACTGTCCGAAGCTCGCCCCGAGCTGAAGGCCGTCGAGTTTCGGGGAAACCTCGACACCCGCCTGAGAAAGGTGGCCGACGGGCAGGTCGACGTCGCGGTCCTGGCCGCCGCAGGAATCGAACGTCTCGACGCGGATGTGTCCATCGCTCCCCTCGATCCGGCTTGGTGGATCCCCCCACCTGGTCAGGGCGCCCTGGCCATCGAGGCTCGCTCCGACCGCAACGATCTGATCGATCTGTTTGCCGGGGTGACAGACCCCGCGGCAGCCGCCGAGGTCGCCTGCGAGAGGGCATTCTCGGCGCGCCTCGAAGGGGGCTGCTCGGTGCCGCTCGGGTGCCTCGCCAGGGCATCCGGTTCGGAGCTCGTCGCCACCGGATTCCTCGGGCATCCGGAGGGTGCGGAGTCGATACGGGACCGCATCTCCGGCGGAGTCTCAGAGGCCGAAGCTCTGGGGCGGGAGCTGGCCGAAGCGATCCTCGCCGGAGGGGGCGGCGACCTGCTCGAGGAGATCCGGGCCGGAACTCCACCGAGCATCTCCCCGCCGTGATCGACCGCCCACTAGGTGGGATCCGCGTTGCGGTAACGCGCCCGGAGCATCAGGCGCAGCCGCTCGTCGCTGAACTGAAGGCTGCCGGAGCCGATGTACTTGTGGCTCCGCTGATCGTTATTGCCGACCCCGAATCATTCGAGCCGCTGGATGCCGCTGTGCAACGTTTAGTGGAGGGCCACTATCACTGGGTTGTGTTCACGAGCGTCAACTCGGTCCTGAAGGTCCTGACCCGCTTAGGGGCATTGGGCAGCACGTGGCAAATCCGGGCCGATATAGCGGCGGTCGGACCGGCCACCGCCGACGTGCTTCAAAGCCATCAGGTGCCGGTAAGAGTCATTCCTCAGCGGTCCACTGGTGTCGAGGCGGCCGCAGCCATTGGGCCCGGTCCCGGCGCGGTGCTGTTGCCGAGGGTCGAGGGTGGGCCACGCGACATCGTCGAAGCCTTGGCTGCACTCGGATGGGATATTGACGAAGTCCCGGCCTATCGGAACCTGCCGGCCGGCCCCGAGTCGCCTGGTATCGATCGGATTATTGCCGGTGAGTTCGATGTGATTACGCTGACCAGTGCATCGGCAGCTCGGAGCCTCGCTGCGTTTGCACAACCGCTGCCGGACGCCGTCGTCGCCTGCATCGGTCCATCCACTGCTGTGGGGGCGCGCGCCGCCGGCCTTCGGGTGGATGTCGTCGCCGATGAGCACACCGCACCCGGCCTGGTAAATGCGATCATCGACCACGTCCGGGGAATGGCACGATAGGCGCATGAGTTCATACCCGGATTTCCGTCCGCGCCGCCTGCGGCGCACGGCCGCTATGCGGCGCGCCTTTGCCGAGACGAGCCTTTTGCCGTCGGATCTGGTGGCGCCGTTGTTCGTCAAGGAGGGTATCGACGAGCCGGTCCCAGTGGCGTCGATGCCGGGCCAGTCGCAACACACCCTCGAGTCGCTCCTCAAGGAGAGCCGCGAGATCGTCGAGCGCGGCGTCGCCGGGCTGCTCGTCTTTGGAATCCCGGCCTTTAAGGATGAAGGTGGCTCTGAGTCCTTCAATCCGGATGGGATCGTTCAGGGCGCGTTGAGGACGCTCAAGGACGAGTTCGGAGACGACGTTCTGCTGATCGCCGATCTGTGTCTTTGTGAGTACACATCGCACGGTCACTGCGGTGTGTTGAGCGGCCAGACGATCGACAACGACGCGACGCTCGATGTGTACCGGCGCATCGCCGTGTCGCAGGCGGAGGCCGGCGCCGACATCATTGCTCCGTCCGGAATGATGGACGGACAGGTGGGAGCCATCCGCTCGGCACTCGACGCCGGTCACTCCGAGCGAGCGATCCTCGCGTACGCGGCAAAGTACGCGTCGAGTTTCTACGGCCCGTTCCGAGATGCCGGCGAGGGTGCGCCGCAGTTTGGGGATCGTCGCTCCTATCAGGAGGACCCACCGAACGTTGACGAGGCGCTTCGTGAGGTGGCTCTCGACATCGCCGAAGGCGCCGATGCGGTGATGGTCAAACCCGCAATCGGCTATCTCGACGTGCTGCGTGCCGTAAAGGAACGATTCCGGTATCCCACCGCGGCGTACAACGTGTCGGGCGAATACTCGATGCTGATGGCTGCTGCCGAGCGGGGCTGGATCGATGAGCGCGCCGCCACACTCGAGACGCTAACGGCCATCCGGCGCGCCGGAGCCGACCTTGTGATCACGTACCACGCCAAAAAGGCGGCCGAATGGCTGACGTGAACGAGGTACTTCTCGCCGAGGCGCGGTCCCTCATGCCCGGCGGGGTGTCGTCACCCGTCCGGTCTTTCGACGCTGTAGGTGCGCATCCGTTCTTCGTTGCGCGCGCCGAAGGCGCCACCATCACCGACGTTGACGGCAACACCTGCATCGACTTCGTCCAGAGCTGGGGAGCGCTCCTGTTCGGACACGCCCATCCGCAGATCGTCGCCGCGGTTCAGGAAGCGGCCGGGAAGGGAACCTCGTTCGGCACTCCGAGCGAACTCGAGGTCGAGCTGGCGCGCCTCGTCGTCGATATGGTGCCCGGGATCGACAAGGTGCGCTTCGTCTCCTCCGGCACCGAGGCCGGGATGACCGCAGTGCGTCTGGCGCGCGGGGTGACGGGCCGCAACAAGATCCTCAAGTTCGAGGGGTGTTACCACGGCCATTCCGACGCGCTACTCGTCGAAGCCGGATCCGGTGTGGCGACGCTCGGCATCCCGGGAACACCGGGGGTGACGGCGGCGGCCACGTCCGACTCCGTTGTCGCTGCTTACAACGATCTCAACGCGGTGCGCTCGGTCGTCGATCAATTCGGTGACGACCTTGCCGCGATCCTCGTCGAACCGGTTGCCGCCAACATGGGGCTTGTTTTGCCGCACGACGGCTACCTCGAGGGCCTGCGTGCGATCGCGGACGAGTGCGGCGCGCTGCTCATTTTCGATGAGGTGATCACGGGGTTCCGGCTTGGTCCCGGGGGAGCTCAGGAGCGGTTCGGCGTCACCGCCGATTTGGTCATGCTCGGCAAGGTCCTCGGCGGCGGGCTTCCCGCCGCGGCCGTCGCTGGTCCCGCCCGAGTGATGGACGGGCTTGCGCCTGTGGGTCCCGTCTATCAGGCCGGAACGTTGTCCGGGAATCCGGTGGCGATGGCCGCCGGCGTCGCGGCGCTGTCGATGATCAAGGGCGACCCTGGGCTCTACGAGCGGCTCCAGAACCGGGCGCGCGATCTCGTCCGGGGGCTGGTCGGCATCGCCGATGTGGCGGAGGTCCCGATGGTTGCGGCGGCTATCGGTGGATTGGCCGGGTTCTTCATCTCGGGCGACGAGGTCAACAACTACGCCACCGCGCGCGCTACCGACGCCGACACGTACGGCCGGTTCTTCCGCGGAATGCTGGCGCACGGAATCTATCTCCCGCCGTCGCGCTTCGAGGCGCTGTTCCTATCAACAGCGCATACGGCAGAACACATCGAGCGGTTCCTCGGCGCGGCCGAGCACGTCTTCGCCACCCCTTAACGCCGAACTGTTCGCGTTGGCTCACGCATACCGTGAGTGAACGCGAACAGTTCGCCTTAATCCTCGCGGCCGAGGAAGTAATAGAGGATTGCGATCGTGACGATCAGCATTCCGGTGAAGGCGATGAACGCGACGCCGCCTTCTTCGCCCGCGTTGATACCTCCGGTGCACGCGCCGAGCAGCAGCATCGAAGTTATCGCTGCTGCCACCCGGAGCCTCGAGATCAACACGCGCATTAAGAGCTCTCCTTTTAGTTAGGCCGTGGTCTCCACGGGCTCGCGCGCCTTACGCTCCGACCTGCTCAGGCCGAATAGGTGCGCACCTAGAACGATAAGAACGCCGAGGGTGATTGTTCGCGCAGTACCCAGTGGGTTGCCGGGATCGTACTGAAGGACCACGAGAACATTGCCTTCCGATTCGGGATCGATCTCGGGCTCCTGCTCGTCCCCGCTGCCGGTTTCCGACGATTGCACGATTACGCCGGCGTATATGACCCCGTCCTGCTCCAGCAGGCGTGTGCCGTCCGAGACGGCTGTGGCATCATCCGGAGCCTCGATCGAAGTGATGTCGCCGGCCGAGATCGCTTCGCCCACGGCCTCGGTGGCGGCCGTTTCCGCTTCGGATTTCTGGGTTGTTTCCGCGTCGTCGTCTTCGTCGGGAACTCGCCACGGCTCGTCCGGGAACGAACCCGCGGCACCGAAGTCAACATCTCCGCCCTCTCCGAGGGCTTCCGGCGAGAAGCTCGGAAGCTGCCCTACGGGGCCGAGCGGGCTGGCAGCGTTCGTGAACGACCACACGACGCCCATCATCAGAATGAACGCTAGCGTGACGGATGCGGTCACGAAGTATGCGAGTCGTGCCCCCAGAACAACCGTCAGCAGCAGCCAGACGCTTCCGCAGAAGACGAGGACGGCCGCAATTGTCACCCCTACCCCGGTGACAAAGATCTCGTCCATCTACAGGCTTCGCTCGTACTCGACGACGGCTCGTATCTGACTGTCGGTTAGCGGATACGGGGGCACAGGTATCTCCTGGGCCGGCGCTTCGGAGAAGGTAGGCATGAACGCGAACCGACGTCCGTTGATGACGGTCAAGAGATGCTGGCTGCGCGGCAGGTGTCCCACTTTGCCCTGCCACAGCGCCATACCCTGGCGGTAGGGCTCTTCATCCTTCCCCTGACCCTCGGGACCGTGACACACGGCGCAGCGCGCTTCGAAGATCTCCTGACCGCACTGAAGTGTGTTCTCTCCGCCTATAGGATCTGGATCCTGGCACTCCTCCGAGACCTCGGGGGCTTCAGAGTTCTCGGGCAGCGTCCGTAGCCAGTTCATAACGTCGTCGACCATCTGGTCGGTCATCGAGCCGCCGAACGCCACGCCCCACGCCGGCATGGGCGTCCCGGGGCGGCCGCGCTGAATGGTGAATCTGATGACCTCTTCGTCCCAGCGAGTGAACACGTTGTTTAGTGGGGGTGCGGCGTACTTCACGGGCTGTTCCGTGACGGGATCGAGGAAGTCGGGAGTCGCGTTCCCGCCGACCCCGTCCGCGCCATGGCAGTTGATGCACGCCTGCCCGAGAGCTATCTCCCGTTCGCGCTCCCGGAACAGAGCCGGGTCGGCGTCCTCTTCGAGTTGGGGTGGCACCGAATAGATCAACTCACCGCGCTCGACGGACTCCTCGTCGAAACGTTCCGCAAACGCTTCCTGGCGGTCGGCCTCCGGGAGCCAGTAGGCAGGTATGAACAGCGCCAGGGCAACGGTTGCGATTACGCCCCCAACTTGAACGCGCTGGAGTCTTCTCCCCTCCAGCTTCTCGTCGGTCTCGCCGGGCCGCAGCGCCCGCGGGATGCCGAGTTGCGCCGCCGGGCTCTTGGGTCTTGTTGTCGACCGAAGAAAGACCCCCCACAGAATGGCCGCACCGAGAATGAGAACGAGCGCGATGACGATGACATCGTTGGACTGCAACTCAGCCTCGCATTTCCATTACGTCGGGACGCACAAGCCCCCCACCGGCTCGGAGAACCGGTCCCACGTGTCCGTACCACGCGGCGGGCCCGTCTGGACGGCGCCGGTGTCGACGACCACCTTGCCGCCCTCGATGGCAACGGGAAAGCGGTCGAGCCCGCGCGGTGCGGGTCCGCCGAAGTACTCGCCGTTCAGCCGGTACTTCGAGCCGTGGCACGGGCACTCAAACAGCATCGAAGTCTCACAGTGCGGAACCGAGCAGCCCAGGTGCACACACTTCCGGTACAGGGCAAGAAGTTTGGTGTCTACTGCATTGACGGCCGTGTAGACGGGATCGTCTCCCGTGCCCTCGTAGAACGTAAGCCAGAAGCGCCCCTCCGCCACGAACTTGGGTTTGAATCCGTTGCCGGGGCCGACCTCGTCCAACAGGTCTTCGTAGTTGCCCGCGGTGATCGCGGTGCCGAAACCTCCGGTCAGCTTCGGCCACAGGAACGAAAGGCTGCTCATCCCAAAGAGCCCGAGGAAGGTCAGGAACGAGGCATTCCATGCACGATTGAGGAACTGGCGCCGAGAGACGGCCATCTGGTCGGGCGTCAGCGGTTTGCGTTGCTTCTCCGGCACCTTCTGAACGGTTACCTCGCGTGACCCGGCTGTTTCCTGAGTGGTTTGCGCCTGCATGGGTTCGGCCCCGGAGGTGTGCTCAACGGGGGGTGCGCCCTCCGGAGCGGCGGCAGCAGCCGCCTGCCGCTGCCTGCGGATGGTCACGTTGGCCATGAACAGTGCCCAGGCGGCGACGCTCAACGCCACAACTATGAGTGCGATCGTGCCTGGACTCACTTCATTACCCCTTTACAACTCGAAGAAGATTCCGTCGTTCCACGGGAACGTGAAGTTGAACCCTGGTCCCCGGAAGAACATCCCGATGATGGTCAGCACAGCAAAAGTCAGCATGTAGAACGAGAAGATTACGATCGCCACCTTGCGGTCGTCCGGGCGAGTGGAGGGATTCCGGTCGATGTATGGCCACGCAAACATCGCAATGATGATCACCGTGGGGATCGTCACTCCTGCAACCTGCGGGTGCAGGTAACGCAAGAGCTCCTGAAGGCCGAGGAAGTACCACGGAGCCTTTGATGGGTTGGGAGTCTGGTTGAAGTTCGCGAGTTCGCGCAGTGGCGCATCGACGGCCGTGGAGAAGAAGGTCAACAATGCCATCACCACAAGCAGAGACACGAACTCGGCTGCCATTAGGTGTGGCCACACGTTGATGCGGTCCATCGGCTGGCGTTCAACCTTCTGGATGGCTTCAGGTTTGACGACAGCCAGAAGTCGCTGAACGCGTTCGGGAACGGCGGAGGCTCCGTTGCCGGCGGCCCGGCGGGCCGGCGCGCCGCTCCTGGGGGCTGCTGCGGGCTTGGATGCCGCCGGCTTGGCGGCGGCCGGAGCCTTGGCGGCAGGCGCTCCTGCCGGTGCCGCGGCGGCGGGCTGTTCGGCCGGTGTCTCAGCCGCCTCGGCGGGAGCCGCAGCCGCGGGTTCGGCTGCCGGCCTGCTCGCGGTCGACGGGTCGGGCACGTTTGGGGTCTTGGAGCCGCGTTCGGCCCGCACCCGTGCCGCCTTCGCTCGAGCCTGGGCGACGGCTGGGGAGGAGCCCTTGTCGGTCTCCTCCTTGAGTACCTGTTCGTAGACCTCGTCTGGAGTCGGCATAGTCGTAGTCCTCAGTCCGCCCTACATGGGGCCCGAGATGCCTCCGTCCTTTCTAACTCGCCAGAAGTGAATCGAAATGAAGATCACGATGAGGAACGGCAAGAACAACACGTGCAGTGTGTACCACCTGATCAGTGTTTCAGGGCCGATCACGGGTCCGCCCAAGAGAGCGAACTGGACCTGATCACCGATCACAGGTGAGTTCTTCATCATCTCCGTCCCGACGGTGACCGCCCACACTGCGAGTTGGTCCCACGGCAGCAGGTAGCCCGTAAAGGCCAGCAGCAGCGTCAACAAGAGAAGGACGACGCCGACGATCCAGTTGAACTCGCGCGGTGGCTTGTAGGCGCCGGTGTAGAAGACCCGGGCCATGTGCAGGAATACCGTTATCACCATGAGGTGGGCACCCCACCGATGCAGGTTGCGGACGAGAAGTCCAAACGACACCTGCGTATTAAGTCCCTGCATGTCCGAGTAAACGAGATCCACCGACGGCCGGTAGAAGAACATCAGGTAGATACCTGTGATCGTCAACAGAATGAACAGGAAGAAGGAAAGTCCACCGAGGCACAACGTGTAGGAAAGCTTGACTCCGTGCCGCTTCACCTTCACCGGATGAAGGTGGTAAAGCACCGAGTTCATTACTACGTATGCGCGGTTCCGGGGAGAGTCCGCATACCCCCGCCGAAAGATAGAACCCGGCCGGAACATTGAGCGCCAGAGCTGGCTTCCGTGGAGCTGATCGAGGCGCTCGCCTACCTTTTCTCTCGGATTCCACCCGGACTCGTTGGCCACTCCGGTCTTTCCCTCCCTAGGATGCCTTCTGGGACTCGGGCACAGTTCCCATAGCCCGGGCTCCGCGCTTCTTTTTTCCACCTGCCACCTGGCTCTGCACAAGAGCGCCTGTGGGGCACCGCTCCACGCAGAGGTTGCAGCGGGTGCATGCGTTGTCGTCGATCAGGAACAGGATGTCGCTGGGATCCATCATCCCGGCAAGAGCCACGTTGCCGGACTCCGCCACGGCTTCGGGATCCACCATGTGGATGCAGTACCACGGGCAGATGTCTACGCACCCCTCGCAAAGGATGCACTGCTCGGGGATGAAATCGATGAAGTTCTTGGGTTTGACGGCGCCCTTGAGCCACTCGTCGTCGACGAGTTGCATCTCGTAGTCGATCCGGAAGATGGGCTTCTGGATCGTTTCCATTTTGCGCGGCTCTGGTGGTTTGGGCATGTTCCCCTATTTCCCGGACATGTAGCCCTTGACGGGGTCCTGGAGACCCCTGGCGCCGGTGCGCTTCTGCTTGCCCTTCTGCCAGAAGTAGGCCATTCCCAACATCACCACGAGGGCACCGATCTGCACCGTGTTGGCGATGATGTCGCGGACCATTGCGATCTGCTTGGGGTTGAGGCCCTCGTCGTTCACGCCTGGGATCTTCGTGGTGAAGTCGATGATGCCCGAGACCTCCTGATCGAAGTAATAAATGATGTAGGAGGGAATCTGGCCGAGCAGGATGATTGCCAGTATCCAGATGATGCTTCCGAGGACAATGGCGCGAGTCCAGGTCATCGGTTTGTCGGTGTACTTGTACACGCGCTCTCGCATCGACATTGCGCGCCATCTTACAGTCCTCGTAGGGCCATTCAACTTAAGCGGCCGATCAAGATTCCGCCGTGTGACCTGGGACTTTGCGCGTTAGTGACTGCTATCAGATCGGTTGCTCGAGGAGAGTTCCTCTCGCCGGCGCTCGAGCCGTCGCCGGCGCGCGCCGAGCCACACGAGGTAGGTCCCCAGCCCAATCGCGACGGCGGAGAAAGCCACGAACATCCAGGCAAGGTCGCTCATCGACTACGTAGCCGCGTGAGTGGGCTGCCGTCTCGCTCCCTGAAGCTCGAGCTGCCGGATCTCGTCCTCGTCTCGCCCGAGCTTGACTCGTTGGACGAGGAGCCAGGTGAAAAGCAATGTGAACGCCGCCAGGGAGACGAAGAAGGCGAGCAGCTCCGGCGCGCCGAGTCCCGAGCTGGCGCTCGGATCCGATGGGGTCGGGCCCGAGGGGTGAAGGGTCCGCCACCACCGCACCGAGAAATGGACGATGGGGACATTGATGAAGCCGACGATCCCCACGACCGACGCCATCCGGCCTGCTCTGGTCGGGTCGGTTGCGAGGTTGCGGAGGAATAGGTAACCGACGTAGGTGAGCCACATCACCGTGGTCGATGTCAGGCGGGCATCCCACTGCCACCAAGTGCCCCACACCGGGCGCGCCCAGATCGGGCCGGTGATCAGGACCAGGGCGCCGAAGAGGACGCCGAGCTCCGCGGCCGAGTGCCCGAGCAGGTCCCACCGGCGCTCGCCGGTGCGCAGGTACACGATCGAGGCGATAAAGGTGATGGCGAAGCCGAGGTAGGCGACCCACGCCGACGGGACGTGGAAATAGAAGATGCGCTGGAGCGGACCGCCCATCGAGTCGTCCGCCTCCCTGGCGACGAAGAAGATGAGGAACAAGGAAACGCCCACGAGCGCCCACGCCGCCACGCCGAGCCGTTTTGTCTTGTCCATAAGGCAGAGCCTACCGGCGCGCCGCCCCCTAGATGTCTCCTTAAATGGGCGGGGGCCCAGGGGCCTGAGGGAACTTTGGTCGAAAACCTACTCGTAGCGCAGGTTTTATGCCAAAGAACGTCCCAGGGCATTTGCAATCTCTCTAGCCAGTCCGCTCGGGTCATTTTTCATCCGAGCGTAGGTGACGTGCAACACTCTTTTTCCGCTTGCGGTGAGACGGTTGCGGCGTTGCAGATCGCGCTCCCAGTCCTTGGGATTGAGGTGATGGCGTCGACTGTCGACCTCGATCACAAGATCTTCATCTGGATAAATGAAGTCCACGCGTGCGACGAACCCAGCTTCATCACGCACGACCCGCTGGCGTACTGGCAGAGGAAGGCGCTTGCGGCGGAGCAACTGGAGGAATTTTGTTTCGAGGGCGCTCTCAGTTGGGGGCGTTAGGGGATCTCTGCCTTCGAGGA
>OCZV010000012.1_pt1 | contig 67892 bp, 60 predicted proteins | sample 1539051 | NCBI WGS metagenome assembly OCZV01 (sample SAMEA3113581, study PRJEB22503) | soil metagenome
AGCCAGCCGGGCGGCGCCTCGATCGAACTTCTGGTGACGCGATCCGTTGGACTTCGACGGATCGCGTCACCAGAACCATGGGAACGCGCCGGAGCCCCCCGGGGGAAGGGGGCTCCGGGGCCCGGTGGCGGGTTGGGAGACCACCGGGCGAGCAGGCGACCGCTCGCGCGGCTAGTCCGTCGCGATCGCCTGGAGGACGTCGAGCTTGGCAGCCCGGCGTGCGGGGCGAGCCGCCGCGACCACCCCGACGATGGCGCCGAGCGCCACCACCACGCCGAGCTGCCCGGCCGGGACGGCGAACGCGCCGAACCCTTCCGTGGCCTCCATCGTTCGCACCATCGCCCAGCCCAGGAACGTTCCCAGGCCGAGCCCGCCGACCGTGCCGAACAGCGACACGACCATGGCCTCGCCCCGCACCATCCGCCGCAGCTGGCGCCGGCTCTGCCCGACCGCCCGCAGCAGACCCAACTCCCGCGTGCGCTCGTGGATCGACAGCGACAGCGTGTTGGCGATGCCCATGACGGCGATGACGATCGCCATCGCCAGCAGCACGTAGATGATGGTGAGCATCTGGTCGACCTCGCCGGCGACCGAGTCGACGTACTCCTGGCGGTCCTGCACGTCGGGCGCCCCGAACCGGTCCGCGACCGGCTGGATGGCGGCCTCCCCGTCGGCGGCCGACACGCCGTCGGCCAGGTCGACCAGCAGCGCCAGGTCACTGGCCCGCACTGCGGCATGCGGCTCGTACGCCGCCTTGGGCAGGACCACCTCGTCCACCAGATCGTCGTTGTCGAAGATCGCCCCGACCCTGAGCTGCTCGGTCGCGCCGTCGGCGAACGACACGGGGACCGTGTCCCCCATGGCGAGGCCGTTGTCCGCGGCGTAGTCGGCGAACACCGCCACCTGTCGGTCGCCCAGCTCGTCGATCGAGCCCTGCGAGACCTCCAGGTCGAGGATCCGCCCGAACGACCCCGGTTCTATGACCGTGGCCACGTCGTCGTGACCGTCGATCGTCATCGGGGCTTCGCTCAGCCCGGTGGCCACGTCGACCTCGGGGAGGTCGGCCACGGCGGACTCCAGCTCGGGGCTCAGCCCGGCGCCGCTGAAGTCGGTCTGGGCGATCACCAGGTCGCCGGCGAACTGCTGCGACACGATGTCGTCGATCGACTGCTTGAGCGACGCCGCCACCACGGTGAACAGGGTGACCACGGCGACGCCCACCATGAGCGCCGAGGCGGTGGCCGCCGTCCGCCGGGGGTTGCGCATGGCGTTGCGCCGGGCCAGCGTGCCGCTCAGGCCCCGCCGCAGGGACAGCGGCCCGCCCAGCGAGCCGGCCACCGGGCGGGCCACCACCGGACCCAGCAGCACGAAGCCGACCACGACCAGGAGCGCGCCCAGCCCGGTCAGAGGCAGCGAGCCGTCGCCGGCGGTGCCGCCGATGGTGCCGGCAATGCCGACGCCGGTGACGACCACGCCCAGGAGCCCCCGCACCCACGAGGCGCCCGAGCGGTCGACGGCGACGTCCCGCAGGGCCGCCAGCGGGGCGACCCGCGACGCCTTGACGGCCGGGACGGCGCTGGCGATCAGCGTCACGACCACGCCGACGACGGCCGAGGCGACCAAGGCCAAGGGCTCGACCACCAGCGCGGTGCCGGCCACAGAGAACCCGGCCGCCTCGCTCAGGGCGCTCAGCCCGGCGGCCAGCCCGACGCCGGCGGCCACGCCGAGGCCCGCCGCCAGCACGCCCACCACCAGTGCCTCGACTGCTGTGGAGACCAGCACCTGTCGCCGCGAGGCGCCGAGCGCCCGCAGCAGGGCGGACTCGCGGGTGCGCTGGGCGACCAGGATCGAGAAGGTGTTGTAGATGCTGAAGGTGGCGACCACCAGGGCGATGCCGGCGAACACCAGCAGGAAGGACTTGAAGAAGCCGAGGAAGTCGCTCTCCAGGTCGGACTGCTGCTCGCCGGTGAGCGCCGCCCCCGTGATGGCCTCGGTGCCGTCCGGCAGCGCCGGCGTCAGCCGGTCCGCCAGCTCCCGCTGGCCCACGCCGTCGTCGGCCGCCACCAGCACGCCGGAGATCTGTCCCGGTTCGGGCAGGAGCGTCTCCTGCGCGAACTCGGTGGTGAACGCCGCGTAGGTCATGGGGCCGGCGCTGTCGGCGCCCGCCTCGCCGAAGGTGGCGATCCCCACCACCGTCACCTCGATCGGGTCCGGAGTCCGGATCGTGGTTGTGTCGCCCACCGCCAGGTCGCCGTCGTCCGCCGAGGCCTTGTCGATCACGACGTCGCCCGGCGCCTCGGGCGCGTGGCCGTCGGCGATCTCCCATGGGTTGATGTCGGCGTCCTCGATCCAGTTGCCGGCCTGCGTGGGCGGACCGTTGCCACCGAGCGGGTCGCCGTCGGACCCGACGATCTGGCCGATGCCGCTGATCTCGGGGACGGCCGCGGCCACCCCGTCGACCCCGGCGATGTCTTCGACGACGGCGGCGTCGAGCAGTCCCCGCTCGGTGCTGTCGCCGCTGCCGACCTCGGTGCTGCTGCGAACCACGGCATCGGTGCCGGCGTTGGCCTCGGCGAACATGTCGCCGAAGCCGGTCTCCATGGTGTCGCCGAGCACCAGGGTGCCCGACAGGAACGCCACGCCCAGCACGACGGCCGAGCCGGTGGCGAGCAGGCGGCGCTTGTGCGCGCCGATGCTCTTGAGCGTCGTCTTCCACATCGCAATCAGCTCCCGAACTGCTTGAGGCGTTCCAGAACGCGCTCGGCGGTGGGGGCGGTCATCTGGTCGACGACCCGGCCGTCGGCCAGGAACACCACGGCATCCGCGTAGGACGCGGCCACCGGGTCGTGAGTCACCATGACGATGGTCTGGCCCAGCTCGTCGACGGCCCGGCGCATGAAGGCGAGGATCTCGCCGCCGCTGCGGGAGTCGAGGTTGCCGGTGGGCTCGTCGGCGAAGATCACCGACGGACGGGTGGCTAGGGCCCGGGCCACGGCCACCCGCTGCTGCTGGCCGCCCGACAGCTCGGCGGGCCGGTGCTTCAGCCGGTCGCCCAGGCCGACGGTCTCGACCACCCCCTGGATCCAGCGCTTGTCCGGTTTCCGCCCGGACAGGTCGAGCGGCAGGGTGATGTTCTCGCCGGCGCTCAACATCGGCAGCAGGTTGAACGCCTGGAACACGAAGCCGACGTGGTCGCGGCGCAGCCGGGTCAGCTGCTTCTCGGACAGCCGGCCGAGCTCGACCTCGCCGATGAACACCCGGCCCGACGTGAGCGTGTCGAGCCCGGCCAGGCAGTGCATGAGGGTCGACTTGCCCGACCCCGAGGGTCCCATGATGGCGGTGAAGCGCCCGGCCGGGAGGGCCAGGCTCACGCCGTCGAGGGCGCGCACCGCGGTGTCGCCCTTCCCGTACACCTTCACCGCCTGTTCGGCTCGGACCGCGATGGGAGCGGGGGACGCGCCCAACCCGGCCGTCGTTCTGGTCATCACGTCGTTCGCAGTCATTGCTCTCCGCTCTTGCTGCTCCGCAGCGGGCCGCTCGGGCCTCGCTCGCTCTCTCGCCCCTTCGGGGACGCTCGCTCAGGGCTCTCCGCTCTTGCTGCTCCGCAGCGGGCCGCTCGGGCCTCGCTCGCTCTCTCGCCCCTTCGGGGACGCTCGCTCAGGGCTCTCCGCTCTTGCTGCTCCGCAGCGGGCCGCTCGGGCCTCGCTCGCTCTCTCGCCCCTTCGGGGACGCTCGCTCAGGGCTCTCCGCTCTTGCTGCTCCGCAGCGGACCGCTCGGGCCTCGCTCGCTCTCTCGCCCCTTCGGGGACGCTCGCTCAGGTCTCCGACGGTACGGATGGGCGCTCGGAGCGTGAATGGAGCGCCCCGGCGTCTTCCGGGTGGGGCTAGCCCCACCCTCCGGGTGGCGCCGACCGGACGCTCCATCGCGCCGCCCCGGACACGGCTGTCAGCGGCGGCGCCCTACCAAGCCGACGATCCATGCCCTAGCCTCGCCAACGTGAAGCTGCCCTCGGGATGGGCCTTGGCCCGCTCGCTCGCCGCTGCACTGGCCCTGGCGGGGCTGGGGTCGATGCTGGGCCCCACCCCGGCCGCGGCGGCGCCCCCCGAGCCCGACCCGGCGGCGCCCGCGGAGCTGGCCACGGTGCCACCCACCAACGCCTTCCCCGTGCCGGCGCCGTACAAGGCCTCGTTCTCCGACGACTGGCACGCCTGCCGCGACGGCTGCCGCAGGCAACACAAGGGCAACGACGTGTTCGCCGACGAGGCCACGCCGATCGTGGCGGTGGAGCCGGGGGTGATCGCCAAGGTCGACGGCACCGACGACAGCAACGGCGGGCTGAGCATCTGGCTGCTGGGCGACTCGGGGGTCGCCTACTGGTACGCCCACAACTCGGCCAACTACGTGACAGTCGGCCAGCGGGTGGGGCGGGGCCAACTCATCGGCCGGGTCGGGCACACCGGCAATGCCCGCACCACGCCATCGCACATCCACTTCCAGGTCAACCGCTGCGGCGAGCTGAACAGCGCCGAGCCGTGCACGGCCAACCCGTTCGAGTTCCTGTCCCGATGGACCCCCGGCCAGATCGGCGGCGGCGCCGACGCCCTGGGCCTCTACCGGCGGTCGGCGTCGAGCACAGAGCTGCGGATCGAGGGTGGCTCGGCGCTGCCGGCTTTCCGCTACCGGGGGACTGCGCAGGCTGCGGACGCCACCACGCTTGCGGTCGCCGGGGACTGGAACGGCGACGGCCGCGACACGGTCGGCGTGTACCAGCGGGACGACGCCACCTTCGAGCTGCGCGACGACGTAGGCAAGACGCTGCCGCCGATCCCGTTCGGCACCCCGAGGGACACCGACGTGGTGCCCGTGGCCGGGGACTGGAACGGCGACGGCCGCGACACGGTCGGCCTCTACCGGCGCAGCGACGCCACCTTCGTGCTGCGCGACGACCGCGGGCAGGCCCTGCGACCCGTGGCGTTCGGCTGGCCGGGCGCCAGCGACGTGCTGCCGGCGGTGGGCGACTGGAACGGCGACGGCCGCGACAGCCTGGGCCTGTACCGGTCCCGCGACGGCGTGTTCCGGACGCGCGACGAGGCCAACCGCGACCTCCGGCCCGTGGGCTTCGGCACCGCCGGGGCGGCCGAGCTGCCGGTCGTGGGCGACTGGGACGGCGACGGCCGGGACACCGTCGGCGTGTACGAACGGGCGCGGGCCCGGTTCCGGCTGAGCGGCCCCGACCCGATCACCCCGGCCAAGGGCGCCTCCACGCTCGAGACCGGCGACCGGCCGGCCGCCGATCTGGTCCCCCTGGCCGGCGACTGGAACGGCCTCGACCTGGTCACCTTCGACGACCTGGAGGCCATCTTCGGGCCTTTCGACGACGAGGACGCGGTCAAGGCCCAACTCCCCGCACTCAACGACGCCATGCTGCGGGCCGGCGCCACCACCGCCGCCCGCAAGGCGGCCTTCCTGGCCACGATCCACAACGAGAGCAACTTCCGCGCCGACGCCGTCGAGCGCTCCAACCGCTCCACCTACCGGGGGCGTGGCTTCATCCAGCTCACCGGTGACTTCAACTACCGCTCCGCCGGCACCGACCTGGGCCTCGACCTGGAAGCCGAGCCCGACCTGGCGGCCCAGCCCACGACCAGCGCCCAGGTCGCCGCCTGGTACTGGACCGTGGCCCGCGACATCAACTTCGCCGCCGACCGTCTGGACATGGCGGCGGTCAACATCGCCGTCGGCTTCCGCCCCAGCGTTCGCGAGGACACCGAACGCTGCGGCGACTTCATCCGCGCCCTCAAGTGGTTCAACGGCGGCGAGCTGCCCGACGGCGTGAACTGCGAGCGCTCGGTCACCTCCCAGCTCCTCGCCTTCGCCTCCATCCTCGGCTCGGGCGTGGGTGGCTCCTCGGGCGGGTCGGCGGCGAGTACGTCCAGCTCCGGCTCCGGTAGCACGACCTCGAACACCACCGGCGAGCCGACGACGGCGGCGCCCAGCAGGCCACCGACCACGTCCGCGCCGACCTCGCCGGGCGCGCCGCCGACGACCAGCACGCCGACGACGCGGCCGCCGCGCCCGGGCAGCACCACCACGACCACGCGTCCGCCTACCACGACCACCACCACCCCGGAGTCCACCACGACGACCACGACGACAACGACGTCGACGACCACGACGTCGACCACGGTGCCGTGCGACCCGGCGACGACCACGACCACGACGACCGCCCCCACGCCGCCGTGCCCGACGACGACCACCACGGCGCCGCCGACCTCGTCGTCCTCGTCCTCCACCGACACCACGGGCTCGACAGGTTCGACGACCTCGTCGGTGGCCCCGGGCGGGTGATCGAGGGCGGGCGGTTGAGGTTCAGCCCAGGGCGTACGTGACCGTCACGTCCCCGTTGTCGGACGTGGCGGTGATCGTCCGCTCGCTGTTCGGGTCGTTGCCCACGCCGCTGGTCGACACCGTGCCGTTGTTGCTCTGGGCGTCGACGCGGTACAGGTCCTCGACCTCCGGCACCACCACGTCGATAGAACCGTTGTCCGACTGGGCCACCACGTCGCGGGGCGGGTCCCCGAAGTCGAGCTGCACCGAGCCGTTGTCCGCGGTCGCGTTCGCCCGTGCCGACCGCAGCCCGGTGGCCGTCACCGAGCCGTTGTCGCTGTGCAGCTCCACGTCGCCCTCGACCCGGGCCAGCTCCACCGGGCCGTTGTCGGAGGACGCGTGGACGCCGGCGGCCATGTCGGTCACCGTGACGCCGCCATCGTCGGCCTCGGCCACCACGGCCAGGTCGGACGGCAGCTCGATCGTGTAACGCACGCCGCACCAGTCGGCCAGGAAGATGGGGCAGCTGCCCTCGATCACCAGGCGATCGCCCTCGCGCCGCACCTCGTGGCCCGTGGAGCGCAAGCCGTCGCTGATCCGGGCGGTCACCGTGACCGTCTCGGCATCCTTCACGCCGATGACGCGGATGGATCCGGCGCCGTTGTCGACCTCGATGCCCCGCAGGCCGGCGGCATCGAGCTCCGACACCTCGGTGCGCTCCTCGTGGGCCAGGGCGCTGGCCACGCCGCTCGCCCCGAACCCCAACACGGGAACGGCGACAAGTGTGGCGACGATCCTCCAGGCCCGGCGGAAGCGGCGAGTCGTGGGTCGGTCGGCCATGACGGCGTCCTTCAGCTCTCGAGCCACCGCAGCACCGCCAGCACGCGCCGGTGGTCGTGCTCGGTGGGTGGCAGGTCCAACTTGGTGAAGATGTTGCTGACGTGCTTTTCGACGGCGCCGTCGCTCACCACCAGCTCGTGAGCGATGGCGCTGTTGGAGCGGCCCTCGGCCATGAGCCCGAGCACCTCGCGCTCGCGGGGCGACAGCCGGTCGAGCGGATCGCGCCGGCGTGACCGGGCCAAGAGCTGCGCCACCACCTCCGGGTCGAGCACGGTGCCGCCGGCACCCACGCGCCGGACGCCGTCGAGGAACTCGGCGACGTCGGCGATGCGGTCCTTGAGCAGGTAGCCGAGCCCGCTGGTGTCGTCGGCCAGCAGCTCGGTGGCGTAGGTCTCCTCCACGTACTGCGACAGCACGAGGATGGCGATGGCGGGCCATCGCGCCCGGATCTGCAGCGCAGCGCGCAAGCCGTCGTCGGTGTGCGTCGGGGGCATGCGCACGTCGACCACCGCCAGGTCGGGCTGGTGCCGCTCGACCACGGTGAGCAGGTCGTCGGCGTTGTCGACGGCGGCGACCACCTCTTCACCGGCGTCGGCGAGCAGCCGGGTGAGCCCGGCGCGCAGCAGCACGGAGTCCTCGGCGATCACGATCCGCATGGCAGTTCCACCAACAGCGTCGTCGGTCCCCCGACGGGGCTGACCACGTGCATGCTGCCCTGGTGCGCCTGCACCCGGTCGCGCAGACCCTGCAGGCCGGTGCCGGACCCGACCGCGGCGCCACCCCGGCCGTCGTCGCGTACCTCTATGACCAGCCGGTCGCCCGCCCGCACGATGGTGACCACTGCGCTGGTGGCGTCGGCGTGGCGCGCGACGTTGGTGAGCGCCTCGGCGACCACGAAGTAGGCGGTGCTCTCCACGGCCGGCGACGGGCGCTCGGCCACGTCGACGTCGAGGCGGACCGGCACCGGCGAGCGGGCCACGACGGCGGACAGGGCGGCGTCGAGGCCGCGGTCCTCGAGGATGACGGGATGGATGCCGCGCACCAGGTCGCGGATCTCCTTGAGCGCCGCCTTGGCCTCCTCGTGGGCCTCGGCCACCAGGCCGGCCGCGGCCCGGCCGCCACCCTCGGGATCGGTCTCGAGGCGCTCTCGGGCGTTGCCCAGGTCCATGGCCAGTGACACCAGCCGCTGCTGGGCGCCGTCGTGCAGGTCGCGCTCGATGCGCCGACGCTCGGCCTCGGCGCTGTCGACGGCTGCGACCCGGCTGGTCTCGAGCTGCGCCACGCGCCTTTCCACCGCCGCTTGGGGGCGCAGGCCCAGCAGCCACCGGCCGACGGCAGCGTCGAACGCGGCCATGGCATGCGTGACCCACGGCGCCACCAACACCAGGCCGACGGCACCAACCAGCGCCGCCAACGCCGAGCCGATGCCCTGCGACACCTCGAACAGGCCGAACTTGGCGGTGTCGCCCGGCAGCTGGTCCACGTAGAAGGGCAGTGCCAGCAGGGCCACCGAACCGCACCAGGCCGCCACCGTCGGAAGCATGGTCAGCAACGCCAGCGGCAGCTGCACCAGGCCGTAGGCGATCTCGCGCCACCGGGGCCGCGTCCTCACCCGCTCGACCAGGCGGCGCCACAGCGAGGTCGCCTGCAGTGGCGGCACCGGATCGATCAGCTCGACGCCGAGCAGCGCCGCGTAGCGGCTGCGCTCGACGTGGCCGATGCCGCGGGCCGCCACGAACAGGCACCAGACGAACGGCAGCGCCAGCGGGAAGGTGATCAGGAGGCTGACCGACAGCGCCAACAGCGTGACCATCAGGGTGAAGGTGCAGGTGCCGACGAACACGCCCAGCACGATGTGCGTCAGGCGCCACCACGTCAGCGACTCGCGCCACGGGCGGAGCAGATCTCGGATCACGGTGACACCGTAAGGAACCCTGCGTGCCGGCGACATGGAGCGACCGGGAAACCTGCGGGTGGGGTTGTCCCTACCTGCGGGCGTCCCGGTCGCGCCTACCGCGGCCGCGGTAGGCGGCGATGCTCCGCCGGCACGATGCCGAGGGGCGCCCGTGGCCGTACCGTTCTGTCCGTGGCGTCCGTCGACCACACCGCCGCATCGCGCCCCGGCCCAGCCGCCCTCCCCCAGGGGCGGCGGGACTGGTTCGCGCCGACCCGCGGGCTGTGGCCACGAGCGGTCGACCTGTACCCGGCGCTGGCGATCGCCTTCCTCCAGATCGTCGGGACGATCGGGTCCAGCCGCAACCAGCAGGGCCGGTGGGCCCTCGATGCGTTCGCCTTCATCCCAGTGATCGCCGGGCCGGTGGCGCTGCTGTTCCGCCGGCGCTGGCCCGAGGCGACGCTGACCGTGGCGTTCGCCGCCGCCGCCGGGTACGCGGCCACCGGCTACCCGCGGGGCCCGGGGGGATTCCCGGCCTTCGTCTTCGCCGTGGTGAGCGCCATGGTCATGGGCCGGCGGGCGTTCGTCTGGGGCGTGCTGGTCGCCGCCTACCCCGCCTTCACCTGGTTGGAGAGCGCGCTCACGGACGAGCCGGCACCCGAGCTGGGGGAGGCCCTCGCCGGCATCGCCTGGATGCCCCTCGTGGGCGCGGCGAGCGAGATCGTCCGCATCCGCCGGGAGCGGCGGGTCGAGCGGGCCCACACCCAGGTCGAGGAGGCCCGGCGGCGTGCCAGCGAGGAGCGGCTGCTCATCGCCCGCGAGCTGCACGACGTCTTGGCCCACAACATCTCGCTCATCAACGTCCAGGCCGGCGTCGCCCTCCACCTGCTCGACGAGCGCCCCGACCAGGCCCGGCCGGCGCTGGCCGCCATCAAGGACGCCAGCAAGGAGGCACTGGGCGAGTTGCGGTCGGTGCTCGACGTGCTGCGCCGCAGCGAGGACGGGTCGACGGCGCCCCGCGCCCCGACCGCGGGGCTGCGTGACCTGTCCGGGCTGGTCGAGCGAACGCGTGCCGCGGGCCTGGACGTGACGCTCGACGTCGCGGGCGAGGCCCGCCCCGTTCCCGCGGGCGTCGACCTCGCCGCCTTCCGCATCGTGCAGGAGGCGCTGACCAACGTGGTGCGCCACGCCGACACGAGCCGCGCCCGTGTACGCCTCGACTACGGCGACGACGAGCTCATGGTGCAGGTCGACGACGACGGCCGGGTCCTGGCGAGTGCCGTGACAGACATCGGCGACACTACAGATGGCGGCGGCAAGGGCATCGCCGGCATGCGGGAGCGGGTGCTCGCTCTCGGGGGGTCGTTCGAGGCCGGTCCCCGGCCCGGCCGGGGCTTTCGCGTGCGGGCCCGCTTCCCCATCGACCGGAGCACGGCGTGATCCGCGTCGTGCTGGCCGACGACCAGGCGCTGGTGCGCGCCGGCTTCCGGGCGCTGCTCGACGCGCAGGACGACATCGAGGTCGTGGGCGAGGCCGGCGACGGCGAGGAGGCGGTGCGGCTCGTCCGGCGCATGGCGCCCGACGTGGTGCTCATGGACATCCGCATGCCCGGCACCGACGGCCTGGCCGCCACCAAGACGATCGCCGACGACGAGCGGTTGTCGCACGCCCGCATCGTGATCCTCACGACGTTCGAGCTGGACGAGTACGTGTTCGAGGCCATCCGCTCGGGCGCCAGTGGCTTCCTGGTCAAGGACACCGAGCCGATGGAGCTGCTGCGGGCGGTGCGGGCGGTGGCCGTGGGCGACGCCCTGCTGTCCCCCAGCGTGACCCGCCGGCTCATCGGCGAGTTCGCCACCCGGACCCGTGAGTCCCGCCCCGCACCCGCGCTCGGCGTGCTCACCGACCGCGAGCGGGAGGTGATGGCCCTGGTGGCCGAGGGACTGACGAACGACGAGATCGCCGAGCGGCTCTACGTCAGCCCGATGACGGCCAAGACCCATGTGAGCCGGGCGATGGTGAAGCTCGGCGCCCGGGACCGGGCCCAGCTGGTGGTCTTCGCCTACGAGTCGGGCCTCGTCCGCCCAACCGGCCCGACGTAGCCGCCGGAGCATCCCGAGGCAATAGCCGCCGCTTTCGAGTTCCCGAGGCAATGGCCGCCGGCTCCGGCGGCTATTGCCTCCAGAGTTGGTGACCGGCGGGTATTGCCTCGGGCCCTACCACGGCGGGAGTAGCCCACAAGCCTCCCGGGGGGCGACGACCCCGGCGGCGTCCGGCCGGACGATGGACGCATGTTGACTTCAACCCTCAGCTCCATCCTGGCCACCCACAACGACGGCTGGGGCGATGGCCCCGGGCCGTGGTTCCTGATCTTCCCCCTCTTCTGGATCACCGTTCTGGTGGTCGCCGCCTTGTGGTTCCGCCGCCGTGGCGGCCCGCCCTGGCGGCAGCAGTCCACCGGCCGGTCGGTCCTCGCCGAGCGCTACGCCCGCGGCGACATCTCGGCCGACGAGTACCGCGAGCGACTGGCAGTCCTGAAGGAGGACGACCGATGACCCCCGCCGCCACCCTTACCCGCACCGATGCGGCCGCCCGGGCCGTGGACGCCACCAAGGTCTACGGCTCGGGCGAGACCGCCGTCGTCGCCCTCGACGAGGTGTCGGTCGAGCTCCCGACCGGCCGCTTCACCGCCATCATGGGCCCCTCGGGATCGGGCAAGTCGACGCTCATGCACTGCGTCGCCGGGCTCGACACGCTCACCGAGGGCCAGGTGTTCATCGGCGACGTCGAGCTGGGCACGTTGTCCGACAAGGAACTCACGCTCCTGCGGCGCACCCAGGTCGGCTTCGTGTTCCAGGCCTACAACCTGGTGCCGACGCTCACGGCCCGCGAGAACGTCGTCCTGCCGCTCACGCTGGCCGGCACCAAGCCCGATCCGGCCTGGCTCGACGAGGTCATCGACACCGTCGGGCTCGGCGACCGCCTGGGCCACCGCCCCGCCGAGCTGTCGGGCGGCCAGCAGCAGCGGGTCGCCGTGGCCCGGGCCCTGGCCAGCCGGCCCCGGATCGTCTTCGCCGACGAGCCCACGGGCAACCTCGACTCCCGCTCCGGCGGCGAGATCCTGGGCTTCCTGCGCCGGGCCGTCGACGAGATGGGCCAGACCATCGTGATGGTCACCCACGATCCGGTGGCCGCCTCGTACGCCGACCGGGCGATCTTCCTGGCCGACGGCCGGATCGTCGACCACCTCGACGACCCGACCCCGACCGCCGTCCTCGACCGCATCAAGGAACTGGGGGACTGATCATGTTGTCGCTCACCGTCAAGGAGATGCGGGGCCACGGGCGGCGCCTGGTGGGCACGGCCTTCGCCGTGTTCCTGGGCGTCGCCTTCCTCGCCGGCACCCTGGTGCTCGGCGACACCCTGCGCGCCAACTTCGACGACCTGTTCGCCGACGTCAACGCCGGCACCGACGTCATCGTCCGCAACGCCACCGACCTGGGCATCGAGGCCGACGAGCCCCGGGGCCTGATCGACGGGTCGCTGGTCGAGGAGGTCGCGGCGGTCGACGGCGTGGCGGCGGCCGAGCCGCAGATCGAGGGCCTCGGCCAGCTGTTGGGCGCCGACGGCGACGCCGTGGGCGGCAACGGCCCACCCCAGCTGGCCGGCAGCTGGATCACCGACGAGGACCTCAATCCCTACCGCCTTGCCGAGGGCCGGGCCCCCGAAGCTGACAACGAGGTGATGGTCAACCGCCGCACGGCCGACGAGGGCGAGCTGGAGATCGGCGACCGCACGACCCTGCTCACCCCCGAGCCGGTCGAGGTGACCATCGTGGGCATCTCGACGTTCGGCGACGAGGACGGCCTGGGCGGCGTCACCTTCACCGCCTTCACCCTCGAGGGCGCCATGGAGCACGTCACCAAGGACCCCGACGGGGTGTCGAGCATCGCCGTCCGGGCGGAGGATGGCACCTCGCAGGACGAGCTCGTCGCCCGCATCGACGAGGTGCTGCCCGACGGCGTCGAGGCGGTGGCCGGCACGGAGGTGTCCTCGCAGAACGCCGACGACATCAACGAGCTGTTCCTCGACATGCTGACGACGTTCCTCACCGTGTTCGCGGGCATCGCCCTGCTGGTGGCGACGTTCAGCATCTACAACACGTTCTCGATCATCGTCGCCCAGCGCACCCGCACCGCCGCCCTGCTGCGGGCCATCGGGGCCTCGCGCCGCCAGGTGCTGGCCTCGGTCGTCGTCGAGACCATGGCGGTCGGCGTGGTGGCGTCCCTGATCGGGTTGGCCGGCGGCATCGGCGTGGCCGGGCTGCTGAAGGGCCTGTTCGACGCCGCCGGGTTCGCCCTGCCGGCCGGTGGCATCGTGGTGTCGGGTGGCGCCGTCCTCGCCTCGGTGCTCACGGGCGTGGTGGTGACGCTGCTGGCCGGGATCGTCCCCGCCATCAAGGCGTCGCGGGTCCCGCCGCTGGCGGCGCTGCGGGACGTGGCTGTCGAGCGCACGTCCCCGTCGGCCCCCCGGGTCGTGGCCGGGGCGGTCTTCGCCGGGCTGGGCATCGCCACCACCGCGGCGGCGGCCCTGTCCGACGACCCGTCGCTGACGACCGTCGGCCTCGGTGCGGTGATCACGCTGATCGGCGCCATCGTGCTCGGCCCGGTCGTCGCTCGGCCGGTCGCCGGGATCTTGGGCACACCCCTGGCCCGGCTGCGCGGCCTGACGGGCTCGCTGGCCCGGCAGAACGCCATCCGCAACCCCCGGAGGACGGCGGCCACGGCGTCGGCGCTGATGGTCGGTGTGGGCATCGTCACGCTGTTCACCGTGTTCGCCGCCTCGCTCAAGGAGTCGACCGCGGCCACCATCGACCGCTCGTTCGGCGGCGATCTGATGATCTCCACCGGACCGTTCGGCGGCAGCCTCAGCCCCGACCTGGCGGTCGAGGTCGGGGACCTGCCCGAGGTCGACAGCGCCGTCGGGATCGGCCGCGGCTTCGCCTCGATCGACGACGACACCAAGGAGCTGACGGTGGCCGACCCGGCCGACCTGGACGCGGCGGTGGACGTGGGCGTGACCTCGGGCTCGCTGGCCGACCTGGCCGACGACGAGGTCGCCGTCTCCGACGCCACCGCCGACGACAACGGCTGGGCGCTGGGCGACACGCTGCCGGTGACCTTCGCCGACGGCGCCACCGCGGAGCTCACGGTCGGGGCCACCTACGACGTGCCCGACATCGTGGGCGGCTACGTGGTGCCCGCCGAGACGTACGCGCCGCACACCCGCCAGCCCGTCGACTCCATGGTCGTGGTCGACCTGGCGGACGGGACGTCGCTGGCCGATGGCAAGACGGCGGTCGAGCAGGTGGCCGCCGACTACGGCGGTCCCGACGTCGAGGATCGCGACGAGTTCGCCGCCACCATGTCGGCCGGCGCCGACATGCTGCTGACGATCATCTACGCCCTGCTGGCGCTGGCGATCATCATCGCCCTCATGGGCATCGCCAACACGCTGTCGCTGTCGATCCACGAGCGGACCCGGGAGCTGGGCCTGCTCCGGGCCGTCGGGCAGACCCGGGGGCAGCTGCGGTCGATGGTCCGGTGGGAGTCGGTGATCGTGGCCACCTTCGGCGTGGTCGGCGGCATCGGGCTCGGCGTCTTCCTCGGTTGGGCGCTGGTCGAGGCGGCCGGCAACACCCCGGGCTCGGTCATCAGCGAGTTCGTGCTGCCGATCGCCCGCCTGGCGATCGTGGTGGTCGTGGGCGCCGTCGCCGGCGTGCTGGCCGGCCTGCGTCCCGCCCGCCGGGCGGCCCGCCTGGACGTGCTCGACGCCATCGCCGCCGAGTAACCCGGGTCCCCTCGTTTCTGCCCGCGCTCACCGCGCCATGAGCGGGTGAGCGCGGGCAGAACGCTTTACCGGTCCCAGCGCAGCCCGTCCGCGAGGCGGGCCTCGGCCGCGATCTCGGCCCGGCCGTCGAACACCGCGGCGACCGCCAGGTAGTCCCGCACCGCGTCGACGTCGTGCACCCGCAGGATCGTGCCCGGACGGGCCAACGCCCCGACGGCGGCCAGCGTGCCCCCCAACCGGGCCCGGGGCGGGCGGCCGGTGATGGCGCCGACGAAGTCCTTGCGGGACAGCGCCAGCAGCACCGGGCGGCCGAGCGCCCGCACCCGATCGAGCCGGCGGAGCACCTCGACCGTCTGCGCCGGGGTCTTGGCGAAGTCAGGCCCGGGGTCGACGACGATCGACTCGAGCCCCACCCCCCGGGCGGCGGCCAGGTCGATCTGCGAGCTCAGGAACGCCACCACGTCATCGGTCACGTCGTCGTAGAGCTCGGGGTCGAGCACCTTGCGCTTGGGCCGGGCCCGGGTGTGCATGATCACCAGCCCGGCGCCGGCCGATCCGCACAGGTCGGCGACCTCGGGGTAGAGCAGGCCGCTGACGTCGTTGACGATCGCCGCCCCGGCCGCCAACACCGCCTCGGCCACGGCGGGCCGGTAGGTGTCCACCGAGATGACGACATCTGGCGCCGCCTCGTGGATCGCCGCGACCGTGGGCACGACGCGCGCGATCTCCTCGTCCACCGGCACCTCGGGAACCCCGGTGATGCCCGACTGACCGCCCACGTCGACGATCGCCGCGCCCTCGGCCACCAGGTCGAGCGCGAGCTCGACCCGCGCCTCGGTCGTGGGGTGCAGCCCGCCGTCCGAGAACGAGTCGGGCGTGGCGTTGACGATCCCCATGAGCACCGGATCGGCCAGGTCGAGCGTGCGGCCGCGCACGACCAGCGACGGAACCGGGATCACCTGGTCAGGCTAGCGATGGGGGGTAGCTCGGCGAACGCCCGGACCAGCGGCGGCAGCCCGGGGCGGACGAGCGTGGCCGGGTTGGCGGTCCGCACGCCGGCCCGGTCGAGCACGGTCTGCAACACGGTGAGCGCCTGGGGGCCGAGCTGGTCGAGGTCCTGGTGGCGGTGCCGCCGGGTGCCCAGGTCGACCTGCACGATCGCGTCGGTGCCCACCGCCTCGGCGACGTCCATGAGCAGCCCGATGTCGACGCCGTAGCCCCGCACGAACGGCAGCCGCTCGAGCAGCGTCCGGCGCCCCCCGAACTCACCCGACAGCGGCTGCACGATCGTCGACAGGTGCGGGAACAGGGTGGCCAGCGCCGGCCGGGCGGTCAGCTCGGTGGTGCGCCCGCCCCCGATCTCCCCGGTGCGGGGCCGCTCGTAGTAGCCCTTTACGAAGGCCACGTCGGGGTTCGTGAGCAGCGGGCCCAGCAGGCCGCTGACGAAGCGGGTGCCGAAGTCCGTGATGTCGGCGTCGCACCAGATGACGATGTCGCCGATCGAGGCATAGAGCGACCGCCAAAGGGCCTCGCCCTTGCCGGGTCCGCCGGCGATGTCGGCCAACACCTCGGTGGCGTCGACCACCCGGGCGTCGGCGTCGGCGGCGGCCTTGGCGGTGTCGTCGGTCGAGTGGTCGTCGACGACGAGCACCTCGTCGACCAGCCGGAGCCGGTTCACCAGAAAGCGCCGCACCTTGGTCACCACCCCGCCGATCGTGGCGGCCTCGTCGTGCGCCGGGATGCAGACAGACACGAGCTGGTCGCCCTTGGCCGCGACCAGGTCGCGCAGGGGGAAGTCGCGGTAGTGACACGACACGATCGGGGCGCGGGATCGAGGTCTGATCATCTTTGATTCAGATGGAACGGCCGAGCTTGAGAACCCTAACCGTGATGCCGCCGGGCAGTCCCGGCCGGGTGGCCGAAATCGTCAGATCGTTGTCCTTGCGGCCACGCTGCCTGGGCGTCAACGATGGCTGCGTGGCACTCCGGCCCCACTCCGTGGTCATCATCGCCTTCCCCGACGTGCAGGCGCTCGACGTCGTCGGCCCGCTCGAGGTGTTCGCCATGGCCGACCGGCACCAGCCCGACCCGGCCTACGCCACCTCGATCGTGTCCGCCTCCGGCCGGACGATCACGACCTCGTCCGGGCTGTCGCTCACCACCGACCGGGCCGCCAGCCACCGGGGGCCGATCGACACGCTCGTGGTCGCCGGCGGCCCCGGCACGCGCGGCGCCATGGCGGATGACGACCTCATCGGCTGGCTGCGGCAGGCGGCGGACCGCGCCCGCCGGGTCACGTCGGTGTGCAGCGGCGCCTTCCTGCTCGCCCAAGCCGGGCTGCTCGACGGCCGGCGGGCCACAACCCACTGGTCCGCGTGCGACGCGCTGGCCCGCAGCTTCCCCGCGGTCGAGGTCGACGCCGACCGCATCTACGTGCGGGACGGCAACGTGTGGACGTCGGCCGGCGTCACCGCCGGCATGGACCTGGCCCTGGCCATGGTCGAGCAGGACCACGGCGGCGAGCTGGCCCTGGCCGTGGCCCGCCAGCTCGTGGTCTTCGCCCAGCGGCCGGGCGGCCAGTCGCAGTTCAGCGCCCAGCTGGCCGTGCGACGGGCCGAGCGCCAGCCGCTGCGCGAGCTGCTGGCGTACGTGGCCGAGCACCCCGAGGCCGACCTGTCGGTGCCGGCTCTCGCCCGGCGGGCCGCGATGAGCGTGCGCACCTTCGCCCGCGCCTTCCGCCACGAGGTCGGCATCACGCCGGCGGCGTTCGTCCAGCGGTCGCGGGTCGAGTCGGCCCGCCGGCTGCTCGAGACCACCGACCGCACCGTCGACGACATCGCCCGCGCCTGCGGGTTCGGCACGGTCGAGACGATGCACCGCGCCTTCCAGCGCACGGTGCACACCACCCCCGGCCAGTACCGGCGCCTGTTCGCCGTTCCGGCCTGAACCACAGGAGAGACCCGTGCTCGTCACCATCCCGCTGTTCGACCGCTTCACGGCGCTCGACGCCGTAGGACCGTACGAGGTGCTGTCACGCCTGCCCGGCGCTGAGGTCGTGTTCGTGGCCGAGCAGGCCGGTCCCGTGCGGGCCGACACCCATGCCCTCGCCCTGGTGGCCGACCGGGCGCTGGCCGACGTCGACGCCTGCGACGTCGTGGTCGTGCCCGGCGGCCCGGGGACCCGGGCGATGTTGGAGCCCCACCCGCTGCACGACTGGCTGCGGGCGATCGACGCCACCACCCAGTGGACGACCTCCGTGTGCACCGGGGCGCTGCTGCTGGGCGCCGCCGGGCTGCTCGACGACCTGGAGGCCACCACCCACTGGTCGGCGCTGGACACCCTCGCCAAGCTGGGGGCCCGGCCGGTGGAGCGTCGCGTCGTGCCCCAAGGCAAGGTCGTGACGGCGGCGGGCGTGTCGGCGGGGATCGACATGGCGCTGTGGCTGGCGGCGCAGATCGCCGGCGACGAGGTGGCCAAGGCCATCCAGCTGGGCATCGAGTACGACCCCCAGCCGCCCTTCGACAGCGGCTCCACGGCGAAGGCGTCGCCCGAGACCCGCGAGCTGTTGCGCCAGCTGTTCGCCGCCGACTGACGCCGGTCTTCGAAGATTTTCGCACCGACTCGGTCGAAGAATCTTCAAGGAGCCCGATTGGGGGCAGGGTCAAGGCATGGACCTCGACCTCGTCGACGCCTGGTGGCGCGCCGCCAACTACCTCTCGGTGGGCCAGATCTACCTGCTGGACAACCCGCTCCTACGCGAGCCGCTGCGGCCGGAACACATCAAGCCCCGCCTGCTGGGCCACTGGGGCACGACCCCCGGGCTCAACCTCGCCTACGCCCACCTCAACCGGGTGATCCGCGCCCGCGACCTCACCATGATCTTCGTGTGCGGCCCGGGCCACGGGGGACCCGCCATGGTCGCCAACACCTACCTCGAGGGCAGCTACAGCGAGCTGTACCCGGCGATCGCCCAGGACGAGGCCGGCATGCGGGCCCTGTTCCGCCAGTTCTCGTTCCCCGGTGGCGTGCCCAGCCACGCCGCCCCCGAGACGCCCGGGTCGATCAACGAGGGCGGCGAGCTGGGCTACGCCTTGGCCCACGCCTACGGCGCCGCGTTCGACAACCCCGACCTCGTGGCCGTGTGCGTGGTGGGCGACGGCGAGGCCGAGACCGGCGCCCTGGCCGCCAGCTGGCACTCCAACAAGTTCCTCGACCCGGCGGTCGACGGCGCCGTGCTGCCGATCCTCCACCTCAACGGCTACAAGATCGCCAACCCCACGGTGCTGGCCCGCATCCCGGAGTCCGAGCTGGCCGCGTTGTTCGAGGGCTACGGCCACACGGTCCACGTGGTCGAGGGCGACGACCCCGAGCGCGTCCACCGGGCGTTCGCGGACACCCTCGACTCGGCGCTCGACGAGATCGCCGCCATCCAGGCCGCCGCCCGACGGAACGGCCGGCCGACCGAGCGCCCCCGCTGGCCGATGATCGTGCTCCGGACCCCCAAGGGCTGGACCGGCCCCGCCGTCGTGGACGGCCAAGCAGGTCGAGGGCACCTACCGGTCCCACCAGGTCCCGCTCGCGGCCGTCCGCCAGAACCCCGAGCACCTGCGCCAGCTCGAGGAGTGGATGCGCAGCTACCGCCCCGACGAGCTGTTCGACGCGGGGCGCCTGCCGCCCGAGATCGCCCGGCTGGCACCGGACGGCGATCGGCGCATGGGCGCCACCCCCTACGCCAACGGGGGGCGACTGCGCCGCGATCTCGACCTGCCCGACTTCCGCGACTACGCCGTCGACGTCCCGGCACCGGACGGCACCCGCAGCGAGCCGACCCGCGTCCTCGGCGCCTGGCTGCGCGACGTCGTGCGGCGCAACCCCCGCACGTTCCGCATCGTGGGCCCCGACGAGACGGCGTCGAACCGGCTGTCGGCCGTGTTCGAGGCCACCGACCGCACGTGGATGGCCGGCACCGTGCCGGGCGACGACCACCTGGCGCCCGACGGCCGGGTGATGGAGGTCCTGTCGGAGCACCTGTGCCAGGGCTGGCTCGAGGGCTACCTGCTGACCGGCCGCCACGGGCTGTTCAACTGCTACGAGGCGTTCGTCCACATCGTCGACTCGATGTTCAACCAGCACGCCAAATGGCTGAAGGTGACCCGGCAGCTCGACTGGCGGGCGCCGGTCTCGTCGTTCAACTACCTGCTGTCGAGCCACGTCTGGCGCCAGGACCACAACGGCTTCTCGCACCAAGACCCCGGCTTCATCGACCACGTCGTCAACAAGAAGGCCGAGGTGGTGCGGGTGTACCTACCGCCGGACGCCAACTGCCTGCTGTCGGTGATGGACCACTGCCTGCGCAGCGTCGACTACGTCAACGTGGTGGTGGCGGGCAAGAACGAGCTCCCCAACTGGCTCACGATGGACGAGGCGGTCGCCCACTGCACGGCGGGCATCGGCATCTGGGACTGGGCGTCGACCGAGGGGGCCGGCACCGCCGGGTCCCCCGACGTGGTGCTCGGCTGCTGCGGTGACGTTCCCACGCTGGAGACGCTGGCGGCGGCCGACCTGCTGCGCCGCCACCTGCCCGACCTGGCGGTGCGGGTGGTGAACGTGGTCGACCTGATGCGGCTGCAGGACGAGGCCGAGCACCCCCACGGCCTGTCGCACGACGAGTTCGACGCCCTGTTCACGACCGACCGGCCGGTGGTGTTCGCCTACCACGGCTACCCCCGGCTGATCCACGAGCTGACCTACCGTCGGACCAACCACACCAACGTGCACGTGCGGGGCTACAAGGAGGAGGGCACCACCACCACGCCGTTCGACATGGTGATGCTCAACGACCTCGACCGCTACCACTTGGTGATGGACGTGATCGACCGCGTGCCCGCCCTCGGCGCCACCGCCGGGGACGTGCGCGAGGCCATGGCGGCGCGCCGGGCCGAGGCCCGGGCGCACACCCGGGCGGCGGGCGACGACCTGCCCGAGGTGCAGGACTGGGCCTGGTCGGCGGCGCCGGGGCGCTAGCGCGGGAGCGCCGATGCGGGTCCTCATCGTCAACGCCGGGTCGTCGAGCCTCAAGCTGCGGCTGCTGGCCGACGACGACGCGGTGCTCGGGACCGAGGACCTGGGCCCCGCCGACCAGTTGGCCCCCGGCGAGCTGGGCCGGGCGATCGAGAAGCTGGCCGGGTTCGAGGCCGTGGGGCACCGGATCGTCCACGGCGGCGACCGCTACCGCGAGCCGGTGCTCGTCGACGGCGCGGTGCGGGCCGAGCTCGACGCCCTGACCGAGCTGGCGCCGCTCCACCAGCCCCAGTCGCTGGCGGCGCTCGACGCCGTGACGGCCGCCGCCCCCGGCGTGCCCGCGGTCGCCTGCTTCGACACCGCATTCCACGCCACCCTGCCGCCGGAGGCGGCCACCTACGCCGTGCCGGCCGACTGGCGCGACCGGCTCGGGGTCCGCCGCTACGGATTCCACGGCCTGTCGCACGCCTACGCCGCCCGCCTGGCGGCCGAGCACGGGCACCGCCGCGTGGTGACCTGTCACCTCGGCGCCGGGGCCTCCCTGGCGGCGGTGCGCGACGGTCGCTGCGTCGACACCACCATGGGCTTCACCCCGCTGGAGGGGCTGGTCATGGCCACCCGTTCCGGCACCGTGGACCCCGGCATGGTGCTGTGGTTGGTCACCCATCGGGGCCTGGACCCCGAGGCGGTGGCGCAGTCATTGGAGCACGAGTCCGGCATGGTGGCCCTGGCGGGCACGGACGACATGGCGGCGGTGGTGGAGGGCGCCGCCGCCGGTGAGCCAGGAGCGAAGCTGGCGTTCGACGTCTACGTGCACCGCCTACGGGCGGGAATCGCCGCCATGGCCGCCAGCCTCGGCGGCTTGGATGCGCTGGTGTTCACCGGCGGCGTGGGCGAGAACGCCCCCGCCGTCCGAGAGGCGGCGGTGGCGGGACTGGGATTCCTGGGGGTCGGGACGGACGCCACCGCCCCCGGTTCGATTGGCCGCGTGCTGGTGGTCGAGGCCCGCGAGGACCTGGAGATCGCCCGGGGGGTCCGAGCCCGGCTGCGATGATGCCAGGGCACCTCACGGATCGACGGGGGAGATGTCCATGGACTCGACGCAGACGCGCCCGCGCTGGCGTCCGGCACGCCCCAACGAGGACGTGCCGCCGCCCCGGCCGCGGACGCTCGATGCCGCCGAGCTGCGCTTCACGCCCCAGCCGGCGGTCCGCTGGTACAGCCCCGGCGTGCTGACCGGCTCGGGGCTGCACGTCGGGCTGACCTCGGTGTTCGGCTCGTTCCTCGACAAGCGCGAGCTCCAGGCCCGCAAGCAGGCGACGGTCGACCGCCGCTACGCCACGCGGAACGAGCTGTGGATCGACTACACGGCCGACACCGGCGACGGCTTCCCGGCGACCATGACGGTGGCGGCGCACCTGGCCCGCCGGTCGCTCAGCGTCGGCGTGGACGGGGTCGAGAGGGAGCTGCCCCGGGGCAACATCCTGGTGCTCGGCGGCGACGAGGTGTACCCGACCGCCAGCGCCGGCGCCTACGAGAACCGGCTCGAGGGGCCGTTCCGGGCCGCGCTGCCCTGGACCGAGCGCGACCACCCCACCATGTATGCCATCCCCGGCAACCACGACTGGTACGACGGGCTGACCGGGTTCCTGCGGCTGTTCACCCAGCGCCGCTGGGTAGGCGGGTGGACCACCCGCCAGAGCCGCAGCTACTTCGCGGTCAAGCTGCCGCACAACTGGTGGCTGTGGGGCATCGACATCCAGCTCGACATGTTCGTGGACGAGCCCCAGCTCGAGTTCTTCGGCGACGTGCTGGCGGAGTCGTCTCCCGGCGACAAGCTGATCCTGGCCACGCCGGTGCCGACGTGGACCGAGCTCGAGCGCGACCCGCGCGCCTACCACAACCTGGCGTTCATCGAGCGCACGCTGCTGCGTCCCTACGGCATCGACCTCAAGCTGACGCTGGCCGGCGACCTGCACCACTACACCCGCTACACGTACCAGGGGCCGGGCTCGGGATCGGGGTCCGCCGGGGAGGGCGAGCGCCGCGCCAGCCCGTCGCACAAGATCACCTCGGGCGGCGGGGGTGCCTTCCTGCACCCCACCCACGACCTGCGGCCGGACGTGGAGATCGTGGTCGATCCCGACGATCCCGACGACCGCGCCGCCTACCGCATGGAGGCCGCCTACCCCGACCGGACCACGTCCCGCTGGCAGTCGCTCCAGGCACTGGCCCTGCCGTTCCGCAACCCCAGCTTCATGGTCCTGCCCGCCGTGATCAGCGTGGCGCTGCTGTGGACCAACCAGTTCGGCTTGCGCAGCCTGGCCGGCACCGACGAGACGTTCGCCGCCGCAGGCGAGCGCTGGGGCTGGTCGGACCTGTTCACCGGCCTGTTCCGCAACCCGGTGTCGGCGGTGACGGTCGTGGCGCTGTTCGGGGCACTGTGGGCGTTCTCCCGCACGCCGCCGTGGGCGCCCCGGGGCTGGCGGCGTTACACGGTCAAGACGCTCATGGCCGCGGTCCACACGGTTGCCCAGGTGCTGGCGGTCGTGGGCGTGGCGCTGCTGGCGATCACGCTGGCCGGCGCCATGGCCGACGGCGCCTGGTTCACCGCGGTCGCCAGCCTGTTCGCGTTCTTCGGCGGGGGGCTGGCGTGCTCGCTGGTGTTCGGCGCCTACCTGGCGGCCGCCAACGGGCTGCCCGGCGTCCGAGCCCACGGCAACGAGACGTTCGCCGCCGCCCGCATCACCAGCCACAAGAGCTTCCTGCGCATGCACCTCGACCGCGAGGGCCGGCTCACGGTCCACTCGTTGGGCATCCCGCAGGCGGTCACCGAGTGGCGCCCGGATCCCGACAACGACGACCCCGAGGCCGCGTGGCTGGTCCCCGCCGAAGGCGAGCTCCGCCCCCACCTGATCGAGAGGATCGTCATCGAGTGATGTCGGCCCGGCCCTCGCACGCCGCCCCGTGACGGCGTCGGCCTACGACCGACGCTGTCATTTTCTGAGGGTCAGCGCACGAGGCCCTCGCGCCAGGCGATGGCCACTGCTGCAGCTCGGTCGCTCACCCCCAGCTTGCGGTAGAGGTTGCGCGTATGGGTGCGGACGGTCTGCCAGGAGAGCTTCATCTTGTCGGCCGCCTGCCGTGGGCTCAGTCCTTCGCCTAGCAGTGCGAGCAGTTCGGCCTCACGCCGGGTGAGCCCGAGGTGGGCGCCCGCCCAGCCACCCATGTCGATCTCTCGAGCGGCGAGAAGGGCCGCCTCGGTCGCGAGGCGGGGCGCGATCACGGTCTCGCCCGCCGCCAGCCGCTTCAGGGCGTCGACGAGCTCCGCCGGGCCTGCCGACTTGAGCAGGTAGCCACGCACGCCCATCCGCAGTGCCTGGAGCAGCAGGCGCAGGTCGTCGGCGCCGGTGAAGACCACCACGGCGAATGGCGGCTCCTGGGCCAGCACCTTCACGGCGGCGTCGATCCCGGCGGCCCGCCGGGCGAAGGCGTCGATCAGCATCACGTCGGCGCCTTCCTCGGTGTCGGGCGCGATCACGATCTCGGGGTCGCCCTCGGCAGTGCCGACCACGACCACGTCGTCTCGGTAAGGGGCCAGCATCGACCGCAGGCCTTCGATGACGATGTGGTCGTCGTTGGCCAACACCACTCGCACGGGACGTTCGGGCATCGGCGCTTCTCCCCCGTGAATCCGTGGACCACGATTCGCGTTCGACACCTCGCTACCCGTCTCGAAGCGCCACATGCGCTGGAGTCGACCGGTTTCGCCTACCCCAATCGCGGTATGGGCATGCACGCGTTGTCGTGCCACCATGCCGCCCGGCTGGGCTGTCGACCAGCGTCGCGCCGAGCCACGTCGGTCCCGCAGTTGATGGATGACCCGGCACATGACCGTCCCCGACGACACCGCCTCGCTTGAACCATCACCGCCCGACGCGATCACGCGCGACCGCGAGATCCTCAAGGTGGGTGCGCCGTCCTCGACATGGCGGCTCCTCGTCGTGGACGACGCCGACAACGACTACCTGGTCGTGCGCGAGCTGTTGGCGCAAGGCCTTCCGGGGGCCACGATCAATCGGGCGATCGCCGTCTCGGACGCCTGCTTGACGGCCGCGGCCGCCGACTGCGTGCTGCTCGACGTCGGCGTGCCGGACGCGGACGGCACCGTGGGAGTGAAGCGCCTCACCGAGGAAGCGCCCGACACCGCCATCGTCGTTCTCACGGCCGCGGCCAACGAGGATCTCGGCGTGGCGTCTTTGAGCGCCGGCGCCCAGGACTACCTGGTCAAGAGCCGCCTCGACGAGCAGCTGCTGGCCCGCTCCGTGCGCTACGCGATCGAGCGACACCGAGCGGCGCAGCTCAGCCGCGAGCTCATCCGGGCCGACCGGCAGCGGGCGGAGAACGCTCGTCTGGAGCGAGCCCTCACTCCCACCCCGATCATCCGTTCCTCCGACATCACCGTCGTGGTGCGGTATCAGGCCGGGCGGCGCGGGTCCCGGCTCGGTGGCGACTTCTACGACGCCGTCGAAGGCGACGACGGCAGATGCGCCGTCCTGGTCGGAGACGTGGCCGGGCACGGCCCGGACGCGGCGGCGCTGGCAGCCCGCCTCCGCAGCGCCTGGCGGGCGCTGACCCTGGCCCGTCTCGACCAGGTCGCCATCGTCGGGGTGCTCGACAGGTTCCTGCGCACCGAGGTCGAGGAGCTGACGTTCGCCACCCTCTCGGTCCTCGTCGTGGGCCAGGACCGGAGCGACGGCACCCTGGTGCTGGCTGGGCACCCGCCGCCGGTGCGACTCGGCTCGCCGAGCCGCACGGTCGGTGCCGGCGCCCACGGGCCCCTGGTCGGCGTCATGCCCCAGCCCCACTGGTCCTCCGTGGAGGTCGGCCTCGGTCCCGGGGCCGAGCTGCTGCTCTACACCGACGGGCTCGTCGAAGGTCGGGCCGAGGGTGACCGCAGAGAACGACTGGGTGTGGACATGCTGGTGGAGCTGCTCGACGACCTCCGGACCCGCGGTCTGGCGGCGTCCGGGCTACTGGATGCCCTGCTCGACGAGGTGCAGCGCCGCAACGGCGTGCCGCTGAGCGACGACGTGGTCCTCTGCCTCGTGGGCATCCCGGACGCGTGAGAAAGGTGCAGGCCGGTCCGTCAGCCAACGCCGTTCCGGCGGTGATCTCTCGCGAGTACCGCAAGGAATCACCGCCGGTTCGAGGCGTCAGAGCGCGAAGCAGCTGAAGCTGATCGGGCGCTTCTCGAGCGCGTCCTGGACCCCGCTGTAGACGGCGCCGTCGAGGATCAGGCCCAGGTGGCCGACGAACCGCAGCCAGCACTGCGACTGCAGGGACTTGTTGGTGATGTTGCCGTCGGCGGCGTTCAGGAAGCTGTTCGTGTACGGCTGCACCAGCTCGTCGAAGACGGTCGCGATGTTGGTGTAGGCGACATTGCCGATGCTGTCGTCGCCGGCGTTTAGGCCGGCGAGGAAGCTCGACCCGATCGCCATCTGCTCGCAGGCCGTGATGCCCACGCACGTGCCCAGGGTGAACACCCGGGCGATGTTGGCCGCCACCGTGCCGTAGTTGGGTGTGCCCAGCGTGATCAGGCTGTCGACCTCGGCGGCGCCGCCGTAGTACTTCACGTAGGTCCGCGACACGAGCCCGCCCTCGGAATGGCCGACCAGGTCGACCTTGGCGGCGCCGGTCTGGGCCCGCACGCCGTCGGCGAAGCCGTCGAGCGCCTGGGCCGAGCGGTGGATGTCCTGCGTCCCGAGCGTGGGCAGCTCGAAGTCCCACACCTGGTAGCCGTCGGCCCGCAGACGGGCCACGAGCGGCTCGTAGGCGAAGCCCGCCCCGAACAGGCCGTTCACGACGATCACCGGATCCCTCACCGGTGTGGCCCCGGCGGCTGCGCCGCCACCGGCGGCCAGGATCGCCAGGGTCGAGGCCGCGGCCAGCGTGGCCGCGACCGCTCGAAGCAGCCCCCTCATCAGTCCCCCTCATGTGACGTGTGCCGGTCCACCCACCCATGAGTTACCCGCAGGTAACTTATCAGGTGGGCAGCGCCCGCGCCGCTTCGTGGCCCACGTCGGCCGGGGTGAGCGGCCGGGTCCAGGCGGCGAACTCGAGGAGGATGCCGTCGGGGTCCTGGAAGTACAGCGACCGGACGTACACCCCGGGGTGCATCCGCTTGCTGAGGCCCCATTCGCTGTCGTCGTGGTTGGCGACCTCGGTGCAGTCGACACCGGCGGCGAGCAGCCGGTCGCGGTAGTCCTCGATCTTCTCGGCGGGCACGGTGAACGCCACGTGGTTCATGGAGCCGATGGCGCTCGTCAGCTCGGCCTGGTCGGGCCGGCCCTTCGGCCCGGACACGCCCGGCACCGGCTCCGGAGCGTCGGGGAACCAGAAGAACGCCAGGCAGTCACCGCCGCCGCAGTCGAAGAAGAAGTGCTGCCCCATGCCGGCTGGCAGCTCGATGGTCTTGACCAACGGCATGCCCAGCACGTTGCCGTAGAAGTCCACCGTGCGGGCCATGTCGCGGCACACCAGCGCCAGGTGGTTGATCCCTCCGAGCTCGAACGGTGCTGCCATCACGGTCCCCTCCTCCGTCGCCCGGTGTCCTCCCAGGTAAGCATCGAACGCCGGACCATGACACCGGCGGGCCGGCTTTGTTACGGTTGCGCGTCAGTCCACCTCCCGGCTGGTGCCCAGCTGGGGACGAGCTTGCTCGCCGAACCGGGGGAACGGATGATCCACAACGGTCAACGGGCGTGGCGCCGCCGAGTCGCCGGCCTCAGCGCCGCTGCCCTCGTCATGGGGCTGCTGGGGCTTCCCACGGCCGCCGGCGCCGCGCCGTCCCGGCCAGCCCAGGAGGAGCCGCCCGACGGCGATCCCGGCACGACAGAACCCGCTCCCAGCGGGCCCCAGGTGCTCGTCGCCTCCGACGCCACCACGACGCTGACCGACCAACTCGACGATCTGCAGGCCACGATCGCCGAGCACGTCGAGAAGGTCGACGCCGCCGAGAAGGCCATGGCCGATGCCGTCGACGCCCTTGTCGACGCCGACGTCGCCGTCAGCGAGACGCACCGGCGCATCGAGGAACTGACCGCGCGCAGCGATGAGGTCGTGGTCGACGCCTTCGTCAACCCGCCCGCGCAGGATGCCCTCGACGTGCTCGCCACCCCCGACGCCGCCGAGGCCACCATCCGGCACGGGATGCTGGACGTCCAGGCCAACGCCAGCGCCGACGTGCTGGCCGAGCTCCACAGCGCCCGCAGCAAGCTCGAGGAGCAGGAGGCGGCGCAGGAACGGGCCCGCCGGGATGCGGAGGCGGCCCGGGCCGAAGCGGAGGCTGCGCTCGCCGACCTCGAGGACACCATGAGTCGGCAGGACGAGTTCGTTCTCGCGCTGACCCGGGGGCTCGACGCCGAGTCGGCGGAGGCGGCCCGGCTGGCCGCCAGCGATCCGGCCCTGGCGGCGCTGCTGGCCGCCCGCAACGACGAGTTGACCGCCGAGCTCGACGAGATGCGGCAGGCCGAGGAGTACGCCGATGCGCTCGCCCGGCTGGCCGAGGCCCAGCGACAGGAAGCCGAGCGACGCGAGGCCGAGGCGCAGGCCGCCGCAGCGAACCAGGGCGGCTCCGCCCCGTCCAGTCCTCTCACCTCCGGCGGCGGCATCGTGTGCCCGGTGCAGGGGCCGGTCCACTTCACCGACACGTGGGGCGCCGCCCGCTCGGGCGGCCGCATCCACAAGGGCGTCGACATGATGGCCGCCGCCGGCACGCCCACCGTGGCGCCCGTCAGCGGGCGGGTCGAGCACCGGGGCTCCAGCCTCGGCGGCCTGAGCTGGTACGTCTACGGCGACGACGGCCACACCTACTACGGCACCCACCTTTCCGGCTATGCCAACCAGGGCGCCGGCTGGGTGGCCGCGGGCACGGTCATCGGCTACGTCGGCAGCAGCGGCAACGCGTCGGCCAGCTCGCCCCACCTCCACTTCGAGTACCACCCGGGCGGTGGCGAGCCGGTCAACCCCTATCCGCTGGCGGCGGCCGCCTGCCCCAACCACTGACGCGGCGTAGGGCTGCCGTTTGTTACCGTGTCGTTCCAACATGGGTGCTGGGGAGAGGGAGAACCCTTGGCGGCCGCTGCGGCGCTGCCTGATCGCGGGCGTCGTCGCGGGCCTCGTCTCGCTGCCGTCGGCCGCGAGCGCCGGACCCGCGCAGGAGGACCCGCCCGACGATGACAGCGGGCCGGTCGAGGCGGCAAGCCGCACCCTGGTCGGGGCCGAGACCAGCCAGTTGACCGGCGGGGCCGGGACGGCGGGGGCGGCGCTCGACCGGCTGGAGGCCAACATCGAGCAGCAGCTCGCCCAACTCGAGTCCGCCGAGGCCGCGGTGGCCGACGCGGTGAGCAAGCTTGCCGACCGGGACGCGGCGGTGACCGAGACCGAGCGCCAGATCGAAGGGCTCACGGCGCAGATGGACGAGGTCACGATCGACGCCTTCATCAGCCCGCCGTCGATGACCGCCTTCGAGGTCCTGACCGCCGAGACGGTGGCCGAGATGTCGCTGCGCGAGGCGGTCCTGAGCATGCAGAACGACGCCTGGGCCGCCGACCTGGCCGAGCTCGACGAGCTGCGCGCCGATCTGAAGGCGCACCGGGCCACGCAGGAAGAGGCCGTCGCCGAGGCCAAGGCGGCCCAGGCGGAGGCCGAGGCGGCGCTGGTCGACCTCGAATCGGCCGTCAGCCAGCAGGTGCAGTTCGTGAAGGCGCTCAAGGACCGGATCGAGCTGGACCCCGCAGATCTCGAGACCCTGCGGGCGACCGATCCCGCCCGGGCCGAGGAGCTGGAGCGGCTCCGGGCCGAGCTCGGCCCCCGATTGGAGGCGGCCGAGGCCGCCGCGGCCCATGAGGCCGCTCTCGAGGCGATCGCCGCCGAGGAGCGGCGCAAGGCCCTGCTGGGGATCTGGAAGTGCCCGGTGCAGGGGTCCGTACATTTCACCGACAGCTGGGGCGCCGCCCGGTCCGGCGGCCGGACCCACAAGGGCACCGACATGATGGCCGCGCACGGCACGCCGACGGTCGCGCCTGTCAGTGGCCGGGTCGAGCACCGGACCAGCAGCCTGGGCGGCATGAGCTGGTGGGTCTACGGCGACGACGGGAACACCTACTACGGCACGCACCTGTCGGCGTACGAGAACGTCGGCGCCGGACATGTGGAGCGGGGCACCGTCATCGGGTACGTCGGCAGCAGCGGCAACGCGTCGGCCAGCGCGCCGCACCTGCACTTCGAGTTCCACCCCGGCGGAGGCGCAGCGATCAATCCCTACCCCCGGCTCATCGAGGTCTGCTAGCGCTGGCTCGCCAGCTCGTCAGCCCTCCGGCTCGGCCCCGCCCAAACCCGAGTCCGGGCCGAACGCCCGGTGGGCCTCGCCCTCGCTCCAGCGGCGCAGCGACTCGAAGGGGTAGATGCCGGTGGCGTGACCGTCGTTCCAGGTGATCACGAGGCCCCAGGCCCCGTGGAGGTTGGCATCGGTGACCGCCAGCGGCGTCGGGCTCCCCGGCCGTGGCCACGGGTCCTCGCCCCGGTCCCGCAGGCCCCGGCACGTGGCGCACGGGCAGTTGCGCCGCAACCGCAGCAGGTCGAACCGCGCCACGTGGCCGTCGTGGAACGTGATCGTCACCGCCGCGTCGCGATCGACGTCGATGGTGCGGGGCTCGTAGCGCTCCTCCATGCGTTCCTTCCGGGGTTACTTCCGGCGGGCCTGCGGGTCCTGTCGCCTGCGGTGTGGGGCTCCGACGCTGCAGCTCCCGCTCTTGGCGGCTTCGCCGCCGGGCCGCTCGGGCCCTGGCGCCGCCGGGCGCGATGAAGCGCCGGCAGCGGCCCACATCCTCGGCGCCACCCGCTGCCCCGCCTCCCTCTCGCGCGCATCGGCCCGAACCGACCGTTGAGGTCGGTCCGGGCCGCAACCACAGCGAGCGTCGGGGTGCAGCGTGACCATCGTCCTCCTGCGTCCTCCAGTCGTCAGAGCTACTCGCCCGGCGCTGCGAGCCGGGCCGCCCGGGCCTCGAGATAGCGGCGCTCGGGCAGGCTAGTGGTGCGGCGGGCGGCCCTCCGGTAGCTGGCCATGGCCGCCGCGGTATCGCCCGCCATCTCCAGCAGGTGGCCGCGGACGGCGTCGAGGCGATGGTGGCGGGCCATCCGGTCGTCGGCGTCCAGGGAGGCCAGCAGCTCGAGCCCGGCCTCCGGTCCCTTCACCATCGCCACCGCCACGGCGTGGTTGAGCGTGACCATGGGATTGGGCCCGACACGCTCGAGCAGCACGTAGAGCCCGACGATCTGGCGCCAGTCGGTGTCCTCTGCCCGGGTCGCCTCAGCATGGACGGCGGCGATCGCCGCCTGCAGTTGGTAGGGGCCGGGCGGGCCCGACGACAGCGCTCCGGTGACGAGCGCGATGCCCTCACGGATGGATTCCTGGTCCCAGAGGCTGCGGTCCTGCTCCGCCAACGGCACCAGTCCCCCGTCGGGTCCGGTGCGGGCCGGGTGCCGGGCATCGGTCAGCAGCATGAGCGCCAGCAGGCCGGCCACCTCGCCATCCTCGGGCAGCAGGCGGTGCACGGCCCGGGTGAGCCGGATGGCCTCGCCGGTGAGCTCGCTGCGCTGCAGGTCGGGCCCGGAGCTGGCCGTGTAGCCCTCGTTGAAGATCAGGTAGAGCACGTGCAGGACGACGCGCAGCCGTTCGGCGCGCTCGGGCTCGGGCGGCATGCCGAACGAGCTGCCGGCGGCCTTGATCCGCTGCTTGGCCCGGCTGATCCGTTGGGCCATCGTCGCCTCGGGAACCATGAACGCCCGTGCGATCTCCGCAGTGGTCAGGCCGCCGACGGCGCGCAGGGTGAGGGCGATCTGCGAGGCGGGCGACAGCTCGGGATGGCAGCACAGGAACAGCAGCGTCAGGGTGTCGTCGTGTTCGGGCGGGGAGCCGTCGCCCGGGGCGGGCGCCAGCTGCGCGTCCGGCGGCGCCAGGGCGGCGGTGGTGTCCTCGCGGCGACGGCGCGCCGAGTCGCTGCGCAGCTGGTCGGTCAACCGGCGCGACGCAACCGTGATGAGCCAAGCGCGCGGGTTGTCGGGCAGGCCCCGGTCGGGCCATTGGACGGCGGCCGCCAGCAGCGCCTCCTGCACCGCGTCCTCGCACGCGTCGAAGTGCCCGTAACGCCGGACGAGCGCGCCGAGCACCTGCGGCGCCAACTGCCGCAGCAGATCGTCGAGGTGGGCCTCCGCCCTCATGACGAGCCTCGACTCGGCCCCTGGGCCCGAGCGGCCCGCCGCCGCAGGCGGCGAGAGCGGGAGACGAAACGTCGGAGCCCGAGGCCATCGACGCCGGCGATGCAGGGCGGGAGCGAACGGGTGGCGCTGAGGATGCGGCGCCGCTGTCGGCGCCTAGCAGGCGACGACGGCGGTAGGCGCCGCACCGGAGGCGACAGGACCCGTGAGCGGGGAGTGGTCGGGTGCAGCGCCTTCACATCTCCAGACCAGCGTCTTCCATGACCGGCCGCACCTCCACCGCGGCGAAGCGGGCGTCCGGGACCATCGCCGCCAGCTCGTTGACGCGCTCGACCGTCTCACAGTCGACGACGTAGAACCCGGCCAGGTGCTCCTTGACCTCCAGGTACGGCCCGTCCGTCACGGCGGGCACATCGCCCCGCACCCGCACCGTGGTGGTGTTCGACGGATCCGCCAGTGCCGCGAACCCGACCAGCTCCCCCGACTCCCTCGTCCGCTTCTGGAACTCGTCGTGGGCGTCCACCACCGCGGTCCGCTCCGCCTCGGACAAGGTCTCGAACACGGCGGGGTTCATGTGGATCATCAGGAGGTACTTCACGCTGTCATCCCCTCACGGGTCGGGGCCAGGGCCCGCGGCCGCGGTCGGCCGGTCGGCGCCCCCTCATCCAACAACGTCGGAGCGGATCCGGCCCGGTCGACATACCTGGACCGGGCGCCAGGGCCAGCCACCCGGGTGGGCGCGTGGCGATAATGGCCGAATGAACCCAACGGGCACGTCCGGACGGGTGCGGCTCGTCGCCGAGGGACACCGGGTCACGACCTTCGAGCTGTTCTTCGACCTCGTCTTCGTCTTCGCCATCACCCAGGTGACGGCCTACCTCACCGAGTCGCACGACGCCGTCGGTATCGCCCGGGGGATCCTGGTTCTGGCGCTGATCTGGTGGTCGTGGAGCTCGTACGCGTGGCTGGGCAACCAGGCGCAGGCCGACGTGGGACTGGTGCGCGGCGGGATGGTCGTCGCCATGATCGCGATCTTCGTCGTGGCGCTGGCGACGCCCGAGGCCTGGGACGACCTGCCGGGCGGCCTCGACGGGCCGCTGGTGCTGGCGGTGGCGTACATCGTCGTGCGGGGAGTGCACATGGGCCTCTACTTCGCCGCCGCCCGCGGCGACGAGGGCCTGTGGCGCCAGCTCCGGCTCACGTTCGCTCCGCTGGGCACCGGTGTCGTCCTGCTGGTCGCGGGCGCCGTGGTGGGCGGGGCCGGCCAGACGGCCCTGTGGGCCCTGGCGCTCGCCGCCGACTGGTCGGGGACCTACGTGACGTCGCGGCGTGGCGGCGGTTGGCGCCTGCACAGCCTGGACCACTGGGTCGAGCGCCACGGCCTGGTCGTCATCCTGGCGTTGGGCGAGTCGATCGTCGCCATCGGCGGCGGCGCCGCCGACCACCCCGTCAGCTGGTCGCTGTTGGGCGCCGTGGCGTTCGCGATCTTGATCGCCACGGCGCTGTGGTGGCTGTACTTCGACATGTCGGCCGGTGCCGCGCGGCAGGCTCTGGCCCGCCTCGAGGGCGTCGACCGGGTCCGGACGGCGATCTCGGCGTACACGTACGCCCATTTCGTTGTGATCGCCGGCATCGTCGTGAGCGCGTTCGGGATCGAGGAGGCGATCGCCCATACCGTCGACGGCGAGTCGCTCGACGCGTCGACGGCGGGGGCATTGTGCGTCGGCCCCGCCGCCTATCTGGTCGGCGTGGCCATCCATTGGTTCGCGCTGGCGGGGAAGGTCAAGGTCGCCCGACTGCTCAGCGCCGTGGCGCTAGTGATCGCGTGGCCCGTGGCGGCCGAGGTGCCGGCCCTCGCCGCGCTGGCGACCGTGCTCGCCGTGCTGTCGGCGCTGGTCGCCTACGAGACGGCCCATTACTCGGACCAGCGGGCGGCGCTGGCATCCGCTGCGGCCGACCGATGAGTCATCCGCAGCAGGTGTCCGCCAGCGACTGTGCCCGCCACGTCCGGCTCGCCTCGACCGCCGCCAAGGCGGCGATGCCCAGGCCGGCCGCCGGATCGGCCCACCACCAGCCGAACGCGGCGTTGGCGGCCAGGCCGACCAGGAGAACGGCCGACAGTACGGCACAGAGGTTGGTCTGGCGGGCATCGGCCACGACGGCGGCGGAGCCCAGCGCCGGGGCCAGGCGCCGCTTGGCGATCGCCAGGGGCGGCATCACCACGAGCGACAGGGTCGCCACGGTCAGCCCGACGACGCTCGCCTCCGGGTGGGTGCCGGCCGCGAGATCCCGTGCCGCGTCGACGGCCACATAGGCGGCCAGCACAGCGAAGCTGACTGCGATCAGCCGCGTCGCCCACCGATCGGTCTCCTGCATGCAGCGCCCGGGTCGGTCCTGGTGCAGGCGCCATGTCAGCACGACCGCGGCCGAGACCTCGATGGCCGAGTCCGCCCCGAACCCCACGAGGCTCACCGAGCCCGCCGCCACGCCGGCGGCCACTGCCACTGCGCCTTCGACGCCGTTCCACGCGATGGTCGCGGCGTTGAGCCACCGGCTGCGGCGGAGGGCAACGGCGCGGTCGAGGTGGTCCGCCCGCGCCCCCAGAGCGACGTTCATCGCTCCCGCCGTCCGTCGAGATCGGCGTGACCGGGCACGACCTCCAGCCGCAGATCAACCAGGTCCCGGAGCGCATGCGCCAGGCGAGCCGAGGACGGTCCGTAGCGCACCCGGGTGCCACCGATGAGCTTCCAGACGCACCGACGTCTCACCCCTGGAACATTGCCAAACCAACGATCACCAAGGAGACTCCGCCGTGGACATGAAGCTCGAGCTCGTGCTGGTTCCCGTCACGGACGTGGACCGCGCCAAGGCCTTCTACACCGAGAAGGCGGGATTCAACCTCGACGTGGACCACAGCGCAGGCGACGAGTTCCGCGTCGTGCAGATGACGCCGCCCGGCTCGGCGTGCTCGATCAGCATCGGGATAGGGATCACGGACGCCGCGCCCGGGTCGGTCAGAGGCCTGCACCTGGTCGTCTCCGACATCGTCGCCGCGCGCGACGATCTCGTCGAACGTGGGGTGGACGTCAACGAGATCTTCCACTTCGGGCCGAGCGGACGGGCGCCGGGCCCGCATCCCGAGCGCGAGGACTACGGCTCGTTCGCCGACTTCAGCGACCCCGACGGCAACACCTGGGTGCTGCAGGAGGCCAAGCGCAACGAGACGAAGGCGTGACCGCTCGTGACGTGGTCCAGATCACGGGTAGTCTCGGGCGGGCTCGAAGAGGGGCGGTGCGACGGTCTGATGACCATCGACGAACTGCGATCGCTGTTCCTGTTCTCGGGGCTCGGCGACGAGCAGTTGCGACAGCTGGCCGACGCGAGCACCACCGTGGCGTTCGACGACGGCGATGTGCTCTTCCACGAGGGCGAGCCGTCCGACTTCTTGTGGGTGTTGCTCGAAGGCCGGATCGAGCTCCTTCGCCGGTCAGGTCACGAGCAGTCGATCGTCGCAGTCATGGACCGTCCCGGGCGCTGGGCCGGCGGGCTCCGCGCGTGGACCGACTCGATCGGCTACCTCGCCACTTCCCGCGCCTCGGGCGCCGGTCGCGTGCTGCGAGTGCCGGCGCCGGCACTCGCGGAGTTCGTCCGTACGTGGTTCCCCTTCGGCATCCACCTGATCGAGGGCTTCTTCCAGACCGTTCGTACGATCGACGCGCAGTCGCGTCAGCGTGAGGCGCTCGTGGCACTCGGCACGCTCGCCGCGGGTCTCGCCCACGAGCTCAACAACCCGGCGTCGGCGGCGACGCGCTCGGTCGACGAACTGCAGGCAACCTGCGACACGCTGATCACGTCGCTGGTCGACCTCGCCGGCGGATCGGTCTCCACTGAACAGCTCGTGGCCCTCGATGCGCTGCGTCGTCAGATCGACCCCTCGCCGGCGGACGTCGATGCGCTTGCGCTCGCGGACCGCGAGGAGGTGCTCGTCGACTGGCTCGACGCGCATGACGTGGACCACTCGTGGCGCCTTGCGCCACCGCTCGCGTTGGCCGGCGCCGACGTCACGTGGTGCGAGCGGGTGGCGCAGCTGCTCGACTCGGCGTCGCTGGGGCCCGCCCTGGCGTGGGTGGCGAGCGCGCTCTCGACGACGACGCTGGTGTCCGAGATCAAGGAGTCGACGGCACGGGTGTCCAAGCTCGTGTCGACGGTGAAGTCGTATACGCAGCTCGACCGTGCCTCGCTCCAAGACGTCGATGTGCCCGAGGGGATCGACAGCACCCTCGTGGTCCTCGGCGAGAGGCTCCACGACGGCCTCACGATCGTCCGCGACTACGCCGGCGACGTGCCGCGCATCGAGGCGATCCCCGGCGAGCTCAACCAGGTCTGGACGAACCTCATCGACAACGCCATCGACGCCATGGACGGCGAGGGCACGCTCCGGCTGTCGACGCGCGCCGACGGCGAGCATGTCATCGTCGAGGTCGGCGACACCGGATCCGGCATGCCGCCCGAGGTTCGGGCACGCGCTTTCGAGCCGTTCTTCACGACCAAGGACGTGGGCAAAGGCACCGGTCTCGGTCTCGACATCTCACGTCGGATCGTCGTGGAAGGCCATCACGGCGAGATCTTGATCGCCTCGCGGCCGGGCGAGACGGTCGTGACCGTCACCCTCCCGACCCGCCGGACATAGGAGCCGAGCGGATCGGGCGGTTCGTGCAGCTACGCGTGGGAATTTGGCGGTCGACCACGACTCAACAGCTCGGCTCCCCGGCAAGGCTGACCACCGTGACCCAACAGGACGTGCCAATCCGCTCAGGTCCTTAGGGCGCGATCAGGACGTCACGACCGGGAGGCCCTCCCAGCCGCGCACCGTCGACGTCCGGGCCTGGACGGCGTTGTCCCAGTCGACCTCCCACGTCGGGAACCGCTGCAGGACCTCGTCGAGCGCGACGCGCCCCTCCAGCCGAGCCAGCGCGGCGCCGAGGCAGAAGTGGATCCCGTAGCCGAAGGCAAGGTGGTGGTCGATGGTGCGGTGGATGTCGAACCGGTCGGGATCGGGGAACTTGCGCTCGTCGCGGTTGCCCGACCCGTTCAACAGCAGCACCGCGCTGCCCTCGGGCACGACCTGCCCGTGGTGCTCGACGTCCTTGGTGACGTAGCGGGCCTGGACGGGTGAGGGCGGCTCGTAGCGCAACAGCTCCTCGATGGCGTTGGTGACCAGGCTGCGGTCCTCGACCAGCTCCCGGCGCTGGTCGGGGTGCTCGGCCAGCACCTTGCCGGCCCAGCCGATGAGCCGCGTCGTCGTCTCGTTGCCGGCTGCGGCGATGAGGTTCACGTAGTTCAGGACCTCTTCGTGGGTGAGCCTGCGCCGGGTCCCGTCGGTGTCCTCGTACTCCGCCCGCAGCAGCTCGGTCATCAGGTCGTCGGAGGGATGGTCCGCCCGCCAGGCGATGTAGTCCGCGAAGACGCTGGCCTGGCCGCGGTCGAAGTGGGTCTCGGGGTCGGGCATGGTGCCTTCGTCGAGGCGCAGCCCGTCGTCGATCTTCTCCCGGATCGCCTCCTGGTCCTGCTCGGGGATGCCGAGGAGCATGCCGATGGTGCGCATCGGCATCTCGGCGCCGAGGTCGCGGATGAAGTCGAACCCGCCGGCCCCGACGAGCGGATCGAGGCAGCGGGCGCAGAACTCGCGCACCTTGGGCTCGATGGCGTTCATCTTGCGGGGCGTGAACACCCGGGACAGCAGCCCGCGATGGAGATCGTGGTGGGGCGGGTCCTCGAAGATGATCGAGCCGGGCATCTCCATGCCGGACTTGATGAGCTCGAGGACCGTCCCCTTGGCCGAGCTGTACGTCCGCCAGTCGACCAGCGCCCGCTCGACGTCCTCGAACCGGCTCAGCGCGTAGAAGTCGTAGCGGTCGTTGTAGTAGACGGGGCGCTCGTCGCGCAGCCGCTTCCAGACCGGGTACGGGTCGGCGTCGATCTCGAAGTCGTAGGGGTCGTAGTAGACGTCGGACTCGATGGCGGTCACCGGGGCCTCCCCTCCGGGCTTCGTCCTCGCGATTGTGGAGACTAACGTTACACTTCAGGAAGAAGGATGTTCTCGCACGGCGACGAGAGCTGACGGAGGAGGGGCGCGGGATGCGCATCGGCGTGATGGTCGGCCCGGAGCGTGGCCGCTACGCGACGAAGGTCGACCGGCTGCGCCGGGACGCGCGCTGGGCCGACGAGGCCGGCTTCGCGACCGTCTGGGTCCCGCAGATCCCCGACGAGTTCGACGTGCTGACGGCCGCGGCCGTCGTCGGGTCCGAGACGACGCGCATCGAGGTCGGCACGGCGGTCGTCCCGGTCCAACCCCGGCATCCGATCGCCCTGGCGCAGCAGGCGCTGTCGGTACAGGCGATCTGCGGCGGCCGGCTCTCGCTCGGCCTGGGCGTCTCGCACCACTGGATCATCGACGAGATGCTCGGGCTGCCCTACGAGCGTCCGGTGCCGACCATGCGCTCCTACCTCGACGTGCTCGACCAGGCCCTCGCCGGCCCCGGCCGCGTCGACGTCGAGAACGACCTGTTCCGGGTGCACAACCCCCTCGACATCACGGACGTCACGCCCACGCCGGTGCTCCTCGCCGCGCTCGGTCCGGTCATGCTGCGGCTGGCCGGCGAGCGCGCCGACGGGACGCTCCTCTGGATGGCCGACGAGCGGGCGATCGGCTCGCACGTCGTCCCGCACATCACGCGCGCCGCCGAGGCGGCCGGTCGCCCGGCGCCCCGCATCGTCGCCGGCGTGCCGGTGTGCCTGTGCCGCGACGACGAGGTGGACGCGGCCGTCGAGCGGACCAACCGCATCCTCTCGGAAGCCGAGGTCTCGCCGAACTACCAGCGGCTGCTCGACCACGGGGACGCCCGCAACGTCGGCGACCTCCTCGCCGCGGGCAGCGAGGCTTCCGTCGAGAAGCGGCTCCGGGCCTTCGCCGACGCCGGCGCCACCGACGTCTCGGCGCGGGTCGTCCCGATCGGGGACAACCGGGACGAGCTGCTGGCCTCGCTGCGCCGCACCCGCGACTTCCTCGCCTCGCTCGCCGCCACCCCTATCTGAACCACCCGCCGTTGCAGGAGGACGACCGATGACCGCACAGATGCCCGACATCCCGGTGTTCGACGCCGACAACCACCTCTACGAGACGCGGGACGCGTTCACGAAGTTCCTGCCCGAGCGGTACAAGGGGGCCATCGACTACGTGGACGTGCGGGGCCGCACGAAGATCATGGTGCAGGGCCGCGTCAGCGAGTACATCCCCAACCCGACCTTCGAGGTCGTGGCACGCCCGGGGGCGCAGGAGGACTACTACCGACACGGCAACCCCGAGGGGAAGAGCTATCGGGAGATCTTCGGGGAGCCGATGCGGTCGATCCCCGCGTTCCGGGAGCCCGCCCCGCGCATCGAGCTCATGGACGAGCAGGGCCTCGACCGCGCGCTCATGTTCCCCACGCTCGCCAGCCTCCTCGAGGAGCGGCTGCGGGACGACCCGGAGCTCACGCACGCGGTGATCCACGCCCTCAACCAGTGGATGCACGAGACCTGGACGTTCAACTACCAGGACCGCATCTTCCCGGTCCCCGTCATCACGCTGCCGATCGTGGAGCGGGCGATCGAGGAGCTCGAATGGGTGGTCGAGCGCGGCGCCCGCGTCGTGCTCATCCGCCCCGCCCCGGTTCCCGGTTACCGCGGGCCCCGTTCGTTCGGGCTGCCGGAGTTCGACCCGTTCTGGGCCAAGGTGGTCGAGGCCGACATGCTCGTCACCCTGCATTCCTCCGACAGCGGCTACGACCGGTACGCCAACGAGTGGCTGGGCAGCGACCGCGAGATGCTCCCGTTCAAGCCCCAGGCGTTCCGGATGCTGCACGCATGGCGGCCGGTCGAGGACGCCGTGTCCGCCCTCATCTGCCACGGCGCGCTGTCGCGCTTCCCGCAGCTCAAGGTGGCCGTCATCGAGAACGGCAGCAGCTGGACCGAGCCCCTCATGAACAACCTCGCCGACGTCTACAAGAAGATGCCCCAGGAGTTTCTCGAGAACCCGATCGAGGTCTTCAAGCGCCAGATCCACATCAGCCCGTTCTGGGAAGAGGACCTGCCGGCGTTGGCCGAGCTCATCGGTGAGGACCGCGTCCTGTTCGGGTCGGACTACCCGCACCCGGAGGGCCTCGCCGAGCCCGCGACCTACGTGAAGCAGCTCGCCGGGGTCGCGGACGAGGCCGTCCGCAAGATCATGGGCGGCAACCTCGCCCGGCTGATGAACGTCGAGATGGCCGCTTCCGGAAGGTAGAGCCGTGACCGACTTCGACAGCGTCGATTACTTCCAGGGTGACGAGCTCATCGTCGATCCGTACCCGTACTACGACTTCCTGCGCCAGCAGTGCCCCGTCCGCCGCGAGCCGCATCACGGTGTGGTGATGGTGACCGGTTACGACGAGGCCGCCTCGGTGTTCACCGACCCGGACACGTTCTCCTCGTGCATCGCGACCACCGGCCCGTTCCCCGGCTTCCCCGTCCCGCTCGACGGTCTCGACGGTGACGACGTGAGCGACCTGATCGAGCAGCACCGCGAGGAGCTGCCGTTCAGCGACCAGCTCCCGTCGATGGACCCGCCCATGCACAAGGCCCACCGCGGGTTGTTGATGCGGCTGCTGACGCCGAAGAGGCTCCGCGAGAACGAGGACTTCATGTGGTGCCGCGCCGACGACCAGATCGACGACATCGTCGCCCGCGGCGAGTGCGAGCTCATCGGCGAGTTCGCCGGTCCGTTCACGCTCTACGTGATCGCTGACCTGCTCGGCGTGCCCGAGGCCGACCACGAGACGTTCCGCAAGGAGCTACAGGGCAGCCGCCCCCCCGCCGGGCGGGTCGTGGGCAGCACCGGGTCCGCCTCGGTCAGTCACAATCCCTTGGAGTTCCTGTACGACCGGTTCACGGCCTACGTCGAGGACCGCAGGCGTGACCCACGCGACGACGTGCTCACGGGCCTGGCCACCGCCACCTTCCCCGACGGGTCCACGCCCGAGGTCATCGATGTGGTCCGGATCGCGGCCAACCTGTTCTCTGCGGGGCAGGAGACGACGGTCCGGCTCCTCGGGTCCGCGTTCCAGCTGATCGGCGAGAGCCCCGACCTGCAGCAGCTCCTCCGGGACGAACCCGACCGCATACCCGACTTCGTGGAGGAGTGCCTGCGCATCGAGAGCCCGGTCAAGGGCGACTTCCGGCTCGCGCGCCGGTCGACGACCGTCGGCGGCGTCGACATCCCCGCCGGCACGACCGTGATGGTCCTCAACGGCGCTGCCAACCGTGACCCCCGCCGGTTCGCGGAACCGGCCGAGTTCCGGATCGACCGGCGGAACGCGCGCGAGCACCTCACCTTCGGCCGCGGCATCCACGCCTGCCCCGGGGGACCCCTCGCCCGCGCCGAAGGCCGCGTCGCCATCACGCGCATGCTGGAGCGCACGAGCGACATCCGGATCTCCGAGGCGGCACACGGCCCCGCCCGTGCCCGGCGCTACGAGTACGTCCCGACGTACATCCTGCGCGGCCTCCGGCGCCTGCACCTGGAGCTCACGCCGGCCGGCTGAGGTTCTGGTGACGTCATCCGTTGGGAATCGACGGGTGACGTCACCAGAACGCGCGCTCAGCCCGACGCGGCCGGGTGCAGGCTCACCGGGATCCCCGCCAGGTCGAGGTGCCGGCCACGGCCGGCCAGCGCAAGGGCATCCAGCCGGTGGTCGAGCTGAAGGCCAACGGCGGCGAGCGTGCCGAGGTTGCGGTCGGCGAGCCCGTCACCTTCACCGCGACGATCGAGACCCCGCCCAAGGGCGGCAAGGTGGTGGCCGCGGAATGGGACTTCGAGGGCGTCGGCACCTATCCCGTCGCCGAGCAGCTCAGCGGTAGCAAGGCCACGGTGACCCTGACGGCCACGTACTCCTTCTCCCAGCCCGGCACCTACTTCCCCGTGCTGCGTGCCACCTCACAGCGGGAGGGCGATGCCCGGACTCCGTTTGCCAGGATCCAGAACCTCGGCCGCGTGCGGGTGGTGGTCCGCTAGGGCGCCCGCGATCAGCGCAGCACGTCACAGGCACGGGCCACCCAGGCGTCGAGCTCCGGGCTCGATTCCCATGCGGACTCGAGCAGGAACAGCGCCGGCGTCGGGCAGCTGCACCCGATCTCCGAGAGGACGGGCTTGAGCGTCAGCTCGCCCGCCAGAGCGTGATGGGGCGACGCGCCCAGCATGAGGGCGACGGCCGTGGTGCCGTGGAGCTCGCCGGCGCCGAACTGGTCGAGGAAGAGCTTCAGCAGCCCGGTGTACGTGGCCTTGTAGGTGGGCGACGCGAACACCACGAGGTCGGCGTCGAGGACCGCCTGCTTGGCGGCGGCGACCACCGGATCGCCCCAGCTCAGCAACGCCGGCCCCAGGTCGGCCAGCTCGATGACCGTCGTGGGCGGTGCCCCCGTGAGGCGCTCGGCCACCAGCTCGGCGGCCCCGCGCGTCCGTGACGCGGGCTTCGGGTTGCCGACGACGGCGACGACGTTCATCGACCGAAGGTTCGCGCCGACCACGTAGGCGAACAGTACCTGCCGCCTGTGTTGACGGCGATCTCCAAATCCGAGAACAATGTTTCCGATGGCGACGCTCATGCACGGGGGGCTCGAGCGGGCTGCGGACCGGTACGGCGATCGGGACGCCGTACGGGCCGGTGACGACCGCTGGTCGTTCCGCGATCTCGACGGCCTCGCCAACGCCTTCGGCCGCCACCTGGTCGACCGGGGCGTCGGACCGGGCGCCCGCGTCGCGGTGATGATGACGAACCGACCGGAGTTCGTGATCGCGGTCAATGCGATCAGCAAGGTCGGCGCCGCCGCCGTCCTCTCGAGCCCGGCGTGGAAGTCCGCCGAGGTCGACCACGCCCTGGACCTGACCCTGCCCCGCCACGCCGTCGCCGACGGCGCCGCCGTCTCGCTGCTAGCCGACCGCCTGGGCGGCGACGGCGTGATCGACCTGGAGGACCCCGCGGCGCGCGAGGCCGCGTTCGCCCACAGCCGTGCGGGGCTTCCGGGGGGCGGGGGGGCACGCGCCACGGACGACGTGATCCTCGTGTTCAGCTCCGGCACGACCGGGTTCCCCAAGGCGGTCCGCCACACGCACGCCTCGATCGGCGCCGCCACCGTCCACTGGTGCACCGCGCTCGGCCTCGGCCCCGACGACCGGTTCCAGGTGGCCACGCCCCCGTCACACATCCTCGGCCTGCTCAACCTGCTCGCCGCCGCGGAGGCGGGAGCCACCGTCCGGTTGCACCGGCGGTTCGACCTCGACGAGGTCTTGCACGGGATCGCCTCGGAGCGCATGACCCTGGAGATGGCCGTCGCACCCATCGCCCTGGCGCTGGCGAACCACCCGCACCTCGAGGACTACGACCTCTCGTCCCTGCGCTACATCATGTGGGGCGCGACCCCGGTCACCGAGAGCGTGGCCAATGCCGTCACCGAGCGCACCGGCGTCCGCTGGCTCCCGGCGTACGGCGCCAGCGAGCTGCCGGTCATCGCCGCCAACCCGGTCGGCGACCCCGCGGCGTGGCGGCTCGACTCGGCCGGCCTGCCGCCGGCGGACATCGAGCTGCGTGTCGCCGATCTCGACACCGGCAAGGTCCTCGAGGCTGGCGGGATCGGCGAGATCCAGGCCCGCAGCCCGTCGGTCATGGCCGGATACCTGCCCGACGAGGCGACCGCCGACGCGTTCGTCGACGGCTGGTATCGCACCGGCGATGTCGGGTGGCTCGAGCCCGAGGGGTGGGTCCATCTCACCGACCGCTCCAAGGAGATGATGAAGGTCAACGGCTTCCAGGTGGCGCCCGCGGAGGTGGAGGCGGTGCTCCACGGCCACCCGGGCGTCCTCGACTGCGCGGTCTTCGGCATCCCCGACGAACGCGCCGGCGAAGTACCGGTCGCGGCCGTGCAACTCGACGCCACCCGCCCGGTCTCCGCCCGTGAGCTCCGGCTGCTCGTGGCCGACACCTTGGCGACCTACAAGCACCTGCGCCACGTCGTCGTGGTCGACGCCATCCCGAGGCTGCCGTCCGGCAAGGTGCTGCGCCGCACCCTGCGCGACGAGTGGGGGCCGCGGTTGGCCGCCGAGCGGATCGACGCTTGATGGACGTCCGCCTCACACCCGAGCAACGGGCGCTCCGCGACTCCGCCGCCCAGCTCGTCGACCGGCTCGGACCCCACGCCGTCGGCCAGCTCGACGACCGTGAGCGGGTCGCCAAGCTCGACGCCACCATCGCCGGAGCCGGGTGGCGCGAGCTGCGAATCTCGGGAGACAACGACGGCACTCCGTGGGCGTCCGCGGTCGAGGTCGCCATCGTCGCCGAGGAGCTCGGACGGGGACTCGCCGATGCCGCGTTCCTCGGACCGACGCTGGCGGCGGAGCTCCGGCGAGCGGCGGCCGCCCCCACGACCACGGCCCCCGAGACCGTCGCCCTCACGTTGGACCTGTCCGAGCCCGCCTGCGCCGTCGACGGCGCTCTACCTGCGGGCGCTGCGTCCGTCGACGCGCTCGGTGCGTCGACGGCGCTCGTGCTCGTGCCCGCAGGCTCGGGCGCGTGGAAGCTCGGGCAGGTGGGCGTGGCGCCGGTGGACGGGCCACACGCCGGGACCCGCGTCGACCTCACGCGCCCCACGGTCGCGCTGGACCCCTCGACCGCGGTCGATCCCGTGCCGGGTCAGGCGAAGGACATCACCGCCGACGACATCACGACGTGGACCGCCCTCGGCCTCGCCATCTGTTGCGCCGACCTGGTGGGCACGATGCACGGCGCAGTGGAGCTCGCGACCGAGTACGCCAAGGAGCGCCGGCAGTACGGCCGGCCGATCGGCTCCTTCCAGGCCATCCAGCACCTCTTGGCCGACGCGTTCGTGGCGTTGGACGGATCGCGCAGCGTCGCCCTCCACGCCGCCTGGGCGGCGGACGCTCTGCGGCCGGGCGACGCGTTGGCGGCGGCGGCAGTGGCCAAGGCCTACTGCGCCCGCGCGGCACGTGCGGTGTGCGAGACCGCCATCCAGGTGCACGGTGGCATCGGCAACACCTGGGAGTGCCTGGCCCACGTCCATCTGCGGCGGGCCCTGCTCTCCAGCGACGTCCTCGGGGGTGTTGGCGCCAGCCTCGACCGTGTCCTCGACCACCACGGGATCGGAGGCGCACCCCGGCCGAGCGGCGGTGGGAGCGGGGAACATGGACTTCGGTGACTCGCCCGAGGAGGCCGCGTTCCGGCTGCGCCTGCGTACATGGCTGCGCGACAACAACCCCGGGCTGCCGGCGTCGTCGACCTCCGACGACTACTGGGCCGGGCAGGCGGCCTGGCACCAGGCGCTCTACGACGCCGGCTTCTTCGGCTTGTCGTGGCCGACCGAGATCGGCGGCCAGGGGCTCCCCAGCGTGTACGAGGTCATCGTCGACGAGGAGCTCGCGGCCGCGGGCGCACCCCCGCGACCCAGCCTCGGCTACCTGGTGCAGGGCATCCTCGAGCACGGCAGCGACGACATCAAGCGCCGGTTCCTGCCCGGCATCGTCAACGGGCGAGAGCGGTGGTGCCAGGGCTTCAGCGAGCCGGACGCCGGCTCCGACCTGGCGTCGCTACGCACCCGCGCCGAGCCCGACGGCGACGAGTACGTCATCACCGGGCACAAGGTCTGGACCAGCTACTCGGACGCGGCCGACTGGTGCCTCGTCCTCGCCCGCACCGATCCCGACGCGCCCCGGCACAAGGGCCTCTCGGCCTTCGTGGTGTCGATGCGCCAAACCGGTATCGAGCAGCGGCCGCTCCGGATGATCAACGGGATCACGACCGAGTTCGGGGAGGTCATCTTCGACGGCGCCCGCGTTCCGGCCGCCAACATGATCGGTGGCCCGGGCGAGGGCTGGAAGCTCGCGATGACCGTCGTCAGCCACGAGCGCGAGCCCGGTGAGCTCGGCTACGTCGCCCGCTACAGCAAGCTCGTCAACGAGCTCGTGCGTCGGGTGCGCGACGAGCCGGACCGGTACGGGCCCGAGGAGGTCCGCGACCTCGGGTGGGCGATCGTCGAGGCCGAGATGCTGCGGCGCCACGTCTGCCGGCGGCTGTCGGACCGCCTCGACGGCATCTCCCACGGACCGGAGGGATCGGTCGACAAGCTGCTCATGACCGAGGCCGAGCAGGCGGTCGGGCACGCCGCCCTCGCGATCGGGGGCGCCGTCGATGGCCACCGAGGCGACGACACGTGGCTGAAGGTGTATCTCTACAGCCGGGCCCAGAGCGTGATGGGCGGGACGTCACAGATCCAGCGCAACCTCGTGGCGACCCGCATCCTCGGGCTGCCAGCGTCATGATCAACTCATGAGCGTGAACTACGACCTGCCCGACGAGCTGACGGTGGAGGCCGACGGGCCGGTCCGGATCGTTCGGCTGAACCGGCCCGAGCAACTCAACGCCACGAACCACACGCTCCACCGGGCGCTGGCCGACGTGTTCCCCCAGCTCGACGCCGACACAGATGCCCGCGTGGCGGTCATCACGGGCAACGGGCGGGCGTTCTCGGCGGGTGGCGACTTCGACTACCTGGACGAGCTCACCAAGGACGCCGCGCTGCGGCGGCAGTCCCTCGACGACGGGCGGCGGATCGTCACCGCCATGGTGGCGTGCCGCCTGCCGGTCGTGGCGGCCGTCAACGGGCCGGCGGTCGGGCTCGGCTGCAGCATCGTGGCCCTCTCCGACATCGTGTTCATGGCCGAGAGCGCCCACCTCGCCGATCCCCACGTGCTCGTCGGCCTGGTGGCTGCGGACGGCGGGCCGGTGACGTGGCCGCTGCTGACCAGCCTCCAGCTCGCCAAGGAGTACGCGCTGACCGGGGACCGGATCCCGGCCGGGCGGGCCGCCGAGATCGGCCTGGTCAATCACGTGTGCCCGGACGGCGAGGTGCTGGACCAGGCCCTGGCCTGCGCCCGGCGGATCGCCGAGCTGCCGCCGCGGGCGGCCCAGGACACCAAGCGCATCCTGAACCTGCACCTCGAGCGGGCGGTGCTGGCCACCCTGGACTTCGCGCTGACCGCCGAGGACCGGTCGTTCACCTCGCCCGAGCTGCGGGCCAACCTCGACCGCCTGTTGTCCCGGGATCGCGACGCCTGACGCAGCAAGCGTCCCGTTCCGGCGGTGGTTCCTTGCGGTACTCGCGAGAGATCACCGCAGGTTCCCTGAGAGGCGCCATGCCTCAGCCACCCTCACGTTGCCGCACCACACCGGCAGCGGACAGCTCGCTCACCGTCTGGTCGTCCAGCCCCAGCTCGGCCAACACGGCAAGCGTCTGGTCGCCCGCCAGCGCCGGGCGCCCGGGCGGCGGCGGCACCGTGCGGGAGAACCGGCGCGCCGGAGCGGGCTGGACCACGCCGTCGACCTCCACGAACGTGCCCCGCGCCCGGTTCTGGGGATGCCCTGGCGCCTCGGTCATGCTGAGCACCGGCACTGCGCAGGATTGGGGGGCCACCAGCTCCTGCTCCCACTCGGCTCGCGTCTTGTCGCGGAAGCGGGCCGCCATCGCCTCGCCGTGGGCAGCCCATGCGTCCGGATCGTCGTCCTCGTGCGGCACGGAAACACCGAGGCGGGCGCAGAGCTCCTCGTAGAACTTCGGCTCGAGCGCGCCCACTGCGGTAGAAGTGGGCCGCCCCGTCGACGACGTTGGCCTGGCGGCGGTCCCGCCACGTGCCCTGGGCGAGCATGCCGTAGAAGACGGCCATCAACGTGACTGCGCCGTCGAGCATCGAGACGTCGAGCACCTGCCCGACGCCGGATTGCCGGCACTCGAGGATGCCGCTCAGCAGACCGACGGCCAGCAGCATCCCCCCGCCGCCGTAGTCGCCCAGGATGTTCAGCGGCGGCACCGGCGTGTCCGCCGTGCCGATCGCGTGGAGGGCGCCGCTGAGCGCGATGTAGTCGATGTCGTGCCCCGCCATCGCGGCGTACGGGCCATCCTGCCCGTACCCGGTCATGCGGGCGTACACGAGGCGGGGGTTGACAGCGAGCAGGTCGTCGGGGCCCAGACCGAGGCGCTCGACCGCTCCCGGCCGGTACACGTCGACGAAGGCGTCGGCGCGCTCCGCCAGCGACCGCACGAGGTCCCGGCCGCGCGGCTCCTTGACGTCCACGGCGATCGAGCGCTGGCTCCGCCGCACCACCACGTCGACGGGCGGCGGCAGGCCGACCTCGCTCACGCGGTCGACCCGCACGACGTCTGCGCCGAGGTCGCCCAGCAGCATGCCGCAGAACGGGCCGGGGCCCAGCCCACCCATCATCACGATGCGCACACCGGCGAGGGGCCCGCCCGTCATCGGCGTCCCCACTCCGCTCGCGCCGCGGCCGCTTCCGCGGTGGCCTCGAGCTCGGTGGCGGCCACTCCACCGAACCGTACCGGCGCTGATTCCTGCCGGTACTCGCAGGATTCCGGCGCCGGAACGCCGGCGGCGCCGCAGGGGTGTCTTCCGCCGCCCGCCGAGCCTAGGGTAAGACCGACGTTGCCGCATTCTGAGAACTTCATTATCGCCCGAGGGGACTGGAAGGGAGCTGACATGGCAGGCATGCCAATCGCCGACGTCATCGAGATCGAGCAGCTGCTCGCGAAGTACTCGGTCAAGATGACGCAGAAGGACATCCAGACCATCATCGACGAGGTCTTCACGCCCGACGGCACCTACAGCGCCTTCGGCGCCACCTACGGGCTGCAGGACTTCCCGTCCCTCGTGGAGGCTGCGCCCAAGGGCCTGTACCTGACGGGCACGCCTCTCCTAGAGCTCGACGGCGACAAGGGCAGCGGCGCCCAGCCGCTGCTGTTCGTGGACCAGACCAGCCACGACATGCGTATGGGCTGGTACACCGACACCTACGTCCGCACCGAGAACGGCTGGCGCCTCGAGACGCGGTCGATGACGTTCCTCCGCCGCCACGGAGGCGCCGACTCCGGCAAGGCGCACGACCCGCGGCGCCCCGAGCCGACCGCCCAGCCCGCCGGGTAACACCCGGTGACCGGAGCCATGGAGCTCGACGCCTTCCGCAAGTCGCTGGACGACTGGCTCGACGAGCACGCCGACGAGCTCGCCCCCGCCTTCGACGGCAGAGGCACGCTCGACCAGAAGATGGCCCAGATCGCCAAGGTGCGGCGCCTCGCGTTCGACGCCGGCTGGGCCCGCTGGGGCTGGCCGGAGCACGTCGGCGGGTTCGGTGGGTCGACGCTCCTGCGCGCCTACCTGAGCGAGGCGGTCACGGCGCGGGACCTGGTGGAACCCGGCCTCTACTCGATGCCCGAGGTGCTCGGGCCTTCGGTGATCACGTTCGCCCGGCCCGAGCTGTCCGCGGCGATGCTGCCGCCGCTGCTGCGCGGCGACGAGGTCTGGTGCCAGGGCTTCTCCGAGCCGGGCACCGGCAGCAACCTCGCGTCGCTCACCTGCCGCGCCGTCCGCACCGACGACGGCTGGCGGGTGACCGGCCAGAAGGTGTGGACCAGCCTGTCCCAGTACGCCCAGCGGTGCGTCCTGCTGACCCGGACCGGCTCCCTCGAATCGGCCCACCGGGGCATCACCGCCCTCTTCGTCGACATGGACTCGCCCGGCATCACGATCCGGCCCATCGAGACCATGGACGGCGAGAAGGAGTTCTCGGAGGTCTTCTACGACGACGTGCTCGTCCCCTTCGACCGCACCATCGGTGAAGAGGGCCAGGGTTGGGCGGTCGCCATGGATCTCCTCCCCTACGAGCGGAGCACGTCCCTCTGGCAGCGGGCGGCCTGGCTGCACCGCCGGCTGCGGGACGTCGTCAACGCCGCAGAGCCGGGCGCCCTCGACCCGCTCGCGCTCGGCGAGGTCACCCAGCTCGTCTACGCATTCCGCGCCCGGTCGCGGGCTACGCAGCACCGGATGGCGGCGGGAACCGGGCTGGGACCGGAGACCTCGATCGACAAGGTGCTCCTCGCGACCGCCGAGCAGGCTGTGTTCGACCTCGCCGCGGACGCTTTGCCCGCCGCGGTCACGATCGGCGACGACCCCGAGAGCGAGCGCTGGCGGGGCGAGTTCATCTACTCGCGCGCCGCAACGATCTACGGCGGCACCGCCGAGATCCAGCGCAACATCATCGCCCGCCGCCTGCTCGAGCTGGGGAGCGACCAGTGAGCCGGCTGCGCCCGTCCGCTCCCCTCCGCTCACGGGTCCTGTCGCCTGCGGTGCGGCCCTACCGCCGCCAGCGCCAAGAGGCGCCGGCAGCGGCCCGCATCCTCGGCGCCACCCGCTCCCTACCCGCCCTTCGCCGGAAGCGATCAACGGCCTCGGCCTTCGGCCGAGTCGAGGTACGCCCATGATCGAAGGCGAGGATCTCGAGCTGTTCGAGCGGAGCCTCCGCCACGCCACCGAGAGCCAGAGCGGCGCCCCGCTGGACGCGGCGCTGGAGGAGCTCGGGTGGCGGGATGCGCTGTCGGTCGACACCCGCGCCGCCGTGTCGGTGCTGTTCGAGCTGCAGGGGGCGGCGAACGCCACGTCCTCGGCGCTCGACCGGGTGCTCGCCCACGCCCTGGGGCACGATGCGGCGGCCGTGGCGCTGCCGGCGCTCGGTCAGTGGAGCCCTCCTGGAGCGCTGAACGGGGGCCGGCTCGACGTACGCGGTATGGGGACCGCACGTCTGCGCGAGCGCGACACGGCGCTGATCGTGGGCCGCGCCGGTGAGGCGCACGTCGCCGTCGAGGTCGGGACCGCATCGCTCGCGCTGCGGACGGTCGAAGGGATCGACCCCTCGCTGGGGCTGGTGGAGCTGGCCGGCGGGGTCGATGGTGTGAGCGAGCCCGGGCCGGTCGACTGGCAGGCGGCCGTCGCGCTCGGGCAGCTCGCGCTGGGACACGAGCTGGTCGGCGCGTCGAGGCGCATGCTGCAGCTGGCCCGCGAACATGCGCTCGACCGCATCCAGTTCGGGCGCCCGATCGCCCGGTTCCAGGCGGTACGCCACCGCCTCGCCGAGACGCTCGTCTCCATCGAGTCGGCCGTCGCCGTGCTGGACGCCGCGTGGCTGGACCACGCGCCGCAGACCGCGGCGATGGCCAAGGCCACCGCCGGCCGCGGTGCCCGGGTCGCAGCCCGCCACTGCCAGCAGGTCCTCGCCGGCATCGGCTTCACCACCGAGCACCCCCTCCACCGCTACGTGAAGCGGGTCCTCGTGCTCGAGCCGCTCCTCGGGGCGACGCGCTCGCTCACCCGCGAGCTCGGCAACGACATCCTCGAGCGCCGGGAACTCCCCGCGCCGCTCCCCCTCTGACATCGCGTTCTCGCGCCCAATCTGGTCGCCAGGACGACCATTCCAGGCGCGAGAACGCGCCGGGCCGTCAAGTACGCCGCTTCGCGGCGCGCTCGCGCAGCGCGTCCTTGACCACCTTGCCGGTGGCGTTGAGGGGCAGCTCGTCGAGGAACTCGACGACACGGGGCGCCTTGTAGTTGGCCATCTGGTCCCGCGACCACTCGATGATGTCGTCGGCGGTGACCGCGGAGCCCGGCCGGCGCACGACGAACGCCATGCCGACCTCACCCAGGCGCCGGTCGGGGATGCCGATCACCGCCACCCGCTGCACATCGGGGTGGCGGAGCAGGATGTTCTCGATCTCCGCCGGGTAGGCGTTGAACCCGCCGACGATGAACATGTCCTTCACCCGACCCACGATCTTCAGGCAACCGGCGTCGGTCATCTGGCCGATGTCGCCGGTCTTCAGCCAGCCGTCGGGCGAGAGCGCCTGGGCCGTGGCCTCGGGGTCGTCGAGGTACTCCAGCATGACGCTGGCGCCCCGCAGCAGGATCTCCCCCGCCTCGCCTTGGGGTACATCGTTGCCATCCTGGTCGACCAGGCGCAGCTCGAAGGTGGGCCGCGGCCGGCCGACCGTCGTGGCGATCGTCTCGGGGTCGTCGTCTGGTTCGGTGGAGCAGGCGGTGCCGCCCTCGGTGAGCCCGTAGCCGGAGACCATCACCTTGTACGGCAGCTCGTCGAAGATGCGCCGGATCAGCTCCACCGGGATGTCGGCAGCGCCGATCGTCCCGGTTCGCAGGCTCGACAGGTCGTAGGTGTCGCGGTCCGGGTAGTCGAGGATCGACTGGTAGAGCGTCGGAGCTCCGGGGAGGACGGTCACCCGCTCCTGCTCGATCCGCTGCAGGGCTCGGCCCACGTCGAACACCGGTTCCGGCAGCATCGTCACGCCCGCGGCGAGCGACGTGAGGATGCCGGATTTGAGCCCGAACATGTGGAAGTACGGGTTCACCTGGAGGTAGCGGTCGCCCGGCACCAGACCGGTCATCGGGACCCAGTCCCTCGCGACGGTGAGCGTGCGGCTCTGGGTGGACACCACGCCCTTCGGCAGGCCGGTCGTCCCGGAGGTGAAGAGGATGTCCGACGGATCGTCAGCGGTGACGGCGGCCCGGCGGCGGTCGACCTCGGCCCGGCCGTCGTCGGTCGCACGGGCCAGGAAGCCGGCCCAACTCTCGGTGCCCTTCGGCGCCTTGCCCCGCGCGACAACGATGGTCCGCAGGTCCGGCAGGTCGATGCCGGTGGCCCGCAGCATGGCGACGTAGTCGGTGTCGAGGAAGTCGGTGATCGTGATCAGCGCCCGGGCATGGCTGCGCCTCAGGATGTCGGCGGCCTCGGCGCCCTTGAACCGCGTGTTGATCGGGACGAGCACCGCGCCCGCCTGCCAGAGGCCCAGCGCCGCGATCACCCATTCGACGCTGTTGAAGGCCCAGATCGACACCCGCTCGCCCGGCTGGATGTCGGAGGCGACGAGGGCGGCGCCGAACGTGCGGGCCTCCTCGAACAGCTCGGCGAACGAGAGCCGGGTGTCACCATCGACGATTGCGAGCTGGCCGCCGAACCGCTCGGCCGCCGCCGCGGTCATGGCTGGGATGGTCTGTGCGGAGAACGTCATTCTCTCCTACTGTAAACTACGTCGTCCAGCCCCGAGGAAGCCGAGGGGAGCGAGCGACAGCGTCACGAGAGGGGAAGGAGGGGCCCGGTGCAACCGATCAGCGTCGGTCGGGACAGGTGGCAGCTGCGTGCAACCGAGCCGGTGCGCGCCCAGCGCTACCTAGCCGAGGGCTGGTGGAACGACGCCACGCTGGGAGCGATGGTGGCCGACGGCCTCGGGAGCATGGCCGACGCGGGGTTCCGTGTGCGCTCCAAGGTGCGGCCGTGGTCGGGCACGTTCGCCGACGTCGACCGGGCGGCGCGCTCCCTGGCGGCAGCCCTCCGTTCCCGGGGCATCGGGCCGGGCGACGTCGTGGCGTGTCAGCTCCCCAACTGGGTGGAGGCCGGCATCTCGTTCTGGGCGGCCGCCTACCTGGGAGCCGTCGTCGTCCCGATCGTGCACTTCTACGGCGCCAAGGAGGTCGACTACATCCTCCGGGCGACGGAACCCGAGGCGATCGTGACGGCCGACCGGTTCGGCCACAACGACTACCTGGCCACCTACGAGGACCTGCTGTCGCGCCGTCCCCAGCCGCTGTGGTTGGTGGCGGGCGCCACGCCCGCCGGGAAGCTGCCGGCCGGGGCGACGCCGTTCGAGGCCATGCTCGACGCCGAACCCATGCCGGCGCCCGCCGCCGTCGACCCCGACACCCCGGCGCTGGTCGCCTTCACGTCCGGCACGACGCGTGACCCGAAGGGCGTGGTGCACTCGCACCGCACGATCGGCTGCGAGACCCGCCAGCTCGATCATCTCTTCCCCGGCGGCGGGCCACCGCAGATCACCGGAGCACCGGTCGGCCACTTCATCGGCATGCTCAACGCGTTCCTGGTGCCGCTGCTGCGCCCGCGGCCCGTCAACCTGATCGACGTCTGGGACCCCGGCGAGGTGCTGCGCATGATGCTCGACGAGGGCCTCAGCGTCGGGGGCGGCGCGACCTACTTCCTGACCAGCCTCCTCGACCATCCCGACTTCAGCGACGAGCACCTGGCGCTGATGCCCTTCGCCGGGCTCGGCGGGTCGACCGTCCCGGTCGCGGTCACCGAACGGGCGACGCGCCTCGGGATCAAGGTGTTCCGCTCCTACGGCAGCACCGAGCACCCCTCCATCACCGGGTCACTGATCGACGACCCCGAGACCAAGCGGCTCACCACCGACGGCCACCCGTTGCCGGGCGTCGAGGTGCGCCTCGACCCCGACGGGCAGATCCTGAGCCGGGGCCCCGACTGCTTCGTCGGGTACACAGACCCCGACCTCACCGCAGCCGTGTTCGACGACGACGGCTGGTACCGGACGGGCGACGTCGGCGTGCTCGACGACGACGGCTACCTCACGATCACCGATCGCGTGTCGGACATCATCATCCGCGGCGGCGAGAACATCAGCGCCCAGGAGGTGGAGGAGCTCCTGCTGCGCATGGACGGCGTCGCCGAGGTCGCCGTCGTCGCCGCACCCGACGAACGCCTCGGCGAGCACGCGGCCGCCGTGTTCCAGGTGCGTGCCGGGGTGCCGGCTACGACGCTCGACGATGTGCGCACGCACCTCGCCGCCGCCGGGCTGGCCCGCCAGAAGTGGCCGGAGTCCCTCTACGAGGTGCGGGAGTTCCCCCGCACGCCGTCCGGCAAGATCCAGAAGTTCCGGCTGCGCCAGCAGCTCCGGGACGGGCAGCTCGTTGCCATGCAGGAGGAGACCGTCACATGAGCGCACGACGAACCGCGATCGTGACCGGTGCCGGGTCCGGGATCGGGCGCGCCATCGCCCAACGGCTGGCCGAGGACGGGCACGCCGTCGCGATCCTCGACCTGAACGAGGCGGCCGCCGAGACCGTGGCCGACGCGCTGCGCGAGAAGGGCCACGAGGCGGTCGCCTACGGCGTGGACGTGTCCGACCGCGGGCGGGTGAACGACGCCGTGCAGCGCGTGCGGGACGCGCTCGGACCGGTGCTCGTGCTCGTCAACAACGCCGGACTGCCAGGCTTCACGCCGTTCCTGAAGATCACCGACGAGGAGTGGGACCGGATCATCGCCGTGAACCTCAACGGCCCCTTCTACTGCACTCAGGCGGTGCTACCGGACATGATCGACGCGGGCTGGGGCCGGATCGTGAACATCTCGTCGTCGAGCGCGCAGGGCGGGCAGCAGTACATGGTGCACTACGTGTCGTCCAAGGCCGGGCTCATCGGCTTCACCAAGGCGCTGGCGCTCGAGTTCGGCCCAAGGGGCATCACGGTGAACACCATCCCGCCGGGTTTCATCGACACGCCGATGCTCCGGGCGTCTGAGGAGGAGGGCCGGCTCGGGACGAGCGTCGACCGCATCGCCGAGATGACGCCGGTGCGACGGCCCGGGCGGCCCGACGACATCGCCGCCGCGTGCGGGTTCCTGGTCTCCGACGATGCCGGCTACATCACCGGGCAGGTCATCGGCGTCAACGGCGGCCGCAACACGTGAGCCAATAGAGTCCGCTGGCGGCAGCCCGAGGCAATGAGGACCAGCCCCCGGACCGTATTGCCTCGCGGCCGTCCCGCCGGACCGTGTTGCCTCGCCAGACGGGTTAGAACGCTTCGTACTCGACGGTGACGGTGCGACCCTCGGGAAGCGCCTGGCACGTCAGGATCCACCCTTCCTCCACCTCGTCGGGAGTCAGCGCGTTGTTGGCCCGCATGGCGGCGGAACCCTCGCGCAGGATGGCCATGCAGGTGGCACAGTTGCCGGCCTCGCAGGAGAACGGAGCCTGCAGCCCACCGCGGCGAGCGGTCTCCAGCACGGTGTCGCCCGGCTGGTAGCCGATGGTGACCTTCTTGCCGGCGAGGATCACGGTCACCGAGTCGGGCACCTCGGCGTCGTCGCCCGCGGGAGCGGCGGGGACGGTGCCGGCGGGCTCACCGGCGGCGTCGAAGCGCTCGATCGAGATGCGCGCAGGATCGACTCCGGCGTCGTGCAGCGTCGCCTCGACCAGCTGCATGAACGGTCCCGGCCCACAGATGTAGAAGTCGGCGTCGAGGCCGGGGGCGGCGGACCCGGTGAACTCGGCGACGGCGCCCGCGTCGAGGAAGCCGCCGTCGCTGTCGAAGTGGTGGCGCACGTCGAGGCGGCGGGCATGGCGCGCCCCCAACGACCGCAGGTCCTCGTCGAAGATCACCGACGCGCGGTCGCGATTGGCGTAGAGCAGCCGCACGGACCGGCCCGTCGTCGCCAGCACGCTCTTGGCGATCGACATGACCGGTGTGATGCCGCTGCCGCCGCAGAACGCCACCACAGGGCGGGAGCCGTCGCGCACGCAGAAGACGCCGGCCGGCCTGGTGAGCTCGAGGACGTCGCCCGCCGCCACTTCGTCGTTGAACCAGTTGGAGACCAGTCCGCCCTCGACACGCTTGACGGTCACCGTGAGGTCACGGTCGGTCTCCGGAGCGCTCGACATCGAGTAGGACCGCAGGAGCTGCTCGCCGCCGATGCGGACCCGGAACGTGCAGAACTGACCCGCCCGGTACCGGAAGGTGTCGGCCAGCTCAGCGGGGATGTCGAGCACGAACGACCGCGTGTCGTGGGTCTCCTGGACGACCTCCTTGACCTGGAGGACGTGGTAGCCGTGTGCGCGCCGGACCTCGTCGTGGTCGCCGTCGAGAGTGCGGGCCGGGAGGTCGCCCATGCGACAAGGCTAGCAGAACGCTGTTCTCGGATTGCGAGAACCGCGCTACATGGCGGACGCACGAAAGCATCCCTCTTGAAAATCGCGATCGATCCTCTCCAATGGCGCGGCGTTTCGTTACCGCCGAGTACGCTGGGCCCATGGCGCGAAACGAACCTGCGGCCGAGGCCGCGGCGACCGCTCATCCCGGCAGCTGGCGGGAGCTGGCCGTGGCTCGGTCGCTCGACCCGGCTCGGTCGCGCGCCGAGAAGCGTGTGCAGCGCTTCCTCGACGCGGCGCTCGAGTTCATGTACAGCGAGTCGACCAAGGACTTCACCGTCCAGGAAGTGGTCGAGCGGTCGGGCCAGTCGCTCCGGAGCTTCTACCAGTACTTCGCCGGGAAGCACGAGCTCCTGCTCGCGCTGTTCGAGGAGTCGGTGCGCTCGACTGCCGAGCACCTGCGCGAGGTCATCGCCAAGGAGGACGACCCCCTCGACCGCCTCCATCGCTTCGCGGTCGAGTACTACCAGGTGTGCCGGCCCGCACCCAAGGGTCGCGCCCCGAAGAAGGGCCCAAACCCCGCGATGGGCGCCTTCGCCCAGCAGCTCCTCACCGATCACCCGAAGGAGGCGTCCCGGGCCTACGTTCCGCTCGTGTCGCTGCTCGAGGAGTTGCTCGACGAGGCGGCGCAGGCCGGTGCCATCCGCCCCGACCTCCCCCACCGGCGGATCGCCGGCATCCTCATCCAGGCCATCAGCTTCAACGCGTTCTCGACGACGATCAGCGGCACGTCGATCCGCGACGGGAGTGGCGACGAGGACCTGTGGGAGCTCCTGATCCACGGCATCGGCGCCGGACCGGCGGCCTGACCCGCGGTCCTACGCGGCGCCCGAGTCGTTGCGGTACACCTCGCCGCCCTTCATCACGAACCGGACGTCCTCGGTCACGCCGATGTCCGCCAGGGGATCGCCAGGAACGGCGATGACGTCGGCGAGGAGGCCGGGCTCGAGGCGGCCGCGGTCGTCGGCGTCGATCAGCTCGGCCGACACGGTGGTCGCCGCCCGGATCGCCTGGAGCGGCGTCATGCCGCGATCGACGAGAGCGAGCAGCTCCTTGGCGTTCTGACCGTGCGGGATGGCCGGCGCGTCCGTGCCGCACGCGATGCGCGCCCCGCGCTCGACCGCCTTGCGGATCGTCTCCTTGGCGCGTGGGAACACCTCCGCCGCCTTGGCCTGCAGCTCGGGCGCCGCGTGCGACACGTCCATCCCGTCTGCGAGGTAGGTGGTCGGCACCAGGAACGTGCCGCGCTCGATCATCAGGTCGAGCGTCGCATCGCTCATGAGCGAGCCGTGCTCGATGCAGTCGATGCCCGCTTCGATCGCCGCCCGGATGCCGTCGTCGCCGTGGGCGTGGGCCGCCACCTTCAGCCCCGCCCGGTGGGCCTCGTCGGCGATCGTGCGCAGCTCGTCGTCGGAGTACTGCTGAGCGCCGGCGGGGCCCGTGTGCGACATCACGCCGCCGGACGCGCACACCTTGATCAGCTGCGCCCCGTGCTTGATCTGGTACCGCACGGCGCGGCGCACCTGGCTGACGCCGTCGGCGATGCCCTCCTCGACCGTCAGCGGCATGACGTGCGGGGCGAACGCCTGGAACATCGTCGGGTCGAGGTGCCCGCCCGTGGGCGTGATCGCGTGACCCGCCGGGACGACCCGCGGCCCCTCGATCCAGCCGAGGTCGATCGCCTTGCGCAGGGCTACGTCGAGCAGCAGGCCGCCGGTCTGGACGAACAGCCCCAGGTTCCGCACCGTCGTGAACCCCGCCCGCAGGGTCCGGCGCGCGTTGGCCACCGCCCGCAGCGTGCGCACCGCCGGGTCGTCCTGGACCGCGTTCAGCGGGCTGCGGTGGTCGGGCCCGCCCAGCAGCAGGTTCACCTCCATGTCCATCAACCCCGGAAGCAACGTCAGGTCGCCGAGGTCGACCACGACCGCGTCCTCCGGCACCGCGCTCGGCGCCACCGCGACGATCCGCTGGCCCTCGATCAGCAGCTCCCCCGGCTCCACCAGCTCGCCTTTGTCCACGTCGAGCATGCGGGCGCTCCGGACGTGAACGGGCGGCTGCGGGGTGCGATGACGGGCCATGGTGCGCTCCTTCGGCCTGCGTGACAGGGCTGCTAACCTCCTTCTACAATACTGCAAATGAGGTTCTCGGAGGGGCCCGTCGTGGAAGCAGATGACCTCATCCTCGTCAGCGTCGACGACCACCTGATCGAGCCGCCCGACCTGTTCGTCAACCACCTCGACGCCAAGTACCTCGACCGGGCCCCAAAGCTCGTGCGCACCCCGGAGGGCAACGACGTCTGGACGTTCGGCGACGTGTCATGGAGACCGCCGCCCTCAACGCCGTCGCCGGCCGCCCCAAGGAGGAGTACGGCATGGAGCCGCAGAGCCTCGACGAGGTGCGGCCCGGCTGCTACGACGTCCACGAGCGGGTGAAGGACATGGACGCGGGCGGGGTGCTCGCCTCGATGAACTTCCCGTCGTTCCCGACGTTCACGGCGCGGGTGTTCGCGTCCGACGATCCCGAGCTGTCGCTGGCGCTGGTGCGCGCCTACAACGACTGGCACATCGACGAGTGGTGCGGCGCCTACCCGGGCCGCTTCATCCCCATGGCGGTCCCGGTGATCTGGGACGCCGAGCTGACGGCAGCCGAGGTGCGCCGGGTCGCGCCGAAGGGCTGCCACTCGCTGAGCTTCACCGAGAACCCCGCCGCCCTCGGCTATCCGAGCTTCCACGACGAGTACTGGGACCCGGTGTGGGGGGCGTGCTGCGACACCGGCACGGTGCTGTCGATCCACCTCGGCTCGTCCGGCCGGCTGACGATCCCGGCGGTCGACTCGCCCCCGGACGTGATGATCACGCTGCAGCCGATGAACATCCAGTCCGCGGCGGCCGACCTGCTGTGGTCACGGGTGCTCAAGACCTACCCCGACCTGCGCGTGGCACTGTCCGAGGGCGGAACCGGGTGGATTCCCTACTTCCTCGACCGCATCGACCGGACGTTCGAGATGCACCACGCCTGGACGCTGCAGGACTTCGGCGGGCGGCTGCCGAGCGAGGTGTTCCGCCAGCACTTCCTCACCTGCTTCATCAGCGATCCGATCGGGGTCGAGCTACGGGCGCGCATCGGCGTCGACAACATCGCCTGGGAGGCCGACTACCCGCACAGCGACTCCATGTGGCCGACCGCACCCGAGGAGCTGGACGCCGTGTTCGCGGCGAACGCCGCGCCGGACGACGAGGTCCGCAGGATCACCCACGAGAACGCCATGCGGTGGTACTCGTTCGACCCCTTCGCCCACGTGCCGAAGGAGGAGGCGACGGTCGGCGCCCTCCGGCGGCGTGCCGCCGGGCACGACGTGTCGACCGTGTCCCGCAGCACGCGGGTGCGCACGCCCGACGAGAAGCTCGAGGGCTTCCGGCGACGCGCCCGCCATGCCGTCGCCGCGGCGGGACGGTGAGTCTCGTGACGCGTCGGCAGATGTCCCTGGTGGGCTTCATGCAGGCCGGCAACGTCACCGTCTACGCCGGGTCGTGGCGCCATCCGGCGACGGAGCACGGCTTCCTCACGCCGGGCTTCTACCAGAAGCTCGGCCGCACCCTCGAAGACGGGTGCTTCGACATGATGTTCTTCGACGACCGCCTGGCCATGCCCGGCATCTACGCCGGGTCGGTAGCCGACGCCGTGCGGCTGGGCGCTCGCCCGGTGAAGCTCGACCTGAGCATCGTGCTCGGGGTCGTCGCCGCTGCCACCCGCCACATCGGCCTGGGGGCGACCTACTCGACGACCTACTACACGCCGTTCCACGTCGCCCGCACGTTCGCCACCCTCGACCACCTGTCGGGGGGTCGTGCGGCCTGGAACGTCGTCACGTCCGTGAACGATGGCGAGGCCCAGAACTACGGGGTCGAGCACCACCTCGATCACGAGGCGCGCTACGACCGCGCCGACGAGTTCCTCGATGCCACGACGGGACTGTGGGACACGTGGGAGGACGACGCCCTCGTGCTCGACCGGGCCAGTGGCGTCTTCGCCGACCCCGACAAGGTGCACGAGCTCAACCACGCAGGCGACTGGTTCCGCGTCCGCGGCCCGCTCACAGTCCCCCGATCGCCGCAGGGCAGGCCGGTCCTGCTTCAGGCGGGCTCGTCGGGCCGGGGCCGGGACTTCGCGGCCCGCTGGGCCGAGCTCATCTTCACCGGCGACCCCAACATCGACGTCGCCCGGTCGCACTACAAGGACCAGAAGGAGCGCATCGCCGAGCGCGGCCGCGATCCTGCGCAGGTCAAGATGCTGCCCATGGCCTACACCGTGATCGGCGAGTCGCGGGCGCACGCGGAGGAGCGCGAGCAGCTCTTCCTCGACGAGCTCGTCGACCCGAAGGCGTCGTTGACGCTGCTGTCCGAGCTGATGAACTACGACTTCTCCGGCCTCGAGCTCGACGCCCCCATCACCGACGAGCTCATCGAGTCGGTGTCGGGCATCCGGGGGCTGGTCCAGAACCTCCGCCAGCACATCGGCGACACGGTCACCCTGGCCGACCTCGCCGGCCATCGGGCCACGCTCCTCCAGGGCCCCCGCTTCGTGGGCACAGGCCCCGAGGTCGCCGACCAGATGGAGGAGTGGTTCGACGGCGACGCCTGCGACGGCTTCGTGATCGCCGCCACGCATGTGCCCGGCGCCTACGAGGACGTCGTCCGGCTGGTGGTCCCCGAGCTGCAGCGCCGCGGGGTGTTCCGCGACCGGTACACGGGCCAGACGTTGCGCGACCACCTCGGCCTCGACCGGCCCGCGGCCTCGCGCGGTGGCTGACGTGCCTGACGGTCGGGGCCCGCTGCACGGGCTGCGCGTCGTGGAGGCGGCGACGCTCGCCGCCGGGCCGATGGTGGCGACCACCCTCGGCGAGTTCGGCGCCGAGGTCGTCAAGGTGGAGCAGCCGGGCTCCGGCGATCCGATGCGCACGTGGGGCGACCGCCGCGACGGCATCGGCCTCGCCTGGAAGAGCGTGAGCCGCAACAAGCGCTGCGTCACGCTCGACCTCCGCCAGCCGGAGGGGCAGGAGCTGCTCCACCGGCTGCTCGACGTCAGCGACGTCTTCATCGTCGCCAACCGCCCGAGCGCCCTGGCGCGATGGGGCGTCGACTACGAGTCGGTCCACGGGGCCCATCCCCGCATCGTGATGCTCCACGTCAGCGGCTACGGCCGGGGCGGGCCCAAGAGCGACCGGCCCGGCTACGGGACGCTGGCCGAGGCGATGAGCGGGTTCGCCCACGTGACCGGACAGCCCGACGGGCCGCCCACACTGCCGCCGTTCATGTTGGCCGACGGGGTCGCCGCCCTCGCCGCTACCTACGCGGTGATCATGGCCCTCTACCACCGCGACGTCCACGGCGGCGGCGGGCAGCTCGTCGACGTCAATCTGATCGAGCCCCTGGCCCGCCTGATCGAGACGCAGACGCTCGCCTTCGACCAGCTCGGCGTCATCACGCAACGGGCGGGCAACCGCCTCGACGCCAGCGCGCCCCGCAACGCTTACCGCACCGCCGACGACCACTGGCTGGCGATCTCCAGCGCGTCGCCGAGTATCGCGGTGCGCCTGTTCCGGGCGATCGACCGGCCCGACCTGGCCGACGACCCCGCCTACGTGGACCCGGTCCGCCGCCGGGACCGCGCCGTCGAGCTCGACACCCTCGTCGCCAAGTGGGTCGGCGAGCGCACGCTCGACGAGGCCATGCGGGTCTTCGAGGCGGCGGAGGTGGCGGCGGCGCCCGTCTACGACGCGCAGCAGCTCGTCGAGGACGAGCACCTGCGCGCCCGGGGCACCTTCGTCACCGTCGACGATCCCGACCTGGGGCCGACGACCGTGCAGGCGCCGGTCGCGGTCCTGACCGACACGCCGGGCCGGGTCGAGCACCTCGGGCGTGCGCTCGGCGCCGACAACGACGCCGTCTTCGGCGGCCTGCTCGGCGTCGACCCGGACCGCATCGCCGCCCTGCGGGCCGCGGGCATCATCTGACATGTACGCACCGCGGGCCCGGCGATCGGAGCTGGCGAGCCCGGCCAGCAGCGAGCGCATGTGCGAGAAGGCGGCGAGATCGGGGGCCGACCTCGTGTTCCTCGATCTCGAGGACGCGTGCGCGCCCGTCGCCAAGGAGGGCGCCCGGGCCACGGCCGTGTCCGCGCTCACCGAGCTGGACTGGGGCCGGACGGTCCGCGCCGTCCGCGTGAACGGCCTGGAGACGCCCTGGTGCCACGGCGACGTGATCGAGATGGTCACCGGCGCCCGCGAGGCGCTGGACGTGCTCATCGTGCCGAAGGCGCGCTCGGCCCGCGACGTCTGGTGGTACGACGTCCTCCTCACCCAGTTGGAAGCGAGGCTCGGGCTCGAGCGGCGGATCGCGCTCGAGGTGCTGATCGAGGACGCCGAGGGCCTGGCCAACGCCGTGGAGATCGCCCGGGCGAGCGAGCGCCTCGAGGCGTTGATCTTCGGCGCCGGCGACCTGTCCGCGTCGCTGCGGGCCCGGGTCGACGGCAACTTCGACCCGGTGACCGAGTACCCGGGGGACTTCTGGCACTTCGCCCGCGCCCAGGTCGTCACCGCCGCCCGGATCGCGGGCGTCGACGCCATCGACGCCCCCTACCCCGCCTACCGCGACCCGGACGGCTACCGGCGCAGCGCCGTCCACGCCAGCCTGCTCGGCTTCGACGGCAAGTGGGCGATCCACCCCGACCAGATCGCCATCGCCAACGAGGTGTTCTCCCCCACGCCCGAGGAGGTGCGGGATGCGCGGGCCGCCATCGAGGCGTACCGGAGCGCCGAGGCCAGCGGCGTGGGGGCGATCGGGCGCGACGGCAGGCTCGTAGACGCCGCGCACATGCGGCTGGCAGAGAACGTCCTCTACAAGGCGTCGCTCGCGGAGGGCGAGGCCTCGACTCCCTGATTCGGTATTGTCGTCTCTGTATCGGAGAGTACGGTTCTCCCTGGGAAGGGGCCCCGGGGGGTGACGCTGTGAGCGAGCACGAAGTGCGAGCGAACCATGAGCACAGTGCCCTATCGCCGCGAAGCGGCGATGTGCTTATTGGCGTGCCGAAGGTACGCCAATGAGCACGACACGACTCGAGGAGTTGCGGGCACTGGAAGGTCGCGAGGTCACCCTGGCGCTGTCGCACGGCCGCCGGGTCGACGCCGCGTGGTTGGTGTCGGTGGCCCCCGGTGGCTCGGACGACGTGTGGCTGTTCGTCGCCGGCGCCGACCAGTTCGTGCCCCTGGCCGAGATCGTCGACTTCTTCGAGCCCCGGCCACTGGTCACCCCGTGAGCCTCCCGAGCGGCGCCGACGGGACGGCGAGCGACGCACCGCGCTACCGGGTGGTCCAGTGGGCCACCGGGAACATCGGCACCTACGCGCTGCGGGCCGTCGTCGAGCACCCTCGCTACGACCTCGCCGGCGCGTACGTCTACTCGCCCGCCAAGGCCGGGCGCGACGCCGGCGAGCTGTGCGGGCTCGACCCAGTCGGCGTCGTGGCCACCGACGACATCGAGGAGATCGTCGGCCTCGGGGCCGACTGCGTGCTCTACATGCCGGCCAAGTGCGACTTCGACGAGGTGTGCCGGCTGCTGGAGTCGGGCGCGAACATCGTGACCACCCGGGGCGAGTTCCACCGCGCCGAGAGCCTCGACCCCGCGGCGCGCGAGCGAGTCGAGGCGGCGTGCGCCCGGGGCCGGACGTCGATCCACAGCACGGGCAGCAGCCCCGGGTTCATCTCCGAGGCCCTCCCACTGGTGCTGGCGTCGATCCAGCGGCGGCTCGACTGCCTGACGATCGACGAGTTCGCCGACCTCGCCCGGCGCAACTCCCCCGACCTGTTGTTCAACGTGATGGGCTTCGGGAAGCCGCCCACCGCCTTCGACGAGCGGCGGCTGTCCCACCTCCGGGTCGCGCACGGCCCGTCCCTGCAACTGCTCGCAGAGGCGCTCTCGCTCCCGCTCGACGCCTTGGACGCGAGCGGGGAGGTCGCCGTGGCCCGCCACACGGTCGAGATCGCCGCCGGCAAGCTGGAGGCCGGCAGCGTCGCCGCGCAGCGGCTGACGGTGGCGGGCATGCGAGGCGGCCGGCCGCTGCTGCGCTTCCGGGCCATCTGGTACTGCTCCACCGACCTCGATCCCGCGTGGGACCTCCTGCCCACCGGCTGGCGGGTCACGGTCGACGGCGACGCGCCACTCGACATCGACATGCGCTTCCCGATACCCCCGGAGCGGATGGCGGCCACGACCCCGGCCTACACGGCGAACCGGGCCGTCAACGCCGTCCCGGTCGTCTGCGCCGCGGCCCCGGGGATCCGCACGACGCTCGACCTCCCCCAGGTGATCCCCACGCTCGGGTAGCGCCCCCTGCGAACTGGTCGTGGCCGTGCGGGCCGATGTCACGTCTTCCGTCGTGACGTCGGCTTCCGCCTGTTCACAACGGTGAGGCAGAACTCCGTGATGTGCTCGACCTCGGCGGGGGTCGGCTGGGCTCGTTCCCACAGGTAGTCCGACAGCTTGCCCAGAGCGGCGTGCGCCGCGAGCGACGCATCGAGGGCGGGATCGACGCTGCCCAGCGCCCCCAGCGGCTCGGTGAGCAGCTGCGCCAAGGGTGCGCTGGCCGGGTGGCGGCCCGATCCGGGCCCCTCGCTGACGCCGCCGCCGTTCCACAGCACGGCGAGGGTGGTGGCGGCGATGTCCCCTTCGGCCTGCGACAGCACGCCTTCAACCCAACGCCGGACCTTGCCCTCCGGCGTATTCTCCTTGGCCATCTGGTGGTCCAAGTAGCTCGTGAGGCGCTCGGCGCCGTCCTCGAGGAGCGCGGCCACCAGCGCGTCCTTGGACGGGAAGTGGCGGTAGAAGGCGTCGTTGGACAGGCCGGCCTCGGCCACGATGTCCGCGACGCGGGGGTGCGACGTGGTGCCGCAGCGCCGCATGACGGCCAGCGCCGCGTCCAGGAGCCGTCGCACCTCGGACGCGTAGTCGGCACCGCGCTTGGACAACGTCTGCCGTGCGATGCGATCCGCCACGTCGCGCGGCGGGCCCGCAATTGTGTTCTCCACAGTCAGAATTCTATTCTGCCATTGACCAGGGAGGGAAACGATGGCGTGGGACTTCGAGACCGAGCCCGAGTTCCAGCGCAAGCTGGACTGGGCCAGCGAGTTCGTCCGCGAAGAGGTCGAGCCCCTCGACCTGCTGTGGCCGCACGAGCAGTTCGTGCCGCTGGACGAGACCCGGCGCAAGGTCGTCGACCCGCTGAAGGCCGAGGTGCGGCGCCAGGACCTGTGGGCCACCCACCTGGGCCCCGAGCTCGGCGGCCAGGGCTACGGCCAACTCAAGCTGGCGCTGCTCAACGAGATCCTCGGCCGGTCGCAGTGGGCCCCGATCGTGTTCGGCTGCCAGGCGCCCGACACCGGCAACGCCGAGATCATCGCCCACTACGGCACGCCCGAGCAGAAGCAGCGCTACCTCCAGCCGCTGCTCGACGGTGAGATGTTCTCGTGCTACTCGATGACCGAGCCGCACGCGGGCGCCGACCCGACGATGTTCAAGACCCAAGCGGTCAAGGACGGCGACGAGTGGGTGATCAACGGCTGGAAGTTCTTCTCGTCGAACGCCAAGACCGCCTCGTTCATGATCGTCATGGCGGTGACCAACCCCGACGTGAGCCCGTACAAGGGCATGTCCATGTTCCTGGTGCCGACCGACACGCCCGGGGTCAACATCGTCCGCAACATGGGCCTGTACGGCGAGCCGCTGAACGAGGGCTCCCACGCCCTCATCCACTACGACGACGTGCGGGTGCCGGAGGACGCGCTGCTCGGCGGCGAGGGCCAGGCCTTCGTCATTGCCCAGACCCGCCTGGGCGGCGGCCGCATCCACCACGCCATGCGGACGATCGGCCTGGCGCAGAAGGCGCTCGACATGATGTGCGAGCGGGCCCTCAGCCGCGAGACCCAGGGCAGCCTCCTCGCCGACAAGCAGTTCGTGCAGGGCTACATCGCCGACTCGTACGCCCAGCTCGTGCAGTTCCGGCTGTTCGTGCTCTACACGGCGTGGGAGATCGACAGGTACAACGACTACAAGCGGGTCCGCAAGGACATCGCAACGGCCAAGGTCGTGATGCCGACCGTGCTGCACGACATCGCCTGGCGGGCGATGCAGGTGCACGGCGCCCTCGGCACCACCAACGAGTTGCCGTTCTTCGGAATGATCCACGGGGCCGGCGTCATGGGCCTCGCCGACGGACCGACCGAGGTCCACAAGGTCACGGTCGCCCGCCAGGTGCTCCGGGACTACAAGCCGAGCGACGACGTCTGGCCCACCGAGTGGATCCCGAAGAAGCTGGACGCCGCCCGGGCCCGCTTCGCCGAGTACCTCGAGCACGAGGTGGGCAACCTGTGATCGACGTCGACCGCCTCGCGACCTGGATGGACGAGCAGGGACTCGCGACGGGCAAGGGCGAACCGGTCGAGGTCAGCTACGTGTCGGGGGGCTCGCAGAACGAGATCTACGAGGTCCGCCGCGGCGAGCTGCACGGGGCGCTGCGCATCCCGCCGCCGACCGCCCCCGAGAGCCGGGACGAGGGCATCCTCCGCGAGTGGCGCATCATCGAGGCCCTCGACGGCACGGACGTGCCGTGCACGCCGGCCCTGGGCATGTGCGCCGACAAGTCGGTGCTGGGCCGCTCGTTCTACCTGATGGGCTTCGTCGACGGCTGGTCGCCGATGAGCACCATGGGGAAGTGGCCGGCGCCGTTCGACACCGACCTCGAGGCGCGCAGGGGCCTCGCCTACCAGCTCGTCGAGGGCGTCGCGCTGCTCGGCAACGTCGACTGGAAGGCCCGCGGCCTGCACGACCTCGGTCGTCCCGACGGCTTCCACGACCGCCAGGTCGACCGGTGGACGGCGTTCCTCGAGCGCATCAAGGGCCG
>OCZV010000013.1_pt1 | contig 66678 bp, 69 predicted proteins | sample 1539051 | NCBI WGS metagenome assembly OCZV01 (sample SAMEA3113581, study PRJEB22503) | soil metagenome
CATCATCATGCTATCCCAATGGTGAACATGTGGAGTCATGATAAATCTAAAAGTCCTCTTGCCTGTTTTCAATGTTTCATTTTCCCAAAAAGAAATATGGTCAACTGGCACATTATTCCAGCCTGTAAGATTTAATTTCGATGTCACATCGCTACATAATAGTCGTGTTTTGGGTGCTTTGAGAAAATCCATTCCTCCCCACTCATCACTCTCAAAATGCAGAAATGCAACATATGTGAGCCTTTCTAATGGGATTACTTCCTTGACTTTTTCAGCAATATTTTCATACATACCGATAGGGCCTGTATGAATCAGTGTCGGATTCTCATCATCGACCAAAAACTGGTTAAAGGTAATTTGGTATCTTGGAATGAAGCCAGATATTCTGTATATGCCGTCATTTATTTCAGAAAAGTCGACTTTGACATCTTTATCCGCATAGAACGTCCGGCTAACTTCTTCAGGCAATGCTGAGGCTTATGCGAGGATGGACAATATAAAGAATCTCTCCTAGGGCTAGGGCAATATGGTTTGATGATATATATACCGCTTTTCTGTTACAACTCCTTAATTGCGACCTTTCCAAAGCATACTTTAGATTTCGCATCATGATTTTGCAAGCCGATATATCCCTCCAACTGACGGTTGCCTATAAACTCTGTCACTCTTATGTTATTGAGAATGACAGCATAGTTTTGCCCGATCGCATGAATTTGAAAGGTATTCCATTGACCAGGTTCTTTTGATGCAAATATTGAAGTTGGAGCAAAATTGTATATAGCACCTGTTCTGTATGTGGCATTTCCATCTCGAGGCTCTGCATCGTAGATCTGGATCTCGTAACCAGTATTGACGGCAATCCACGGGTCATCATCCGGGTCACCAAAGCGGATAAAGACTCCTGAATTGTCTCCCCTTGTGCTTGTTTTCCAATCTACTTTCAGGATAAAATTCAAAAATTTCTTCTTTGTATACCACAATAGGCCCATTCCTCCCTTAGATATTATCATCTTATGCCCAAGTACAAACATGCCCTGTCCGCACATTTTCCAACCGTGAAGGTTGGCACCATCAAGAATTGTCTCAAAATCATAGTCATCCTTATCATCATGGGAACCTCTTGTCATGCTCTAGCAGCTCTCTAATTGAGCTTCGATATGCTTTCTCAATTGCTAAATACCTTGCTGGGGCTGCTTTATCTATTGTCTTCAACAGTGCCTTCAAAAATGCAATGGTTAGAAATCCTATCTATTCAAGAAAGAGCTTGGGCTAAATATAATGTTGCAAATAGAGCTTTAAAAGAAGTGCATCAAGGACACGCCTGGTGTTACTTTCAGCTTTTCTAAATGATCTTTTTAAGATGATGACCTCTGCCCAAGCAATTATAGAAAATCATCTCGAAATGCTTCTGGTAGCCGGCATTTTGAGTCCAAATATCACCAAGATAAAGCCACCCACAGTAATGAACCAGCCTAGAATGAAATAGATAAATGGGTCGGTACCACATGATTGGGCCAAATTTATCGGCCCATCCGATAAGCATCTTTGGTATGCTGGCAAGTCGATCAGCATCGACTTTAGAACAATAACTTTCGATATAACCACTACTGCAATTCCAGCAAATACAAGGACTTTATTCATTATTAATCTATAATAAGCAATGCAATTTAGTTAAGGCTTACTCGGCTTGGTCTTCGCAGCTACCTAGATCTGATTTGAAAGCGGCCTAGACCGCACGCATATTGACCTACCTACCTTTCATTATAGTGTCTGCTAGATGATGTGAATAGATGTCTCATTGCACTTGCAATAGACACCTCCTGCATATCCGTATTGTCAGGATCTTCTTAAATATACGGCATAAACGATTATCATGATATCAAACCCACAGAAACATCCTGATAAATGACTTCGATGCAGCGTGATATTTCTGCCGGCAGAAGAAGATAAATCCGCAATAGATTAGGTACTATTGCAAGGTCTATCCAGAGCATATACCTATAACCAGATCTATCTATTTATCAATCAATATTTGGCGACTGATTCGCTTTCAATAAGCGATTAGCTTTGAAACCAGTAATCCTCTGTACTATATGTGGATATTTTGCCACATTTTGGACATGTCTCTGTCCTATCTTCAAGTATTGCTGTTTTGCCATATTCCAATTGGTCTATCTGAACCATGGAAGGGAAAACATAGCCACATCCTCTGCATTTGACAACCAGAGTCATTTGGCCCAAGAGGCATTTTGGCATTTGTTGCACTTAATACTTTCCATTTTGCCTATTTATCAATGTCAAGACTTGAGTCTAATGCCTATCTTGCAGGTTCATGATTTTTTATCAGTCAAAAGAAATGAATAATAATAATAATATCCCTTAAAAATAAAAAGTGTGCTTTTTTGCAGTTATACTTCGTATGTTAGCAATACCAATCTAATGGCAGTAATTTCGTCTCCTTCTACTCTGTATTTTTTTTGGCTGGCGTGTCCTGAAGTATTATCATCATCATCATCCTTGGAATGATCGGGGACCTTTGCTTTGTTTGCTCCTTTCTCAATTCCTTTTATTATATTATCTACGCTCTGATCCATGTCTGCAAAGGATCCTTTGTTGCCCGGAGAAGAAGAGTTGCTATCACTCTCCCTTGCTGCCTGCCAGATAGACTCAGGACTCTGTGTTTGAAGTCGCCTTCAGAGTGTCTTTGTGACATCTTATCTTCTTTGTCTTCTGCATCAGGCTTTACACTAGAAAATGTGCGACGCGTCTTTGACTTATTATGATTGGTACGTTTGCTACGTTCATTTTCTTCCAGCCTATGAGACATTTCTCTTCTTTTGCACCTCCTGTGCAGTCATCATCACTGGATATATGAGTATCCTTTGCACAATATCTGATAAAAAGGGAAGTATGAGCTTGTCAAATAATCACTGCGTGGAAATGTAATCGTTACCTTTAGAAATATAACATACGTCTAAAGGCAATTAAACGAGTGATGAAGTTAGAGCACAAGTTGTCGGCTGGTGCTTAGAAAATAGAAGAATGGTGTTATTGATACTACGATTCAACTAAAGAGAAAAAAATAGAAACTGGTGGTAGAACCATAGAAGGTATTTCTGCCATCCGTTTTATGGCTCGTTTATATCTGATAACTTACATAAAGATATATGGCATCCACATCAACAGGACCAACAGGATCTACAAGCAGTACTGCCCAGCCACCATATACTCCAAAAGAGTTAGGCATGAATTTTAAATGCCTCTATTGTCCGGATGAACCAACCTTTTCTTCTGATGAGGAATTGAAGAAGCATAAAGATGAAGTTCACGGTTCAGAAACACAAGGAAAGCAGACAAAAGCTGTACCAGGCATAAGTAAAGATTCCGGGTACTGATTATGGCCAATGGTAAGACACGTGTAGTCCATTGCAAAAAGGAACCCTTTGATGTTTACATTGGCAGACCGTCAAAATGGGGTAATCCATTCAAGATTGGCAAGGATGGATCGCGAGAAAAGGTAATACAAAAGTACAGGCATTGGATACTTGCAAACCCTGTGTTAGTGGCTCATGTGTCAACAGAATTAAAAGGAAAGAAACTTGGCTGTTGGTGCAAACCAAATGCTTGTCATGGTGATGTACTGGCAGAATTGGCTGATAGAACTATATGAATGCCATGAGTGATTGTCCTTCGAGAGTCTTGTTATAATTTGTTATTTAACCATCCAGTCATAACCTCGATAATTTATCCTATAATATTATACCCCCCCTAGGGGGCTATGTAGTGCAATCGATCATCCTTGATATGGCAGAATGGGTGACTTAGAACCAATTGCATAGGCATGCAGACAGGCTGTCTAAAAAAAGACCAGTTTACGCAGTAAACTATATACACTTTCATCTTTTCCTATTTACCCTAAAGTAAGTTGACGCTAACTAAATCAGATCAAACATATTTGCTAAGTAAGGTGTTGCTGCCATGATTAAATACCTTCATTATCATATTATGTTGTGACAAGTAAAAAATCAAATGCTGCTTTCTTATCCAATCTGGTAGTTACCGATCCAGACACTGGCGAGTTAATACGGAAAGATACTGGTGAAGTTATTTCTGATAATATACCGTCACAACAAAAAGAATGGCACTCATTTAACATTGAAGAGGGTGAGATCAGAGCTCGGGTGGGAATGCCTACGTCGCTTGCATTTCATGATATGGGACTTGCTACAAAGATTGGCAAAGAAGCAACCGATGCATACGGCAATGTAATTGACGCTGCGACTCGAACTAGAATGGGCAGGCTTCGTATGTGGAATAGCAGAAGTCAAAGTTATTCCCCGACAGATAGAAGCTTGCAGCGGGCTTTTACAATGCTCTATAGGATAAAGGATAGACTTGGACTGCCAAATCATGTGACAGAAAAGGCTGCATATACATATAGAAAAGCTCAGGAAAGAGGTCTTATTAGGGGAGACTCCATAGGTTCAGTATTGGCTGCCTCGATATATGTTGCTGTAAGGCAGTCAGGAGTGCTAAGGACGCTTGATGATATATCGAAAATCAGCGATATAAAACCTGGAGAGGTGGCTAGGTCTTACAGACGCATAATCTCAGAGCTTGATATTAAAGTGCCACTGATAGACCCTAGGAAGTATATAGTAAAAGTAGCAAACAACCTAAACTTCGATGAAAAGATAAAGCGTAAAGCACTTGAGCTTATGGAACAAGCTCAGAAAAAGAATGTTATAGTTGGTAAGGACCCAATAAGCATGGCCGCTTCTATACTATATCTTGTAAATCTTTCAGAAAGAAAACCTAGGACACAGGCTGAGATCGCAAAAGTGGCAGGAGTAACAGAAGTCACAGTGAGAAACAGGTCAAAAGAACTTAGGAAAAAACTTGATTTAAGCCTTGTCCGATCTTCTATGTAAAAGAGAGCAAATTCATGAGCTGCTCTGATAGAGAGTTGAGCAGCTGTGTTTGCTACCAAAATGCTTGTGTCCATTATGAAACTTTGGTAGGACAACTACAATTAAAAAGATCGAATCTCTATATATAGAAGACGCTTCAATAGTCAACATGGTAGAGACACCAAGATTCCAAAAGGTAGCAAACAAAAGCGATCTGAGAGAAGGTGGTCTTCTAGGTATTGAAATAGATAACAAGAAAATCGTACTGAGCATGGTTGAAGGCAAGGTGTACGCTATGAATTCCATCTGTTCGCATAAAGGTGCGCCTTTAGAGGAAGGCACACTTTTGGGTTATGACCTTAAATGTCCTTGGCACTTTGCTCTTTTTGATGTACGCAATGGTAAAGTGTCTGCTAGAACAGTCTGGGCAAAAGATTTACAATCTTATCCAGTGCAGGTTGACCAGACTACTAGCGACATTCTAATAAATGTAAGTAGCGATGCATCAGCAGATTCTGGAAAAGCGAGCGATGTGAGATAGATTAGGAATTATCGCAGCAGCTTCTTCTTCGCTAAGAAAAAATACATTAATTCTTGGATCACTCATGTCATTGGTGTTTGCTTGCTTGCTCTAACACTTGCCGAAGCAATAAGATAATATTGTAGACCTAATTGAAGAATCAATAGCTGACTTCTTCTTCCTATTTCTTCTCATTTTTGATTCTTTCACTTACCCTGTAATCTGCCATTTCTTTGTATAACCGCGCGAAACCTTCTGAAACTTGATTCCAGCTAGGGAGAGTTCTAGCATAAGCTAATGCTTCTCGCTCTTGTATTTGGCGTTCTTCAGGTTGCACAAGTAATCGAACTACGTTTTCAGCAAAATCTGTCGGGTCATCTGCAATGGCTATAGCTTTATGGGTCAAGAGATCTAATCCTTGTGTTCCAACAGAGGTACTGACTATGGCTTTACCAAAGCTTAATGCTTCTAAAACCTTTACTTTAACTCCTCCACCTATCCTCAAAGGACAAATCACAACATCAGCGTGTTTGTAGAAAGGAATTAGAGAAGCTACACGACCTGTAACTTCAATTTGTTTGCTTGATGTTAATGAACAGATTTCTGGAGGCGGGGCGTTACCCACAAGAAATAGTTTTGCATCTGGCACATCTTTTAGGATAAGCGGAAAGATTTGTCTGGAGAAATATAGTGCAGCATCGATATTTGGTTCATATGCGAAGTTACCGACAAAGAGGATAGAAGGACAATTATTGCTGATAAGAGAGTGCTCAAAGCTATTGGATAATAAGGTGGTGAAAACATCTATCTTTTTCAGATGGTCACTACCATCGGGAATCATTCTGATATCAATATTTGGTTCTAGTCGTTCCATGGTGATTTTATCCTCATTAGTAAGTGCAACACATACTGTTGCTCGCTTCCACATCAACCGTTCCCATTTTAAAGTCATGATATATTCAGACCAAAAGTATGATTTTTCTTGTTGTGTTATCGCTACCATGAACCGTTGTAGAGCTAGTAAGTGTTCTATGTTATGCTCTATCAAAAGAATAGGAACCTCAGGTTTCATTGGAACATGTTGTATAAGATAATATCCTTCGATATGGACAACATCAAAGGACTGATTCTTTAGCAAAAATGAAATGTAAGAACTCGCTTTTTCAGACATCTGTTTTTTCATTTGGTGTGGGTAGATGCCGTATTGTTGCTTGTTGGTTGGCGCATCCGCTTTGAACAGGTTGACGCTTGTACAGTACTGCAATAAATCATTGGTATACATGCTATCTGTTCCCCAGGATTTCGTTATGGAGCATAAATGGATTTCAAAATTTTTTGATAGTCGGGATATCAATTCAAATTCTCGCCTGCGGCCACCACTCAATGGAGGATAGGGCAAATGTGCAGTTAAGAATAGTATTTTCATCAGCAGTAGAAGAATTCCCGTGTCATCTCGAATATATTTTTGATGATAGCTTATGTTAAGGATTACAAATAGTAGTGTGATATAAAATAAGTTGATTATATTTTTGCTCTAGTCCTAATCGTATGACTTATCTTGTTTAGTTTACAATGAATCAAAATCAAGCACAAGCAAAATGTAAACCATTGAGTAACATTCTAGATGGATCAGATAGTAGCAAGTACTTTTTGATAGGATGTTTGAAATTCCTAGAAAATGCGTCTTACTTGCTCGAGTACCGCCAAGCCTACAAAGCTATGATATCTGCAGGCTGACAAAGGTGTACAAAAATCGTCATGGTACTCATATAGTAGGATGGCTTCTTAACGACAAGCTTATTGATGATTATGCATGAAAATCTCTAAAAGATAATATTTTAATGCAGACGATCCTTTCTCAGGGTTATTTCCGGCAAAGACGTATATACTCAGTAGCCCGCTTTAAACCATAACGAGCTTGTATATGGAGATACAGCTGACATCACTACAGAAAACTTTACAACATTTTTATATATTCAACGAATAAGCTAAAGTAACAAGAATAATGGCAGAGATGTCCAAAAAGGAAATTAGGAAGTTCCTTATGCAAGGTACATTTACAGGGAAACTAGCAACAGTTAAAAAAGATGGAAGCTCTCATATTGTTCCAATTTGGTTTGTATTGGATGGTGGCAGTAATAAGGGTGGAAGTGGTCGCAAAGGAAAAGATGAGGATATCATTTTCACTACAGATAGTACCTCGGTTAAAGCAAAAAATATTCAACATGACAATAGAGTAAGTATTTGTGTAGATGATCAAACACCGCCCTTTTCCTTTGTAGTAGTGTATGGCACCGCAAAAATACATCACTATAAGCAGCGTGAGCTTTTCAGATTTGCAACTAAAATAGCGCGACGATATATGGGAAAAGAAAATGCAGAGCTGTATGGCAGAAGAAATAGCACCGAGGGTGAAGTGCTTGTAAGAATAAAACCTACAAGAATAATTGCAGAAAAAGATATAGCTGGTTGGGATTACTAATGGTTAGTTTATAGACTTCTTATAAGCCTCACAATACCTCCATCAGAAAAGTTTAATCCTTCGTAGACATATGTTATTGTATTGCAAAATAAATGCAGCAAGGCAGGATTTTATTTCATCGTTTTGAGAGCAGTGTACTAAAGTCAAATCCTCTCAACGATCCGCATATCAGAGATGTGTTAGTTTATCTTCCACCAGGATACTCCCACACGAATTCTAAAGGATATCCTGCCGTGATGTACCTTGCTGCCTACGGCAGCTTTGGTAAGGCACTGCTGAATCTAGACCCTTTTAGTGAAACAATAGAAGCAAGAATGAACCGATTAATTTTAGAAAAGAAATGTGGACCGATGATTCTCGTCCTCGTCGATTGCTTTACTAAATTTGGGGGTAGCCAATATATCAACTCAACCGCAACCGGTATGTACGAGGACTATCTCACGAATGAAATTGTTAGATTCATTGATGAGAACTACAATGTATCAAATCGTGCAATAATGGGACATTCTTCTGGAGGATATGGTGCCCTTGTATTGGGAATGCGTCATCCTGACATCTTTCAAGCAATAGTTGATCATTCTGGAGATTCTGCATTTGAGTATTGCTACCTTCCAGATTTTCCCAAAGCTCTTGAAGTATACAGAAAAGCAGGAGGAGATCATGGCGACCCTAAGAAATGGTTTGTAGAGTTTTGGCAGAAACCAAACAAGTATCAAGATCCGGATGATATGACTGCTCTTAGTATTCTAGGGATGGCAGCTCATTATTCTCCCAACCCTCAATCTCCATATTTAGGATGCGATTTCCCATTTGATCTGCAGACAGGGGAGATAAAGCAAGATGTCTGGAACCGATGGTTATCGTTCGATCCTACAAGGATGGTAGCAATATATCGCGATAGCCTAAAGAAAATGAAGCTGATTTACATAGATTGTGGAACGAAAGATGAGTTCAATATACACTTGGGTTGTAGGATTCTTCATTCAAAACTTGCTAGTATGCAAATCAGGCATTTTTATGAGGAATTTGTTGGTGGACACAGCAAGATTAGTTATAGATATGATGTTTCTCTTCCGATGGTATCTCGAGCGCTGTGGCTGCATAGATCATGATCCTTGAAACAAACAGAGCTAAAGGCTGCATTTAGGCTACAAGATATGCGAGGATTCCTCGATGCGCATAACCGTCGCATATATCTACAGTAAGAAGAAGCCTCCAACCCTTTGTAAACAAGCGCGCGGATTGAGACCACAAAGGGTTCTCAATTGGGAAAGGAGGCAACAAAGAAGATATGTCTCTTAAGAAAAATTAGACTCACTTGTCATCTTCTGTATACCTACCATTTCAAGTGCACAACGTTATCAATGAACCAAAGAGATAGGAGTTGCATGCAAAGCCATAGGCCTCTGGGCGTTACAATAATAGCAATACTTACACTAATTGGAGGAATATTATTTCTTGCTAGTGGACTAGTTCTTCTTATAATAGGAATTGGTATTATATTGTTAGCATTAGGCATTGCATATTTAGTTATGGCTTATGGTTTGTGGAAAGGCAAGGGATGGGCTTGGACTATTACTTTGATACTATCAGCCATTGGCATTATAGTCGCTATTGTTTCAATTATTCTTGGCAATGTCGCAGCAATAATTAATGCCATTATACATGGCATAGTCATCTACTATTTGTATAGACCAAACGTCAAAGCATTTTTCGGTAAATGACATTATTACCTTTCAGCATAGCCAATGAGTGGATGAGAAAACGAGCCCACGAATCTTTGCAATACCTTTTTCTATCAACAAAATACCCCTGCTCTTAGATTGGCATTTACAAGTGCTGAACAGATCTGGAGATCTAGTTAGCACTCTAGACAGAGAGATTTTAGGTACTGAACTAATACAAAAACTGTAAGGTCGCAAGAAAATTCTTGTTTGTGGTTACTAAACATCCTTCAAAAGGTCTTAACCCATCATAAAGCAAAATAAAAAACCTGCTATTTTCTATTGTAATACAGAGAGATGTCAGTTATTACGAGGACTATTACTGTTAGATCACATGGTGAAAACGATATGATTGACATTACTCCCCAAATTAGTGAAGCCACGAAGGCAACCATGCTTCAAGATGGCATTGTTACAATCTTTGTATCAGGATCAACAGCAGCAGTAACAACCATAGAGTATGAGCCAGGTCTAAAGAAGGATTTTCCCAAAATGCTTGCCAGAATTGCACCAAGTGAAATAGAATATGAGCATGACAATACATGGCACGATGGAAATGGACACTCACATGTGCGTGCATCCTTAATAGGACCAAGTCTTACGGTACCATTTAATAATACAGGTTTGATGCTTGGTACTTGGCAGCAAATTGTATTGCTAGAGATGGATACTAGACCAAGGGAACGCAAAATTGTACTACAAATCATAGGAGAATAATACAAGCGTGTGATAGTAACACACTATCACAATAGCAGTAAAAGAGATTTTGGGAATAGTCTTGAGGTCACGTACCATATAGGGATTGGGGAGCGATTTAAGGGCATAATACTAGTCAAAGCCCTTTGCTAAAAACTGTATAGATATGTTTCTCAGATATTCCTAGAATTTTCTATGCAGCTGCACTCCATATTGAGGGCTTGATTGGATTATTGTTTGCGTCAAGAATGTCGGTTACCACACCATAGATAGGTTGGCCTTTGAAACGGTTGTCAGTTTCTGAGGGATATAATAAAATGCTTATTGTATTACCATTGAAGATGTCAATTGATACAGGAACATTTTGCCATTGTACCGTATCGCCACTAGATACATCTACATATCCAAATATCGAAAGGCTGTAATTGCTTGTAGAGCTTAACACTAGATTATTAATGCTTGAAAGTTCCTGGCTAGGAGTTGATCCTGCTTCTTCTGACGGTGAAGAACTTGTTGTTGTTGGTGGTGGTGGTGATATCACTATGTTTTCCAAATTCTCAACAGAATATATCTGCATTTGAGTGCCATCCTGAAGGCCCATTATGAAATCAACTTGGAAATAATTTACTTCTCCATTTACAACACCCATAGACCAGTTCCCTACAAGCACGTATATTGGTGGTAGCGAGTCCGTCACATTTTCTTCTCCTGTTGTTGTCGGGTTTAGGAGATCGGAAACTAGACTTCCTATTGCTCCATCAATATAAAAAGTCTGAATAGCTTCATTAGCATTTTGGATGCTTTGAGTAGTTGTAATAGAGCTTTGAGCCTCTGCAAATAGATTACTAAAATTGTATATTGCATACGAAAATGAGAAGATTAGAAAAATAGACGCAGCAGGTACTCCTACTCGATAGATAAATTTAAACCTCCAGGCCCTCATTACAGCGAATAAAGCTTCCGTAACTTTGACACTCAATTTTGGCTTCCCCATTAATAGCTCCAACAAGAGATTGAGATAATGGCTCAAATAGTTTACTACTACCATGCATTATGGCATGTGACCTAGAGTAAAAATATAATAACCAAATTTAAATGGCATGAAGTGAGGTGGATTGGAAACCTACCTGTAGAAGAGTTCAACGATGATTAGCTTGATTGATGCTTTAGATATTCTCTGCTTCTTGTAAGGCCTTCAAGTTTATCATATGATCATAATTGGCCATGCTAATTCCTCGCCATATCAGGTCTATACTTTGGCATTTCGCCTGTTGCTTTCATCATCAATTATTTTTATTGGCTAAACCCAGGAATTAAACTGGTATTTTGTTGTATAACGAGGAGCAGTCAGACCGGGAGGGATTCGAGCCACCATGATTTGACCTTAGCAGCGCTTTTCTTTTTGGCAACGCCCTGACAAATTCCTTCCCTTTGGTGAGTAATGCTTTTTAAAACATTTATCGTAAGCGAGGGTGATCTAATATGAACCCCGTAGTTCATTTTGAAATGCCAGCAGAGGACAGGAAACGCATGACCAACAACCACCGAGTCGTATCGAGAAACGAATGGACACCCGAAGGAAGGAGACAACAACGATGACGAAGCACAGGACCGGGACACGTGAAGAGTGGCTGGCAGCGCGGCTCGAGCTGCTCGAGGCGGAGAAGGAGCTCACGCGGCGCAGCGACGAGCTGGCGCGGCGGCGGCAGGAACTGCCGTGGGTTCGGATCGACAAGGAGTATCGATTCGAGACCGATGAAGGGAGCGCCTCGCTGGCAGACCTCTTCAGAGGGCGCTCGCAGCTCCTCATCTACCACTTCATGTTCGGGCCCGACTACACGGCGGGCTGTCCGTCCTGCTCGGCGATCGCGGACGGCTTTAACGGGTTCGTAATTCACCTAGCCAACCATGACGTGATGCTCTGGGCTGTCTCGCGGGCGCCGCTCGAGAAGCTGCAGGCGTACAAGCGGCGGATGGGCTGGACGTTTCCCTGGGCGTCCTCGCTCGGCAGCGACTTCAACTTCGACTTCAACGTCTGGTTCACCGAGGAGCAACAGCGCGAGGGAGGCATCGAATACAACTACCGGCGCGAGGCGGCGTGGCAGTTGCGCGGCGACGAGGGGCCCGTCGCCGAGATCGCGGCCATGACCGGAACCGACGTGGCCACGTACACGCGCGAGAGGCCGGGCATGAGCGCGTTCGTGCTCGAGGACGGCGTCGTCTACCACACCTATTCCACCTATGCGCGCGGACTGGACGGCCTCTGGGGCATGTACCAGTGGCTCGACCGCGCCCCCAAGGGACGCAAAGAGACGAGCATCTGGTGGCGCCGCCACGACGAGTACGCCAAGCGCTGAGCCAAGTAGTGGGCGTCGTTGACGTAGTAGGGGGATAGATATACCATATTACAAATAATAGAGTCGGAAAATTTTATAGTTATACTTGGTTTCATAGTATTGTGATATTTAGTACCAATAAGTTTTAGCGTGATCGCCGACTATGCGACAACTATGCTACACTTTTCTTGCATAACTAGCGTGAGAAAAATCATTTTAACAATGAATTAAACGCCTCTGTGATCGTCTTGCCGTGCAGCACGTGAACCTCGAAATACTTTCTGTTGGTGAGGTCTATGTCCCTGACAGTCTTGAGCCTTTACTATGTGCGTCGATAAGGTGCTGCGTCTACCTGCCCGGTGCAACGCGAGAGCCGCATCAGTAATTAATACTGAGTTTAACTCGTCATAACAATGTAGTAATTTTAGAGTGGGTTAGCTGTTTGCACCCTACCTATACATAATGGGGAGAGAATTTTTTACCAACTGATTTGCTTCTTGTCATAATAATTGTGCCCTGTAGGACCGCCATCAGGCAGAGTTGCCAGCCAAACAGGTATGGCAGCACCTTCTTCAACTGATCTTGGAGCATTGCTCCCTCCCATGTCGGTTCTTACCCATCCAGGACACACAGCATTTACAAGAATATTGGTTCCCCTTAGTTCTGATGCAAGCATCACTGTCAGAGCATTCAAGCTAGTCTTTGACACAGAATAAGCTGGCCAATATCCACCTGATGTAGCCATGTATTCAAATTGCCCTGCGCCACTAGAAACATTCACTATTCTTCCATAACCGTTCTTTTTCATAAGAGGAATGAAAGCTTTGCACATACGCCATGCCCCAATCAGATTAGTTTCCAGAGTAGCCTTTATTATTTCTAGGTCGGCATTCGACGCCACTACATCATCCCTATCGATAAGTATAGCAGCATTGTTTACTAGTATGTCAAGTCTTCCAAATGTTTTTTCAACTTCATTAGAGAGACCATCAACGCTGACTTGATTTGAAACATCCAACTGCATAAACACCACCTTTTTTATACCATCTCTAGTAAGTTTCCTTAATGCGACGTCTCCATTAGTTGGATTTCTGGAAGTAAGAACTACCTGGATTTTCTTCAAGGCCAGCTGCTTGGCTATCTCAAAACCTATCCCTCGATTGGAGCCAGTTACGAGAGCCACTTGTTGCATTCTGAACCCTATTGAAGCACTGGCTGTCCATTGAACGTAAGTGATCTCAATGTTTGGTGGTTGTGTTGGACTACACTCTCTGGAAGAGGCACATAATGTAAAGGTGCTGCAAATTGCTGTCCATCTGTAATAGCCCAGTTCACGAACTCAGCCAAAGCTTGTGCCTTCTCCATGCTGTTGATATTGGTACTCATCTCCTTATAGAGTAGAAGGTAAGAAAAGCTCGCAATCGGATATGAGTCAGCGCCTAGAGCGTCGAGAAGGCTTACGTGGGTCCATGATTGATCGCCACTTGGCAATCTTACAGTAGCGTTGGTGGTTTCATTAGTAGTGATTGTAGTATTCATTATTATTGCAGCTTGAGCTGCGGCCTGTGTAGACTCAAGAGTTGGTTCTACAAAGTTTCCTTCCCTATTCATCAACGACGCGAAATCCATATCTGTTGTAAGAGCATATGTCAATTCAACATATCCTATTGAATTAGGTGTACTTAATATTGAGTTAGAGACACCCTCGTTGCCAGGTGCTCCCAGCCCAACGGGCCATTGTACAGATTTACCTGCTCCGACTGTTTGGTTCCATTCTGGGCTTACCTGTGAAAGATAACTCGTCCAGATAAATGTGGTGCCTGAGCCGTCAGACCTATGTACTACAACAATGTCAGCAGCTGAAGGAAGAGCAAGGTCTGGATTAAGTTCCAAGATTCTTTGATCATCCCTTCTTGTTATCTTCCCTGCGAAAATGTCTGCAAGGACTGGTCCTGTTAACTTCAGACCTCTATCTATGCCTGGGATATTGTATGCCGCTACAACTGAGCCTATTGTCTCTGGAATATGTACAGGTGTTGAAGGAAGAGCTTGCATTTCTTGTTCAGTCAGCGGTGCATCGGTACCAGCAAAGTCTACCGTCCTCTCTGTGAACTGCCTGACACCTCCACCACTTCCAATAGACTGATAGTTTATGCTAACGCTTGGATTTACAGATTGGTATTCCACACGCCATGTGTCAATCAATGGAAAGGGAAAAGTTGCACCTGCGCCGTTAAGTGTTATGGCTTGTCCTCCTCCTTGTTGTTCTTCTTGTAGCTGAGACGGAGGCGTTATCTGTCCGTATGCGTTTATTCCTTGCTCGGTGCCTGCTACAAAGTATGATGGTATCATAAGCATAATACCCAAAATAGCTGCAGCAGAAACAGTAGTTGTTGTCAATGATGGATTGACTAGATTTTTTCTTTGTTTTGCTTTATGTACGTCTTTCCTTCGAATATAGTCTTTAAATTAGTTCAGTCTATAGTTCCTATTGGTAAATGATATCTATGGTTTATATATAGTAGAATTCCTTTGAACTAGCAAAAAGTTCCCTCAGGTATCGCAATCTTTGGGAAGCAAACTGAGAAAAGTGTTCAGTCAATACGCTGCTCAGAAGAGTTAACGGAACCCTTCGAAAAATCCTTTGGATTTGACTAGATAGCAGAACACGGTGGTTAGTACATGCAATAGCTCTACATTTCAGCTCTTACATCATAGTACTGTGGAATATTGAGCAAGGAAACTTAATTTGAAAGGACACGATCATTCTGATGTGCACTAATGGTGCCTGATCTTAATAGTGTCGGCATTTTATTGGCAATGATTTTACTCTCTGTGAGTGTAACGTTTGTTATTCTATATCTAATGAAATTGATACGGGAGAAGCATAGTCGAAGAAAATATCGCTAACGGTTCTGCACTGCACGCTCTTTATTATATATTCTATGCTAAATCCTATCTAATAATAGGAAATAGAGATATAGCGTAGTAGTAACCAATCTTTTCCTATATTTCGTGGATTGCTGCAGATCACTAAGGGTGGAAAAAATATTCTTGCGAATAATGCTAGAGGGACATGCACCGCTAGTCATAGCTTCTAACATGTTCTCCCTTAAGTTGAGGAGAACTGCAAAAACATACAATAAAAAAAGAGAGGAGTTGTGCTAGTCAATAAATCCATAACGCTGCAGCATTAGGTCCTCCTCTTGGATCAGACCGATTCCAGCGGCGTAATACTTGAGTTCTGCTACATCAGGTTCAAGGGGATTAGTTTCTCCTGTTATGAGAGTATCTGAAAAGTCACCGGATGGTGTTTGAATTACTTCACCCATGTCTATTATCTCTGCTCTGTCTAATGCAACATTAGGTGCTATCTCTTGATAGTACCTTGCACCCAAGAATATAGTACCTGGCATGATTACGCCTGCTCTATTTGCATCCTCCCCAGCCAACCACGCGCCTTCATGACTTATTATATTCCCATTCTCGTAATCATCTACCTCTTCGCCAAAGTAGAAGACACTGTTTGTCTCTTCACACATCGCAAAGAAGTTCCTTGATATCTCAACTAATTCTCCACCTATACTTTCTCTTTCCTCTATTACTCGAGTTTCAGTGCCGTTAACTTGTCTTGTTTCATTCAACACCGTTATTATTACTTCAGCTGCTTCACTAGCATCTCCTCCCGCAAGCACTAATTGGTAATTGGGCTCAAGTATGAAGAAAGGGTTTCTTCCCGTTGAGCTGAAGGTACACTCTTCGGCTCTAAATGACGCAGTGTATTCATTTTCCCCCTCAATTTCTCCTTGTTCGGTATCGTTTCCTGTCTCTGGGGTATCTCCTCCAGTTTCTCTTTGATCGTCATCTTCCTCATCCTCTACGGTTGTTGGACCTGCTTCTGTCGATACCCATTGCATTAATGATTTGTCTTTATGGTCTTTGGTATCTATGTTAGTGCTGTTGATGTAAGCTCTTTTTTTTGCGTCATAGATTTGGCCAATTACATCAGAGGAAGTTGGATAAACTGCAGCTCCAACAAGTACTGCTATGGCCACAAATACCAAAAATTCTTTTTTTGTTTGCATTGTTATCAAGGCCATCCCAGTATTATTAAGAAATGTGATACAGGCTGCTAATTATCTGTTAAACACTATGAAAAGAAAGTGAAACTCAGTTAGGTACTTGTACCAAAACACCTTAAGTCAAAGTGATAATACAAAAGAGGGAGGTTTGTGGATAAGTGTGCCTCTTACAGCTGCGATAAGGATAATACCTGTCAATCACTAAAGAATAGGAGTGTGTCGGTCGGTTGGCATATGAAGGCTCGCGACAGCCCAAAGACAACACGACAGACCAAATACTCAGATTCATTGAGGAAAATCCCAGTTGTCATCTCAGAAAAATCAAGAAGGAACTTGATCTAGCAATGGGTACAGTTCAATACCATCTTGACAGACTGGAGAAGGCAGGCAGGATAACTTCTCAAAAGCAGGGCTTCCACAAGCACTACTTTTTAGTAGGGGCGTTTCAAGAAAATGAAAAGCAACTATTGGAGGTTCTAAGCAATGAAACTGCACGAGAGATTCTCATGTTTATTATCGAGCAGAAGTATCCATCACAAAGTGAAATCAGTAAGCACATTGGGATATCTTCCGCATCTATAAGCTGGCAGATCAAGCGGCTACAAGATTATAGAGTTATCGAGGAAATTAAGGAAGGCAGGTTCAAGCGATACAAATTGCACGGAGATTCTAAGAAATTTGTTGCATTGTTAAAGAACTACTATCCTAGCATCTGGAACAGGTGGAGCAGCCGGCTAGCTGAGATATTTTTGTCCCTATCTCAAGGAGATGACCAATCCTGACAGATTTCCTATCTATGCCCATTTGGTTTTTCCTCCTATCTTGGCTCATACGACAGGTAGAGAATAGAACTGGTGATGGGGATAATGAGCCTTACGAAGAAGCCAATGAGGATGAAACATCATCTGAAGGAATAGGTGAAGATACACGAATAGGAATTGAACAAATGGAAGTTGAGCCTTACGAACCCATTACGCAGGTAATCCAGATAGCAATTGCAGCATTTTCACTCCTGCTCCTTGGGCTCTCAATTTCTGCTTATAAGAAAACTTCCCTTAAGAGGATACTTTATGCCGCAGTAGCGTTTGGATTATTTGCAATACAGATATTTTTTGACTACTTGGAAGATGCTGTCGAAGCCTTCGATACTCCATACTCTGACATCATCTTTTATGGGATGACTCTTGCTATTCTGGTCTTGTTCTTTATGGCCATTGTCCGAAGGAAGTAAAATAGGATAGATGAACCTAAGTGGTTGAGACATAATACTTGTATAATACATTCTGAAATCTTGCATGGATACTGTAATGATATATCCTCAATTCAATAAATAAATTTGAACAATATTTCAATTGACTGTTATTACACAATGAAAAACAAGACGCCTCATTCCATTCAATTTATGTGACATCAATAGAGATGAGAGGCTCACCTATTCCTTGATTATAGTGAAATTGGCTTTCTGCTACTTTGACCTTTGAAGTGGTAAGCATTTCTAGCTCATCAGCAGTGACTTACTTCTATAAATGCGATAGCAGTATTTTGAAAGATTTATGGGAGTTCACAAATCATTCTACCCTTAGCATGAATCTTTTAGGCTTACAATAAATGAAAAAAGAAATACGTCTTTTCATCTTTGTGCATGCTTTACTTCCTCCTTTGAAGATTCCCCATTAACTTCTCCCAGACATGTTTCGTCACAAACGGACGTCTTTAGATCGACTAGTAACTATAGTTAAAAATTCAAGCGTTGCAGATAACGACATAGTTTATCGAGTGATATACGAAATGAATTTTAACAAAATAGAAGAATCCTTCCAAGAACTGGGAGAAAAAGACGCGTTTTAATACTTTATTCAAAAAGCTGAACAGATATATAAAAATATTACCCATACCTATTATACGTATGGATGGACAATATAATCGTCAGGTCCTCACAAGACCTGTCTTACAAGGAGCAAAGTATGGCTCAATTGCGGGTCTCATTGCTACTTGGTCTATCTCTACTGCCATAGCTGCCTCCGAGTTAGAACTAGGCTTACCGATTAGCACGTTCTACGCAATTATCGGAATCAGTCTTGGCTCAAACGATTTTATCGCTTCTGCTTATCTAGGATTTGGATCGCATCTTGCCACTGGAACTATTCTTGGAGCTGTTATTGGGGGACTAGCTGTAAGAGTTGAAATGCGAAAAAATATTACCAATATTTTTAACCCATACAGGTCCATCCTAATGGGAATAGGAACAGGCATTCTAGTGTGGCTCATCCTATTTCTGCCAATAACTGCACTTATTATTCAGCCTTCAATTGGCAGAATTGTTGAAATTTTACCGTTAAGCCAGGAGAACACCATGTTGTCAGTATTTGACAGTAACAACCTTAGTCAATCCTTTAGAGGTATTGCCATCAGTGCAGTAGCATTTCATATCATATGGGGTGCAATATTTGGATTCATAATTAGCTCACTATTGAGAATTAGGTTCCGATCGTCGTTGTTATCTGCATCTTCTTCAATGATACAAAATCGTCAATTCATAGGATCCCCATTAAAGACTATCTATTTTGGCCTAGTGGCAGGCTTGGTCTCTTCACTTGCTATATCTGGTCTGATATTGCTAGTAGAGAAAATTAATTCACTACCAGTAGGAATATTTTATTACGTTTTAGTGTCTGCACTAACGAATTCCTACAGCGGTAATACTGAAACCGTTATTGCACTCGGATTAGCATTGCACCTATTAGCAGGCAGTTTTCTTGGACTCATAATGTCCATACCCTATGTTTTACTGAGGAACATCCGTGAGGACGGAATCAATAGGAAGATATCATTTATAGAAAAATACAGCTCAATTTATGGGATAGCATTTGGCTTTGGTCTTTGGCTTGTGATCTTTCTGCCTGTTACTTTTATGATAGTAATTCCTCTTTTGAATTCTTTTGAATTCCAAGATATTATGATAAGACAACGCATACCGACTGGTGAAGTCGCCTCAACTACGTTCTATGGATTATTGTCTATGATGGATAGGATAATCTACGGAGCATTAGCATTCAATGTCTTATATGGTCTTTTGACCGCTATTATGCTTCAATCGTTCTCTCAAAAATATCCAGTGAAGGATAATAAACATGAAAGGCAACATAAAAAAACCGATCTCATCTGAAGACGAGACAACGAATAGCCTCCATCAATTTTATCTCTTAAAAAATAGTCAGCAATGTCTGGGATTCTAAACTTCGCCCGATTTGATCTTAAGCTTCAGTTAGAATGTGATGAAATGTGGATACAGAAAGGGAGATCCACGGGTTAATGTGATACTGTTTAAAGAACAGGGCTATCTATTAAATAATTCTGAATCGTTTATATTCTTTAAGCTTTTTTACAAGATATACATTTATTACTTGACTTGGTTACAATATACCCAGAGGTTAGAATAATCTTACGCCATCTTTAACAAACGATATGGCGCTCTCTAGACAAGAGGGAATATTGTAGGCTTGTCTGAGAGAAGAATAGGAAACGCAAAGAAAGCATCGTTACGCATTAGAAATAACAACCTCGATGAGGGGGTAGCCACCTTTGGCTTGTGGCTAAATGCTGAAAATAAAAAATCTCTTTTGATCCCGATTATAATGAAAGAATTTGCCGAGGGTAGAAGGGCGCTATTGCAAGACAATATGTTGCAAAAAGAGATAATTGTAAATATTGTAGAAGGAATTCCATTTTGCAATGAATGCAAATCAAATGATTGTGCACATGTTGGCTTTGTAATATGCACCGAACAACTGACAAACCGGTCAAAAATCGAATAGGTTGTAGAGTCTTATTTTCCAGGTTCATTAGGTTCTCCCACACGTCATTCTGTCTCTGTAATTTGAGGCGTCATTGGGTTCTTTACCGTATCTAGGCCTGTTTTAGCTCCAAGAACTGTGATACTCTAGAAGATAGGTATATGGCAGTCGGATCTACAAGAGGATAAGGCAAATGTATGACCGAGATCGTGTCAACGCAGGTAATTCAGGATTTTGCTATCATAATGGTTGTTGCATCAGTCATGGCACTAGTTTCATACAGGCTAAAACAGCCGATGGTCATAGGCTATATAGTCGCAGGCATGATAATTGGTCCCTAAACCCCGCCTTTTAGTTTCATACTTCGTCCTAAAATTCTAAACTTGGCTACTGAAATAGGCATAGTCTTGCTTCTATTCGTAGTAGTTCTCGAATACCCAATAGCTAAACTTCGCTCAGTTGGAAGGAGGGCTCTTATCATTGCATTTTCAGAAGCGTTTGGAACTTTTGGGTTAGGTTTTGTAGTAGGTCAGATGATTGGAATGACACTATTTGACAGCCTCTTCATCGCTCTGACCATCTCAGTAACAAGCACTGTAGTATTGTCGCGAGTCTTGCAAGAATTTGGCATCGCAAAGACTGACGTTTCGACTCTTCTCTTAGGTGTTACCGTAATTGAAGATATAATCATAGTATCGACGCTTGCGGTATTACAGTTAGTTGCTTCAACTGGGACTTTAACAATCGTGGAGATTATCATATCTATAGGAACGGTTCTTGCATTCATTGCTGGCGCGCTTTTTATAGGTTCAAAGACGATACCTAAGTTTGTTGACTTTGTTAGCAAGACAAACCAGGTTGATGTGCTAGTTGTAGCAATCTTGGGAGTCGCATTTGGTTTATCTTTTATCGCAAACCAGCTTGGTATATCAGTTGCAGCCGGTGCATTCTTTGCAGGTGTGTTGGTGGCAGAGTCAAGAAGTCAAGCAACTGCTAGGGTACTAACTTCCCCTCTCAAAGACATGTTTGCAGCGCTTTTCTTTGTGGCAGTTGGTGCTCTTATGGATGTTTCTCAGTTGCCATTATTCGTTGTTCCTGCATTGATTTTTGTGGCTACTTCCTTTGCAGCAAAATTCATCACAGTCTATCTGTCCTCAAAATCTCAGGGGTTGGTAAGAAGGCAACAATACATACTGCCTTTGGTTCATCTGCATCCGGCGGCGAGCTTGCTTTAGTAACTGCAAAAGGTGGAGCAGATGTAGGTGCAACGAGTGCCTTTGTCTTGCCCATGGTAGGTACGATGACTATTATTACATCATTTTTGTATCCCTATCTTATCAAGTTTGGATGGAAAATTGGTGACAGATTTAAAGAAGAACCATCAGAGCAGAAGAAGGAAGAGGAGCAGGAAGAGAAACCGAGTAAGGAAAATGAGCCCTAGACCTCTTTGGGTTTTTGCCAATCTTCTGAAGTTTGTTTTTTGGATGATAAGTTATTGTCAAAACAGACCTAAAGCTAGCTGTAAACATGCAGCCAGAATCACTCGTAACCTTTATTCCCATATTGAGAGACTAAAATTCTTTAAATAGGTGGATTGTCCCCCACAAGGGGAAAGAGAATACACGAGATGATTATTTTCAAGAGAGGTTTTGCTACTTTCACTGCACTTCTTCTATTTTCTATGACCTTGATATCCACCCAGCAAGTTCAATTTACTGATGCAAGTACAGCATGCGTAAGCTATCAGTCGGGGATAAACACTATTACCATTAACTGCGATGCCTCATTTCTAGATGTTGTCCAAACCATAAATGACCCGGGAATACTTGTGCAAGAAGAAGACCAAGAAGGCGGACAATACATTCTAAATGCTAACCTCGAAGTAGCTGATGGTGTGAGCTTTGCAATGAATTCAAATGAGGATGGACTCCGATACCTCAAGCTTGCTGGTGAAAATGGAATAATAGTTTATGGAAAGATACTGATAAACGGTGTAATAATAACATCTTGGGACATCTCTGATGAGGAAGTAATCCCGCAAGATATGAATGGGACTATTCGCCGTGGCTATGTGCAATTTGCTGCAAGTGAGGGCTCTCAAATAATAAACTCAGAATTTGGATACCTAGGAGACGTCGAACCGGGACGAAGGGGGTTTGACCTTTTTGGAGAGGGGCCGTCTCATGATATGGTGGTTAGAGGCAGTAAGTTTCATGACATGTGGTTCGCTTTTTATTCTAACGGCGCATACAACATCACAGTGGATGGCAATGAATATTTCAACAATATCAGATACGCTTTAGACCCCCATACTGTAACCTATAATATGAGTATTACAAACAATTGGCTCCATAACAATCCAATAGGGGCAATCTGTTCAGATAGATGTTATGACATCCTCATTGAGGGAAATTTGGTTGAGCACAATTCAAACGCAGGGATATTCTTGTCAAGAAACATGACTAATTCAATTGTAAGAAATAACAATATCTATAATTCAAGTACCGGAATATTGGTATCAGAATCACCAAATAACCTGATTTATAACAATACTATTGACGGAGCAACTGAGGAAGGAATACTTTTGTTTGATCCTGATATACCAGATGATGGCTCAACGCAAGGTAATATAGCCTATAATAATGTCATATCTAACTCTGAGGATGGTATCCGTGCAACAAGAAGTCAAAACAATATTGTGGAAAATACCACGTTCTCTGACATAGAATCAAGCGAATATCATTTATTTGGAAATTCAAGTATTATAATAAGAGGGCAGGAATTTGATGACGCCTTAATATCAGGGGAAGGGGTTGATGTTGTTGATGACGATGGTGATGATGGTGATGATGGTGATGATGGTGATGATGGTGAGGACCAAGTAACAGAGAATGTTGTAGAGATTGTAGGTTCAGGAACAATCGAAGTGACAGAAGGAGAAATAGATGAAGAAGATGATGACGATGGTGATGATGACGATGACGGAGATGAAGCGAACTCCTACAATACAGACATCGAACCGTATACGACGATACTGGGTGACGGTGACAGTATTACTGTCAATAGCTCATAGAACTACTACTATATTTTGAATTTCCTTCTTCTCTTCCTGTTATTGCGGAAGCGCTCAACGAAGTTCTGGATGATGTACGCCACAAGCTGTAATATTGCGGATCCAAATGCCCAATCTTTCGTCCAAATTTTTTCCTTTATTACTGATTCTATTCGACTCAAACGAGGGGCCTTGGAATTATGGTTAATAATAATCTAAGATTCTCTGTAAAGTTATTATTAGTTATCTGATGTTGTAATAATAAGGCCATACTACGATGAGTTTAATTCGCGATCAAGAGGGAGGGCCTATCACCGTAATCGTTACTAGGATTGCCAAACAGGGCAAAATTAAGGAGTTTGAAGATTGGATGGATGGTATTGTACATGAATCCTTAAAGTTTGAAGGGCACCTCGGTGTGGACGTCATTAGGCCAGTAGAGCAGTCCAAGCCAGAATATGTCATAATCTTCCGCTTCAATACTCTTAATAACTTGCTGAAATGGGAAAGGTCCCAGGTAAGAAAGGAGTGGTTAGAAAAAAGCAAGGACGTAGTTGAGGGAGAAGACAAAGTGCAGAAGTTGACTGGCTTGGAGTTCTGGTTTACCCCTAGTTCAGCACATCTGACCCAAGGTGAAGCAAATAACAATGAGGCTCGTGGTCAGCAGGCCAATCTACCTCCACGCTACAAAATGGCTATCGTCACAACTGGTATTGTTTTTGTGTTGCTAAATACATTGATACCTCAGATAGAACAGTTGACGGTACCTCTTCCATTAGTGTTGAGCAGTCTTCTGGGTGTAATCATCATGGTATTTCTGATGACATATTTGATAATGCCCTCTGTCACGAGGTTATTGAAGCCTTGGCTATACAAGAAGAAGTCAGTATGATATTAGTACCTTGCATGGCCCTTCTAAAACAGCAAATTTTTCTGCTTCATCAGAAATTAAGGTTATAGCAGTACAGTTATTCATGTCTTGTAGTATGAATAAAATCAAATAGGCTTACCATATGTTAGCTATCATTTAACAATATGTAATATGAATAGAGATGATAAGAATGCCTAGATAGACTTTAAACTTCTATATTTTTTATAGGAGGTTCTTCGATTATATCTATTTCCTACAGACAGACAACGAGTAGGATACGGTGGACATTTTGCTCTATCTTCTGAAATAACTAAAGAAAATATACAATATTGCAATGATCTCAAACCTACCGACAATCATGTTAGTGGTGAGCATCAGTTTTGAAAACACGTCTAAATTCACAGATGTTATCCCAGCAGTTAGGCCCGTTGTAGAGATAGCAGAGACAGCTTCAAACATGGCATCTTCAAAAGGGCTATTTGTAAGAGAACTCAAGACTGACCCTGTGATTAATGCAACAGAAACATAAAGCGCAATGACGGTCAGAATTTCCCTGACCACTTTCTTGCTCATAATAAGCGATACTCGCTTCAGGATACGTTCTTGTTGCTCTAATAGTTCTTCCAGATTACTTTTTCGATGCTCATCTCGTAGTCTTGTTAGAAATTCCGTGCTCCTGTAAGGATTAGTTGTAGAAGAAATCGAAGTAGAAGTAGAAGTCCCCATGAAGGAAGTCCTATCCTTCTCTCTTGACTTTTTGGTAAATTCTTGGTAAAGAACGACAAATCTACCTACTTTTATTCCGCCAGCTGTGGAAAATGCTGTTCCACCAACTAACATTATTACAGTTAAGAAAATTTTAGCAGCGGACGGAATTGATTGAATATTAAGGTATTGAAAGCCTGTAGTAGTCGAACCGCTAATTATGTGAAATATCGAGCTGTAGATATCAACTTGACTGCTTGATAGCCAATAAAATATGGGAATGGCTACTGTTAGCAAAACGAGAAAAACTGCTACTTCAATGCTAATTGTTTTCCTTGTCAATAGACCCTTCCTGCTGAAGATGTGGTAATGGAAAGCAAAAGGCAAAGCTGAAAGAATCATTCCTACTGATAACATGGCAAGACGTTCTGGATGGTTGGGAGTTATGATATCTGGGGCAGGAATGAAGCCTCCGCCTGTTATCGTGCTGAATACTAGCGATATTGTATTCAAGACGTCGGTTTGACTGAAGATTATTAGCGTAAGGATCAGTATCAAAGTATATGCAGTGAAAATTCCGACTATGGTTATTAGCAACTCTCTTACTCTGAGTAGCCCTCCGCCAAGCACACTTTTCATCGCGCTTAATTTCCGCTCTGGGAAAAAGAGGATCATTACCAAGTAAACAAAACTTAAACCACCTACCCACTGAGTGTACGAGTGATAAAAGTTGAGGCTCTTTGGAAGACTATCAAGATCGCTAATGACCGATAGTCCCCCTGTTGTAAAGCCTGACGCGCTCTCAAAGAAGCTATTTACGAATAGTACAAAGGCACCTGTGTCGCTTCCAAAAGGATTGATGTAGATATATGGTATCGAGCCAAAAAGACTCAGAAGTATAAAACCGCTCACTATAAAGATTGACGCTTGTTTGAGATTCATCGGGCCTTTTTCGCCTATATTTGTCAAAAAGAACCCTGCAAAAGAAAGACCTACAACGGCAAAAAATATCCCTACTATGCTTGCGCTTTCTCCAAGGGCTGTTCCAAGGAAAGCTGGGACAACAAGCAGTATTCCTGAGAACTGAAGCAGAATGCCCAAGTTGCCAAGGATAGGCTTGTATTGCTCTCTGATTAAACTCCTATAACGACTAAAAGTTCGCTCTATCACAGATGTCCTAACAGCATTTGCCAGCATTTCCTGAGTGACTACTCCGAGTATTCCAGACGTATCTGCTACAGGAATACGCTTTATTTCGTTGAGTCGCATTAGCTGCAAGGCTTGCTTAACAGTTCCTTTTGGAGAAATAGTGACAAGCGGCGCGGACATAATTGATTTAAGAAAAACCTCATCAGAATCTTCACCTTTCATTACTACTTTGTTAATGATGTCGCTATCAGTGACTATCCCTGTAGGTCTGTTGCCTCTTAATACGATAATAGAACCAGCATTATGAGAGTGCATCTGCTTGACAGCTGAAGCCACACTCATATTTTCATCTAGAACTACAAATAATCGATGCATATACGAGGTGACTGGTCTTTCCAATACATCTTGCATGGGTAGCGAAGACTTGAACCGGATAACACTTTAGCGTATTAATAATAGTTATGAGGAAAAAATGCAAGCAATCAAGCTAAAACAATATTTAACCCACAGTCTAGAAAAGAGAAAAATTCTTTCCATATTGAGGAAGGCAAAGAATGATGATAATGGATCTCTTCTTCATAAGATTGCTCGGAGTATGAGAAGCATAGAATATCAGAACGTCAACGTAACTCTGAATGAGCAATACTAAACACTTCTCCTTATCATATAACCCTTTAATGTTTAGGATCTGTGCGGATGAGCAAAAACATCAAGTATGTGCTGTACTTATGAATGACAAAGCGGTGGTTAAAGTACTTCCTCATGTGATAAGAAGCGTCAATGAACTAAACATACCTTCTGGAGACAAACAAGGATATGAAATATTGTATTTTGGAGTAAATCTAATACTTATGCTTGATTATAGATTGTCCTTTAACGTGGAAGTAAAGAGTTCAGATTATAGCGACGAAATTGAAGTTTTAATAATTAGCAGAAAAGACGTTTCAGCATGGAAAGACAAGGATGGTACTGATGATGATGATAATAATAATAGTAGCAGCAGTACAGAGCGCATAAAGATGCATTATAGCAATAATGGACAAAAAATTAATGATATCTATATACCATCCATAAGTGATGCATATGCGTTTATTTTAAGCAATAGAACTTCTCGTAACAATAATAAAGAGTCCAAGACCAAAACAGTCAAAGTTGCCCTTACTCACAGCTGGCAACAGGAAATAAAAGAATCACAGCTAAAAAATAGATTGTGAGTTAATATTGTGCAGAAATTAAGAAATGTTACCTTTACATGTTGTTCATAAACCGAATAGGAATAAGATTAACGGAGGATGAGTAGAAGTCGTAATGAATGCTTTTCACAATGCATTATAAGAGAAAGTCAAGAAAGAAAAAGGCAGTTTGATTATATGCTTTTCTTGATATTGCTCGATTTGCATCTTTGCTTTTTCCTATGTCCATCATACCTGCGACAGCCTATCAAATACTGTTTCATGTCATTCTCTTATCTTGATATACTGTGAGTATTTGTTGTATCGTATCCTTATTTGGTAGGACGGGTCTTTGCATAGGCAGGCCCCGGTAACTAATTCTTCTCTGGTCACTTCCTCGTCTTAGCTGTTCCTTTTCTTCCCTTTATCGGCGGTTTGGTTAACCGAAAGTTGGTATAATTGTAATTACATTGCTATGGCTCCTGCAGCTAAAAAAAAGCTGATGAAACGCTTCCCTTAATGGCAAAAGTATCAGCAACAATAGAAGAATGTAATAGAAATTCTGTTGCCTTTTATGGTGAAAGACGAATCTATTTTTCATAATGATTTGTGCATGAATATGTACATATTGTTCGTTATGCCATTCACTTGATCCTTTTAACTTTACAATATGAAGTGAACCAGATAATCTATTACTCCTGGGGCGTCTGAGAAGAGGAGGCTCCTTCCTCTGCAGGCTCTGAAATATTTAATCTGGCACTAAATCTTATGATGTAGGGTGTAATGAATGTGGTAATTATTGTTACGACACCAAGTATTGGCAAAATCGAATTTGTAATAGCCCCTACATCCTGACCTCCCTTTGCAACTACAAGTGATAACTCGCCTTTTGCAGATGCCAATCCAAATCCTGTCCTAAGTGCAGTAGTGTTATCAATTTTGGTGTTGACAAGAATGCTTGTGACTATTAAGAATTTAGAGGCAAACGAAGCAAGAATGAGAATCGCAGCTGGAAGTATGAATACTGGAATTAGCGAGATATCCATAAGAGCGCCAATTGAGATAAAGAATATGGCACCAAACATGTCTCTTAGCGGAATTGTTACGATTTTGGCAGCAGTTGCACTTTTGGATTCAGCAACCAATACTCCTGCAAGAAAAGCACCAGTAGCAACAGACAAGCCTAACCCTTGAGCGGCAAACGACAATCCAAAGGCAAGAGCTAGGATTACTAGCAATAGCATAGTATAATCATTAGTTCTTCCAACTCTGTCTATTATTGGTGGCATGTATTTTGAACCAATTACAAGAATGCTGCCAATGAAAGCGCCAACAACTCCAATAGATATTGCAATACTTACTATGGAAAAGTTATCACCCTCACCGCCAGCCGCTGCTACTGATTGAAGAATTCCTAAAATGCTGATTGCTAGTATGTCTTCTACAATTGATATGCCAAGCAACAAAAGAGAAGATTTATCCTGTATCATGCCAAGTTCCTCTAGTATCCTTACCGTGACTACTGTACTAGTAATAGACATGGCAAGTGAAAGAAACATAGAATCAAAGAATGAGAATCCAAGATTTTGAGCAATAAAGAAGACTATCGTCAGAGTTCCAAGAGCCTCTGCTAACGCTACCACTAAAGATATGCGACCAACAGCTCTCAGTTTGGCGACTGGGAACTCCGTACCAATTACAAATAGGAGCATTATGATGCCAAGCTCTGCAAGAAGGTTAATTGTTTCAAGGCTGCTGACCAAAGGAAATGGTGGCGTGTAAGGTCCAATAATCATGCCTACAAAAATATATCCTATAACCATAGGTTGCTTGAGCTTGAATGCAATGGCAATCATTACAGCAGCAACTAGCATGATAATTGCTAAATCCATCACAACAATGTCTGCAAATTGATTCTCTCCACTTGGTATAAATGGAAAAATGGAGGGCAATGGAGAAGAAGTGTCAATAGGAGCTGTGTGATTCACTGTTATTAGATATACTAAAACTTACATAAAAGTGTCTTTCGCTTTTTGCTAGATAGCGGTGTTGATCCGTATGATCCACCACTTCTCATTTGTCGTTCTAGGATGCTATCAGAACTGGGACGCATTTTTCTGCGGTAACTAGTTCTGCATGTTATACAAATATACACCTTCTTGCAACCTAATTCAGGAGATGATAGACAAAGGCGTCTTGTGCAATCTAGTCAATCGTTGAGACTTAATTTTCTGCTTTGGTATTTGTGCTGAGCAAATGAACCTGCGCTCAAAACTAGAGTGACCTGCAGCAAGGTAGCCTTCGGCTAGGTTCTATATCCGTGAACTGTGACAACTTTAGTTATTTGTATCCCCATAGACAAATCCAGTTTCAGTATCAAAACTGATAGCTTCTATTCTAATAGAAATTATAGGTCAACATATAGATGCATGTATCATGATTATACCTTTATTCCATTACCGATCTCTTCAATAAAGGCAATTTCAGATAACAGCTTTCTTACTCTTGGTGTAAATGCCTTATGCCTAAGCCTGTCTGGTAATACATGATATGTGTCTTGATATCCTATTGAAATCATGATACCAACTTCGTAGTCTTCAGGCACATTAAAAATATCCCTAGCTTTTTGCACATCAAAGCCGCCCATTTCATGCATAATTAGGCCTTGATTAAATGCTTCAAGAAACATATTCTCGTTTGCTGCTCCTAGATCATGAAAATGAAGCCTGTTTGGGTTTCCATTTTCAGAATATGTTTTCTTTGCTATTGCACAGATCAGGATTGGGGCTCTCTTGGCGTAATCATTTATCTCCTTTAGAACAGATTGTGCTTTTTTTAGCATTTCAGGATTATCACTTGTAAAAACAATGTATCGCCACGGTTGTTCGTTGCGCGAAGATGGAGCCCATCTGGCGGCCTCTAAGATTGACAAAAGTTTTGAGAATTCTACAGGCCTTGTAGAAAATGCCCTGGCGCTCCATCTTTTTGCTATGATTTCACTGACAGGGTGGTCTGTATTCGCTCTATTTGCTACTATTTCTTTCTTGGTAAATTCATTAGAATTTGTATTTTGATCCATACAAATAACACTACACTATATACATACTCTTTTACAATACCAAATAAATAATAATAATGGTAGCAGTAGAGCACTGTGTTATTTAATGAAGACTTTATATCAACATCGCACTATTTCCATTTCAGTCAGAGTTCATATGAGTGAGTTTCTTCCATAAGAAAATAAATCAAAAAGCCAGTGTTGTATTGTTTGAACTATGTAAAATCTTGTGTCAAAAGCTGCTCTTTACTTAACCTCATTGGTAATATCTTACCTGGATTGGCCTTGTAAGCTGGGATTCCAACACCTACTGCAATCATGGTGCTCTTGTTGCTCGCATGAGGAGAAAAGAATTCTGTTACTGCATCATCAAAGAATGTAGAGCCAGAAGCTCCTAATCGTAGAGCATAAGCAGAAAGGTATATTTTTCCTGCAATAATCCCCGCTTCAAACTGAGAGGCTCGGTAACCTCTGTTGCCTAAGGACCTTAGGACAGATTGCAAATCAGTCATTAAAAAGAAAACAACACTGGCATCGCTAAAAAGAGATTGGCCCAAACACAGATAACCTGAGATATTTCTTGAGCTTACAATATCCCTAATTTTCTCTATAGATGTAGATGAATTATTAGTAGTAGAAGTATCGCGATTGTAGAAATATGCTCCTGGAGTAAGACCGTCAACGCCATTAGCTATAAAATAAATCTCTATTACGGACCTTCCCTCTCTAAATATATCCATCGGTACACCTCTAGTGGAACTGTAAAGTATAGTTTTTAGAGCAGAAAGTGAGATATCAGTCCCTGCAAACCTCCGAGACGAGCCACGCCATAGAATAGTTTCTTTCAGGCTGCGTGAATTTTTAATATCTTCTTCTAATTCGTTTGGTATAAAGATGACATTATCATCATTGTTAGCACCTTTTTCTTGGAAATGATGCGATGTTGTCGATAACAGCTGATGGTGTCGGTGAGCATTATTGATCCACTCTTCAATCTCTTGTTTGCTTGTAAGCTTTGAAGCCCGATTTAGTTCCCAAATCTCAGGATAACTGATTTCACCTCTTTTTGATAAAGCGCGAATCTTTGGGATACGCATACGTGATAGCCTATCTACCTCACTCTGCTGCCGGCTTGATGTAACAGTTTCCTTTGAGCGTCCTCGACCTATAGATACCATTGCTATAGCTGCTTCTCTCTGATCTTCTAAGCATAGAAGCCCACTTACATTATCATCTAAAAATCCCATTATGATATGAGTAGGTAGACCCATTGCATATGTAGTAGCTAGAAGGTTAGCAGCGATTACGCCGGAATCCCAAAACCAATGCCGGTAAGAACGTGCCTGATATTTCCAAGCATTTCTCCATGCAAACGAGGTAAATATTATAGTGATTGCAGAGTTTGCTATGACTTGATTGTTTGCAGTAGCTGCTGCCAGATATCTCTTGTATCCTCCTTTACGAATCTGTGTCAGACTAAAATCAGCGGGTGAAAAGTGGTACACCCCTGCTACCAGATCAGGTGAAATATCATCACAAATTACATACAATTCAATAGGATAAAGAGCTCCGGTAGCTGATGCTGCCCGCATGTAATATTTACCGTAAGGGTAATTCAGTTGTCTTGTAATCCCTGCTGAAAAAAACAAGATCTCCGCTAGACTCTCCATAGTGAAATTAGGCGTACTAGCGGTAGTAACAGTGTTAATAGTATCCATCGTTGTCTTAGTTGTCGTCGTCGTCAATCCTTTCATATCATCACTAGATCTTTGACTTAGCATGCCACTAACACAACTAAGAGCATTCACTTCCGGTGTCGGGAAATTTACTGGGAGAGATATGGAAGGCAACTCCAAGTATATTTTGAATGGTATTGGTTTGTTATCAAAATCTAAGTAATGTCTTGAAGTCATTAGGCTGGCTTCTGAGTGCTTCGTAGCCTCATGATAGTCTAATGCGTATCTAATTTCTTTATTCACAGTCATAAACATAATAATGTTCATAAAATAAAATAAAGATCGCGCTTTCCCCTATAATGACGTTTACAGAATTTTTATATTGTCTGGATATTTCAGTTGTCTTCATAGGGAGCTATAAAAATTCATCCCGGTATAAAGCGTGCACTTTTTGTAGGCAGAGCACTGCAGGGAGCACATTCGTGTCATTTTTGAAAAGCCCAAGAACTAGTTGAGCGTGCTCTAGAATTTCTGAAAATTAGTTTGTTACATAAAGAAGACGATGTCGTGCTGACGACTGATGATTCAGCGTGTCAATAGATAGACTCGGCAACAAAATAACGGCGAGTAGAATCTCACCTTAATGAGCATGGAATGAAATGATGAGGTAAAACTTTCAGCATTTTATGGTTGGCAATATGCGAGATGGCGAGTTTAAACTTCAAAGAAGCATCAAAACATAGCAGGAAGCTTGAGCACTCGCCTTTACGGGAAGGAAAAGGCTTTAGGTGGTTGGAGATATGAATCCATCCTTTTCTTTGGGTTTGATGCGAGTAGAATGACTGAATCATGAAAGGGTTTTAAAGAAGAAATTTCATCTATCGTTAAAAGGTATATGTGCCTACGCCAGATAACGCATTGAACAGTTTGATACTTGCAATTGAGCTCTTGCATCAATATCTCGGTAGGATGGCAGGTTGGACATGAGTAATAATATTAAATACAAAGGTAATGACGTCACTGGTGCTGCTGCTAGTGTAAATACCAATGATCTTCATCAAAAACAGATAAACAGCAAATACCACAGCAGTAGCATATCCTCCATAATTGAAGATATACGGCGGTCTGACTTCCAAGAGCACAACCTACTTATATATCCGGATCTTCCGAGTTTTAGGCAAATTTACTCAGAATGCACAAAACAAGCACTTGATAACAATGAAATTGTTTTTCTGGCTACTACGTATGACTCATTTGACATAATAGAAGACGCCTTAAGAAGCAAACAAATTTCCGTTGATGATGAAAAGAAAAAGGGGAGTCTGATTATTGTAGATGCCGTTAGAGCCTATCAGATAGACACCAATGGTGCTATGAACTTTGCAAAAGATCTGGCAGTGCGTGCAGCTAGAGATGGGAAGGAGGGAGTGTTCAACCTGTCCGATATGGGCTCCTTCTTCTTATTTGAGCGTATAGACAGACTTATAGAATATGAGCAAAATGTGCCAAAAAAGATGGATTTCAAATTTAAAGCCATTTGTTCATACCATAGAGACAACTTTGGTATTCTTGCAGAAGAGCAGCAGAGAACGCTGCTCTCCGGCCACAACACTGTTATTGGAGTAAGGAATGAACCATAAGTCTTTGAACGACGATCTTTTTACAGCATGAATGGACAGGAAAAATTGAATCGCCAGCGGAGACGGTAGAAACAAGCTTGAATATGTTTTTGCTATTCTTCTTTTTAGAGTGTCATAGCTTATGTCTCAAAATGTTCTGAAGCTAACTCGAACTCAGCCTGCCGACACGTCTTTCTCTCTTTGATAATAGAAAAAATCTAAAGAATGGCCCTTCAGAAACAACAAATTCAACCAGCATAGAAATAGACAGAGGAACACAGCCGGTCTGTCCAAGCTACCTCTACATATACACACGCTCCCCTCAATTATGAGTAAAGGATGATGTAGGTAAGAGCTGCAGCCCTATCCTATAGTCGCTGCAATCAAAAAACTGTCGGAGTCGCCAAACCTCTGATGCAGAGCCGGCTTGTTCCTCATTTTTAGTGTTGTTCGTTGTTTTTTCAGCTTCTATAAGCGCGCCTCTCCTTCTCATCTTCCTTGTCAACTCCTCATTCTTCATGTACCTATGTCCCTCGCTATGTTCTCAGAATTCATAAATTGAAAAGGCTTCAGAAATTGAATACATTCACCGTAATGGGAAGCGGCTACATAAAGCTATGCAGATAAGGTATCTTTGAAATCAATGATGATGAATCAATCAATCAATCAATGAGTACATCATGCTCTTTTCAATCCTTGAATTATGTTTCCAATAGACCTGATTGTTTCTGCCATTCCATCAAAGATCTTCTCCCTCCTCACGGCTGCCACATTCAAGCTTATACTTCTAAATCCGTATCTTGCTATCATATTCCTTATCTTCTCAATGCATTCATCTGGCGTTCCAGCAACTGCAAATTTGTCAACAATTTCCTGATCTACTAGGTTGTCTATCTCTTTGGGGTACTGCACGTTCGGCGAGAAGTACCAGCCTTTGACTCTGCTTACTGCTTCGATGATTTTTTGCAGTTTTGACTCTTCTACTAACATATCAGGAGGTCTTAGCAAAGCCAAGTAATGCGCGGCATACAGCTTTACACTTTGCCTAGCTAACTCGCCGTCATTTGACGCACATATGGTTAACCGTGGAGCTACCTCTATACTATTGACATCTCTTCTGGCATGGGATGCACCTTCTGAAATCCAGCGAAGATAATTTGTTAGCTGTTGATCAGAAATATATCGAGCTCCAATTACAATTATATCTGCTAATTCACCAGCCAACTTTGCAATCCTAGGACTCCGAGTTCCGATAAGAATGGGCACAGTACGTTGTGGAGGAAATTCTAGTCTTGAATTTTTGCCAGATAGCTGAAAAGCATTGCCTTGGTAGTTAACTACTCCTCCATACAACAATTCCCTAATAATATGGACAGCTTCTCTAATTGTTGGAGCAGGAGGAGATCGTATTACTCCGAGTTTTCCAATGCCTGCACCTGCTCCGATCCCTATAAAGGCTCTCCCCTCTGATATTTCATCTAGTGTTGATGCCGCTGCAGCAATCACCGCAGGGTGTCTTGTATAAGGATTGGTTACAAGACTTCCTATGCTCATACGCTTGGTAACAAACGCACATAACGCCTGTAATTCATAGGTATCTGGGTAAAAAATTACATCAGATATTCCAAGTCTATCAACGCCAACTTCTTCTGCAAGCTGTGCTAGCTTCAACATCTCACTAATTTTAAGAACAGGGGTTATCTCTGCCTCAAAAATAGGTGCCATGGATAAGATCAGTGGTCTAACATCATTAAGCGTTTATTCAGCTCATCTGCTTTAGACAAAAAATTCCCACTTGATCTAAAGATCTTTTCCTGCCTTCCTTTGTGAAGCACATTCATCACTATAATGCGCCATCATATATCAACGATGGTATGCTGTATAATCAAGTAAGGAGCATGATATTACTCAGGACTACCTAAATTAGGCTAAGGAAATGAAGGTGCTACAAGACCTGTCTTAATGGAGGAGGTATAATACTAGAACTCCCGCCTTTCCTGCTAGCTCAAACTTATTAGCTAGGTTCTAGCAGCTACAAGAATTCTCTGGTTCCGCTAGAAAAATGGTTCGCAGGTTGAATTTCATAAATAACTCGCTTGGGTTAATAGAAGATGTAGAAGTGCAATCTGATCTTTTAAACTATGGCAGCTACGGAGTGAAATTTACAAAGAAGGCAAATGTTAATTTTACTAATGAGTTCAAAAAGAGAATAATCGAGATTTTCAAGTATTTTCCAGAGCTCCACAATGAGATCGTGCTAGTAGGCTGGATATCGCCTCGCGGTTGGGCAAGAGGTAGTTGTTGTTTGTGTTCTAGTGCATTTGCAAGTAAGCCACTGAAAATAAGTCTACAGCCTAATGAAAGGAACTTTACCATAGCACATGAGTTTACACATGTACTTCAAGCAAGAAAAAAAGAAGTGCTTCAAATACCCAGTGGTGAAAGAGCTTGCGATATTTGGACATTAACTCGACTACCGTTGGAGTTAATTGATGACTATCCCAGTTACATAGGCAACTATCCGATGCGAAAGCGCTGGGACACTATTAAGAAGACAGTTAGAGAACTTGCGTTTAATGCCGTTGAGATTAGAAAGACCAAAAGGCAATACATAGTATGGTTTGAAGAGGAAGTAAAAAAGTTAGGAAAATAAGTCTTGCAAATAATAGAGACAGGCTAACTACATGCTTTCTTTTATCAAATTAAGCAACAAACACAAGAGCAGCAAGAAAGGGAGAGAAATGTCTGTTCCCTAGGGCCTTTCTTTAGAAGTTTTGTGTAAAAGAAAAAGAAAAAAGCAAGTTCTGGCCAATGACCTTTTAAGCCAAAGCTATCACTAAAATTTGAAATGTAGGCTATGATTATACATGGAATTTATGCATATTGTCCCAAGGAGCTGCGTATTCCTTTCTCTGATAGAAAAAACTCAAATCCTTGCAACAGGAGGATCGTGGCGAACCTATTACTATAACTGTACCTCTCATGCCTTCCTCTGCATGAATTGTGCATAGATAGTTAAAGACTCCTTCTTTATCAAAGCGATACTGCCATGATGTATTTGGTTCAATAAAGCCGCTGTCTATTGCGATTACTCCTGCTGGTTCCATTGTATTATTATTATTATTATTATTACTATTACTATTACTATTACTATTACTATTACTATTACTATTACTATTACTAGTGCCAGTCGAGTTCTCAGAAATTATGCTGCCAGTGTTGCTAGCATCTATTGGTGCAGTTTGGTTGAACGCACCCACAACATTGTGGGGGAGATTTGAAGGGTTAGACCATCTGATTTCAGAGCCATTGGCTATCAGTACTATTTTTGGTATAAATATATTCACGTCTGCACGCACAACATTGGATCTTGCAGTATCAGTTATAACTCGGTCAGCTTGCTGTGCAACATGCGTAACTTGACCTTCATCGACGTTAACCAAGATATTCCAGATCTGTTGATGTGACTCAACTTTTTTGTTTGCAATCTCTGTGGGATTCTTTGGCTCAGAATAAAGTGCCCCATCAACCAGTTGCCAGTTAGCTGTAATTATTACCTGACCTGCTGAGCTGTATAGGAGTTCGCCGCTTTGCCTGTCCGTCATAACGGTGGGCTGAACTGCAGCAATAGTCACGGTAGCTTCCTTTGCCTTGGATTCATCAAGTATCTGCCTTACTCTTGCATCGCCCTGAGCAATATCGATACCACGTTGTGCAACATCGTTAATTGCGTAAATGAGTGTATTATCCTGAAGCGTCGGCTCTTTTATTACCTTCATAGTACTTGTTATCGAAACATCTGTAAGAGAACGAAATTCCCGAGCCCTTTCCTCTGGAAGGATTCCTGAGCCAATAAGGACAGCACCAATCAGCAAGAATGCGCCCGTTATAACAAATAATGGTAACAAAGCTCTAATTTTTTTCGCAATATCTGATGTCATTTCTGTGACCTGAGCATATATAATTACCCCGGTCATGTGTCCCTTCTCATTAATCGACGACTACAGTTTTGATTCAAACAAGCTTTAAGAAACACCATCTTTAGAAATATGATAGTGTGTATTAGAAGGTGTCTGTCGGCTTTTCTCTATGTAATTGTAATTCACGCAAGTCTGTATTCTAAGCTGCTGAATGTGTTTTCAACAAGAATGTCCTAGCCTATCTCTTCCCTAACATGGGCAGATCTCCTCAAAAAGGGACTTATTTGCTTTAATAGTTCACTGATTGATATGGGCTTTTTTATGATAATTTTAACACCATTCATAGATGGAAAGACGCTTCTAAACTCGTTTGGTTGGATCTCAAAAGCAGAAAGGAAACATACTGAAATTGCAGAGTCAACTTTTCTCATTTCTCTGTAGAGCTGAAAGCCGGTCATGGTTGGCATTCGGATGTCTAGGATTGCAAGGTTATAGGCATGCGGTTTGAATGATTGTAACGCTTCTTGTGGGGAGGTGTAAGCGTCGACTTGCATGCCCTTAACCTTAAGCGCTCGCCCTAAAACCTGAACTATGTCAGGATCATCATCAACCAAAAGTATCCTATGATTATTAGATTCAGCTGCATTGCCAGGATGAGGAATTTTCACGTGTAAGTGAGATAAATGCTATCAAAGCATTTAAAGTTTGACAAAATTGCCCGAATTGTAGAATAAAAATAAATATTAATACAGAAAATGCTGTCAGTGGGACCATCAGTCTGATTTTATACAGGAGCGGTTAAAGTTAAGTTATCTTTTAGAGATAGTTTTTCCTGTTCGAGGTAGGCTTCAAATTTTAGCAGGTATTGTCATACTGTGGATTCTGCCTTAGAGTGCATAACTGTATGGATGTATTATTTCTGCAAATCAAATTTTTAAGCCGAAGTGTCAAGAAGTGTATTAACAATCTCTTCTTCAGGAGTGATAATGATAGAAAAAACACATTGTACCTTATAGGGTTATGCACGCGTCTTTATGCATGAAGCTTTGAACTCCTCGAGAATCTTATCAATCGTGTCAGCTTCATTTGAATAGACAGTTTATTTCAATATGGTCTACCGTGTCAAAATACTCCCTTTGATTGGTATTCAATATTTTAGAATTGTTGTCTTTCACTATAGGCAAATGGCATCCGACAATAATCGCACCAACTTCTATGCAGATCTTATCTGAAGTTCTTGTCAGTTCTGCGGAGAAGCCCTTAGCAGAGCAACTGAGTGAGTTGTCGCCTTGTCATAATAAAAAATACTTTGAGGAAATATTGGAGTACATCCTATTCTGCTACCTTCATATGCATTGTTGCAAACATGTATTGGATGAAGGATATATGAAAGCATTAGATTTGATGTCTGTCGACATCATAGCAGCTACAGAAAATGTAAGTGCAATCGAAGTTGCGACCAGAATAGTTCTAGGCGCAATAAATGGCATGCCTATAATTAGCAAAGATAATGGCAAATTACTGGGAGTAGTTACGACAATTGATATCCTGCGTGCTATAAGAAGTGGCGGAGATTTAACTAGAATAATTGCAAAGGAGATAATGTCTCCGCACCCATTTTCAGTCAAGGAAGATACAGATGCAAATGAAATAATTGATATAATGGATAAAAATGGCATAATTATGCTTCCAGTGGTTGAAAGCGATGGCAGGCTAATAGGTGTGTGCTCACGATCAGATGTCCTAAAGGAAATTCTAAATGAAAGATTTGTCACCATAGGTATGACAAGGACAGTAACGAGAACCATAGGAGAAAGTGCATAGCTGTTTTGTATTGGTTACAGGTATGTAAAACAAATTGATAGCTTGGCTGCTCCATCAATAGTACAAGATCATGCTCCCTATTTTTGAGCACGTGCATGTGGCCCCTTATCTCGCTTTGCCACCGCTTTAAGCTTTCTCGCTGCTATTTGCCATGATTAATGAAGAAAGTTAGCAAACCACTTACTTGCAAGCTGTGCTACCAGCTCAAGTTTGCCTGGTTCTTCAAATAAATGGGTTGCCTCAGGAATAACGACAAGTTCTTTTTCACCTTTTTGTGCAGACAGTTGTTGTAGTTTGCCAAATGCTTCTTGATTCATTTGTATTACAGGTGTATCATATCCCCCTACAATCAGAAGAGTGGGTGCTTTGACCTGACCCAAGTATGGATCTGCTAAATCTGGTCTCCCTCCACGGGAAACAACTGCTTTGATTATATCTACCCTTTTGGCTGCAGCAGACAATGCAGCTGCTGCTCCTGTACTGGCTCCAAAGTATGCTATATTCAGGTTATTACTAGCAGCACGATTATGAACTAACCAGTCCGTTACAGCTACCAGCCTATTAGTGAGCAGTCCTATGTCAAATCTTAGATGGCGTGTGCGCTCATCAATTACCTCTTCCTCTTCTGTAAGTAAGTCAAAAAGCAAGGTACTTAGACCACTATCCTGCAATACTTTGGCGACATATCTATTTCTTCGACTGTGTCTCCCGCTTCCACTTCCATGGGCAAATAGGACTATTCCTAGCGATCCATCTACAACAGTCAAGTCCCCTGAAAGCGATACAGAACCTATGGGAATTTGAATAAAGTGCTCTTCTTTTTCATCTTTGTTTGCCATCTCATTTTACCCCCCTTATTGCAGATGAGGTTATGCTGCTCTAAGAGAAAAAACCTTCTAATCTATACGCGACCATTGGATGGTTGCCATGCTACATCAGTCATAAGTGGTATTTATGCAATCTCTTGCTAGGCCACCTAGTCGCATGCCATCCATACTACAAATGCCGGTCAAGGGATAAAACATTGGTCCTTTTCCTTAATCCATCTAGCTGACCGTCCAAATCAGCTCAGTCGTGAAGGTAATAATAGCCGCCTTCAATAGCCGCCTTCATAATGCCATTATTCTTCTTATTTTACTGAAATCAATAAAAATTATTTATTTTCGTCTGAGAATTAGCCTGAAACTTTTTGGTAGCAAAATGGATATTGGTTACATTTTTGTATGATCTGTATGATCCGTATACCTTAAGTACTGTTTATGCGAAGATACTGTTGCAAAGGGTGACTCAAGAGAAATATGCAAGACGAGCCAGAAAGAAAAAAATTAGATAGAGCAAGGTTGGCCGCAACAAAATGGCTGCCAATGAGTGCAATAGGTGCTGCTATTCCTTTTGTTATTGGAGTCATAATGCAACTCCCAGTAGAACAGGTCCTAGTAGCTGCAGGACTTACAAGTACGCTAGTATTTAGCGGTCTGTGGATGCAGTCGTATGGAAGGGAAAGAAGACAATACAGGTCTGCGGCCTAACACTCTTTTTTTCTGTCAGATTTAACGTTTATGATTATCATCAAAGGTAATATATGTATGGTACAGCGAGATTTGGTGTCCCCACCTACCTGCCCTGAGCTTTTGTGAACACAAAGGATATTCTGACTCTTTTTGCTTCAGATACGTGATTTGTTAGCATTAAGGTTATTTGGTCAATGTTTCGGCAGCCATCAATGCCTTAGAGGCCCAAAATCCTATGAGTCTGAAAAATAGGGTCCGAAGACAATGAACAGAGTTGATAGATCCTTCAACTTGACTACCTAAAGAAATAAAGAGAAAACAATATTTTGGGAGTTTGGTACAACTATGCAGATTCTTTTAATACCGCATCATTGAAATTAGTTTAGGCTGACCATGGATGTCCGAGTAAAAAAAGCAGTGCTTGCAAAAATACAAGAAACAATATCAAGCACTGATGAAATTTCAAAGATCCAGCAGATGTTGTTGCGCCGCATCTCTGTAACCAGCCTCGACGATTTTGTGTTTGGTATCGCCATAGGGCGTATTTACAACTCCTTCCACTACCAGACAAGGCGGGCGCTGAAACGCAATGCCACACAGGAAGAGTTTGCAGAATTTCTTGAGATTTTGGCTAATAAAGCTGATGCAGTTAAAAATGCAGTGAAGCAGCGGCAGCAGCAATAATAGCATTCCCTAGCGCAGAGACCTTGTAGTATCTGAAAGCATCTGCAAACAACATAATACACTAGAATTGGATATGGCGAGAAAAAAAGAACTCAATTTTATGATTATTGCATAAGACCGCTCTAGTCGTGTACAATGTCAAGTTGTATATTTTTTGCTTTTTGAAGACAACCCAAAGATTATAACTACAAAGTCTATGATACAGCTTGCAGAGATGGATATAACGTTAGGCAATGCCTACTACAACCTGTCAGTTCCGTCGCTGGTTGAGGTCATAATTAAAAGAAAAGAAGGCATGCTTTCGTCAACTGGTGCTCTTTCTGTCAAAACCGGAAAGTTCACCGGTAGGTCACCAGACGACAGGTATATAGTTGATGATGAAGAAACACACAATACCATCGACTGGGGCAAGGTCAACCACCCAATTTCTGAGGACAATTTCGAAAAGATATTTCGCATGATGAAGAAACACATTGAGGATAAGGAATTGTTTATCTTTGATGGCTTTGTGGGGGCGGATCCCGAGAACAGACTGCCCATAAGGATTATCAACAACAGGGCTTGGCATAGTCTCTTTGCACGGCAGCTATTCATTAGGCCGCAGCCAGAGGAACTAGGCATACACACACCCGAGTTCACTTTACTTTCCTGTGACGACTTTGCCGCTAAGCCGGAAGAAATGGGCACGAGAACTGAGACCTTTATCATTATAAATTTTAAGAAAAAGTTGGTCCTGATTGGAGCGACTTCATATGCTGGTGAGATTAAGAAAGCTATATTTTCCATTATGAACTTCATTTTGCCAAAGAAAGGCGTATTTCCAATGCACTGCTCCGCTAATGTGGGAAAGAGAGGCGATACTGCTTTATTCTTTGGGCTGTCTGGCACTGGCAAGACTACGCTTTCGGCTGATTCAGATCGGAGGCTAGTAGGCGATGATGAGCACGGATGGTCCAGCGATGGTATTTTCAACTTTGAAGGCGGCTGCTATGCCAAATGCATCAACCTTGATAAGGAGAGCGAGCCACAGATTTGGAACGCAATCCGTTTTGGCTCTGTCATGGAAAATGTCGTAATGCATGACGGCACAAGGGAACCCGATTTTGACAATGGAAGTCTTACCGAAAATACACGGGTTGCATATCCTATTGATTATATCAATGGAGCGGTGATTCCAAGTATTGCAGGCCATCCAAAGGTAATTGTTTTCCTTACAGCAGACGCTTTTGGAGTCATGCCTCCAATAGCCAAACTAACAAAGCAAGGCGCAATGTATCACTTCATGTCTGGTTATACGAGTAAGCTAGCTGGAACAGAACGCGGCATTACTGAGCCAAAGGAGACATTTTCGCACTGCTTTGGGGCTCCATTCATGCCCCTCCACGCATCCAAGTATGCCCAGATGCTCGGAAAAAAAATAACAGAGCATGGAACAAGAGTATACCTTATCAATACTGGGTGGACAGGAGGGCCATATGGCTTAGGCAAGAGGATGAACCTGACATATACGAGAGCGATGGTGACTGCAGCAATCAAAGGCAAGATTGAGGAAGTGACTACGAAGCATCATGAAATATTCAATCTTGACATGCCCACATCATGTTCTGGCGTGCCTGATGAAGTGCTCGACCCACGCAACACTTGGTCTGACAAGGAAAAGTACGATGCGGCAGCAAGGCGACTTGCAGCGCTATTTGTCAAGAACTTTAGAAAGTTCGGCAGTATGCCAAAAGAAATAGTTAAAGCCGGCCCAACGATTTAGAAAAAAGATGGTAGCCCGGAGCAGATTCGAACTGCTGTCTCCAGGTTTCTTTTCTCTATCTTTGTGAGATCCAGAGCCTGGAATCCCTAGCCCTCAACCTTGGAGATTGGCCACTAGATTCGGCACCCAATTCAATTCTTTGTTGGGTTCGACCGGGCTAACACGAGCTACATCAAGTCGGCTGTTCGACCGGATATTTTAACGCTTAGTATAGATTTCCCTAGTTACAAGACCGTATTCAAGCGCTGCCTTTTTCCTCATGTAGGGGATGAGACGGTAATGTATGGAGTACATATTCTTGCTTCTGACAATGATGCCCTTTACGAGCAATGACACAAAACCCCCAGCTACTTTTGAAGGCGAGACGCCGGTTTTCTTGCAAAATGAGTCTCTTTTTGCATGGTATTCCTTTAAGGTAAAGTAAGACCTATTCATCTCTAAGACAAGAGGCCAAACGACATTTTCCCAGACCATCCTGCGGTTCTCAGTAGAAGATGCATGCTTGCCCTTTATTCTTACAACCGCCTGCTGCTCGTCTTTCATGGGTCGTGGATGCTGATGGCTGAGCAAGTTGAGAGTACGTTTAAACCCCCGGTTTTATAACCTTATAACATAGTGAAGCATGAAAACAATCTCGTCAAGGACGCACTTGACCTTCTTGTGAGAAAATGGAAAATAGATCAAAAGTTATATGATTTCCAGGCCGGAAAGTACGAGGGAGCAGTATCTGACACATCAGTTAATGTCGAAGGCGTCACTTTCCATATACCAACCTTGTCAAAGGATGGCCTCTACATCTTGTGGAAGTGCCTGTGGCCTGATTGCCACAACTGTTGCGAGCGGCAGGGCAGACTACCTTTGACAAAGGATGACATTGGCAGAATATCAAAAAAGGTAGGCTATAGCTCGAAGGCCGAATTTGTTAGGAATGAGACAACGATCTCTAGCTGGCAAGAGCAGGAAGCATTTGGAAATGTTATAACAACATTAAGTATGCTCTCGCTTAAGAGAAAAAAGGAGGAGAAGCCTGAAGAGGATGGGACGCCGCTTCGCTGTAGATTCCTAGACGACGAGGGCTATTGCGGCATCCACCCAGACAAGCCTGGTGTCTGCTGGCTCTACCCATTCGCATCATGGATTGAAGCTGATGGGAGGGGGCAGCCTGTAGTACATGCCACCTTTCAGTTTACTGGAGACTGTCCCGGCTTCTACCTTGATGGATCGATAGATAGCATGATGCCAGTACTACGGGAATATTCTACCAAAATTTATAACTACAATATGGAAGTAAGCAGAACTACTCGCGAGAGCTATGGGTCTTTAAATTTCATAGATTTGCGCAAGAGCTAGCTAGCTGGCTGGCTATTGCATCTAATTCTGCATATATATTACATTTGAAGAGACGCGGCTGATTGGCACTACTGCTAAAAAATTTTAGGTGACACGCGTACGCAGTCATATTCTATAATGCCTGCTGCCTAGCAGGCAAAGAAGATATAGTACCAAATATTCTGATGTCGTGAGATCATCTCGTAAAACAGTTTTGCTCTATACTTACTTCAAAGTCGTCAAAAAAGGTATAAAAAAGAATAAAGAGTCGTCACTTTTGGAGGGCCTGCTGAAAGTTTCTTTTTACTTCATCCCAGTTGACCACATTCCACCAAGCTGCCACATAGTCTGCCCGGCGGTTTTGGTACTTAAGATAATAGGCATGTTCCCATACGTCAAGACCTAAAAGCGGGACGACTTTTTCTGTCTTCCACTTTGTCCAAGGACTTGTCTGGTTGGGCATAGTTATGAACTGGACCCCATTTGTATTCTGGTTGTATACAAGCCAGCCCCAACCGCTTCCCTGTATTACGACCGTGTCCTTTGAGAATTTGTCTTTAAAGTTGTTGAAGCTGCCAAATGTCTTATTGATTGCGTCTGAGAGTTCAGCATCTGGCTCTCCTCCGCCACCTTTTTTCATACTGTTCCAGAACAGCGCGTGATTGTTATAACCTCCGCCATGGAAGTTTACAGCGCTCCTTGCATTCTCCGGGATCGAATCAATGTTCTTTAAGATCTCAACAATATCATTCTTGTTCTGCCATTCTGAACCAAGATTGCTAAGTGCTTTGTTCAGACCATCGGTGTAGGCCTGGTGATGCTTCGTGTGATGAATTTCCATGGTTCTTGCATCAATGTGTGGCTCAAGCGAGTCGTACGAGTAAGGTACTGGAGGAAGAGTAAAGTTAGCCATATCTGACAAAGGTATGAAGGAGACTATATATTGTTTTTTCACGCAAAAACCCACTGCTATCCGCTTGGCTGCGGCATGACAGTGGACAATGAAATGGCATGATCATCTATCATTGTCCCTACGCTTCCACTTACGCTATTGATTTCTATCTCCAAATTGGCAAGCTCTTGAGTCGACAAACCATATTTTTCTGCCAGAACCTCTTTGACCTTTATTTCTGGATCAGATATTTCATTTAGGCTAGATGGCACAGTGATATCCAGAGTTTTGTTGATCATTTCTAACGGTATCTTGCCACTCGTATCGTTTACGATTGCAAACGTGACCTTGTCCACAAGCACTTCATGGGGAAGCTCATCAAGTGCATTAGCTGTATAGAAAGCCTGTACTTCAAGCAAGTTGTTCATATCTTCAAAATTGCGACCAAGAACCTGTGCTCCATCCGATAGCGATGCCAAAAGGCCGGGCTCAAGAGGGAGATTAATTATGACAAATCCTTCGACAAATCTCTGATCATTACCAATTATACTCTGCAGGTCTTTGCACACTATATTGGTAGAGCCCTGCGGCTCAAGCATCCTTATTATCGAATTTGTATTTCTACTATTGTTTGCTGTGACGCTCCATTGGATTTTTGTTGCGAAGTCTTGCTTGTTCAAGATTCCAATGTCAGTGTCATAGTGACCCGGTCTTAATGGTCCTTCATCTCCTGAAATTGTGCCGCATTCAAATTTTACATAGTACGTAAGGTTTCTTATCTGAGAGGTTCGATTCTGCGCCTGTTGTTGCTGTTGTTGTTGTTGCTGCTGCTGTCCTGCTTCTTGCTCTGAGATGTTGTTAAACACAGCAACACCATTACTGCTTTGATTCGTTATTTCAACTATCTTGGGGACTTTGTCCGTCTGGTATTGTGCAGAAGCTCCAATCTGTGCTACTATATACCTGCCCTCCGGTAAACCAGAAACTTCTACAATGCCTGCTGCTTTATTTTCGTCTGCACTGCTGCCATCCTGAATTGTATAATTATTGGCCAGATTGCCAAAAGGATCTGGTGAAATGACGTATCTTGATTGATTAGTAAGCGAGCTGTCTGAAACAGAAATTATCGTAAGCTTTCCTGCATTAGAGCTGTTATTCGCGGCAAAAATTGTCAATGGATTCTGACTTTGCAGTAGCACAAAAACTGCAGATACAATGACTACTGCTACTGAGAGTATTGACACTACAATAACGAGCTTGTACCCCAACACTTGTCAGCACTTGTTTATTATCTATGTTCTATGCGATAATTAAATCATTAGAGGGTTGCAAAGTATCCGCTTTATTCTTAAGAATTAAATATACACACCGAGAACTTATTCAAGTGCGATCAGGCAGACAAAGGGTTTCATATTTTGCCTTTGCTGTAGCCTTCGCAGTAATATCAATAATAGTTGCTGTCACATTTCCTACTCAGAAGGTTTTTGGAGACGGGTTAACTTCTGAGACATTTACCGCATCTCTTGGCGATAGGAATGCAGAGATGTTAGTACAGGTGAATCCCCCTATCTTGACTGACGAAACCCAAGATGAAGCCTATATACTCTTCAGGCTATATGATGCAAACACCAACCAGACAATCCCATTTACGACGTTTTTTGTTACTGTAGAAAAAGGAATTGGAGAAGCTGCCGAGACTATAATGCCTCCAACTCTCTTTCATACAGAAAGCGGCCTGCTCAGGCTCAGGGTGCAGCCTGCAGAGGGGGGACTGCAGATCTTTGGGACGCAGGAGCCATTCCTCAACGCTTGGGTTGCAGACCCCGGCGGAACAGTGAACATTGAAGGCCCTCTCTTCCTAGAAGGGGGCCTTTATCATCTTAGGGTAGAGATATTCGGTGTTGATAATATACGGAACATATTTACGGACGAGAATATTCCCAGGTTTGATTCATGGCTCAGCGTAGGAGATGTCTTTACCCAACCTATTAATTATCAGGGTCAGTCTTATAACACCACATTAATATCGTATTACGACAGGGTTAGCAATTTTAGCTTTGATGGCGGCACTCAGCAATTCACATGGACAATGCCATTTGATTGGAACACCTCAAGAATAGAAGAGACAAACATATTTGTACATGAGGAAGTGAGAATTCCAAAATCTCTTCCAGGAATAGGGAATACTGCCTCATTTGCCGCTAGCGTTAATGGCAATCCGATATCCGGACGAATGCTTACAGTCGATCCCTACTCCTCGCAGCAGGAGCTTACTCTTCACTATTTGATCAATAAAAATGACATTATCAATATGGCCAGTCAGATCCCTGAAGGGGATTCTGATATGATATTTACTCTTGAGCCGGCTACTGGCCAAGCAACTCAGACAACGGGGGAAATACTCACAGAGACAGGAAACATCAATGTAGTACTTGAGTGGGCTCCAGACCAGCTGAATGCAAATACAGAATCAACGCTGACTCTGAGCTTCTATGACGGGTTCTCTGGAGAAAGAATAGCAGATGATGTAAACTACAACCTGCGTGTTTTAGATAACAATGGCAGTCAAGTCTATAGCCAGACAGGATTAGTTGCAGAGAGCGGAAATGGCACACAGATAATTGATTTTCCTGCAAACGAGAATTATAGTATGGAGGTTGAAGTCACAGGCATTGCAAGAGATGGACAGCCTATAGACCAGACAAGAAATGGTATTGCAAGGGGCACTGTAGTTGTGCCAGAGTTTCCGTCCGGCTCACTTGTGACAGCAGCTGCCATTACAGGCATCAGTAGTGGAATAATAATCCTGCTCCGGAGGTTTGTAAAATAGTACCAGGCTTGGGCCTCTGATGAACATCTTTTATGACAACCTCTCAGAGAAACTGTATAGAGAAATGCCTGACACCGTTGTTGCCACTAACAAGGTAATGCTCAGTATAGAGCAGTTCCAAGCAGGACAGAGCTACGTCGTCGCTAAACTAGAGAATAGATATGGTGACACCGTAAAGATAAACATTCAAGGCGGAATGCAGGGCATAGAATTACAGGATACTTTATTCAATCTCAAGGGGAGATGGCCGCGGTTTGCATATATTATGACTACCCTCAAAGATACAGGCGAGGTGCTTGTACGTAAGCTGCCTGTAAAGGGTGTAAAAGATTGGCTTTTAATATATGAAGATGATTTTTTTTTGCTAGCGGTAAAAGACGCTTATGATGAGTTGGACATTAGGGTCATTGATTAGGATAATAGTCTGGTGAAGCGCAGAGTTTCTCACCTGCTGCGCTCCAACCAGAACGTTTGTTCCCCATCGGTTTGGTCGATGTAAAAATAATATTGCAAATTAAGAATTTAAATGTGATGATTATTGTAATCATTTAACTCAGGATTTTACCACTGCGGAGATGAGTTGGGCCCTCCTATGAGCATTAAATAGAAACAGAGCATTCTATTCTCTAATTGCTGCCTGTAGGATTGGCACACCCATATCACACCAGCAACACGCTCTTGCCAAGCCCTAGTTTTGAGTCCTTACATCTGTTCCATGCGGTTCGAATCAAGCCTGATGTGAACGGCAGTCTGGCACACGCTATATGGGTGAAATCTCGCTTGTATGACCATCTTCCCCCTGTTCATCCTTCTTTTCAAAGTTGGATATCCCACATCCATGGCAGGATGCTTGCTAGGCTATGTGTAGCATCTCGTTTTCGAATTTTATACTATAAGATATCTTGAATATGTTATGATGCAAGAACCTGGGTTTTTGAGTGATCACTCCTAGTCTAGCCTGAGATTTCTGGCTTGAGATGGATTCGTTCACTTACACAATGCCTTTGGACAAGCCTGAAGCATAGAGGATTTTTTGTCACAAATAGTACCTAAATCATGCTTCATTTTGTAATGAATTTCGAGCAGTCCGCTCAGCTTTAACAATATTAAGTCTTAGATTGTTTTCGTTCTAATTTAGCATAATGTGGACAAATGATGCTATGTGAGGAAAAGAAAAAATGAGATGATTGAGAGCCATTGGTCACCTGACATGATTTTTGATATGTTTAAGGTGAGGTATAACCCATAATTCCAATTCGGGGAAGCCAGTCATATGTGCTAGGAGATATGCCTCATAGTGTGACTTGTCAAAACCAATACCGAACAGAAAGAAACAGAAAACTTATGCAACACATTCTCATAGAACCCTTGCTCAAATAAATTGATATGACTAGATCAAATAATGTTTCCAGAAATACCTTTAAATGACTACCAATATTAGTCCAATCCAGTAATGCCAGTTGTAGGTATTGATGATCTTGCTATCTATATACCCAAGCTTTACATCGATTACAAGGATTTTGCTGAAGCAAGGGGTATGGACCCGCAAAAACTCGAATATGGTATAGGAATTAAGAAGATGGCTATTGCTGACACTAATCAGGATTCTGCTTGCATGGCTGCAAACGCCTGTATGAAGTTGATGCAGAAGAATCGCCTTCATCCAGAAGACATTGGAAGGCTTTACGTCGCAACTGAATCATCACTGGACGAATCAAAGGCAATGAACTCGTTTGTTATTGGGATGTTAGAACAGATATACGGGGAGAGCTCTTTTGAACACGCTGGCGGCATCGAATGTAAATTTGCCTGCGTAAGTGGATCTTATGCACTGTATGACAATGCAAACTGGATAAGGGCTGACGAAAACAATGGCAAGGCTGCCATCGTTGTAGTAAGTGACATAGCAAAGTATGATATTGGTTCTACTGGAGAATATACTCAAGGTGCAGGCGCAGTTGCTCTGTTGGTGAAGGAGGACCCAAGGCTTTTAGCCTTTGATCCCAAAGTTCCTTCGACAACGATCAAGAACGAATACGACTTTTATCGTCCGTTTGGCAAAGAGACTCCTCTTGTGAATGGCAGCTACTCAAATTTGTTATACCTGATATCGGTTAGGAAGGCATTTGATGCCTACAAGGAAAAGGCTATCAAGACTGGCCTTATCGAGCTCAAGGACGGCGAATCGGTAACTGATCATATTGATTTTTTCGCAGTCCACCTTCCATACAGAAGGATGGGTGAGAAGGCACTTGCCTATCTGCTGAGACACGAGTGGCGCCACCTGCCAAGGTGGAATCATGTTATCAAAGAGGTTGGGATGACCGAGCCTCAGCCAAAGGATCCTCGTGGAACAATTGAGTCAATTCTTGCTGACACTGAATTTATGAAGGCTGACGAGCAGTTTAGGCGAGCTTTCATGCAGACATCATTTTACAACGAAGTATACGAGAAAAAAATGGCTAGCTCGCTTGAAGCATCTGCTATCATTGGCAATCTGTATACTGCTTCCATGTATATGGGTCTGCGAAGTATGTTAGAGTTTGAATTCAAGAAAGGGATAGACCTTGAACAAAAGCGGATTGGCTTCGGATCTTATGGCAGCGGTAGTAGCGCAATGGTCTTTAGTGGAATCGTACAGTCGCAATACAAGGAAATAGTAAGGAAGATGGACTTGGATGCAGAGATCGGCCCAAGACAAAAACTCACAATGGAAGAGTACGAGAGGCTTCACAGGAACCAACGTGAGTTTAATGACTCAATTACCCAAGCCTACAAAGAGTTTGTGCTTGTCAAGGTAGGTGGCAATACTGCCGACAAGGCAGGGCTAAGAGAATACAACTATGTCGGCTAGCTAACTAACTAACTACCTTGAACTCTATTCCTTTCTGTTTTAGAAATTCTACCAAACGGTCAGCATGTTTTTCATTTTCTAGCTCAAGACTTAGGTAAACGCCAGCAGTTCCTGCAGGGATGTGAGCACTCAGCCTGTCATGCTCCACTTCAACTATATTTACGCTCAGCTCTGCTATGCCATCTACTACGCCTTTAAGTGCACCAGGCTTGTCTGGTAGTAGGATAAAAATCTTAAGCAATCTACCCATTTGCATCAGGCCCTTTGCCACGACTTGGCCCAAGAGGTACATGTCCACGTTTCCTCCTGATATAATGGTGGCGACTCTGTCCTTCCTGCTCCCTGGATAGCTACTACTACTGCTGCTGCCATTTGATAGAAGGTAGGCGAGGCTGGCTGCTCCTGCCGGTTCAGCCACCAATTTGGCGCGCTCCATCATTAGAAACATTGTCTTTACTATCGATGTGTCATCAATTAGGACGATATCTTCTATGTACCTGCTAAGTATTTCACGAGTAAGTTCGCCTGGCTGTTTGACTGCGATGCCATCTGCTATACTATAGCCACGCTTTGTACACTGAAGTGAGCCCTTAGCAAGCGATTCCTTCATGGCAGGAAATGCCTTTGACTCGACGCCTATTATCCTGACATCTGGCTTTCTCGACTTGACTGCAATTGCGACGCCAGCAGCGAGGCCTCCACCGCCTACAGGCAGGTATATTCTGTCAACATCTGGGAGATCTTCAAGAAGTTCAAGGCCAATCGTGCCTTGGCCTGCAATGATATCGGGATCGTCAAAAGCATGAATTATAGTCTTGCCCTCTGTCTTAGCAATCTCTTGTGTTGCCTCCCATGCATCGTCATAATTTGCGCCACGCCGAATTACTTTGGCACCATAAGACCTTGTCGCTGCAACTTTGGCTGGCGACGCGGTCTCCGGCATGACAATTGTGCATGGGATCTTTTTTATCATAGCAGCATATGCCACCCCTTGGGCATGGTTGCCTGCAGACGCTGCAATTACTCCGTAGCCTGCCTGCTTGTCAGAGAGCCTACTGATCTTGACAAAGGCACCACGGACTTTGAAAGAGCCTGTCACTTGCAGGCATTCAAGCTTGAGAAACAAGTTTGTCCCTGCAAGACCTGAGAAGGTTCTGGAAGTCTGAAGTGGTGTCTTTCTAACAGTTCCTATCAGCAACTTTTGCGCGTTTACAATGTCCTCAATGGTTGGCATAGGTCTTTTTTTTGGCGGATCCCATATGCTGTCGTCATTCATTTATTTATGCAATGCTTCAGCGGACAAGCCTTAATTATAACTTGTGCTGGCCGAAAGTCTGGGCAGCATGGCAAGTAGCAATATTTAGCAGTGGCAGTAGAAGTAAACAGTTTTCTCCGTCTCTATAAATAATCTTACTTTTAAAGGCTGATAAATTTTATGTATTATTGCATATCGATTAATATCTACTATGTGTATTCTCTATTGCTATAAGTTCTATGTATTGTATGATCTTCGAAGAGCTTTTTGTCCAACAGCTCACTATTTCAGAGGCAAACTATTTATCTGAAATGGAAAAAGGAGAGAAACCACAAGATTTTACATAGTTCAAATAAAATAATATAGCGATAATTCCTAACAATTAGGGCATTCAAATAAGTCAAGTTTGTGGGCGATCAGATAGCCAACGAACTATCAGTAGTTCTGTTCGTCAATATCACCAACAATAACTTTGTTGCGCAAGTCTCTGGTCGGACTGCGCTGACATTCTTATACAAAACAAATATTCAAGGCTAGCTGATATATAATTTTTGATAATGATGACCAAATCCTTCCAAAAATATATCTCATATTATATTGTGTTAAAGTAATTAAAGTTCCAGACAGATGTGTAGTTGTGAAGAGAACAAGAATATGTTCCACGATGCTAGAGATCAAGTACGATATTTAATATGTGAAATGCGTCTTGCTTCCTCTAAAAGACGTAACACCAAAATTACTCTCCTTTTATCTCGCTTATTTGATCTTAAAAGTACAGTTCCTTATCTCAAATGACACTCCTTGATCGTATAGGCCCTTTGAAATGCTACGGCTAAGACCCTCTTCTACAGCCTTTATCCTATGGCTATCTTGCACGATGTCAATTGGAATATCGATTTCTATCTGCACTTCAAGGATCATCTTTTTCGTTCTAACCATTTTTGCTGACGGCTATACCTGGCTCAAGACGCTATTTCAGTCTTACATTAATATGGAAAAAATCTTTATTGCACATATATCCTTAAACACTTGGATGTATCCAAGCGATATTTTATCAAGGATGTATGCCGGTGAAAAAAATACCAAGCTTTACCCAAAAAAAGAAGAGGCGCCTTCAGAAGTAGATGATATCCTGCAAACCAACCTGTTCAATGTAATGCTGAACCGAAGATCGCAGCGTAAGTTTGAGGATCGGGAAGTAGAGGACTGGAAGCTTGAAATGATATTTGCTGCAGCAGATACCGCTCCAACTGCCGGAGGCTTTCAAGGGTTTGAGGTTTACCATGTAAAAAACACCGATGTTAAGCTCAAGCTCGCACAAGCTGCGAATAACCAGCCGTATGTAAATGCTCCCGTGGTGCTGGTATTTTGTATGAACCCCTCAAGGGTCAAGATGAATTTTCCTCAGCATATAATAAAAAAGTTCTCTGTGCAAGATGCTACGCTTGCTGCTGCTTATGCCCAGCTGGCAGCCCATGCGCTTGGATTAACGTCTGTGTGGATTGGTATGATAGATGAGCAAAAGGTGATGCAAGCACTTGTAACTGATCTTGTCCCTGGATGTATCTTATGCCTTGGCTACTCACAAAAGATGCTTCATCCAAAACCTAAGAGAAAGCTAACTGAACTGATAAATGAAATCTGAGCTTTAACAGCACAGATAACGCGACATTAACGGACATCATTTGATATGGTTCTAACAACTCATCATATGATATAGGTTATTTTGCCTAGAGCGTTACGGATGCACATTATTATAACAATAGATTATTGATACGGCAGGTTCAAGTTCCATCTATACCTACAGAGTTACCTCCGGGTACCACTAGCGATCGGCTTTATAATGAAGCATTATACTGTGCGTTAGGATTATCATGTTCTCTGCTTATCTTGACGAAATTATGTACATATATAGTAATTCTATAATTAAGACAACTTCCGCAGCAGCTCCTCTTTTTTTGCTAGCTTCATATTATATCGTCACTTGTTTATGCTCGAGCAAGTTTTCGGCTTCAATTATCCACTCACTGCATTTAAGGCGAATCCTAACATAACAAACTAGCGCTCAATTTTGTAGAGAGTTTCTTCTACAGCTCGAAGCTCTAGTGAGAGCATGTTAGCAGCTTCTTTTGGTATTTTTCTAGTGTCAAGTAATGCTTCCCTTCTTTTTGTCTTCATGTTCTTAAAGACTTCAATATCAAAGTAGTTGGTGACGCCTTCTTCGCCTTGCATAAGCCTATTGTAATCTATGAGGACCGGTGATGTATGGTAAAATTTCATGAGTAAATCATTTAATTCAGAGAGAAGCTCGTTCTTCCTACTGCGCGATTCGATAACCTGGGGAAACTGATTTTCAATAACTGCAGTCTTCTCATTTAGCTCCTCGACAAGCCCTTCGTCTTCAAACATTCTTGCAAAAAGTTCGTCAAATCCTAAATTGTTATAGCCTCTTTTTTCGAGCTCGGTAGCAAGCACTCTGTCAGCAGCGCCTATCATCTTGCTTAAGACCGAATTAGCGCTATATTCTATTCTTGCAAGCTCCTTCTGTATTTCAATGACCCGCCTCTCAACTTTATAGTAAGGCAGCGCATGAAACTGGATGCCAAAATATGCACTAATATAGAATTTGCCGGCCTCTTTGGTAAATGTAGAGAATATCCTGTGAATGTCTTCTGTAGCTGATTTGAGGATTCCACTAGAAGTCCAGCCTTCGAGCGCGTTTCCAAGCTGTTGGAGGAAGTTCTGCACATTTTGGGGGTCAAAGGTGTCTGCCTGAGTTATTGTGCCGTCGCCCAGCATTGCACTTGCATAGCGCATTGCAATGGTCGGCTTGATAGCCTCCAGAAAGCCCTCCTGTACCTTCTCAGCTGCTGCATTTACTTGCCTGCAAAAGTAGTCCTCTCCCTTAATGGGTGTCCTCACAATCAAGAAGGTGTATAATAGTGTCTAATATATTCACGTTTAAATGGAATAGGCGATAAGTTCAAGTAAGATTTGGCTACAGGAACTGAGCAGAACAAGGACGGTGGACAGGACAATACCAGCAAGGGCCTCTTCAACATGATAATGAATAATAATGACAGCAAGAGCAGTAAAGAGGCTAAGATAGTTGACTCAGAAACCCTTGTCTTGCAGACTCAGGACAGGCTATGGAGGGCCCTCAAGCGCCGTTTTCAATACGATGTAACACTCCAGCCTGGCCAAGAATTCCTTCTCAACCATGTGAGTACCAAGGTTCCCCTTGTGATAATGTATGCCGACCTAGTGGGGTCAACTAATATGAGCATGACATTGCCAGCTGATAAGCTGACCACAATAATCCGAGCTTTCACATATGAAATTTCACAAGTTATTTACAACCACAAAGGATATGTGCTCAAATACGTTGGAGATGCCGTCATTTCGTTCTTTCCTGCTGTGTATAACAAGTTGCTTGCATGCGATAGAGCAGTACAATGCTCCAAGTCGATGCTTGCGGTAGTAAAGAACGGTATCAATCCAATTCTTAACCAATATGACTATCCAGAGCTGAATGTCAAGATAGGAATGGACGAGGGTGAAAATGTCATTGTGCAATACGGCCATGACCGAAGCTCCCAGATCGACATCCTTGGATATTGTATGAACATAGCTGCCAAGATAACGTCCCTCACAGTACCTAACAACATCTCGATTGGACAATATGTATACGACATGCTGCATCCATCGATCAAGTCAAAATTCAGCGAAGTGAAGTTCAGCGCGGATGAATGGAGGTACACAGACAGGCACACCGGCCAGCTTTACAGGGTATATTCAATGAGCGACGCCCAAAGATTAAGATAGACCTGTTTACAAACCAAAATAACCCTATCGAAAAAGAGAAATTTAACGGTATGACTTTTGCTTTCTGCGTCGTGCGCTAGGCCCGCCAAATTTCTTGGATTCTGTCTGCCTGCTGTCTCCAGATAGCAGGTGTCTGTCATATTCTGCTATCTTTCTCCTTATCTCTTCACGCATGCTCTTTGTGAGAGGATGTTCTTTTGGGTCCTTGCCGCCTTTCTCTTGGCCTGTCAGGGCACGTGAAATTGCAACCGCGCCTGCAAACGCCTGTCCCATAAAGCCGCCACCGTGGACTTGGACATCGATGTCGATCCTGTTGCGCAACTCGCCTATAAGCGTAAGCGGCGTAAGTACGAGCTCTCTTGCGATTTCAGGACTCACCAGCTCCGCCGGCCTATTGTTCATCCTTACCTTCCCGGTTCCCTTAGCTATTGTGGCTACTGCCTTACTTGTCTTGCGTTGGCCCGGATAAAGATCTATTTTGTTTATCATTCTTCCTTCCAACCTATCTGCTTGGCAACTTCGGCTATAGAGATATAGTAGGACTCTGGCTTAGTTATCTTAGAGTCATCAAATGACTCCATCTTAGTGCCTTTCATAGCTTCAGGAACTCCCATATATACTCTCAGACGCTTGAATGCACTTATGCCGTGTGGCTTGCGCTTTGGCACCATTCCCCTTACCATCTTGGATAAAATTGTATCTGGCCTCCGCGGGTGAAAGGGGCCGTGAATCGGGTTTGTCACTGAATTAATACCCAAATGCTCTTTGTATGAGTCAATTGTCTTATAGCGGTTACCCGATAGCATTGCTTTCTCCGCGTTGACGATCGCAACTCTATAACCTTGCAATAGCAGTTTAGAAACATGTGAGCACATCCTACCCGCAATACAGTTGGTTGCATCAACTACTACCATAGCCCCTTGCTTCTGCTTTTGTACCGTTTTTTGCTCAGCCAATTATTCTCACTCCTTTGCCATCGGGGTGCTGATTGATCAAATCATCAAATGTAACCACCCTGCCGCCAGACTCTGTGATTTTCCTGGCGGCGGTTTGTGATATTGAAAGAGAGCAAACAGTCAGTTTGTGCCCAAGACTGCCAGTTCCTAAAACCTTCCCGGGGACGATTACCACCTCGTCTGCTTTGGTTATCGCTGCAAGCCTTCTGACATTAATCTCACGCCGATTAGCTCTGGGACCTCCAAGCTCCTTTTGGAGAGCCCGCCATATTGGCGCCTTGTTCCTCTTAAAGGCATTGCGAAGACTCCCAATTGTGCTATCAATCACAGTCTGGGCGAACATATGTAATATAAACTCGTATTCGAAAGTCCCCAAATAAATGTAGTGGCCACGTAAATGGCCGTGTGAACTTTAGGTACGATTTGAAGGCTAATCGTGTAGTTTAACTCGCTTGCAGATCTTAGAATCAATATATTCAAAAATCTATATTGCTTCATTTGCAAGCTCTCTTCTAGACTAGAGCCTTAATTGATCAGAGGCTTGTATCGAAGACCGATATTTAGGCATTCTTTGGAACCTTCAGTGACGATACTAACTGTTTGAAGCTCTTGACCTTTGCAACGAGCCGCTCCCCGGCTGCCAGCAGTATCTCTTCGGCCGTTAGGGCGCCATTTGATTCTAGAACAAGTATTGTCTCATCCTCATTCTTGCCGTCTTTTACCACTGCAGCAGACGTGGGCTGCCACTTCGCATGGTCTTTGCCAACGCCAAGCCTTGCATACGCTTCAAATTTTAATTTTTGATTAGGCGCAAGAACCACGATCGGAATGTCTCTACTGACCGGTTTGACCATCTCATCTTCTGACACAAGCTCGCCTGAGGTCACGGCCACGGTCTTTTCATTCGCCTCTGCGTCAAGCACCAAGAGAACCCTGCACTTGCTGCACCCAAGCGTACTTTTGCAGTCACACTCTTGAGGCATTACGAACCTCCCCGGATCGGTGCGGAGCGGTATTAACCCAAGCCTATGTGCAATCGCCTCGTCATGCATAACGGACGAATTTTCAAGAACTACGACGTCATCTATCGCCAGCGTGGACACTTCACTTATCGCCAGCCTCCTGAGTGAATTGACATATTGTCTTGGAATATTGCTAAATTTGACAACAATCCTCTCATTTGATTTTTCAACAATTTCAGCAGATGGAGAAGCCAATACTTTTAACAACTATCCAGAACACCTTAAAAATCTACCGAAAATTGTAAAAATTATGCTCCTTGACAGGCATATATATTCCAGAAATAGATGATCTTATTAAATGACAGATAAATTCACAGTCGCACGCCTCATTTTGGACGGCGACAAATTTGAGCTACTGGTCAAGCCGGACCCTGCACTAGAATACAAGATGGGCAAGAGAACCGATATTTCAAGCGTGCTTGTATCAGATGAGATTTACTCTGACGCCAACAAGGGCTCAAGGGCATCAAGCGAGAAGATGATGAAGCACTTCAAGTCGACTGATTCGGCGGATGTAGCTAAGCAGATCCTCGCAAGAGGGGAGCTTAACCTCACTACCGACCAGCGTAGGAAGATGGTTGAGGAGAAGAAAAGACAGATAGTGCAGTTCATAAACAGAAGTTTTGTTGACCCTAAGACTCACTTGCCGCACCCTATAGTGAGGATAGAGGCGGCTATGGAAGAAGTGAGGGTGCCGATAGATCCATTCAAAAAGGTAGATGATCAAGCCAAGACTATAGTTGATGCTCTCCGCAGGATACTACCATTAAAGTCCGAGACAGTTAAGCTGACCGTAACAATCCCGCCACAATTTGCTGCGCAGTCATACAGCGTGCTAAAGTCTACCGGGGATCTTAGGTCTGAGGAGTGGCTTGCAGATGGGTCACTCAAGGCAGTGCTTGACATGAATGCCAGCATCAGGGGGCAATTTCTTGACAGGCTTGGCTCAGTTACAAAGGGGTCAGCTCACGTAAAGGCAGATTAGACAAAGCATCTACACTTAAAAATATAAGTGCGCTATAACCTAACAGCAAAGGGAGAGAAAAGAAAATAATGAAAAATGACAATATGCTTTCAGAAGGGTTTTTTGCCCTAGTGGTGAGCTTTTGAGCTATGCATGAGATAAAGAGAAGATACGTCATCCCTGGAGACAAGATTGCTGAGGGGACTTTTAGGCCGCTCATGAATGTTATCAAGTCAGGCAATGCTCTGATTGCTACGAGAATTGGGATTGCAGAGACCGGACGGGATGGGGTCAAAGTAATACCGCTATCAGGCGTTTATATCCCACGCGTAAATGACCTAGTGATCGGCAAGATCGTAGACCACTCGTCTCTCTCGTGGGAAGTAGACATCAACTCTTGCTTTTCTGCTCATTTGCCTGCCCAAGATGTATTCGGAAGAGACTTTTCACCTGCAAGAGATGACATGACCAAGCATTTTGCAATAGGCGACATGATAACAGCAAGGATTATAGCATTTGATAGGACGCGGGACCCAATGCTCACTGTTCAGGATCGAGACCTTGGAAAGATCCCAAGGGGAGAACTACTTAGGATATCTGCTACACGAGTTCCTCGCCTGATAGGGAAGCGTGGCTCTATGATTCAAACCATAGAGCAGGCGACCCAGACGCGAGTACTTATAGGCCAGAATGGAATTGTAGTCGTGACAGGCAGGTCACCTGAAGGAGTAAACTTGGCAGTTAGGGCAATTAGGATGGTAGAGGAGGAAGCACACACAGCGAACTTGACGCAGCGAATTAAAGGACTTTTGAATGTACCAGATACACCCCCACCGCAAGAGAGGAGTGCTGTGATTGCAAGTGCTACTAAACCGGCAGAAATTGAATCTACTATTGATGAGGTCGAGGAAGAATTAGAGGTTGAAGGTGAAAAATGACTCAAGCAAGAAATTTGATAGATGAAAACGGCCAAAGGATAGATGGAAGAGGCACTGACCAACTACGCAGCGTCAAAATAACTGTCAGCCCAGTGAAAAATGCGGACGGTTCAGCCTTCATCGAATTTGGGAAAAATAAGATATTGGTTGCGGTGTATGGCCCTAGAGAAGTGCACCCGAAGCACATGGCGCTTCCTGACAGGTGTGTCCTTCGCTGCCGTTATCACATGGTACCCTTCTCCACAGATACTCGCAAGAACCCCGCCCCCTCTAGAAGGGAAGTGGAGATCTCTAAGGTAATGCGCGAAGCTCTAGAGCCGGCACTCATGCTACAGGACTATCCTAGAGCAGCAATCGATGTTTTTGTGGAGGTACTTCAATCCGATGGTGGTTCCCGCTGTGCGGGCATCACTGCTGCTTCAGTTGCATTGGCAGATGCCGGCATTAGCATGCATGATCTGGTGGCATCGTGCGCTGCAGGCAAAGTCGATAACAAGATCGTGCTGGATATCAATGATGAAGAGGATAAGGAAGGTCAGGCAGATATGCCGGTTGCATACATGCCCCGGCTAGAACAGGTGACACTTTTGCAACTGGATGGCAGACTTGCACCAGAGCAATTTAACGAATGTCTTGACAAGGCAATTGGCGGCTGCAAGATGGTCTATGAAATCCAAAAGCAGGCATTGATGCAAAAGTACTTTGGCAATGAAACTGAACTAAAGGAGGAAACACAATGAGCTCCTCAAAGAGATCAACTATAATCGTTGAGCACCTTCGCAAGCAGCAGATGTGGGATGCCTTATCTAGGGGGAAGAGACTTGATGGTAGAGACTTTAGCGAAACCAGACACCTAGTAATTGAGACAGATATTATCAATAAGGCAAATGGCTCTGCAAGAGTCAAGCTTGGTGAGACCGAAGTGATTGCAGGAGTCAAAGTAGAGACAGGCGAGCCTTTTGAAGGTCTTGAGAACAAGGGTGCGTTAATCGTTTCTGCAGAAGTGCTGCCGACGGCATCACCCTACGTTGAGCCGGGTCCGCCAGACGAGGAGGTGGTTGAGCTGGCAAGAGTGGTCGATAGAGGCGTCAGAGAATCGGAGATGATTGATCTTGAAAAGCTCGTTCTTGTGCCGGGCAAAATAGTATACACGATATTTCTAGATTGCAGTGTACTGAATGCTGACGGCAACCTGTTTGATGCAACATCATATGCTACTGTTGCAGCTCTGCTTACGTCAAAACTGCCCATATTCGAAATGCAGGATCAAAAAGTAGTAGATAGTGGCAATACACAACCAATGCCTGTGACGAGCATCCCAGTTTCAATTACCGCCGCAAGAATCGGTGACTATGTACTGATTGATCCAAGTGCAGAAGAAGAAGCCTGCATGGACTCCAGAATAACGATAACTACTACAGACGAAGGCTTTTGTGCAACTCAGAAAGGCCACACAGGATCATTCATGCCGGATCAGATTAAAAAAGCAGCAGAAGCAGCAACAATTAAAGGAAAGGAAGTACGGGCAAGATTGAAGGAGTTGCTAGTAAACAATGGCTAAGAGGAAAAAAGGCTCGACAGCCCTCACTGGACTCGGAGTCAAGTTTGGAGCCACCGTACGTAAACGTTATGGAAAGGTCCATCGCACGCTTCACAGGAAGCGGAGGTGCCCATCCTGTGGCTCGATCAGGTTCGGCCGCTTGGCAGCAGGGATATGGCACTGCCCTAAGTGCAACTGCAAGATCGCTTCAGGGGCATATGACATTGAACTTGAAAAGCTACAAAGCTAGAATAAAGGTGTCAACAAGATCAAAGCGTGTAGCAGATGGCATTTGCCAGGCACTTGCTCCTGAACTCAGGCTCGCATCATCGACTGGCTCCCAAGCAGAAATCTTTCTAAAAAAATCCGAAATTATTTTCAAAATTGAGACTAGTGATATTGCATCTATGCGTGCAACTATCAACTCTTACTTAAGGCTCGCAGATGCATCTTATAAGTGCCTAACGCTATGATTTTATATGCTGCTGATCTGAATAGCTCTGCAGTAGTTTATGAGTGAACAGGAACTTCCACCATGGGTAAGAGAACAGATATCACGATTACAACAGCTCCAACAGAACCTCCAGGCAATCATGATGCAAAAGCAACAGCTGGAGGTAGAAATGGTAGAGACAGATAGAGCTCTTCAGGAATTAAAAAAAGCCAGCCCTGATGATGCAATCTACAAGAACGCAGGTTCTGTACTAATCAAGGCCAAGAAGGAAGATGTGCTTAAGGAGTTGGAGGAAAAGAAAGAATTGTCAAATACACGTGTTATGGTTCTTGGCAAGCAGGAGGCAAGAGTGAAAGAAAATCTCAAGGAAGTTGAAAACAAGATAAACGAAATGATCCGTGGCATGCAAGCTGGTGGCTCCTCACCGGCCGGATCAACCGGCGGTGCTGGGCCAAGATCATTGGGAGGATAGTAGTAGAACTGGTTGTAACGTGGCCGGCAATATATAATCTTCTATAATCTATTTCCTTATATGGAAGAGCAATTGCATGAGAATTCTTTTTGGAATCAACCTGAAGGAGAAAATAATATAGCCAGTAACTAGTGCACGCAGCCTTACATACTGTTGCAGTACTTTGCATACATCATGAAATATGGTTATAGAGGACCTAAAACAGAGTATGTCAAGTGCCTGTTAGAATTGTAGTGGACGAGAGGGAAAGGAGTAGCAACATACCTGTGCTACTTAAAAATGCAGGTGCTGTCATTGACTTTACACAATTAAAGGTAGGTGACTATGTCGTTTCATCTGAAACAGCGGTAGAGCGGAAAACTGTGCGTGACCTGATAAGCTCAATCTACGATGGTCGACTCTTTGTACAGTGCTCTGATCTAGTGAAGTACTATCAAAAACCACTATTGGTGGTGCAAGGCAACATTGCTGAGCTTAGTGAAACCTCTGAGGACATGGAAGACCCTGAGGATATTAAGTTGCATAGTGAGCGGATGTCCCTTGCGTATGATGCGCTCATAACAGTCGCAACGGAGTTTAGAATCCCAATTATTCATACTCCTTCTGCAGAACAGACAGCACAATTGCTAGTCACATTAGTCAACAGAAGCCTGCAAGAAGCCAAGGCCACAGGTCCACTATTGAGAAAAATCAAAAAGGAAAATCCGATTCAAATACAGCAACTTTCCGTGCTTGCGTCTTTACCTGGAGTAGGAGAAAAACTTGCTGCCAGGATGCTCAAGAAATTTCATACTCCGATTAGGGCACTTAATGCGTCTGCAGCAGAGCTTGCCACTATACCAGGCTTTGGTCTTACAAGGGCTGAGCGAGTGCGTAAGGTACTCAATACGCCCAATAATGTTAAAGAAGTAATGCAGACGACTCTCTTTGACAATCAAGATAATAACACCTAAAATAATCTTCCAAAAAGTGGCGCAATTCATTTAGATTTGTATTTTCGCCTTAGCCTATTGCCACACAGCCTGCACTCTTTTGCATTGGGTCCAAACGCTTTGCCACATGCACTACAGTATGCGATCCACCTTCTTGTATGCATAACACCTTTGCTGGCAACAGACTTAACAGGGATCTTTAAAGTGGTCGCAACATTTGCAACTGCATAGTCATTAGTTACTAACACAATTTTTAGCTGCAGGGCAAGGGCAATTATTGAAATGTCTGCCTCTGAAAGTTTTTGATAGTCTCCTGTTCTCCTTGCTGCGGCAACAACTTTATCAATATTTTTTCTGTCTGAATTTCGTACATGCAAAGTATTGGATTCAAGCAATGCTTCTATTGCCCCATGTGACCTTTTGATATGCTTTACTTCATCAAAAATGGCCTGTGTAGTCCAGTATTGGTACGCAGATGACAAGAACACGAGGCCGGTGTAAAATGCACCTGCGTCAAGAGCATATTCAAAATGTGAATCTTGAGAATCCAAGCTTTGCTAGCTGCCTCATTCCTTTTTTATGGAGACGTAAAAATACAGCGTCGTCAGAACAACGCAGAATGTTGATTGGCTCGTCTGCACGAACCTTAAACGTTTCTTGGCCATCAAGTATCACATGAGATTCATGCGTACTTTGTATAAGAATCTCTTCCAGTGGGATCACTAACTGTGGCATTCTGTTGACAGATGCAATCGGAGTCAGACTCAAGCAGCTCATCCCTTCGTGCAAGACTGGTCCGCCAACAGAAAATGAATGACCTGTTGAGCCCGTGGGTGTAGAGATCACGATGCCATCCATCCTCTGCTTTATTTCGTCACCCATCAACATAACAGATAATAGAGGAGTTCTTGTGAGGTTGACTCTTATGATGAGTATATCGTTTAGGACTGGGGGGAAGAGCTTGCCGTTGACAGAAGCCTGGATCCTTATGCGACAATCATAAAAGTACTTGCCTGCAAGTATCGTGTTGACCGCATCGTCGATCGATCCTGCGTCGATGTCAGACAGGATGCCGCGATGACCTCCACTGTTTATGCTAAAAAGTGGCACGCTTCCCGGTATCATCCTAAAAGCTCTCAAGGTAGTGCCATCTCCACCTATTGCAAAGACAAGGTCGAGCTTAATGTCCCTCAATTCACTATGGCTAATTGGCGTCGCACCTTCTATTATGAAGGGAAGCACAGAGTGGACATTGATTTTCCTTCTGTTGAGCAAAGTTGCTACCTTGGTAGCTGCGCTGTAGGCTTCACTACTCCCTATCTTTGTGATTATTGCTACGTTCCGGATGTTTAGTGCCATCTCACCGCGCTGCTGCTATACCAGCAGACGTGTTATTAAATGCCTTTACCTCTGACAAGGATTATAAGTAGCACTTGAAGGTAGCCATCACTATGACGATGAGTGGATATGCTTATCCCGAAGTTCTATGTGAGACCGAATGGGTTGCGGAGAACCTGAATAACCCAAACATCAGAATTTTGGAAGTCGACTATGATCCTGAAAATGCATACAAGGAGGGACACGTCCCTGGTGCACACCTTGTGTGGTGGAAGCGCGACATTAATGATCCTATCCGGCGCGACATCATTGACAAGCAGCAATTTGAGGGCCTTATGAGCAGGATTGGCGCGACACACGACACTGAGCTCATTTTATATGGTGATTTTAATAATTGGTTTGCTGCTTTTGCATTCTGGGTCTTCCAGTACTACGGCTACAAAAAAATCAAGATAATGAACGGTGGCCGAAAAAAGTGGGAGCTTGAAAGGCGAGAGTACTCAAAGGATGATCCATTAACTTCGCCGACAAAATACGTTGCAAAACCACCAGAAGAAGGCATACGGGCCTACATGCCTGATATAAGAAGGGCAATCGAAAAAGCAGAGCAGACTGTGCTTGTAGATGTACGCTCGCCAAAAGAGTTTTCTGGTGAAATTACTGCGCCCCCAGAGTATCCAACAGAGCATGCTCAGCGAGGTGGCCATATACCCGGTGCCAAGAATATCCCTTGGGCTCAAGCAGTCAGAGAAACAGATGGCACGTTCAAGAGTCGCGAAGAGCTAGAGGCGCTCTATGAAAGCAAGGGCGTAACACCGGATAAGCATGTCATCTGCTACTGTAGAATCGGAGAGCGCTCATCACATAGCTGGTTTGTACTAAAATACCTGCTTGGCTACCCGACTGTTCGTAACTATGATGGCTCATGGACCGAATGGGGAAACATGATCGGAAATCCGATAGAGAAATAAATCCTTCCCTACCTTCTGTCTTAGATGCAACAGCAAGGAAACCTGATCAAGAAGGGCCGTTTTTACTTTATTTATGACCATGATCTCAACCTTGTGCTAGAAGACAAGACAAAGCGCGGCCTAGAAGTGAGAGAAAACAGCTTTGACGAAAAGCATGGTGTACAAGCAGACAAGGGTACGATATATGACTTAAACGGCATAGGCCACAAAGTTGGGATCAGGTGGTATTTCCAAAAGTCAAAATATAGGTTAGATCATGTCATGAAGATTGCAGAAGAAATGGAATTGAGGTATAATGCAATAAGGGAAATGACATGTCCGGATGATGAATAATATATAGATCGAAATACTTTTAGGAGAAATAATTTTATCTAATTCTAGATATCATGTCTGTTTTACTGAGGGATAGGGTCTGGACAATGTTATCTGAAGTCGCCAAGAGGGGAGTTTATCCTCTGCACGGCTATAAGCTGGGCATATACAGAATCCCGCTCGAGATTACTAAAAAGTCAGAAATACAAAGTATCCTCAACGATCTTAGAAGCTCTGGCTTCAAGAT
>OCZV010000014.1_pt1 | contig 65653 bp, 67 predicted proteins | sample 1539051 | NCBI WGS metagenome assembly OCZV01 (sample SAMEA3113581, study PRJEB22503) | soil metagenome
CTCCCCGACGCCACCCTCATCATCACCACCCCCCACGGCCACACCCTCCAAAGCCGACCACCACCATGAAGCGCGGGTCAGCTGGTTCGACTCGCCGCCCGGTCCCGAGCTCGGCGGTCGGCCTTGGCCTTGCGGCTCGTCGCTCGGTCGCGCGTTCAAGCCCGGTCGGCACTCGACGCGTCGAACGCCCCGGTGCTGCGCACGCTCCTCGGAGCCGGCTCCTCGGCTGAGCAGACCACTTCCTGATCGCGAGCCCCACGGTCGGGGTCAGGCGCCCCGGGCATCGGCGTGGTCGCCGAGGCCGAGGAGCGTGGTGCGGAGCAGGCTGGCCAGGCCTTGCTGTTGGCGTGGCGAGAGGGCGGACAGGATCTCGCGTTCGGTTGCCATGTGGGTGATGACCACCTCGTCGACGATGTCGAGGCCCTGCCTTGTGAGGCGCACGATGACCTTGCGGCGGTCGGCGGCGCGGGCCCGCTCGACGAGGCCCCGCTGCTCGAGGCGGTCGATGCGGTTGGTGATGGCGCCGGTGGTGACCATCGTCTGGCGCACCAGATCCCCGGCTGTCAGCTCGTACGGCTCGCCGGACCGGCGCAGGGTGGCCATCACGTCGTACATCCAGTTCTCGATGCCATAGCGAGCGAAGTTCTCGGCCAGCCGCCGGTCGATGAGCCGGGACAGCCGCGACACCCGTCCGATGACGTTGATCGGCGACACGTCGACGTCTGGGCGAACCGCCTCCCACTGGCTCGTGATCCGATCGACGGCGTCACGCTCTCGCCGGGGCACGGCGGGACTGTACCCAAGCGAGGTTTCGACGGGCGTCATCTTAACATTAAGATAGCGAACGTGAAGACAAGAACCAGTACCACCCGCGCCGGGACCGCGGGCGCCACGCTGCTGGCACCGATCTCCTGGGGCACCACCTACGTCGTCATCACCGAACTCCTACCCGATGGCCGCCCCCTCCTCGTGGCGACCATGCGGGTCCTGCCCTCGGGGCTCGTGCTGCTGATCGCCGGTGCGCTGACATCCCGCTGGAGGCCTCGGGGCGCCGAGTGGTCGCGCACCGGGATGCTGGCGGTCTTCAACTTCGGCCTCTTCTTCCCGTTGCTCGTCGTCGCCGTGTACCGCCTGCCCGGCGGGGTAGCCGCCGCCGTCGGTGGGCTGCAGCCGCTGCTCGTCGCCGCCTTGTCGTGGCTGATCGTCGGGCGCAGGCTACGGGCCCTCGACCTGGCGGTTGGCGCTGTCGCCGCGCTGGGCGTCGGTCTGGTGGTGATCCGACCTGGCGCCGGCCCCGACCCGGTCGGACTGCTCGCCGCCGTCGGTGCCAACGTGTCGTTCGCCGTCGGCGTGGTGCTCACCAAGCACTTCCCGACGCCGTCGAGCCGCTTGGCGGCCACCGGGTGGCAGCTGCTGATGGGCGGCACGATCTTGGTGCCGCTCACCAGCCTCGTCGAGGGCGCGCCGCCCGCGCTCACCGCGGGCAATGTCGCCGGGTTCGCGTATCTCAGCCTCGTCGCAACCGCGCTGGCGTTCATGCTCTGGTTCAACGGCGTTCGCCGCCTGACCGCGGCAGCGCCGCCCCTGCTGGGCCTGGCCGCCCCCGTCACCGGGGCCGTGCTCGGATGGGCCCTCCTCGGCCAGTCGCTGTCTTCCCTGCAGCTCACCGGGTTCGTCGTCACCCTGGCCGCCATCGCCTACGGCGCCGGGATCGGTGCGGCAGCGCCCGACCCGGTCCCGCCCGAGCACCACCATCCACCCGCGATGAGTTGTGTCACCGGGCACCGTCCAATCATCCGTGAGCTCATCGGGGCACGAATCACAGATGAGCCGTAAGGAACAGACGAGCCATGGAGGAAGGAAGGGGGCGCGTGATGAGCACCCACGTCTTCGGACTCACCGTTGCGGCGCTGGCCGACGCGTCCCGCGCCGCCCGCACGGTCGACCACGCCGTCACGCTCGTCGACGAGGCGTCGCACGTGATCGTCGTCGTCGACCAGCGGGGCCGGGTGGTCGTGCGACCGCAAGAGTGACACGCCGTTATGCCTAGGATGCGCGTAAGTTACATACAGGCTTGACTGTATGTAACTGAGGGCGCATAGTGGTGGCGTCGTGCCCAGCGTCGCCTCCAAGGCGCAACCGCAGCGCCGCCCCACCCAGGCCGAGCGCAGTGCCGCCACCCGCACCCGGCTGCTGGACGCCACGATCGACTGCCTGGTGGAGCTCGGCTGGTCGGGCACGAGCACGACCGAGGTCGTCCGCCGCGCCGGCGTCTCCCGGGGCGCGCAGGTGCACCACTATCCGAGCAAGGAGGACCTCGTCGTCGCCGCGGTGGAGCACCTCTGCACGCGCCGGATGGAGGAGTACAGGTCGGCGTTCCAGGGCCTGCCGCCGGAGAAACGCACGTCGGAGGCTGCGATCGACCTGCTGTGGGACATCTGGTCGGGTCCGACGTTGGGGGCCTGGCTCGAGCTGACGGTCGCCACCCGGACGGAGCCGGCGCTGCACCAGCGCTTCGCCGCCTTCGAACAGCGGTTCTTCGACGCCGCCCTGGCACTGTACCTGGAGACCCAGCCAGAGGCAGGTGCCGACCCGGCGTTCGCCCGACTGGCGCTGCGGTTCACCTTCTGCCTGCTCGACGGCTTGGCTGTCGGGCGCCTCGTCGGTACCGACCCAGCGGAGCTGGACGCCGTGATCGAGGCGTTCAAGGTCGTCGCTGCTTCGTTCACCGCCCCCGACCAAGGAGCCGCACCATGACGATGACGACGACCACGCTCGAGGACGCGCCCCTCGACGACGAGCAGCACGAGGACCGGTTCACCGAGCTCTTGCGGCGGCTCAGCCACCAGTCGGTCGTGAAGCACTTCGACGCCTACGCCGACGTGGACTGGGAACACCCCGACCACGCCATCGACCCCACCGATCCGCGCTGGGAGCTGGCCCCCGACAGCGCCCTGGGCGGCACCGAGTGGTACCGCTCGCTGCCCGCCGCCACCCGTGCCCGGCTGGGGCTGCACACGATCACGAGCAACATGAAGGCGGGGCTGCAGTTCGAGAACGTGCTCAAGCGGGGACTGCTCGAGTACGCGTGGGGACTGCCCGACGGGTCGCCCGAGTTCCGCTACGCGTACCACGAGGTCATCGAGGAGGCCCAGCACTCGCTGATGTTCCAGGAGTTCGTGAACCGGGCCGGCCTGGAGACCCCCGGCCTCACCTGGGACCTGCGCCTCGGCAGCCGGCGGGTCGTCGGCCTAGCCCGGCGATTTCCCGCCCTGTTCTTCGTGTTCGTGCTCGGCGGGGAGGACCCGATCGACCACGTGCAGCGCACGATCCTGCGCAGTGGCCGGGAGATCCACCCGCTGCTCGAGCGGATCATGCGCATCCATGTGACCGAGGAGGCGCGGCACCTGTCCTTCGCCCGCAGCTACCTTCGCACCAACGTGCCGAAGCTGTCGCCCTGGCAGCGGCGCGCCATCGCCGTCGAGGCGCCCGTCATCCTGGCGACGGAGGCGAGCGTGATGCTGCGGCCGCCCCGCCACCTGGTCCACACCTACGCCATCCCCGACACCGCGCTGCGCCAGGCGTACGGATCCCATTCGCCCAGCCGCCAGGAGGCGACGGACTCGCTGCGGAAGGTGCGGAACCTGCTGGTGGAGCTCGGCCTCGTCCCACCGGTGTCGAAGCGGCTGTGGCGCCGCCTCGGCATCTGGGACGAACCCTGAGCCGGCCGTCACCGTCACTCCCGGCTCCCTACACTCGGCCGGCCCCTGAGCGAGCGTCCCGGAGGGCGAGAGAGCGAGCGAGGCCCGAGCGGCCCGCTGCGAAGCAGCAAGAGCGGAGAGCCATGGACGAGGACGTTGTTCGATCCGTCATGCAGGACTGGTGGGACCGGGTGTGGCGCGACGGCGACGTCGACGCCGTCGACGAGCTGGTGACCGATCCGTACACGCGGCACACCCGCAGCGGCAACGAGGTCATCTCCCGGGCCGAGTACAAGAAGCGGCTGGTCCAGTTCCAGCGCGTCCTGCGGGGGGCGGTGACCAGCGTCGACGACGAGGTCGTGGTCGGCGACAAGATCTGGCAGCGGGCGACCAGCCGCGGCGTCAGCCTGGAGACAGGCGAGAGGGCGGTGTTCACGTGGATGGTGATCCACCGCATCGAGGACGGCCGCATCGCCGAGTCCTGGGTTGCGACCATCCCCGACGTCGAGTGGACGGGGTGAGCTCGACTCCCTTTCAGTCAGCGCTCATGCGCGATGTGACGGCTCAGCGCTGACAGAACGGATGTCTATCCCAGCTCCAACGCCAGGGCGGCGGCCCGATGGCGCCGGCGACGCAGGTTGAACGACAGCATGATGGCCACCACCGTGGCGCCCATGAGGCCGAGCGTGTAACGCAGCCCGATGTGGTCGGCCAGCACGCCCAAGGGGAGCGCGATGATCCCGAAGCCGCTGAAGCCCAGCATCACCGTTCCCTGCAGGCGACCGTGGTACTCGCTGTCGCTCAGCGTCATCAGCAGCGACTGATTGGTGGTCTGGAACATCAGGCTGGCGCCACCGAGCAGCGGCAGGACGGCGAGGGCGAGCCCGAACCGCGGCGTGACCGCCAAGAGGATCAGCGTGCACCCGAAGAGGAACCCGGCCAGCCCCACCCGCCGCCAGGGCCGGCGCCGGTCGCCCAGCCGGGCTGTCAGCAGGCCGGCGACCACCCCGCCGGTGGCGCTCGACGCCGACATCGCGCCGTAGCCCTGCGAGCCGACGTCGAAGATGTCCTCGGCGATGGCCGGGAGGAAGGTGAGGTACGGCATGCCGATCGCCACCACGCCGAGCGAGGTCGTCGCCAGCAACAGCAGGCCCGGATCGGCGCGGATGTAGCGGAGCGCCTCGGCGGTGTCCGCCAGCGGGGCCATGCGCCGGCTGCCGTACACGATCGTGGTGCGGGGCAGCCGCAGGGTGGTGAGCAGCGCCACCATGCACAGCGACGATCCGAGGAGAAACACCCCGGCGGCGCCGAACCACGACGCCGCCACGAGGATGCCGGCGGTCGCCGGCCCCATCACTCGCATGGCCTCCAGGCCCACCTGCCCGAGCACGATGGCGTTGGGCACGGTCGGGCGATCGACCAGCTCGGGGATGACGGACATGCGCGCCGGGCCGTAGAAGGCGAAGGCGATCGCCTGCAGGGCGCTAGCCGACACCAGCATCCAGTACTCGAGGAAGCCGAGCATCTCGGCCAGGCCGATCCACGCCGCGCTCAGCACCAGCACCCCGACCGACCCGGCGAGGACCGCACGGCGCGGCAGCCGGTCGGCGGCGACCCCGCCCACTGGCGTGGCCAGGAGCATGGCCAGCCCAAAACCCAGCATGACGCCGCCCAGGCCGGCGTTGGTGCCGGTCAGCTGGAAGGCGAGCCAGCCGCGGGCGATCGTCTGCCCGGTGACCGCGAGCAGCACGCCCAGGCTCCCGAACCACAGCAACCGGTAGCCCGGGAACCGCAAGGCATCGAAGGTGCGGGCCGTGCCGGCCGTGGCGCCGCCCTCCGCCCGGGTGAGGCCGGTGACGGATCCGTGGCCGGTTGCCGGGGTAGCGGTCACTGCGTGCTTACACCGGCTCCGGCTGGCGGCCCTCGGTGGTGACCTTGCGGTAGGCGAACAGCCAGCGGCCGTCGCGCGCCTCGTACTGGTCGAGGTACCGACCCCAGTGGTCGAGGCCGTTGGCCCGGATCACGAAGAAGTAGCAGCGCCCCTTGGCGTGCTGCTCGTCGACGAGGTCGATCTGATGGGTGGCGATGCAGTGCCGCACGTAGCCGGGCTGGGCACGCTGGCCAGCGGTCTCGCGGAACGTCTCGACGGCGCCCGTGAAGATGGTCTTGATCTCCTCGATGCCCCGGTAGGTCCGGGCCTCGCCGCCGTCGCTTGCGATCTCCATCGTGGCGTCTGGCGCGAACAGCTCGAAGACCTGAGCGAGCCGGCCCGTGTCGCCGTTGGAGTTGTACCGGGTCACGAGATCGCGGATCCCTTCGCGGGCCATCAGCTCCCACAGCTCCATGGGGTTCTCCCTCGTCCTAAACCAAACGATCGGTCAACAACTCGCATCACGAGACTACTGTTGCGGCTGCCGTCGACCAGGAGGACGAGCCGTGCCCGAGCTGAAGTTCCGTCACATCGACGACGTCGATTGGCGGGAGGTGCGTGCCCAACGGCACGGCGACCGGCGGGTGTCGGCACGGCTCAAGTTCATGGAGATGTCGCCCACCCGGACGGTGATCTACACCCAGTACGACCCCGGCATGACGCTCGAGGCCCACGGGCACGCCAGCGACCACGTCATCTTCGTCACCAAGGGCACGCTGATGATCGGCGACGTCGAGTGCACGCCCGGGATGATGGTGCTGCTCGAGCGCGGCGCCACGTTCGGACCGCTGGTCGCCGGGCCGGAGGGCACGGAGCTGTTGGAGCTCTACACGGGCGACCCGTCCCCGGAACCGGCCGACGCCGAAGAGTTCCAGGCGTTGCTGGCCGAGCGTGGGATCGTGCCGGAGCCGGTCCCCGGCTTCGATTAGCGTGAGCCCGCCCCGATCGAGGCCGTGGCGCTGCCGGAGAACACATCGACCCCGTCCTGGTTGGTGGTGACGATGCGCAGCTCGACCACGCCGGCCCCGTCGTCGCCGTCCCGGACGTCGACCACCTCGGCGCGTGCCGTGAGCGTGTCGCCCGGCCACACCTGGGCCTGGAAGCGTCCGCCGAACGAGAGCAGCCGGCCATCGCCCACGTAGTTGGTGACCATCTTGCCGGTCAGCCCCATGGTCAACATGCCGTGGGCGAAGATGCTCGGGAACCCTGCCACCTGCGTGGCGAAGATCTCGTCGCTGTGGAGCGGGTTGTAATCGCCGGACGCGCCGGCGTACTGGACGATCTGGGTGCGGGTGAGGTCGTCGACCACGACCTCGCTGTGGACGTCGCCCACCTTCAGCTCGCTGGCCTTGAGCGTCACTTCGATCCCTCCGAGGCGGTGGCCGGCGCCGCTTCGGGCGCCCGCTCGGTGCGGACCCCGACGCTGCGGGCCGTGATCACGAGCTCGCCGTGCTGGTCGCGGTACTCGGTGATCGACTCGCTGAACACCAGCTTGCCCGCGCGCCGGCCCTCCTTCTCCCACGTCTCGCCGGGACGGGTGGTGGCCTTGAGCACGTCCCCGGGCCGGAGATGCCGGTGGTACTCGAAGTGCTGCTCGGCGTGGAGGCCCCGAGCCATGCCACCACCACCGCTGCCGCCGCTGTTGCCGCCGTCGTCCGGGCGGGGCGTGCCGGTCGGGTTGCGCCCGGAGCCCATCCACGGCTCGCCGATCCTGGGCCGCAGCGGCCAGTCCGGATCGAACTGCGCCCCGGCCTGCACGAACGTCGGCGGGGCGATGACGTGGCCGACGTCGGTGCCGCGGGCGTAGTCCTCGTCGTAATAGATCGGGTTCGGGTCGCCGACGCTGCGGGCGAACATCATGATGTGCCCGAGCTCGACCGGGAATCGTTCGACTGCCATGGCCCCGATGATGTCAGGCCGACTCGCGTCAGGCCGACTCGGCCTGCAGTGCCTTGGACTGGTGGGGCCGGCCGCCGTGGACCTGCGGGGGCACGGAGTCCTCGACCAGCTGCGGCAGCACCTCGCCCACCTCGTCGGTCGCCCACTGCCGTCCCCTGTCCAGTGACGGCCCGTCCCTCCAGCCCTCCAGCACCGACACCCGACCGCCGGCGACACCGAAGACGCGCCCGGTGATGCCCGCCGACTCCCGGCTGGCCAGCCACACGACGATCGGTGCGATGTTGTCTGGCCCGAAGGGATCCCACTCACCCTCGCCCACCGCGACCTTGTCCATCTGGCCGCCCTGAGTCATGCGGGTGCGGGCCGAGGGTGACACGGCGTTGACGGTCACGCCGTAGCGGCCCAGTTCGGCGGCGGTGATGATCGTGAAGGCGGCGATGGCGGCCTTGGCGGCGCCGTAGTTGCTCTGGCCCACGTTTCCGGTCAGGCCGGACGGGGAGCTGGTGTTGATGATGCGGGCGTCGTTGTGGGAACCGTCCTTGGCGCGCTCACGCCAGTAGTTGGCGGCGAAGTGCGACATCAGGTACGTGCCCTTGAGGTGGACACGGATGACGGCGTCCCAGTCGTCCTCGGCGAGGTTGACCAGCATGCGATCGCGCAGGATGCCGGCGTTGTTGACGAGGACATCGAGCCCGCCGAACGCCTCGACGGCCGTGTCGATGATGCGCTCGGCGCCCTCGGCGCGCGACACGTCGTCGCCGTTGGCTACGGCCTCGCCCCCGAGCGACCGGATCTGCTCGACCACCTCGCCGGTGGGGCCGGAGGATCCGCCCGTGCCGTCGACCTCGGCGCCGAGGTCGTTGACGACCACCTTGGCGCCCTGGCGGGCGAACTCGAGCGCATGGCTGCGGCCGATGCCCCGCCCCGCACCCGTCACGATGACGATGCGCCCTTCGCAGATCCTCGCCATGCCGTACCCCCTCGTCGAGCGTGGCGGCCAGTTTCATGACAACCTAGTCTCGCTGTCAAAGGAGGGGAGAGGTGGGGGAAACGTGACCGAGACCAACGCCTTGCCGGGATTCACGATGCAGCTGCCCGTGCAGGCCCAATCGACGCTGATGGCCCAGCCGTGGGAGCCGTCGGCCGGCCCGGCGGAGCTGGCGGCCGTGGCCCGGGCTTGTGACGCCAACGGCTTCTACTCGGTATCGGTGTGCGACCACGTCGCCATACCCCGGGACCTGGCGCCGCGCATGACCACGACGTGGTACGACACCGTGGCGACCCTCGGGTGGCTGGCGGGGATCACGGAGCGCGTGCGGCTGCTGTCCCACGTGTTCGTGGTCGCCTACCGCCACCCCCTGCAGACGGCCAAGGCGTTCGCCACCCTGGACGCGCTGTCCGGGGGACGGGCCATCCTCGGGGTGGGGGCGGGGCACGTCGAGGGCGAGTTCGACGCGCTGGGCGTGCCGTTCGGGGCGCGAGGACGCATCACCGACGACGCCATCGCGGCCATTCGGGCCGCCCTCGCCGACGAGTGGGGCGGCGGTGACGTCGGCCAGCGACCCCGTCCCGTCCAGCCGGGTGGGCCGCCCATCTGGGTGGGGGGATCGTCGGCCGCCGCCCTGCGCCGGGCCGCCACGCTCGGCGACGGCTGGCTGCCCCAAGGCCCGCCGGAGGGCGGCATGGCCGCCGCCATCGCCACGCTGCGGCGGCTGAGGGACGAGGCCGGGCGCGAGGGACCGTTCGTCATCGGCGGCGGTGTCAACGTCTACGTGGGCGAGCCGTCGTTCGAGGTCCCGGCGTGGACCGTCACCGGCGAGCCCGACAAGCTCGCCGCCGCCGTGCGCGACCAGCTGGCGCTGGGCGCCAACCACATCGCCGTCCGCATCCCGTCCCGCAGCTGCGAAGAGCACGTCGACCAGATCGCCGCCTTCGGCCGGGAGGTGGCACCGCTCGCCGGGGGGTGAGCGCGCCCGCTCACCCGGCGGCGACCCCGACCAGGGCGACCCCGACCCGGCGGTCGTCCTGGCCCTCGTCGACGGCCTCGACGAGCAGGGTCAGGCGGCCGCGTGCGGAACGCGGCTCGTGGTCCCCGACGACGCTGGTCGTCCCCACCACCGGGCCGATCGTCGCCGGGGCCAGGAAGTGCACGTCGATCTCGTCCACGACCGGCCGCCGGACGCCCCGGTCCGCCGCCGCGAGCAGGGCGGCGTGCTCGGCGAACAGCACCAGCCCGCCCCCGTGCAACACGCCGTTGAGGTTGCGGAGGTGACCGGCGAGATCCATGAGGAACCGGCGGTCACGCCGGCGGACGCCGACGAAGTCGTCGGTGGTCATGTCACGCGCCACCTGGTCGGCATTGGTCCACAACGAGGGGATGTCGAGGGTCGGATCGGGGATGTGGCTGCCGCCCCGCCCCGGGAGCACGGTGAAGGTGACCGTGGCGACGGCCACGGTCGCGGTGGCACTCGCGCTGCGATCGGGGTCGATGACCTCCACCACGTTCACCACCGAGGTACGCCCGGCGCGGGCGACGCTCGGACAGGCCCGCAGCCGCCGGCAGTCCCCCAGCGGCGGCAGCCGCAGGGCGAGGTGCGACGTGACGGCCGGTCCGACACCCTGGTCGCCGGAGCTCTGCCCGCTGGCCACGTCCACGAGCGTGGCCACGGCCCCGGCCGACACGGCGCCGTGGCGTGTCCGGTGCTGTGACAGCAGCGGCATGGCCGCAGCGGGCCGGCCCTCGGGGTCGCGTTCGAGCCGAACGCCGAGGTGGTGCCGTAGGTGGACGAGGGCGGGCGCGGCGTCTGCTGGCATGGTCCGCTCAGTCTGGCAGCGCTGTACGCGGCGCTCGAAACACGAGTGTCATGTCTTGTGCCATGCTGCTTGTACGGCGTGCAACTCCTGGGCAGAGAGGGGAGCAGACTCGGTGGCACAGACCGAAGCCATCAACAGCACCGCAGTAGACGATCGCTATTCCCTGTGGATCGGCGGCGATCGCGTCGACGGGTCCGACGGGACCTACGAGGTCGTCAACCCCGCGACCGAGGAGGTCGTCGGCCTGGCGCCCGAGGCCACCGCCGACGACGCCCGCCAAGCCGCGGCGGCGGCCGCCGACGCTTTCCCCGCCTGGTCGCAGACGACGCCCGAGGAGCGGGCCCGCCTGCTCGATCGAGCCGCCGACATCCTGGAGCAACGCATCCCCGCGCTGATCCCGCTGGTGCAGGCCGAGACGGGCTCCACGGTGCAGATGGCACGCACGGCACAGGTCCCCATGGCGGTTGTCCGGCTCCGTCGCTACGCCCGCGGCGCCCTCGAGCCGCGTGAGATCCCGCTTGCCCCGGCCCCGAATCCTGGTGGCGGGCCGTCGGCGACCGGCGGGGGACTGGTCAACGCCATGGCGGTGCGGCTCCCCGTCGGCGTGGTGGTGTGCATCACGTCCTACAACGTGCCGATGACCAACGTCATGGGCAAGATCGGCCCCGCCCTGGCCACCGGGAACACCGTGATCATCAAGCCCGCACACCAGGACCCGCTGGGCATCATCAAGATGGTCGAGGCCTTCCACGAGGCGGGCTTCCCGCCCGGAGTGGTCAACCTGGTCGTCGGCTCCACGCCCGCCTCGGCCGAGGCCCTGGTGGCGGCGCCGCAGACCGACATGGTCAGCTTCACCGGCAGCACGGCCGTCGGCACCAAGATCGGCGAGGTCGCGGCCCGGGACATGAAGCGTGTGTTGTTCGAGCTGGGCGGCAAGGGTGCCAGCCTGGTGTTCGACGACGCCGACGTCGACGCCGCGGCGCAGGGCACCGCCAGCACGTTCGCCTTTCACGCCGGCCAGATCTGCACGGCGCCCACCCGGCTCGTCGCTCAGCGTGGCGTCTACGACCAGGCGGTCGAGAAGCTGGCCCAGATCGCCACCGTGCTCAACGTGGGCGACCCGCTCGACCCCGACACCATCGTCGGCCCGGTGATCAGCGCCGCGCAGCGCGACCGCATCGAGGGCTACGTGCGCTCCGGCGTCGACGACGGCGGCACGATCGTGGCCGGCGGTGCCCGGCCCGAGATCGAACGCGGGTTCTTCTACCCACCGACCCTCGTCGCCGGCTGCCGCAACGACATGACCGTGGCCCGCGAGGAGATCTTCGGTCCCGTCGTCGTGGCGATCCCGTTCGACGACGAGGAGGAGGGCATCGCCATCGCCAACGACAGCGACTACGGCCTCTACGACTACGTGTGGACCCGCGACACGGCCAAGGCCCTGCGGGTCGCCCAGCGCCTGCGGGCCGGGAACGTCGGGCTCAACACCCTCGCCCGCAACCCGGAGACCCCGTTCGGCGGGTTCAAGAAGAGCGGCATCGGTCGGGACGGCGGGTCGTTCGCCCTGCACGCCTACACCGAGCTGCAGAGCATCGTCTGGCCCGGCTGAGCGGGCGTCCGGAAATCCAGCCACAAGGAGATCGAGATGCGAGCCATCGTCTGGACCGGCGAGCTCGAGGTGCGCGACGACGTCGAGGTCCGGGCTCCGGGCCTGCGCGAGGTCAAGGTGCGCGTCCACCGGGCCGGCCTCTGCCACAGCGACGTGTCGGTCATCAACGGGACCATCCCGATGCCTCCGCCCGTGGTCCTCGGCCACGAGGGGGCGGGCGTGGTGGAGGAGGTGGGCGCCGCGGTCACGGGGGTCAAGCCCGGTGACCACGTCGTGCTCGTCACCCTCGGCCACTGCGGGCAGTGCGACGCCTGCGATCGCGGGCTGCCCACCCACTGCCGCAACCCCTTCGGCTGGACCGACACCCGGTTCACCACCGGCGGCCGGGAAGTGCCGGCGTTCGCCAACCTCGGCGTGTTCTCCGACTACACGGTCGTGCACGAGCACCAGGCCATCCGGATCGATCCGGCCGTCCCGCTCGAGGCCGCCTGCCTGATCGGCTGTGCCGTCGTCACCGGCGCAGGTGCCGTGCTCAACCGGGCCAAGGTCCAGCCGGGCGAGACGGTGGCGGTCATCGGTGCGGGCGGCATCGGGCAGTCCGTCATCCAGGGCGCCCGCCTGGCATCGGCGGGTCGGGTCATCGTCGTCGACGCCAACCCGCTCAAGGAGGCAACGGCTCGGGAGTTCGGGGCCACCGAGTTCATCGACGCGTCGGCGGTGGACGACACCGTCGCCGCGGTCAAGGACCTGGTCCCCGAGGGGGTCGACTACGCGTTCGAGTGCGTGGGGCACCCGGCGCTCATCCGCCAGGCCATCGACATGCTGGGTGTCGGCGGCTCGTGCGTGCTGCTGGGCGTGCCCAAGATCGGCACCGAGGCGAGCTTCGTCGTCGGCAACCTCTACCAGGACAAGTCCATCCTGGGATGCCGCTACGGCCAAACCCGACCCCACCACGACGTGCCGCTGATCACGCGCCTGTACCTCGACGGCCGCTTCAGGCTCGACGAGATGGTCAGCCAGACCTACGACCTCGCCGACATCGAGCAGGCCCTGTCCGACCTGGAGCTGGGGAAGCTCAACCGGGGCGTCCTCACACTGACCTAACCCTCGACTAGAGGTCGAGGCTCGGAAGGGGAGGGGGAGCAGATGATCACCAGCTGGCCCAGGTGGGACAAGGTCGTCGACGTGGTGGTCGTCGGCACGGGCGGGGGAGCCATGACGGCGGCCACCGTCGCCGCCGACGCCGGAGCCGAGGTCCTGGTGGTGGAGAAGGACCATGCGGTCGGTGGGACGACCGGGGTGTCGGGCGGCGTGATGTGGGTCCCGATGAACCACCACATGGTCGAGGCGGGGCTGAGCGACTCGCGGGACGAGGCGCTCCGCTACATCCGCCGGCTGGCCGACGGGCGGGAGCCGGATCCGTCGCTGGTCGAGGTGTTCGTCGACACGGCGCCCGAGGTGCTGGCGTACCTCAACGCCAAGACGCCGCTGCGCACGCAGATGGTCGAGGGCTTCCCCGACTACTACGCGGGCCTCGGCGTCGCCGGTGCCAAGCCGGCCGGCCGTTCCGTCGAGCCGATGCCCTTTCCCGTGCGTGCCGAGCTGCCCGAGTGGGCCGACCGGCTGGCGAGCCGCTCGACCCTCATGTCCCTCGGCGCCACGACCACGCTGTCGGAGGACATGGACAGCATGCGCCGGGGGGTTGCTCCCGGCGGGCCCGAGGCGAGCCGTCGCCAGGCAGAGGACATCCGGGTCAAGGGCGCCGCGTTCATCGGCGCGCTGCTGAAGGGCCTCGTCGACCGCGGCGTCGAGGCGCTCACCGAGACGCCCGCACGCGAGCTCGTGATGGTCGACGGCGAGGTGGTGGGCCTGCGCTGCGAACGTACCGCCGGGGGCGATCTCCTGCTGGGTGCCCGTCGGGGCGTGGTGCTCGCCTGCGGCGGGTTCGAATGGAACCCCGACATGGTGCGCGCCTTCATCGGCTACGACGTCCAGCCCGTGTCGCCACCCAACAACACCGGCGACGGCCACGTGATGGGCATGGAGGCGGGCGCCAAGCTCGGAAACATGACGTCTTACTGGGGGACCGGAGCGATGTTCGACCCGGCGATCGTCCGTGACGGCGCGCCGGTCCCCCAGTTCGACGCCGGGCGCCAGCTCCCCGGTGCGATCGTCGTCAACCGGGCCGGCGCACGCTTCGTCAACGAGAACGTGACCTACCACGACTTCCCCAAGGCGTTCGGGGCGTTCGACGCCAACCTGCCGGGCTTCCCCAACACGCCGCCGGCGTGGCTGATCTTCGACGACGGCGCCCGGGAGACCGCCCCGATCGGCACCCTCGCTCCCGGCCAGCCCGTGCCGGAGTGGGTTGTCCGGGCACTGTCGGTGCGAGCGCTCGCCGACCGCATCGGCCTCCATCCCGACGCGCTCGAGGCCACCGTCACCCGGTTCAACGAGCAGGCGGCCGACGGCGCCGATCCCGAGTTCCGGCGCCCCGGCGTCCGGGCGCTGGACACCGAGCGGCTCTACGCCCTCGAGATCCATCCAGGCACGCTCGGCACCAACGGCGGCCTGCGCATCGACGCCGACGCCCGCGTGCTGAGCTATCGCGGCGGCGTGGTGCCCGGTCTCTACGCGGCCGGCAACACGTCGGCGGCTATCTTCGGGTGCGCCTATCCCAGCGGCGGAGCGCCGATCGCAGCCGGTGCCACGTTCGGCTACCTGGCGGGGCGTCACGTCGCCTCCGCACCCGGCCGCACCAACCGATCGTTTGACGAGACAACGCTGTCACACTTACCGTGAGCCGTTGCACATCGCAACGAGGGGGACACCCATGGAGTTCGGCATCTTCATACAAGGCTTCGTTCCCGAATACCGCCGTAGGAACGATCCGGATGCCGAGCACCGGGCCTTGACGAACGACATCGAGTGCGTGATCGCTGCCGACAAGGCGGGTTTCAAGTATGTCTGGGCCACCGAGCACCACTTCCTCGACGAGTACTCCCACATGTCGGCCAACGACGTGGCGCTGGCGTACCTGGCGCATGCCACCGAGCGCATCCACCTCGGGTCGGGCATCTTCAACCCGCTGCCGCAGGTGAACCACCCGGCCAAGGTGGCCGAGACGGTGGCCATGCTCGATCACCTCTCGGGGGGTCGCTTCGAGTTCGGCACCGGGCGCGGTGCCGGCAGCCACGAGATCCTCGGCTTCCTGCCCGATATGGAGGACCTGTCGAACACGCGGGAGATCTGGGAGGACGTGATCGCCGAGTTCCCCAAGATGTGGCTCCAGGACGAGTACGAGGGCTACCAGGGCCGGTTCTGGTCGTTACCGCCGCGCAAGGTGCTGCCCAAGCCGTGGCGCAAGCCTCATCCGGCCATGTGGTACGCGGCGGGCAACGTGAGCAGCTACGAGATGGCGGCCCGGCGGGGCCTGGGCGTGCTCGGCTTCTCGGTCGGCTCGATCCAGGAGCTGGAGCCGGTGATGAAGGCCTACAAGAAGGCCATCAAGGAGCCGGAGCCGGTCGGCGCCTTCGTGAACGACAACATCATGGTGACCACCGGGGCGTTCGTGGCCGAGACCGAGGCCAAGGCGATCGAGTCGGCCACCCAACCGCACAACAGCTATCTGGCCAGCAACGTGTACCGCTACCACGACACGTTCCCCCATCCGCCCGAGATCCCGGTGTGGCCCGAGCTGATCCCCGATGCCACGCCCGAGGCCATCCCCGTCGTGCACGAGCGCGGTGGCATCTGCGGCGATCCCGACCACGCGTTGGCGCAGTGCCGGCGCTGGGAAGAGGCGGGCTGCGACCAGCTCGTGTTCGGCACGGGTTCCGCGCGGCACGAGGACACGCTCGAGATGATCCGGCTCATGGGCGAGCACGTGATCCCCCAGATCGACACCGACCCCGTGCACCGCACCACCCGGTTCCGTGACGCCGCCGCGCAACAGGAGGGCCCCGGCGATGGGTGAGTACAAGTACGTCACCTACGAGACCGTCGACGACGGGCGGATCGCCCGGATCATGCTGAACCGGCCCGAGACCCGCAACGCGCAGAACCGCGGCATGCTCGTCGACCTCAACGACGCGTTCCTGGAGGCCGAGCAGGACGACGCCGTACGCGTGGTGATCTTCGGTGGCGTCGGCCCGATGTTCTCGTCGGGGCACGACCTCGGCTCCAAGGCGATGCTCGAAGAGATGACGCCCGGGCCCAACCAGCACGTCTCGGCCCGCACCAACGGCGGGACCCGCGCGGGTGCCGAGAAGCGGACGCTGCAGGAGTGGCACTACTTCTACCAGAACACCCTGCGCTGGCGGAACCTGCGCAAGATCACGATCGCGCAGGTGCACGGCCCGGTGTACGCCGCCGGCCTGATGCTGATGTGGGCGTGCGACCTGATCGTCGCCGCCGAGACCACGGTGTTCGCCGACGTCGTCGGTCACCGGCTGGGCATGTGCGGCGTCGAGTACTTCGGCCACCCGTGGGAGTTCGGCCCCCGCAAGGCCAAGGAGCTGTTGCTCACGGGTGACTCCATCGACGCCGAGGAGGCCCACAAGCTCGGCATGGTCAGCAAGATCTTCAAGGACGACGAGCTGGAGGAGCGCACGCTCGAGTTCGCCCGCCGCATCGCCGAGCGGCCGACGATGACGGCGTTGCTGATCAAGGAGTCCGTCAACCAGTCGGTCGACAACATGGGCTTCTACAACGCTTTGCAGGCGTGCTTCACCATGCACCAGCTCAACCACTCGCATTGGGCCGAGATCCATGACGACGGCCACCCGGCGGGGCGGCCCGAGGACGGCGTGCCCGATTGGCGCACCGCCCCGCCGATCGTGCCGGCGGTCAAGGACCTCGTCGAGGCGCCGGCGCCGGCTCCCGCCCCTGTTCCCGGGCGCTGACGGTGGAGCCCCTGTCGGCCCTGCTCGAGGGGTTCGAGCTCGAGGACCTCGGCGACGGGCGCTACCGCGGCCGCAACACGGGCGACGGGCGCGGCGAGCGTGCCGTCGTGTTCGGCGGGCTGCTGCTCGGTCAGAGCATCGTCGCCGCGGCGCGCTCGCAGCCCGGCAAGGAGGTGAAGACCGTCCACACGATCTTCGCCCGGGTCGGCCGCGTCGACCAGCCGCTCGACGTCGACGTCGACACCATCCACGCCGGGCGCAGCTTCGGCAGTGTGACCGTCACGATCAGCCAGGGCGAGCGCGTCTGCACCCGCTCGTTGTTGCTGCTCCACGCCCCGGAACCCGACGTGATCCGCCACGCGACGCCGATGCCCGACGTGCCCGGTCCCGACGAGACGCCGTGGAAGGAGCTCGAGTTCGCCGGCTACCAGATCGGCGTCGTCGGCGGTGTCGACGTGGGCGACCCCGATGCCGTCGGCCCCGCCGAGCTGCCGGTGTGGGTGCGGTTCGAGGGCGCACCCGACGATCTCACCACCAGCCAGGCGCTGCTCGCCTACGCCAGCGACGGGTTCCTCATCGGCACCGCCATGCGGCCGCACAAGGGCGTCGGCCAGGCTCAAGCGCACGAGGCGCTGTCCACCGGCGTCATCTCGCACACCCTCACGTTCCACGACCCCTTCCGGGCCAGCGACTGGCTGCTGCTCGCGCAGGCGAGCCCGTACGCGGGCCGGGGGCGCGCCTACGGCCGTGCCGACGTGTTCTCTGCCGACGGGCGGCTCGTCGCCTCGTTCGTGCAGGACAGCATGATCCGGCAGGGCGGCGCCTCGGTGCTCTAGCCACAGCGCATCCGCCGAGCGCTGGTCTATCGTCTCGCCCGTGGCGGCGGCGACGACGGCGGAGCTCGACCGTGCGATCCGGGAGATCGCCGACCGGTGGCGCGGGGAGCGTGCCGAACGACAGGAGCGACGTCACCTCGATCCCGCCGACTTCGAGGTGCTGCGGGACGCGGGATTGCTGGCGTTGCCCGCCCCCGTGGCCGTCGGTGGCCTGTGGGAGCGCATCGAGGCCTCGGTGCGTCCGCTGTGCGAGATCCATCGCCAACTGGCGTCGGCCGATCCATCGGTGGCGCTGGTCTGTTCGATGCACCCGGCGGTCGTCGCGTTCTGGCTGGCGAGCCCGGATCCGTCGCAACCCGGGTGGGAGGAGCAGCGTCACGCCGTCTTCGCCAGCGCTGCGGCGGGCGAGCAGTGGGGAACGATCACCTCGGAGCCCGGCAGCGGTGGCGACATCAACCGCACGCGCGCGGTCGCCACCCCGGGGGACGCCGAGCCCTTCCTGGCCGGGCGCTCGTACGCGGTGACCGGCGACAAGCACTTCGGCAGCGGTTCGGGCGTGACCGACCGGATGATGACGACCGCGATCCCCGAAGGCGAGTCGGAGCCGACGATCTTCGTGCTCGACGTCCGAGACAGACCGTGGGACGGAAGCGCCGGGCTGAAGCTCATCGCCGAATGGGATGGCATGGGCATGGCAGCGACCCAGAGCCACGCCATGCGCCTCGAGTCCGCACCCGCGGTTCGGCTGGCGTGGAACGGACAGCTCGAGCCGATCACCCGGGCGGCGGGACCGTTCATCGCTGTGCTCTTCACCGCGGTGATAGTCGGTGTGCTGGATGCGGCGATCGAGCACGCCCGCGGGCAGCTGCGAACCAAGGCGGACCAGTTGCGTGCCTACGAACAGGTCGAGTGGGCGCGGGCCGAGCAGGATTACTGGGTCGCCGTGCAGGCCTACGAAGGGGGCCTCCGCGCCGTCGAGAGCGGCGACGGTGCCGTCGCCCTCCACGGGGCGCTGCGAGCCAAGCAGGCGGTCGCAGATCTCGCGGAGCAGAGCCTGCTTCGGGTGACTCGCGTTCTCGGCGGCGGCACGTTCAGCAGGCGATCTCCCTTCGCTCACTGGTTCGAAGACGTCCGCGCCCTGGGCTTCCTTCGACCGCCGTGGGGACTTGCTACCGACAACCTGTTCGCCACGTCGCTCGCATAGCCCACCCCGACTACGCCGTGGCGGTCGCCGCGACGTGGACGCCTAGGGATTGAGGGTGACGTTGAGGTCGGCCAGCTTGGCAGGGTCGACCACGGCGTGGATGTGCGTGATGCGGTCGCCGGTCACGGTGAGCGTGACCGCAGTGACGACGCGGCTGCCGCGCAGGGCGATGACCGTCGGTTCTTCGCCGGTCGGTAGCGACAGCAGCGTGGTCGACGAGCGGGGCCCGAGGAACCGGAGGGCCCCCCGGGCGACGGCGTCGCGGCCGACGACGGGTGGTCGCAGCCCGACAGTGCCGCCGAGGTCGGCCTGGCCGGCGACGTCGGGATCGAGCACCGCAACGAGGCCGTCGAGGTCGCCGGTGGAGGTGGCCGTGATGAACGCCTCGGTGACGCGGCGTTGTTCGTCCGACTCGACGGTGAAGCGGGCCGGACCGCCGTCGGCGCTGATCCGATGGCGCGCCCGCGCCGCGAGCTGCCGGCAGGCGGCGGGCGAGCGGCCCACGACGTCGGCGATGTCGTCGAAGGAGTACTTGAAGACGTCGTGGAGGACATACGCCGTGCGCTCGGCGGGCGTGAGCCGGGCCAAGACCACATGAAGCGCCATGCGCACCTCGTCGTCGAGCGTGACTCGGTCGGCGGGGTCCGTCGGCATGCCCGCCTGCACGGCGGGGCGGTTCTCGGGTGGCGCGGCGCTGGGCGTCTGACGCTGCCAGCGGGCCGACCGGAGCTGGTCGAAGCAGAGCCGGCTGACCACCACCACCAGCCACGCCCTCACGTCGTCGAGCTCGTCGAGGTCGACGTTCATCAGCCGGGCGTATGCCTCCTGCACGACGTCCTCGGCCTCACTGATGCTGCCGAGCACCCGGAACGCGACGTCGAGGAGGTAGCGGTGGTGGTCGCGCCAGGCGCGGCCGAGCCGGACGTCGAGCTCGGGGGACGGGCCGGGGGCGGGGGAGCGGTCCATGGGTTCCTCCAGGTTCGCAGTGCCAACCGTGGCACGCATAAAGGACGAACCAGCGAAGAGGGATGTGACATCGCCGCGATGTGACATTCGACCGTCGAAGCGAACGGCGCCGGACGTCACTTTTGGTGATGACCGCTCGTCGTTTACGGGCATGACCACCAATCACGCATCTGCGATCCGGGTCGAGGCTTTGGCCAAGACCTATCCCGGCGGTGTCGAGGCGGTGAAGGGCATCGACTTCGCCGTGCCGCCGGGTGAGGTGTTCGGGCTGCTGGGCCCGAACGGGGCGGGTAAGTCGACGACGGTCGGGATGCTCACGACCACGATCGCCCCCACCTCGGGTCGGGCCCGGGTGGCGGGTTTCGACGTGGCCTCGCATCCGCTCGCGGCGCGTCAGGTGAGCGCGGTGGTGTTCCAGGAGCCGGTGGTCGATCGTGGCCTGTCCGGTCGCCGCAACCTGGACGTGCATGCCCGGCTGTGGGGCCTGGACGCGGCGGCCGCTAGGCGGCGCATCGCCGCGGTTGTCGACCCGTTCGGCTTGGGCGAGGTGATCGACCGGCCGGTCGAGAGCTACAGCGGGGGCCAGCGCCGCCGCCTGGAGATTGCCCGTGCCCTGGTCTCGGAGCCCCAGGTGCTGTTCCTCGACGAGCCCACCGTGGGCCTCGATCCCCGCTTCCGTTTCGAGCTGCTGGACCTCATCGCCGGTCTGCGGGCCCGATCGGGGATGACCATCCTGTTGACCACGCACTACCTCGACGAGGCCGAACAGCTCTGCGACCGGGTTGCCATCGTGCACCAGGGCCGCATCGTCGCCCTGGACAGCCCGGCGGCGCTGCTGGCCCGCCTGGGCCGCGAGCTGGTCGAGCTGCGCCTCGACGGCGACGTGTCCACCGCGGTGTCGGCGCTGCGTGCCGAGGGCCTCGCTGGCCAGGACGCCTTTGCCGTGGGAGCCACGCTCCACCTCCCGGTGCATGACCGATCGGGACGCGAGGCGCTGGGCGCCATCGCCGAGTTGGGGCTCGCCGTGACTGCCATCACCAGCCGGTCGCCCACGCTCGACGACGTCTACCTGCAGCTCACCGGCGAGTCGCTCGCCGCCTGACCTCGTCGGGTGTCGGCGCGCGGCGGCGCCGACACCCGACGAACCCACGCCCCCCACCCCAACCTCAACCAAGGAGACCCGCATGACTGCCGTCACCGGCACCGTGACACTCGATACCCCCACTCCCACCACTGCCCGGGCCCGGGCCCGGGGCGGGGGCCTGGCCGCGGTGTCCACCCTGGCCCGCCGCCGCTTCGCCATCAGCGCCCGCACGCCCCGCGAGCTGCTCGTGCCGTTGCTGGCACCGCTGCTGTTCGCGATGGTCGTCGTACCCGCCCTGGCCGACACCTTCGGCACGGCGGTCGGGGGCGTCGACTACATGACCTTCGTGGCAGTGGCCACCATCGGCCTGCTCGTGCCACTGAGCACCATCCAGTCCGGCCTCGGCGTCGTCGTCGACCGTCTCGGCGGCGGCCTGCGTGACCTGTTGGCCGCACCGGTGTCGCGGCCCTGGATCGTGGCCGGCAACCTCGTCGTCGCCGTGGCCCTCGCCAGCCTGCAAGTGGCCGTGCTCCTGGGAGCCGCCGCCATCCGCGGCGCCGAGTTCGACCTCAGCGCCAGCGGCCTGGGATGGTTCGCCGCCGCCACGCTCACCTTCGCGGTCGCGATGTACGGCATCGCCGAGGTGCTCGCCAACCGCCTCCCCAGCCAAGAGGAGTACATCGGGGTGCTGCCACCGGTCGCCATCGTGCCGTTCTTCTTCGCCGGCTCCTTCTTCCCGATCAGCGCCCTGCCCGCCGGGCTCACCGTCATCGGCAAGCTGCTGCCCATCACCCACGTGCTCGCTCTCGTGCGCTACGGGCTCGCCGGCGACAACGGCGCCGGGCTCCACGACATCTGGGGCATGAGCAACACCACCACCATGGCCTCGCTCAGCCTCGGCGTCGTCGCCCTGTTCGCCGTGGCGCTCACCGCGGCCGCGGTCCGCACCTTTCAGCGCACCGCCGTCCGCTGAACCCCGGACACCCCCATCCGTCACATTCCTTCGTCCGGTCGTGTCATTTGAACCGACCGTCCCCCTGGTCCACATCTCCCCTGAAAGGAAGCCGGACATGACACTCCCCGGTCGCGTCGTGTTGAACGGAGACCCGGTGACCTCGGTCGCCGACTACGGCGCCCGAGGCGGCGGCGACGGCCTGCGGGCCGCACGGTCCCTCGGTCCCTGGCGAACCGCCGAAGAGGTGACCCTGTCGGGCCTACGCGGCCGCGGCGGCGGTGGGTTCCGGACCGGCCGCAAGTGGCTCGCGGTCCTGGACGCCAGCCGCGACGACGAGCGCCGCTTCGTCGTCGCCAACGGCGCCGAGGGCGAGCCCGGCACCTTCAAGGACCGAGCCATCCTGCGCCACAACCCGTACCAGGTGATCGAAGGGCTGGCCATCGCCGCGCTGACCGTGCGGGCGTCGCACGCCTTCCTCACCCTCAAGTCGACCTTTAGGGTCGAGATCGAGATCCTGCGACGAGCCCTGGCGGAGATGCAGGCCGCAGGCCTCGCCGGTGACGTTCCCATCAGCCTCGTCCTCGGCCCGGACTCTTACCTGTTCGGCGAGGAGAAGGCGCTCCTCGAGGTCATCGAGGGCGAGGACCCCCTCCCCCGCCGCGACCCGCCCTACCTGCATGGCCTGTTCGCGTCGGGGCCGCAGATGGGCTGGTCGTCCCACCGGGGAGGCGACGCCGGAGGGGAGGCGGCCAACCCCACGATCGTCAACAACGTCGAGACCCTCGCCACCGTGCCCCACATCCTGACCAACGGCGCCGAGTGGTACCGGGCCCTGGGCACCTGGGACTCGCCGGGCACCATGGTGTTCACCGTCGCCGGCGACGTGGCCCGCCCCGGATACGCCGAAATGGAGCTCGGCACCACCATCCGAGACGTCATCGAGCAGGTCGGCGGGGGACCGCACCCCGGCCGGAGCGTCAAGGCGGTCTTCTCCGGCGTCGCCAACGGCGTGATCACCGCCGACAACCTCGACGTACCGGCCACCTACGAGGACCTGGCGGCGATCGGCAGCGGCCTAGGTTCCGCCGGGTTCATCGTCTACGACGACACCGCCGACATGGTGGCCGTCGCCCGCATGTTCGCCCGCTTCCTCCATGTCGAGTCGTGCGGGCAGTGCGGCGCCTGCAAGCTGCACAGCGGCGCCATCAGCGACACGCTCGAGCAGCTCGAGCGGTCCGCCGCCCACGAACGCGACATCGAGGCACTCGGCACCCAGCTGCGCATGGTGACCGACCAGAACCGCTGCTACCTCCCCGTCGAGCTCCAAACCGTCGTCGCCAGCATCCTGCGAGCATTCCCCGACGACTTCGTCGGCCACCTCGAGGGCGCCCTGCCGCTCCCACGCCTGTACCGGCTGCCCAAGATCCTCGACATGGCCGATGGCGCCGTCACCCACGACACCCGGATCGCCCTCAAGCAGCCCGACTGGACATACAGCGACGTACGACGCGCCGGATGACGGGAACCTGCGGCACGATGATCGGGTGCCGGAACGCAACCGGGTGACCCCGTCGGGCGAGATCGTCGCCATCGACCAGCGAGGCTTGTTCATGGGCAACCGGGGATGTGTGCACGGCGATCGGCGGATCGTGCGTGCATGGCAGGTGCGCCGATGGATCACCTGTGTCCTCGAGTACAAGGGCTGGGTGGCGCCGCGCTGGGAGCCCGGGCGCTGGACGCCGCTGTTCTTCTGGGACGAGGCGGCGGCGGTGGCGGCCGGTCACCGGCCCTGCGCCCTGTGCCGACGGTCCGACTTCAACGCCTGGCTGGACCGGTGGCAGTCGGCGTTCGGGGAGCGACCCCCAGTCGACCCGATGGACCGCCGCCTCCACACCGACCGCCTCGCCGGCAAGGTTCAGCGCCGCCACACAAGGGCCTGGTGCGACCTGCCCGTCGGCGCGTTCGCCATCCTCGACTCGGGACGAGACGGGACGGCCGTACCCGCCCTCGTCCTCGTGGACCGCCTGGTGCCATGGTCGTCCGAAGGCTACGGGGCCCCTATCGAGCGCCCGGGCCGAGGTGACGCCACCGTGCTGACCCCCCGGGCCAGCGTCGAGGTCCTCAGCCACGGCTACCGCCCCGTGATCCACCCTTCGGCCGACCAGCCGGCATAGGGCGACCCAGCGCGGCAAACCCCCGTTGGGGGGATCGCCGGCGCGGCGTCCATCCCGGCGTGACGTGGTTGCCGTCCTGGCCACCTGTTCCTGTTCCATCGACACCGGAGGTTCGCCTCGTGCTCCTCACCCAGGGACTCCACCGGTCGCTGCGCCACACCCCGGACGAGCCGGCGACGAGCGCGCCGTCAACCGACCGGCGGCCGCGGCTGCCATGATCGTGGGCGGCGTCGGGACTCCCGAACGCCGGATGTGAGGGAGACGGATGCCCAAGTTGCCCTGGTCCAACGTCAGCGACGTGCCCTCCGACACGGACGTCACGATCATGGGTTCGCGGCTCCCGCTGAGGAGCTACCGGCACGTTCCGCGCTTCTTGTGGGCGACGCAGCGGATCCGCAGGCAGCTGGCCCGGAGCGAAGGACTTGTCGGCTACGCCCTCGAGGCGGAGCTGACACGCAAGACGTTCTGGACCGTGTCGGCGTGGGTCGGCGAGGACGTGCTCCAGCGGTTCAACCGGGCCGACCCGCACCACGCCGAGACGGCGGCCATCAAACCGATGATGTTGCCGACGACGTTCGTCTTCTGGGCGGGCAAGGCGGGTGACCTACCGGTCGACTGGGCCGATGTCCGGGCCCGCATCGACGCCCGGCGATCGGCAGCCGGTCCGGACGCCGGTCCCGACCCGGACGGCGACACGTAGCGACCCTGCGGACGCGCCCCGGCTTGCCTGCTCACCCCGGCGACGACTGTTCCGTCGGGCCCACCACGCGCCCGTACAGCACGAGGGCCCAGCTCAGGCAGCCGAGTGCGGCTGTGGACATCACCGCGCGCACGATGTTCCAGCGGACCCACTTCGTCTCCTCGAACCGCTCACGCGCGGCGGCGAGATCGGCGATGCGATCGGGGTCTCCGGCGGCCTTGATCTCGTCGTTCAGCGGCACGTTGACGCGGACGGTGATGACGAACACGGCCAGGTAAAGGATGAACGCGGCGACGGTCCATGGCAGCACCGATCGCCCGTCCTCACGAAGGTGGAGGATTGCGGCCAGGCCGGTGACCATCAACGCGCCGATGAACGTCGTCAGGAACAAGGGTTTGGTGATCGCCTCGTCGATGGACTGGAACGCACCGACGAAGGTCCGGTCATCGGTCGTGCGCAGACCGGGCATGATGGCGTTGGCGTACAGGGCGAACACACCGGCCATGAGGCCTGTGGCCATCGTGGCCACAACCAGCGCCGGACCTCGAAACAGCTGCAACCTCGTCTGTTTCGTCTGTTGCGCGTGGTCGCTCATGGTCATGGCGTTAGTGAAATCCGGAGCCGTGAGACGGTCCATAGCCAGCAAGCTCATTTCCATGTCCCTGCGTCTAGCGGGCTGCATGTGCGCGACGCAGCGGATCCGCACGCAGCTGGTCCGCAGTTAAGGACTTGTCCAGCTACGCATCGACGGCCGGCGATCGGCTGCCGGGCACGAGCCACAGGCCAACGCCGCGCGGTGGTGCTGGGCACTCCCTACTTCACGACGATGGGGTTCACCGGGGAGCCGAGGCCGTTGACGAACGGCTCGGCCGAGCCCTCGAAGAAGAACTCGTAGACACCGTCGTCGGCGCAGTCGGCCGCCAGCGCTTCGAGGTCGAAGTTCTGTCCCTGGGTCATCCCCATCTCCACCAAGTGGAGCAGGTGCACGACGAGCAGCAGGTCGCCGTGCTTTTCCATGTCCAGGTACTCGAAGGTGATGTTGTCGGTCGCGACCGCAGCCACGTCGTGGTCGCGGAACCACTGGACCGACCAGAACGACGGGCCGGTGCCGCCGTGGTAGCCGTCCTTGTCGCCGGCCTTGAGCAGCTGCATCATCCCGGTCCGCACCAGCACCACGTCGCCGGGCCCGACCGTCACCTTGCCTAGCTCGCAGGCGGCGTCGAGATCCTCGCCGGTGATGGCGTAGGGCACGTCGAGCCGCTCGACGCCCTTGGCCCGGGCCACGTCGAGCAGGACGCCCCGGCTCACCAGCCGCCCGGCGTTGGCGATGCCGCAACGGGCGGCACCCGCCTCGCTGAGGCTCTCGATGGGGTGACCGTTGTAGATCCGCCCGAGGTACGAGGCATGCGCCAACGCGTCCCAGTGCGTCGCCGCCTGGAGGCCCATGACGACGATGTCGTCGCTGGTGCAGAAGCCCTCCGGGTCGAAGACCGGCCGGTTCACCATGAGCATCGTCCGCAGTGGGTTCAGGCGGCCGGGGATCACGCCGGTCTGCGGGCCGTCCGGCCCCAGGGGCAACGCCAGGGAGAAGACCTTGCCCTGCCGGACCAACCTGGCGGCTCGGCGCACGACCTCGGGCGTGATCAGGTTGAGCGTGCCCAGCTCGTCGGCGTCGCCCCAACGGCCCCAGTTGTTGACCTTGCTTGCGAGCTCGTGGAACTCCTCGGGCAGCGCCATCAGCCCAGCTGCCTCTCGCCCTCGCGCTCGGCGATGAGGGTGGCGCGGTTGACCTTCAGCGCCTCGCTGCGGGGGATGGCGTCGACGAACTCGACCGACTTCGGCACCTTGTAGGGCGACAGCCGGTCCTTGCACCACGCGACCAGCTCGTCCGCCGTGGGCGGCGCCGCCGGATCGGTCGGCTGCACGATGGCGTGGACCCGCCGGCCCCACTCCTCGTCGGCGAGCCCGACGACGACGACGTCGTCGACGGCCGGGTGTTCGCTCAGCGCGCTCTCGACCTCGGCGGGATAGACGTTGGCGCCGCCGGTGACGATCATGTCCACCCGCCGGTCGGCGAGGTAGAGGAAGCCGTCGTCGTCGAGCCACCCGAGGTCGCCGACGGTGGCGAAGCCGTCGGCGTTCACCGGGATCGGGGCCACGTCGCCCACGTACTCCGACAGCACGCCGTAGGGCTGACGCATGTAGATGGCGCCGATCTCGCCGGCGGGCAACTCGTTGCCGTCGTCGTCGAGGATGCGCAGCTCGGTGCCGATCGCACCCTTGCCGACCGTCGCCGGATGGTCGAGGTACTCGTCGCCGCGGGCGAACGTCACGCCCGCACCCTCGCTGGATCCGTAGCAGACGTAGAAGTGCGTGGGACCGACGAGGTCGATCCAGAAGCGGGCCAGCCACTCCGGCAGGGGGGCGGCGCCGTGCATCACCCACTCGATGCTCGACAGGTCGTGGTCGGCGACGTCGGGCTCACGGGCGATGCGCTGGAGCATCACCGTCGTAGCGACGAAGCCCGTCACCCGGTGCCGTTCCAGGGCGTCGAGGAGCCCGGCAGCGTTGAACCGCTCCAGCAACAGCAGCCGGTCGCCGGCCAGCAGGTTGGACGTGTGCATGAAGCCGTTGTTGTGGTACAGCGGCGCCGGCACAAGCACGAGCTGGGGATCGGACAGTGGCCCGTAGGCGGTCACCAACCCGTTGGGTGACGCCTCGGGGTTGTAGATGCCCGGCATCTTGCGCAGGATGACCTTGGGCGAGCCCGTCGACCCCGAACTGAGGATCCCCGAGGAGTGCGGCGGGACGACGTCGGGCGGGGGATCCGTCGATGCCCACCGGCTGCCCTCGAGGAGCTCGACGTCGTCGGGCTCGACCACCAGCTTGGGGTCGAGCACGCCGCGGACGCGCTCGAGCTCCCAGTCGGGCAGGTCCCAGCGGACCGGCACCACGACGGCGCCGAGCTTCCAGCCGGCGAAGGTGGTGAAGATGTGCTCAGGGCAGTTCCGCAGCTTGATGCCAAGGCGATCGCCCTCGCCCAGTCCCCGGGCGGCGAGGCCCCGGGCGATCTGGGTCGACCGGTCGTCGAGCTCGCGCCAGCTCACCAGCCGTTCGGAGCCATCCTCGCGGACGAAGACGATGGCGGTCTGGTCGGCCCGCTCCTCACCGAGCTGCCGGATGCGTGCCCCGTAGGAAATGGGTGTGTCGCTCATGTCCCCCCTCGCGAATCGACTCTCAGTGAGGGTCGATTCCGCCGGTTGCTCGGCTGCTTCGCGGCTCCAGTCTGGCTACTTTGCATGATCCGCGGAATCGACCCTCAGTCAAGCCGCTCAGGCGGGAACCTTCTCGGCGACGCCGAGCAGGTTCATCATGTTGCCGCCCATGATCTTGCGCAGGTCGTCGTCGGGCAGGCCCGCAAGCTCGTCGACGTAGGACAGCGGGTCGGCGAGCCCCTCGACGTGCGGGTAGTCCGACCCGAAGATCACGTGGTCGGCGCCGAGCAGCTCGACGAGGCCACGGGGGTCCTCCTCGTGGAACGGGTGCATCCAAAAGTTGCGCTTGAACGTCTCGGACGGCTTCATCTCGTAGGCCTGCGGCATCTGCCAGTAGCAGTGGTCGAGGTGCTCGAGCAGGTTCGGCACCCAGCCGGCGCCGTTCTCGATGAGCGCGACCCGGACGTCAGGGAACCGCCACAGCACGCCGTGGCAGATGAGCGACGTGACCGCGTCCTCGATGTCACGGTGGCGGCCCCGCACCGTGTGGGTGAAGGGCGAGGGCTGGGCGAACGCCTGGGTCTCGGTACGCGTACCTTCCCACTCGTTGGAGTACCGCACGTAGCCGGTGTCGGAGGCGTGGAGCACGACGAGCGTGCCGGTCGCCTGGATGAGCTTCCAGTAGGGATCGAACTCGGGCAGGGCGAACGACCGGGGCCCTTGGTAGCCCCAGGCGGGGGCCGGCCGCATCAGGACGACGCGGCCGCCGTGGTCGAGGACCCACTCGAGCTCGGCAATGGCCCGGTCGAGGAGGCCGGGCGTGACGATCGGCGTGGAGAAGATGCGGCCCTCGAACGCGAACGGCCACGCCTCGGTCATCCACTGGTTGAGGGCGTGGATGGCGTCCGCGCACAGGTCGGGGTCGTCCTTCATGCGCTCTTCCACGAGGCTGGCGAGCGTCGGGAGCATCAGCGCGTAGTCGACGCCCTGCTCGTCCATGATCTCGAGGCGGGCCGGCGCTTCACGGAACCCGGGCGGGCAGTCGATGCCGCGACCGATGATCTCGCGCTGCGACTTCCCGTCGGGATTGCCCTGCTTGAAGTACTCCTCCTGGGCACCGGGGCGGCCGACGCGGTCGAAGGTGGGGTTGGGGATGTAGTCGCTGATCTGGCCGCGCACGACGATCTTGGTGCGCCCCCGCACGTCGACGTAGTCGATGGCCCCCTTCTGGGACTCGGGGAGGTACTTGGTAAGCGCGTCCCTGGTCTCGTACAGGTGGTTGTCGGCATCGAAGACGGGGAAGTTCACACTTCGGGAGGCCACGGGCCCTCCTCCTTGACTGATCTGACGGCAGCTGAAGTCGTCATCTAACAGGCTCGTCGCCAGTCTAACTGCCAAACGGTTGGCAGGCCGCAAGTCGGGCTAGACACGCAGGTGACGTGGCGTGACGGCCGGCCACCCACGGGTTGGTACAACTGCCAACCGTTTGGCAGGTATGCTGCCGGTGGGCTCACGAGGGGGAGTTCGATGTCGGAGTCGGTCGGCTTCGACATCGAGGTGCGGAACGTGTCCAATGCCGAGCTCAACCGGCTCGTCATCGCTGAGGGCCAGTTCGAGATGGCGCTGTACGGGCCGGTCGTGTTCGAGGAGAGCACGATCGGTGACATGACGCAGTTCGAGTCCGGCAGCCCGGGGAACCGCATCGGCTACGCCGACCCCGAGATGGACGCGGCGGTCGAGCAGCTCCGCCGGGCCACCAACCGTGAGGAGACGAAGGCGGCCATGGAGGAGATCCAGCGCATCTGGGACGAGACCATCCCCTCGGCCAACACGTTCATGAGCCACTGGTGGTGGGCGCTTCCTCCTGATGTCCACGGCCTCGTCTGGACCCGGGACGTGACGCCAATGTTCCACGACGCCTACATGGAGTCGTGACGAGGGCGGTGTCGGCGGCTACGGCACCTCGAGCACCGAGAGGATGTTGCCGGCCGGGTCGGTGAACCACGCGATCGGTGGCCCGTCGGGGTCGCGGCTGATGCCCTTCTCGTCCTGGTCCATGCCCTCGTAGCGCTCGAACTGCACACCGCGCCTAGTCAGCTCGTCGACGGCCTGGTCGACATCGTCGACGGGGAAGTTGAGGATGGTGTACGAAGCCGGTGTGTGGTTGGGCTTGGAGTAAACGAGGATGTCCCGGTCGCCGGCGATGTGCAGCGCGAGCAGGTCCGTCGCCTCCTCGGACACGTTGATTCCCAGCGTCTCGCCGTAGAACTTCTTGGCGGCCGCCAGGTCGTCTACCGAGAAGCCGCTGAATGCCTTCGTCGTACCGAACATGATGACCTCCGCCACCCCGGGGCAGCGTCGACCGGGGCGCGTCAATACAGACGGGTTCCCCGCCCGAGATTCATCGCTTGGCGTCAATCGTAGATGCCGGTGTTCCTGAGGTTCTCGGCCATGGCCTCGATCACCGGCGCCCGCGGGTATCCGCTGAGGCTGTTGGCGGTGTCGACGCCGCCGGCCAGCAGGCTGTTCCACACGGGACCGTCGGCGAGGTGCTCCAGGCCCTCGCGGGCCACGTCGGCCGGTTCGGACACGCCCGGGCCGAACCGCATGCCGCGCCGGGCCATCGCCGGCGTCTTGATGCTGCCCACGACGTACTCGACCACGTGGACGCCGTGCGGCCGCAGCTCATACCACAGGCCCTCGGCGAAGACGCGGCTGAATGCCTTGGCGGCGTTGTAGATGAGCGTGTACGGCGCGCCGGTGTAGCCGGCGACCGATCCCATGAGCATGATGCCGCCGCGCCCCCGCTCCTTCATGAAGCCGCCGAAGTGGTGGCACAGGGCCAGCCGCCCGCCGACGTTGAGGTCGACAACGGTCTGGAACCGGTCGAGCTCGCCGTCGAGGAAGTGCGTGCCGTAGGCGTTGGCGCCGGCGTTGTAGATCAACAGGCCGACGTCGATGTCGTCGGTCACAGTTCGGATCCTGTCGACCACGTCGGGGTCGGTGAGGTCGACCGAGAGCGTCCGCACCTCGACGCCGGTCTTGCGGACCAACGCGGCGGTCTCCTCGAGCGGCTCGACCTTGCGCGCCAAGAGCACGACGTCGAAGCCGTCGGCGGCCAGCTGCTGGGCGAACTCCGGGCCCATCCCCTCGGATCCGCCGGCGATGATCGCCCAGGGTCCGTAGCGCGACGTATCAACCATTCGTTTGGTCGTTGTACACTACCCGCCCGTTGGGCTCAAGCCGTCTGGCCTGTGGGAGCGTCGCCGTGCCCGTTGCCGATCTGACCGAGGTCCCGCTCGCTTCGCTGATGTCGCTGGCCGGCAAGACGGCCGTCGTCACCGGCGGTGCCCGCGGCATCGGGTCGGCGATCTCGCGCCGGCTGGCCGAGGCCGGCGCCAACGTGGTGGTCGCCGACGTCGACGCCGCGGCCGCCGTGCAGACCGCCAAGGAGATCACCGCCACCGCCGCGGGCGCCACTGGGGTCTCGGCCATGGGCCGGGAACTCGACGTCACGTCCGGTGACGACATCGCTTCGGTGGCCGACGCTGTGGTGGACGAGCACGGCAGCCTCGACATCTGGGTCAACAACGCCGGCATCTACCCGATCCAGCCCTTGCTCGACATGACCGACGACGACTGGGACCGTGTCCTCGACGTGAATCTGCGGGGCGCGTTCATCGGTTCGCGCGAGGCCGCCCGCCGCATGGTGGCGGCCGGCTCGGGCGGCGTCATCGTCAACATCGCATCGGTGTCGGGGTATCGCGGGCGCAAGGGACTGGCGCACTACTCCAGCTCGAAGCACGGCCTGCGGGGCCTGACGCGCAGCCTGGCGGTCGAGCTCGGCCCGCACGGCATCCGGGCGCTGGCGATCGCGCCCACCATGGTCGTCACGCCCGGCACCGAGGCGGTAGCGGCGCAGGCCCGAACCGCCGACATGCACTCGACCGAGGTGTACTCGCAGCTCCCCTTGGGCCGGCCGGGGGTGCCCGACGACATCGCTCGGGTGGTGCTGTTCTGCGCCAGCGATCTGGCGTCGTTCATGACCGGGTCGACTCTGGCCGTCGACGCCGGCCAGATGGCGCTGTAGCCACACGTCGGGGGAGGGGTCCAATGACGGATGACGAACGACCTGGGGCGCCGCACCTCACGGAGTCGGTCGACGTCGCCGACGCCATCGTCGGCGTGTTGGCCGAGGCCGGGATCGAGTACGTGCTCGGGATCCCGGGCGGCTACACCGGCGATCTGTTCGCCGCCCTGCACGCCCACGACACCATCCGGGTGGTGCAGGTGCGCGAGGAGTCCCTCGGCTCCGCCATGGCCGAGGCCTATGGCCGCCTCACCGGCAGGCCGCTGGTGGTCATGGGCCAGGGCGAGTGGATCGCCGGCAACGCCGGGCAGGGCTTCCTCGAGGCGCTGCTGGGCAGCTCGCCCATGGTGATCCTGACCGAGATGTCCGACGGCGGCGCGCTCTCGCACCACGCCCCCTACCAGGGCGGCACCGGCGACTACGGGAGCTGGGACGCCCGCACGACGCTCCAGGGCATGACCAAGCGGGTCATGGTGAGCCACTCCCCGGCCCAGGCCGTTCAGCACACGCAACTCGCCATCAAGCACGCATTGACCGGCGACCCGGGCCCGGTGGCGGTCATCTTCCACGGTGACGCCCTGCGGGGTTCGGTCGGCCCCAACTCGCATCCCCGTCCCTATGCCACGGCCGCCTACCTGCCAAGGCCGATCGGCCCCAATCCCCACGCGATCGAGCGCGCCGCCGAGGCCATCGCGCGGGCCGAACGTCCGGTCATCGTCGCGGGCAACGGCGTGCGGGTGGGCCAGGCCTGTAGCGAGCTCGAGGAGTTCGCGCGAGCCGTCGACATCCCGGTCGCCACCACCGCCGGTGGCAAGGGCGTGTTCGACGAGACCGATCCGTTGTCGCTCGGCGTCATCGGCACGTTCGGCAACGCCCCGGCCAACGCCGCGGTCGGCCAGGCCGACGTCGTGGTCGCAGTCGGCACCCGCTTGGCGCCCATCGACACCGGGGACGAGAACCGGGCGCTGCTCGACCCCGACCGGCAGACCTTCGTCCAGATCGACGTGGAGCCCCTGAACGCCGGCTGGACGTACCCGGTCCACCACGCGGTCGTCGCCGACGCCGCGTTCGCCCTCCACCTGTTGGCCCGCCAAGTGCCGCCCCGATTGCCGGCGCGGCCGCGCTCGGGCGCCGAGCGGGTGGCGGAAGCGATGGACCGCCACGCGCCGTTGCCCGGCGCCGAGCTCAGCTCGGACGAGATGCCGATGGCGCCCCAGCGGATCATCTCGATGCTCCAGGAGCACCTGCCGGACGACACGGTCGTGACGTGCGACGCCGGCGAGAACCGGCTGTTCATGATGCAGTGGTGGCGCCACCGGCTGCCCGGTGCCTACCTGCAACCCGCCGCCGGCGGGGGCATGGGCTACGCCGTTCCGGCCGCCCTGGGCGCCCGGCTGGCGGGGCCGGATCATCCGGTGGTGGCGGTGTGCGGTGACGGCGGCTTCGCCATGTCGATCCACGGGCTGATGGTGGCCGTGCAGGAGCGGCTGCCGATCACGGTGGTCGTGTTCAACAACGCCGCGCTCGGTTGGGTCCTGCACGGGATGGGCGAGCGGGCGGTCGCCGCCGGGTTCAACGACTTCGACCACGCCGCCATCGCCCGGGCCATCGGCTGCCACGGCGTGCGGGTGGCCGAGCCGGCCGACCTGGCCGAGGCCCTCGGTCGGGTCGGAGGGTCGTCGGCACCCTTGGTGATCGACGTGCCGACGTCGCTGAAGACGTCGTTCAAGGACGTGGTACAACCGCTGGCCAGCAACCGTTGGAAGGCCGGCGAGTAGTGGGGGACCGATGAAGCTGGGAGTGCACCTGCCGCAGTTCGGGAGGGTCGCCGGGCCCGATGCGATCTCGCGGGCGGCCCGCCAGGCCGAGGACCTCGGGTTCGACGACGTCTGGGTGAGCGACCACCTGGCCATTCCCGACGGCATGCGCTACCCGCCGTCGTTCCTCTACGAGCCGATCCCGACTCTCACGTGGGCGGCCGCGGCGACGACGCGGGTAGGGCTCGGCACGAGCGTGCTCATCCTCCCGTACCGCCATCCGCTGCACCTGGCCAAGGAGCTGGCGTCGCTCGATCAGTTGTCGGGCGGGCGTGTCATCGTGGGTGCGGGCAGCGGGTGGCTGGAGGGCGAGTTCGAGGCCCTGGGCGTGCCGTTCGCCGAGCGGGGCGTGCGCTCCGACGAGGCGGTCGACGTGTTGCGGGCGTGCTGGGAGGGCGACGATCCGGTCACGTTCTCGGGACCGACCGTCGAGCTCAAGGCGATGAAGGTGCGGCCCAAGCCCGCGCACCGGATCCCGATCTGGATCGGCGGGAGGGCCCCGGTGGCGCTGCGTCGGGCCGTGGAGCGGGGCGACGGCTGGCACGGGAACATCCCGCCCGCCGAGGCGGCGCCGATCCTGCAGCGGCTGCGCCGCGAGCGGCCCGAGGAGTCGTTCGTCCTGTCGATGCGCACCGGCTGGGACGGGCTGTCGACGCCAGCGGACGACATCGGTCGCCAGGCGAGCGACTACATCGCCAACGGAGTGCAACACCTGGTGGCGATGCCGGTGCAACCCGACATCGACGGCTGGATGCGCTCGGTCGAGGCGCTGGAGAAAGTGCTGGCCCCGCTCCGCTGAGGGGTCGGCCGGCCGACCAGCAGGACCATCGCCAAATGCAGCACCGCCACCGTCGGCCCCTGCCCCGCCGTGCCGATCAGGGCGTCGGTCGCATGCTGGTTCCAATCCAGAACCGCGTCTCCCGCGGCGCTGTCGACAACCGCACCGGACCGAGCGGGCGCTGCGCCTGCCACGGTGGTAGAGGTGCCCACCAGTGCCATCACGACCACTGCCGCCACAAAGCCAAAGCGTCGCTTCATCTTCACTCCTGGTCGCCAATCGCGTAGGCGTGACGTGCCGTGCCACCTGATGGCACAGCAGACATGTCGACCGGCATTTGGTGGCGGCCGATGTCGAGGCGCCGGGGGGCGCTCCGACGTCTCCGGGCGGAGAGCGGTCCACCGGGGGCCGCCGCGAGCATGGCCGAGGAGACCACCATGGATGGCCCAGCGCCGGAACCCAGAGAAGACTACGTGTCGTCACGCAAGGAGATCGTCGGAACGTATTTCGAGGGGTTCCGCCGGAGCGATCACGCGCAGATCCTGGCGTGCCTGACCGACGACGTCGTCTGGGATCTACCCGGGTTCGCCCATCTGACGGGCAAGGACGCTTTCGACCAGGAGATCGAGAACGACGAGTTCGTGGGCAGCCCGACGTTGACGGTCGATCGCATGGTCGAGGAAGGCGACACCGTGGTCGCCATCGGCGACGGTGAGGCGACCCGCAAGGGTGGCGAGCTCCACCGGTTCGCGTTCTGCGACGTCTTCACCTTTGCCGGCGACAAGGTGTGCCGGGTCGAGTCCTACCTGGTTCCGCTCCCGTAGGCACGCGCCACGCCTCAGCTGCGGGGCATTCCCAGCACCCGTTGGGCGATGATCGAGCGCTGGATCTGCGCCGATCCGCCGTAGATGCTGACCGCGCGGGACTGGAAGTACTCGTGCAGCGGCGCGAGGTCGTCGCCAAGGATCGGCGAGACGCCCGCCAAGTCGAGCGCCAGCCGCGACAGCTCCTGCTCGGCCAGGGTCCAGAGCAGCTTGTCGGCCGATCCCTCCGGACCGGGTTCGCCCTGCGCCACCCGCTGCGACAGGCTGCGCAGCACGTGCAGGCGCAGCATCTCGATGTGGACGTAGCACTGCGCCAGCCGGACGCCAACTGCGGGGTCGTCGCCGAAAGCCCCGCGTCCCGCCTCGGTCTCGAGCTGATGCAGCCGCCGGCGCGCCCGGGCGATGAAGCCGATGTCCGCCGGGCCCCGTTCGTAGGCCAGCGTGCGCATGGCGATGCTCCAGCCCTGGCCCGGTGCGCCGATCAGCTGATCGACCGGAACTTGGACATCGTCGAAGAACACTTCGGCGAGGTCGTTCGAGTGGTCGATCTGGTGGATGGGCCGCACGCTCACACCCGGCGAGTCCATGCGCAGGACCAGCGCCGAGATGCCCTTGTGCTTCGGTGCCTCCTGGTCGGTGCGGGCCAGCAGCAGGCACCAGTCGGCCCACTTGGCGAAGCTCGTCCACACCTTCTGGCCGTTGACGACGTAGTGGTCGCCGTCCAGATCGGCGCGGGTCCGCAGCGAGCCCAGGTCGGATCCTGCGCCGGGCTCGCTGAAGCCCTGGCACCAGCGTTCCTCGCCCTTCAACAGGGTCGGGAGGTAGCGCTTCTGCTGCTCGGGCGAGCCGAACCCGATGATCGCCTTGCCGAGGAACCCGATGTTGCCGGGCGGAGAGGGGGCGTTGGCGGCTCCGAGCTCCTCGTTGAAGATCCCCTCGTAGATCGGGCTCAGCCCCCGCCCGCCGGCCTCCACCGGCCAGGTGAGCCCGAGCCAGCCACCGGCGTAGAGCCGACGGTGCCAGGCGCTGAGGAAGGTGGCACGGGCCTCCTCGTCGCCCTCGGGCGGCTCGTCGCCCGGGATGTTGCCGGCCAACCACCGCCGCAGCGCGGCCCGGAACTCCGCTTCCTCGGGCGAGTCGTGGTAGTTCACGCGGCACCCCCGACGATCCGGTGCTGGGCGATGGCCCGTAGTTGCGGACCCTCCGCTCCCAGCGCCGCCCGGTCCGACAGGATCCGCCGCAGGAACACGTGCGGCATGTACTCCCACGTGATGGCCACGCCGCCGTGGACCTGGATCGACGTCTCCGCCACCGACACGCCGCTCTGGGATGCGAACGCCTTGGCCGTCCGGGCGGCGAGGAGGGCCCGATCGGGCGCCTCGGCGTCGACCGCCCAGGCGGCGTACCACGTGGCGCTCCTCGACCCCTCCAGCAGCACATATGCGTCGGCGCACAAGTGCTGCACGGCCTGGAAGGCGCCGATCCGAGTGTCGAACTGCACCCGTTCCTTGCTGTACTCGACCGCGGCGGTGAGCGTGCCGTCCATGGCCCCGACGATGTCGGCGGCCAGGAGGCTCAGGGCCAGCGCCCGCCAACGGGTGAGCGCTCCGGCGTCGAGCGGCTGCCCGAGCGCACGCAGCTCACTGGTGACCCGCTCCCGCCCACCGCCCAACCGCACCAACGAGCGGGTGAGGTCGGCGCCATCCAGGCTGCGGCCGTCACCGTCGACCGGGACAGCGACCAGCGTTCCGTCCCCGTCGAGAACCAGCGCGGCCTCGGCGCCGGCAGCATCCCACGCAACCGCCCCGTCGAGCGCACCCACGGTGGCGAGGTCACGCAGCCCGGCGTCGAGCGCGACGGTCACGCGGCGCTCGCCGGTCGCGACCGACGCGATGAGATCGCCGTCGGCGCCGGCGGCGACGAGCAGATCGAGCGCCAGCGTCACGCCCACGTAGGGGACGACGGCCACCCGCCGGGCCAGGGCTTCGGCCACGATCATGACCTCCACCGCCGACGCGCCGCCTCCGCCGGACGCGGTGGGGACGCCGAGCCCGAGCAGACCGGCGTCCGCCAGCATCGACCAGTGCTTCGCGGCGGCCTCGGATGCGGCCGCGTCGTCGAGATCGTGGGGCGTGTCGGGGCCGATCCTCTGCGCCAACGACGCCGCCGTCTCGCGGAGCATCTCTTGCTCTGCGGTGAACGAAACGTCCATCCCTGGCTCCCCGCGTTTATTGGTCTCCGTCTACTTTGACCCTGCGAGCCGGCCTGTAGTATCCAACCAGCGGCGGCCCGAGAGACAGAGTTGTCAACTACGCCGCGTGATGCAAACCCGCGAGGTCGAGACGGCGTGAGAGGGGGGTGATGTCCGAGGCCGGCACGACGTACGAGACGCTGCTCGTCGAGATCGATCGAGGCGTCGCGCTGGTCACGCTGAACCGGCCCGAGCAGCTGAACGCCTTCAACCGGCAGATGACCACCGAGCTCTACGACGCGCTGTCGGCCTTCGACGCGGACGAATCCGTGCGGGTCGTCGTGGTCACGGGGGCAGGCCGCGCCTTCTGCGCCGGCGCCGAGCTGGGCGCGGGCATGGTCGACGGAGGCGACGCGGCCGACACGGCCAGCACGGCCGATGCAGCGCGCACGCATGGTGCGGCCGAGCCGGGGCAGTCGGCCCTCGACATGCGCCCCTGGGAGATGGGGACGCCGATCGTGGCGGCCATCAACGGCGCTGCCGTGGGCATGGGGCTGACCTACCCGCTCATGTGGGACATCCGGATCGCCGCCGAGGACGCCAAGCTGGGGCTGGTGTTCACCCGCCGGGGCCTGCTGCCCGAGGGCAACTCCCTGTGGTTGCTCTCCCGGCTCATCGGCGCGTCGCGGGCCCTCGAGCTGTTGATCACCGGCCGCATCTTCAGCGGGAAGGAGGCGGCCGAGCTGGGCATCGTCACCCGGGCGGTGCCCACCGCCGAGGTGCTCGACACGGCGCTGGAGCTCGCCGTCGACATCGCCACCAACACGTCGCCCACGTCGGTGGCGCTGACCAAGCGGCTCTTCTACCGCTACCTCGACCACGGCGACCGGATGGCGGCCCGCAAGGAGGAGCTGGACGCGTTCCGCTGGATGACCGGGCAGCCCGATGCCCGCGAGGGCGTCGCCGCCTTTCGGGAGAAGCGGCCCCCGAACTGGCCACCGATCGCCGAGGACCCGCCCTTGTGAGCGACACCGCGACCACACAGCCGCAGTTCCGCGTCTTCCTGCCCCAGATGCGCATGGGCCTCGACGTGCTCGTCGAGCGGGCCCGGACGGCCGAGGCGGCGGGGTTCGGCGGCATCGCGCTGATGGACCACTTGGCGCCGCCCATGGCCGAGGACCAGCCGATGTACGAGGCGATGATCGCGGCCACGTGGTTGGCGGCGCACACCGAGCGCCTGGGCGTCGGCCACCTGGTGCTGTGCGACTCGCTGCGCCATCCCGCCGTGCTGGCCCGGGAGGCGGTGTCGATCGACCACGCCTCGGGCGGGCGCTTCGAGCTGGGCATCGGCTGGGGATCCGTCCCCGACGAGCTCGAGACCTACGGGATCGGGGACACGGCCGCCGCGCGGCGTGTGCGCCGCCTCGCCGAGAGCCTCGAGGTCATGACCGCGCTGTGGAGCGGTGAGGTGGTGGACTTCGACGGGGAGTTCCATCGGATCAAGGGTGGACGGCAGCAGCCGACCCCCACGGCGACGATCCCGCTCCTGATCGGGGGCGCGGGGCGCAAGACGCTCGAGCTGGTGGCCCGGTACGCCGACTGGTGGAACCTGCCGATCTACGCGCTCGAGCGCCTCGAGGAGCTGCGACCGTCGGCGAGCGGGGCCCGCGTGTCGGTCCAGCAGATGGTGGCGTTCGTGCCGAGCGAGGCGGATCGGGAGCGGGTGACGCAGCTGGCGCAGCGGCGGTTCGGCGCCTATGGGTCGGGGCTCGTCATCGGCACGGCAGGCGAGCTGGTCGACCACTTCGCGGCGCTGCATGATCGTGGCGTCGAACGCTTCTACACGTGGTTCTCGGACTTCGCCTCCCCGGAGACGCTGGCCGCCTTCGGGACCGACGTGATCCAGACCCTGGCTCCCCACGGAGGGGCGACAACGTGGACCTGACCCTGAACCCTGAGCAGAGCTTCTTCCAGCAGACCACCCGGCGGTTCCTGGAGAGCGAGACCCCCCTCACCAAGGTGCGCGAGCTGCTCGACGACCCGTCCGGGTTCGACCGCGGCTGGTGGCGTCGGGGCGCCGAGCTGGGTTGGACCGCGTTCCTGGTACCCGAGGAGGACGGCGGCGGCACGCTGTCGGGCGGCGGCATGGCCGACCTGGCGATCGTGGCCGAGGAGTTCGGGCGCCTGGTGTCGCCCGGGCCGCTGCACCCGACCAACGTCGTCGCCGCGGCCGTGGCCGCGTCGGGCACGCCGGAGCAGCGGGCCGAGGTCCTGCCGGCCATCGTCGGCGGCGACGTGGTCGCCACGTGGTGCTTCAAGGAGCCGGGCCGGGGCTGGCGAGCGGGCGACATCGGCATGGCGGCACGGCCGGGCGACGACGGCGGCTTCGTCCTGTCGGGCACCAAGACCCTGGTGGAGGCCGCCGGCGAGGCCGACTGGTTCTTGGTGAGCGCCCGCGCGGCCGGCACGGGCGGCTCCGGCGGCGAGCTCGTCCAGTTCCTGCTGCCGCGCGACACACCCGGCGTCAGCGTCACGCCCATGCAGGGGCTCGACTTCGTGCGGCGGTTCGCGCAGGTGCGGTTCGACGAGGTTGCCGTGCCGGGCTCGGCCCGTGTGGGGAGCGGCGACGCCTCGGAGGACATCGAGCGCCAGCTGCAGATCGGCGCCACCCTCGAGTGCGCGCAGATGGCGGGGGCGGCCGAACGGGTCCTCGAGTTCACGACCGGGTACGCATTCGACCGCTACTCCTTCGGTCGCCAGCTGGCGTCGTACCAGGCCCTCAAGCACCGGTTCGCCGACATGAAGCTGTGGCTCGAGGCCACGCACGCCACGGTGGAGGGTGCGGCCCGCGCTCTCGACGAGACGGCCAACGGGGCAAGCGGCGCCAATGGGGCCGCCGCCACCGGGGCCGCCCGGCTGGTGAGCGCCGCCAAGGTGTACGTGGGCGACCACGTTCCCGAGCTGGTGCAGGACTGCGTGCAGATGCACGGCGGCATCGGTGTCACGTGGGAGCACGACATCCACCTGTACCTGCGCCGGGTGACGCTTGGGCGCGGGCTGTACGGCACGCCGGACGAGCACCGCGAGCGCCTGGCCGCGGCCGCAGGACTGTAGGACTGCAGGAACGAGGAGAAGGCCGATGGTCGACACCACCGCCACCGCCACGACGACGGGGCACGAGGACCTCGACGCCTATCGCCGCCGGGTGCGGGGCTGGCTGGCCGAGAACATGCCCAAGCTCGAGCCCGGCGTCGACTGGAACCCGCTGCGCTCTGACGACGATCGCGCCAGCCGGGCACGCGAGCTCCAACGTCGCCTGTACGACGGCGGGCTCGCCGGCATCTGCTACCCGCAGGAGTACGGGGGTCAGGGGCTGCCGATCGAATACCAGCGCGTGTTCGACCAGGAGTCCGAGGGCTACGAGCTGCCGGTGCTGTTCAGCGTGCCCACGCTCTCGATCTGCGGCCCCACGATCCTCGAGTTCGGCACCGAGGAGCAGAAGCAGCGCTACATCCCTGCGTTCATCCGTGGCGACGAGCTGTGGGTGCAGTTCATGTCCGAGCCCACCGGTGGGTCCGACATGGCCGGTGCCCTCACCCGCGCCACCCGCGACGGCGACGTCTTCGTGCTCAACGGCGCCAAGATCTGGAGCACCTACGCCTACCGCTCCGACTACGCCCTGTGCCTGGCCCGCACCAACTGGGACGTGCCCAAGCACCGGGGCCTGACGATGTTCATCGTCCCGATCCACCACCCCGGCATCACCGTCAACCAGATCAAGATGGTGGACGGCAGCCAGGAGTTCTGCGAGGAGTTCTTCGACGACGCCGTCATCCCCGCCGAGAACGTCCTCGGCGAGGTCGACGACGGCTGGACGGTGGCCACCCGACTGCTGTTCCACGAGCGAGCCGCAGTCGGCGGCGCCTCCCCCTACACGAGCGGCCGCATGCCCGGTCGCGGCGGGAACGCCCGTGACGAGCTGGTCGAGCTGGCCAAGGCCAGTGGGAGGGCTGACGACCCGCTGGTCCGCCGGCTCGTCGGCCAGGCCGAGGCGCTGGCCATCGTGCACGGGCAGCTCGTCGACCGCGTGCGCACCGGGCTCGAGACCGGCCACTTCCCCGGCCCCGCCGGCTCGCTGGTGCGGCTGTACGCCGGCATGGCGGCCGTCGAGCGTGCCGGCATCGCGCTCGAGATCGCGGGCGACGACGCGCTGGCCTGGGGCGACGACGCCGACGGCAAGCACGGCATCGGCTACGTCCGCCGCCAGGAGTCCTGCCTGGGTGGGGGCAGCACCGAGATGGCGCGCAACATCATCAGTGAGCGACTGTTGGGCATGCCTCGCGAGTACGCCGCCGACCGCGACGTGGCGTTTCGCGAGGTCAGGCGCAACACGATGCCGTCCAAGACGGGGACCAAGAAGGGGAGTGGATGATGGACCTGTTGGAGCTCCGAGCCGGTTCCCGGTTGCGTAGCGCCGTCGACGCCACCGAGGTGGTGGTCGTGCGGCCGCCCGCCGAGCCGACTGACCTGCGCTGTGGCGGCCATCCGATGGTGCCATTGGAGTCCGACGTGCCGGCCGGGGCCATGCTGTCGCCCGATCAAGCCGGCGGCACCTTGCTCGGCAAGCGCTACGTCGACGCCGAGCAGACGTTCGAGGTGCTGTGCACCAAGCCCGGCGACGGGTCGCTCTCGGTCGGCGACGACCCCCTGCAGCTCAAGGAAGCCAAGCCGCTTCCGGCCTCGGACTGAGGCGCGGTCCCGGCCTGTGAAGTACGGACTGCAGCTCTTCGGCCTCGGGCCGCAGCACTACGCCAAGGTCGCCGCCGTAGCCGAGGAGTACGGCTTCGAGTCGGTGTGGATGCCCGAGCACCTGGTGCTGCCGGAGACGCTCCCCGACACCTACCTCTACACCGAGGGCGGCCGACCGCCGATCTCCTCGGCCACGCCTCTGTACGACCCCTGGGTCGTGCTGGCGGCCGTGGCGCAGGCCACCGAGCGCATCCGACTGGCGACCGACGTGTTCATCCTGCCGCTGCGCCACCCCGTCGCGACCGCCCGCTCGGTGGTCACCCTGGACCGCGTGTCGCGGGGGCGGGTCACGCTCGGCGTCGGCGTCGGCTGGCTCGAGGACGAGTTCGAGGTCATGGGCGAGCCGTTCGGTGACCGCGGCCGTCGCACCGATGAGATCATCCCGCTGCTGCGCCGGCTGTGGAGCGACGAGGTCATCGAGCATCGCGGCGAGCACTACGGCTTCGGCCCCATCCGCTTCGAGCCCAAGCCCCGGCAGCAGCCGTCGATCCCCATCGAGGTGGGCGGCAGCTCTCCCGCGGCGCTGCGCCGGGCCGGCCGCCTCGGCGACGGCTGGATCGAGATCGGCGCCGCCGACGTCGACCGGCTCAAGGTCATGATCGAGGATGTGCAGCGGGCGCGGGCCGAGGCCGGCCGGGAGGGCGAGCCGTTCGAGATCACCGCCGGACTCGGTCGGGACGTCGACGGCGTGCGGCGCTGCCGCGAGCTCGGCGTGACCCGGATCCTCGCCGGTCCGCCGGTCGAGGACGCCCGGGTCGCGGCCGACGACGTCGGCGACTGGATCCGCCGCTTCGCCGATGACGTCATCGCCGTGGCGTAGCCGGGCCTCGCCCGGCCCGCGCTCAAGCCATCGGCGTCCAGCCGCCGCTCTGGAGGTGGTTGCCGCCGTCGACGTCGATCACGACGCCGGTGATCGCCGCCGCCTCGTCGGACAGCAGGAACACGCACGCGTTGGCGATGTCGTCGGCGGTCGTGAGGCGGCCGAGCACGAGGTTGCTGCCGGCGGCGGCGCCGTCGTCGGCCTCCCACATCGCCCTGGTCGCGGACGTCTTCGTCAGCCCCGGCGCCACGGCGTTCACCCGCACGCCCAACGGCCCCAGATCGCGTGCCAGCGTTCGGGTCACGGCGTTGAGGGCCGCCTTTGCGGCTGCGTAGGCGATCATCGAGGGGGTCGTCTTGTTGACGGTGCCGCTCGACACGTTGACGACCGCACCGCCGCCGTCGGCCAGCCCCGCCCGCAGCGCCTGTTGGACGAGGGCGATGCTCGGCCAGGTGTTGAGCTCGACGGTCTCCAGGTAGGCGGCGCGGTCGATGTCCCGAGGCGAACCCTGGTAGCGCGTCCCGCCCACGGTGTTGACGACGGCGTCGAGGCGCCCGTAGCGCTCGACGGCGGCGTCGGCGAGGCGGGCGGACGTCTCCTCGTCCTCCATCGATCCGCCGACCGCGGTGACGTCGAAACCGGCGGCGCGCAAGTCGCGCTCGGTGGCGCGCAGGGGCTCGTCGGAGCGGCCGTTGATGACCACCGAGGCGCCCTCGCGCGCCAGCCGCGTGGCAGTGGACCGGCCGATGCTGGGGTCGTGCGAAGAACCGGTGACGATGGCGACCTTGCCCTCGAACCGTCGACCCGTCACGGCCGCGTCCATTGCCTCTTTCGTCTGAGCTGCCATCGCCCGAATCTAGCCCGGGAGAGCATCCCGCATGGCCGTCACCGCGCCGTTTGAAGCGGAGTCGATCTCCCTCCGCCTCTATCCGCATAACGAGCTCGGGGCGCGCGGCGTCATGGACGAAATGTGCCGGCAGGCGGCGCTAGGGATCGATGCGGCGTTCGATGGCGTCATGACCAGCGAGCACCACGGGGGATTTGCGGGATATCTGCCCAACCCGTTGCAGATGACGACGTTCATCCTCGAGGAGAACCGGAGTGGGTGGGCGGCGCCGTGCCCCCTGCTGCTCCCGCTGCGCCCCGTGGCGCAGGTCGCCGAGGAGATCGCCTGGCTGGAAACCCGGCATCCGGGCCGCGTGGGCTTGGGGGTCGCCGCCGGGGCGCTGCCGCTCGACTTCTCGGCGATGGGGGTGCCGCTCGACGAGGCCGTCCCTCGGTTCAAGCGGCAGCTGCCCCGCATCGTGGACATGCTGCGCGGCACCGACCTGGGCGACCTCGAGGGCGACCTGGCTCTACGGCGCTGCGCCGAACATCCCATCCCGGTCCTGAGCGCGGCGGTGTCGCCCGCCGCCGCCCGGCGGGCCGCCCGCTGCGGCGCGGGGGTCCTCTACGAGGGGATGTCGAAGCCCGACGACCTCGCCCGCCTGTCCGGCGTGTTCGACGAGGCGGGCGGCACCGGCTGCAAGATGCTCATCCGGCGGGTGTGGCTGGGGGAGCGCCGCAGCGAGGAGATCGACCGCCAACGCAAGATCTACGAGAGCTACGCGAGCGGCGGGCGCCCGCTCTCGGAGGATCAGACGGTGTCGGCGCCCGACGGCGACGAGCTCGCCGACCGGCTCGCCGATGTCGTCACCACGGTCGGCGCCGACGCCCTGAACCTGCGCCTGCACCTGGTGGGCTTGCCGCCCGAAGCCATACGCGAGCAGATCACGGCCCTCGGCCAGCAGGTACTGCCCAAGCTGCGCCGGGCCCTGTCGTGGCGAACGCCGTGACGAGGTCAGCGCCAGAACTCGGCGACGCCGGCGGCGGCGGCCTCGCCCTGCGCCGAGCCCGCCCGGTAGGCGGCGGCGCGGCGGGACGGGTCGAGCGGGTTGGGCCCGATGGCGGCGAGCGAGGCGTCGTCGGCGGCGATCACCCGGGTCTTCCCGGTCTCGGCCAGGATCGCAAGCTCCGCGTCGAGCTGCTCGCGGTACGGTCCCTCCAGGGCCATCGGCACGACCACGAGCACACGGTCGTGCCCGGCCGCCAGGTCGGCGTTGGCGAGCGATCGGGCCCCACCGTCGACGTAGCGGCGGCCGTCGATGGTGACCGGCGGCCACACACCCGGCACCGCGCAGCTGGCGGCGACGGCGTCGACCAGCGGCACGCCCGCATCCCGATCGAGCAGCGCCAGCTCGCCGGTGGCGGCGTCGACCGCCGTGACGACCAGCCGCTGGGCCGGCCACTCGTGGACCGGCAGGCGAGCCTCGATCGCCCGGCGCCGGACGGCCTCGGGCACGGTCTTGGCCTCCAGCGCCATCCGGCCCACCCGGGCCCGTGCCGCCTGGGGGTCGGGTGCGTCGGCGACGAGCTCGGCCAACCGGGCCCGGAACTCGTCGACGTCGAGGTCGACGGTGATCTCGCTCGTCTCGTCCGCCAGCTGAGCCGCCTGCAGCTCGGTGAGCGGCACACCGCTCGCGATCTGCGCGCCGACGGTGGAACCCGCCGACGTGCCCAGGATCAGGTCGGCCGCGGTGACGTCGACGTCCTGCCGGCTCAGCCCGACGACGAGGCCGAGCTCCCAGGCGATTCCGGTGACACCGCCACCGGCGAGGACGAGTGCGCGTGTGTCAGGCATGGACATACCTCCCCTCATGGCGCCTTCGGCGCCGGGCCGCTCGGGCCCACGGCTCCGCCTGCCGGCGAAGCCTCTGGCGACGATACAGACAATTCCCGACAACGAGGAGCGCTTGATGGACGATTACCCGGTCAAGGTCGGCAGCATGCTGTTCACAATGGTGGACCCGCATCGGGGCCACGAGGTCGCGTACAACCGCTGGTACGAGCGCGACCACTTCTACGCCGGATGCATGATCGGGCCGTGGCTGTTTGCCGGTGGCCGCTGGGTCGCGACCCGGCCGCTCAAGGACCTTCGATTTCCGGTCGAGAGCCCGTTCGCCCGGCCCGTCGACGCCGGATCGTTCCTGTCCATTTACTGGGTCCACGAGGGGCACGAGCAGGAGCACTTCGACTGGGCGATCAAGCAGGTGCGGTGGCTGTACGAGAACGGGCGGGGCTTCAACGAGCGGACCCACGCCCACACCGGGCTGTACTCGCTGGTGGCTCGCCATCACCGCGACGCCGACGGTGTGCCGCTCGAGCTGGCGCTCCACCACGGCTACGACGGCCTCGCCGTCGTGGTCGTCGAGCCGTCCGACGGCGTGGCGCAGGACGCGCTGGTGGCCGCGCTGTCGGCCGAGGCCGTGCCGGTGCTGCTGGAAGGCAACGGCATCGCCATGGGGTCCACCTGGCGAGTCATGTCCCGTGGCGGCCAGGCCGCAGAGGACGCACCGCCGCCGCCCATGTCCCTCGGGACCGACGGCGGCAGCCCCCATCGGCTGGTGCAGCTGCTGTTCCTGGAGGGCGACCCCACGTCGTCGTGGGATCGGGTCCGCACCTACGCCGAGCGGGTCGACGCCGGCGGCGCTGGCAAGGTGACGTTCGCGGCGCCCTTCCTGGCCACGGTGGTGGGCACCGACACGTACACCGACCAGCTCTGGTAGGCGATGTGAGTCTCTCGGGTCAGGTGGCGCCTACGACGTTCGCAGCACCAGCCGGTCGGCGAAGCGCTCGGCCGCGATCCGCCGGAAGCCCTCTCGCCAGCCGACCTTGCAGGGGCCGGTCAGCGACGACCGCCTGGCGTTGCTGGCGATCGATCCCCGCAGCGTCCCGGGAACCTCGTGCACCACGACCTGAGCCTCGACCCCGACGAGCTCGGCGACGTAGGCGCACCACTCCTGCACGCTCACTCCTTGGTCCCCGGCCCAGTTCACGATCGTGGCCGGCACGCTGGCGGCGTCGAGCAGGGCCGCCGTCTGGTCGTTGATGTCGTCCTGGTGGATGGGGCTGTAGGTGCAAGGGTCCCAGCGGGTGACCACCGGCTCGCCGGCCACCACGTTCTGCAGGTGGAGGGTCGGCAGACCGGCGTAGGCGCTGTAGGACGCGTTCATGCGGGCGATGACGACGGGCAGGTCGAACGCGCGGGCGCAGTAGCGGGCCACTGCCTCCTGGCCGATCTTCGACACGGAGTAGGTCGGTGAGTGCAGGGCGTTGACGTCACCCAGCGGGTCGGTCTCGACGAAGACGTGCAGCGGGTCGTCCTGCGGCTTGTAGACGCTGTGGGTCGACATCACCAGCGCGGCCTTCGCCGCCCGGCAATGGTGGAGCAGGAGGCCCGTGCCCTCGGCGTTGACGCGCATCGCCTCGTCGTAGTCGAGGCCGGGCCCCTGCATGACGGCCAGGTGCACGACATAGGTGAAGTCGTCGGGCAAGGCGTCGAGCTCCCCGCTGGCGAGGTCGAGGGCCAGCGCCGTGGCGCCCGCGGCCCGCACCTTCGCCGCCGCGGCCGGGTCACGGAATCGCGAGACGCCCCACACCTCGTTGTCCCGGGCGAGGTACTCCACCAGCGGCAAGCCGATGTTGCCCGCAGGCCCGGTGACCAGGATCTTCTCGTCTGACAGAGCCATCGTCGCAGCCCCTTCAGCCCTCAGCCCGTGCCCGTGTCGACCGGCAGGCGCCAGGTCGTGAGGGCGATGATCGCGCCGAACGTGCCGGCGGGGTCGAGGACCAGGGTGTCGTCACGCCGCTCGGCGACGCCGACCGCCTGGTCGGCGACGTAGGCGGCCGCCCGGTCGAGGTCCGCCACCCGGAACGTGAGGGCATGGACGATCTCGCCGTTGGCGGCCAGATCGTGGGCCGCCCGTCCATCGCCCCGTAGGGGCTGGGCCAGCTCGACGACCGTCTCGCTGCCGACCCGAAAGAAGCGGCTGGCGGTGCCGGCCGGCGTCGAAGGGTCGTCGTGCACGACCTCGCAGCCGAGCACGTCGTGGAAGAAGCCGGTCGCCTCGTCGACGTCGCGCACGACCACGGTGATGTGCGAGACGCCCTCCAGGCCGAGGGGATGGTCGCGCCACCGCGCCGCGTCCCACCCGGGGCGGGTGCGGGGCGAGTCGGGATGCCCCTCCGGCCCGAAGTCCACCAGCTCCAACAGGCAGTGGGCGTCCTTGGGGTGGGTGTAGATGGACGGCGTCGGATTCTCGGCGATGTCGGCGGCATCGGTCCCGCCCGGCCCCACCGCCCGCACGCCGTGGGACCGCAGGTGCTCGTACAGGTCGGGGACACCCTTCACGTTTAGGGCGATCGAGTGCAGGTGCGAGCCGAAGCGCTTGTGGAACCTGCCCACCGGGAACTGCTCGGCGCCCGCCTCCTTGGCGGGGGTCATCGGCTCGACGACGAAGTCGTCGTAGGCGATCAGCGAGGCGTCCCGCTTCTCGAAGGGGCTGTAGCCCCGGTAGAAGCCCTCGCCGTCGAAGAAGCGCCGGTAGAAGGCGTCGGCGGCGTCGAGGTCGTCGACGACGTGGATCACCTGTGCGAGGGTTCCGATCTCGTACATGGTCGGAGAACCTAGCCTAACGGTCGTTTGGTAGCGTCCCGGAATGGACTTCTTCCCGGCCCCGACGCCCGCCGAGCTGGAGCAGTTCTACCGCCGTTCCGGCTACCAGGTCGACGTGACGTTGCCGGCGCTGATGACCCGCAACCGCGACGAGTTCGGCGACCTGGTGGCGGTCATCGACGGCGACGTCGAGCTGACCTGGCGCCAGCTCATCGACCAGGCGGCGCGCTTCGCCGGCTTCCTGCAGGCCAACGGCGTCGGCGCCGGCGACGTCGTGGTGTGGCAGCTGCCGAACTGGTGGGAGTCGCTGGTCGTCGCCTACGGCATCTGGGCCGTGGGCGCGGTCAGCAGTCCGGTCGTGCCCATCTACCGATCGTTCGAGCTGCGCAACGTGATCGGCGCCGTGTCGCCACGCTGCGCCGTCACCGCCCAGGAGTTCCGGGGCGTGGACCACGCCGACATGGTGGCGAGCGCCTGCGCCGACGTCGGCTGCGACCCGCCTGTCCGGGTCGTGCTGCGGGGTTCGGTGCCGGGGTGGACGTCCTTCGACGACACGCTGACGGCGTCCCCCGTCCTCGTCGACCACGTCGACGTCGACGCGCCGGCGCTCGTGGGCTGGACGTCGGGCACGACCTCGGGGGCCAAGGGCGTCGCCCACAGCACGCGCAGCTTCGTCGCCTCGCCGCTGCGGACGTCGCGCTGGCTGGGCAGCCGGTGGGACGACCGGTCGTACATGCCGGCGCCCATCGCCCATGCCACCGGACTGCTGTCGTGCATCGCCGTCCCGTTGTTCACCGGCTCGTCCACCGTCATCCGCGACGGCTGGGACGCCGACCGCGCGATCGACGACATCGCCCGCTACGGGGTGACGACGTCGGCGGGGGCGGCGGTGTTCATGGCCGAGCTGCTGGCGGCGCTCGAGGCGAGGGGCCAGCACGAGCTGCCGCTGCGCTCGGGCTACCCGTGCGGTGGCTCCACCATCCCCACCGAGCTGGCCGAGCGCTGTGACGACGCCGGCATGCTGCCGGCGCGTTCGTGGGGGATGACCGAGTGCCCCGCAGTGTCGGGCGCCTCACCCCGCCTGCATCCCCGCGCGGTCCGCACGGCCACCGATGGCGTCATCGCGCCGGGCTGCGAGGTGCGGCTGGTCGACGGGGAGATGTGGGTGCGCGGACCGCAGCGGGCGCTGGGCTACCTCGAGCGGGCCCACACCGAGGAGGCCTTCGACGAGGACGGCTGGTTTCGCACCGGTGACATGGGGTTCGTGGGGGAGGACGGCACGGTCACGATGACGGGCCGTCTCAAGGAGATCATCAACCGAGGCGGGGAGAAGCTGTCGTCGCGCGAGATCGAGGACACGTTGATCGTCCACCAGGCGGTGCGGGAGGTGGCGGTGGTCGCCGCGCCCCATCCCCGGCTGGGCGAGCAACCGGCGGCCTTCGTCCTAGCCAAGCAGGGAACGACGGAGGAGGAGCTGGCGGCCTTCCTCGCGGAGGCCGGCCTGGCGCCCCAGAAGATCCCCCGCATCTGGCGCTTCGTCGACGAGCTGCCGCGCACGGCGTCAGGCAAGGTACAAAAGAACGTTCTGTCAGCTCTCACGCGCGATAGCGCGGGTGAGCGCTGACAGAGCCGTTGATGGCCCGCCAGACGCGCTCGGGCGTGAGGGGCAGGTCGATGTGGCGCACGCCCAGGTGCGCCAGCGCGTCGATCACGGCGTTCTGCACCGCCGGCGGCGCGCCGATCGTGCCGGATTCGGCGATGCCCTTGGCGCCGAGGGGGTTGTTGGGTGACGGCGTCTGCACCAGCTGGCATTCGAAGGTCGGCATCTCGGCGGCCGACGGGAAGGCGTAGTCCGCGAGGTTGGTCGTCTGCGGGTTGCCGTCGGCGTCGTAGCTGAACTCCTCGAACAGGGCCTGACCGATGCCCTGGGCCAACCCGCCGTGCACCTGCCCGAGCGCCAGGGCCGGGTTGATGATCGTGCCGGCGTCGTCGACGGTCACCAGGCGCTGCAGCTCGACCGCGCCGGTGTCCCGGTCGACCTCGACCACGGCGGCGTAGGCGCCGAAGGGCACGGTCGGCCCCTCGCCGTCGAAGTCGGTCTCGCATCGCAGCGCCCGGTCCTCGCGCTGGTCGGCTCGGTGGACCGCGAGCTCGGCCCAGTCGACCGTGCGCGCCCCCGGGACCCCGGCGACGTGGAACCGGCCCTCGGCGGTGTCGAGCACGACGTCGGCGACGCCCGCCTCCAACAGCTCGGCGGCGGCCTCGCGCGCTTGCCGGACCAGCGTGTCCGTGGCCTGGGCCACCGCCGATCCGGCCTTCTGCGCCGATCGGGAGCCGCCGGTGATCCCGCCCCGGGGCACCACGTCGGTGTCGCCGTGCACCACCTCGATGCGATCGAGCGGCACACCCGTGCGGTCGGCGACGAGCATGGCCCAGGCCGTGTGGTGACCCTGGCCGTAGGGGCTCGATCCGGTGCGGACCAGCAAGCTGCCGTCGGGCCGCAGCTCGACGGCGCCGTACTCGGTCCCCGGCACGCCCGACGTCCGGTCCACGAAGGTGGCGAGGCCGATCCCCAGCAGGCGGCTGTCGCCGGCGGCCCGCCGGCGGGACTGCTCCGCCCGCAGCCCCTCGTACCCCACCGCCTCGAGCACCTGGTCGACGGCCGCCAGGTAGTCGCCGCTGTCGTAGCGGATCGCCGTCGCGCTCTCGTAGGGGAACTCATCGGTCCGCAGCATGTTGTGGCGCCGAACGGCGGCCGGATCGCGCCCAAGCTCGGCGGCGAACAGGTCGATGGCCCGCTCGATGAGGGCCGTCGCCTCGGGCCGGCCCGCCCCCCGGTAGGCCACGATCGGCGTCGTGTTGGTCACGAAAGCGCGGGTGGACCAGTGCACGGCGGGGATGCGGTAGGCGCCGGGCGCCATCACCGCCGTGTTGGCGACCAGCAGCGGCCCCACGACCGGGTACGCCCCGGCATCGCCGTCGATCCGGACCCGCAGGGCCCGGATGGTGCCGTCGCGGTCGCCGCCCAGCTCGACGTGCTGCCGCTGCGCCCGAGAGTGTCCCAGGCCGACCATGTCGGTCGAGCGGGGCGGCACCCACCGGACCGGCCGTCCCGTCCCCCGAGCCAGCCACGCGAGCAGGACCTCCTCGGGGTGGGGGCGGGCCTTGGCGCCGAAGCTGCCACCTACGTCCGGGGCGATGACCCGCACCTGGTGCGGCTCCAGCCCGTAGACCTGGGCCAGCAGGTCCCGCACGGGATGGGCGCCCTGGCACGACGACCAGTGGACCAGCCGCCCGTCCTCCTCCCAGCGCGCCGCCCCGGCCCGGCCCTCCAGCGGGCATGGCGCCAGGCGCTGGTTGACCAACGTCGCCGACATGACCACCTCGCAGGCCGACAGCTCGGACGCGGTCGTGTCGGTGCCGCCCTGCCGCGTCGTCACCACGTTGGTGCCGGCCTCGGGGAACAGCAGGACCTCGCCGCCCTCGGCGGCGTCGAGGCCCACGACGGCGGGCAGGATCTCGTAGTCCACGTCGACCAGCTCGGCGGCGTCCTCACCGGCGGCCTCCGTCTCGCTGACGATGGCGGCCACGGCCTCACCGACGAAGCGGACCCGGCCGTCGGCCAGCAGCGGGCGGGCCATTGCCGGCGGATAGGCGGGGCTGAGCTGAGGTTGCGGCCCGAGGTCGAGGTCGGCGGCCGTCACGACGTCGACCACGCCGCGCACCGATCGGGCGGCGTCGGTGTCGATCGACCGGATGACGGCATGCGCCACCGGTGAGATCACGTAGGTGACGCACAGGGCTCCCGGCAGGTCGAGGTTGGCGATGAAGCGGGCGCCCCCGGTGAGGAGGCGATGATCCTCGCGCCGGGCCACCGGCGTTCCCACGAGCGGCATCGGACCGACGCTACCGGCATCGCCCGGCTCCGGGCGAAGTAGGCTCGCCCACAACGACCAACCGGTTGGTTGTGAGGGAGTGATCCGCTCCGAGGGGGAAGGCGTCATGCCCGAGGACATCCGCGACGTTCCGGTCGAGGACTACTGGGACCGGTTCGAGCAGCGCTGGACGGGCTTGCTCAGCTATCGCTACCTGGGCAGGTCCCACGGGGTCCTCGACAAGGGCGGCGGCGACACGATGCGGTTGCGCCACGACATGCGCAACTCGTCCGGCGGCGTCATGGCGGCGCCGTTGTGCATCGCCTCGCCGGAGTCCGGCGGCATGGCCGACGACGCGTTCGTGCCCAACCCGGTCATCGCGTCGCTGCACATCCTCGACGACGCCCGGGACGTCGCCGAGATCGAGGTGCGGCGCGACGTCGTCCGGGTTGGCCGCCAGCTGGGGTTCAGCCGCTCCGAGATCGTCGACGCCGCCCACCCCGAGCGGGTGATCGCGCTGTCCGAGGGCATGGGGGTGAGCATCGGCCAGCCGCCGCCCGGGTTCGAGCCGGTCGACAACCCGCCGCTCGACATCGAGGACTCCCCGTCGCTGCCGCCGCTGCACCGGGTGTTCGGCGCCCGTCGCCGCCCCGACGGTGCCTGGGAGCTGCCCCCGCTCAGCGACGAGCTGGCGTCGCCCGACGCCGCCCTGCACCTCGGGCCCATCCACGTGGTGCTCGAAGCGGCGGCCATGGACCTCGCGTCGCAACGGGCGGGCACCGACGCCCTGCAGGTGGAGGACTGGCACGTCATGTTCGTGGCCCGCGGCAAGGTCGGCCCCTTCCGCGTCAGCGGCGCCGCGACTCTCGGCGACCTCGGGCGCATCGGCTGTCGGCTGTCGCTGCACGACGAGGGTCACGACGATCGGGTCGTCACCACGGCGTCGGCCGCGTTCCGGCCGGTCGGCTAGGCGGCGCCGTTACAGGACCCGAGTGCCGATGCCGGGATAATCGAGGACCAGCCCCGACCCGTCGTAGACGAGGTGGTCGTCGTAGTGGAACACGGGGGCGGTGTAGTGGAACCGCTGTCGGGTGCCGGCATCGTCGACCCGGACGTAGTGCTGCTCCAGGCGCTCGACGCGGAGGTCGAGCCAGCGCACGTAGGCGGCGGGGGCGTCGGCCTCTTGGCCGACGCCGAGCGCCAGCCGGTGGACCGGCAGCGTGTTGGTGCAGGCCAACGACTCGATGTCGACGTCCCGGCACCCGTCCAGGTGGGGCGCGGCCACGTCGTCGACGCGCCAATGCCCCTCGCCGTCGACGTCGAGCCGCACCTCGTGCTCGCCCCTCGGCGATCGTCCCCACACGTGCGCCGTCCGCGTGCGCCAGGCCTCGTCCAGCACGATCTCGTAGCGGACCGTCCATGGCTGGCCGTCCTCGACCGCCGTTGTCGATCCGTCGAGCCGGTAGCCGTCGCCGGTCGACTCCGGGAACACGACCTCGAACCCCTCGAGGGCGTCCCGGAGCCGCCACGCGGCACTGGCGGGAAGGGAACCGAAGCGCGCGGGCATGCCCGCAGTTGATCAGGGCGCGGCCAGGATCGACTGCAGGTTTTCGCGCATGATCAGCCGCACCTCGTCGTCGCGGAACTCGGTCAGCGCCTTGGCGAACTGCTTCGGCTCGGGCAGGCCGTCGGAGTGGGGGAAGTCCGACCCCGCCAGGATCCGCTCGACCGGGACGAGCTCGGCCAGATCGTGGATCGGCTCCTCCCAGTAGGGCACGACCCACACGCAGCGCTCGAACGCCTCCATCGGGTCTTCGGGGAACGAGCCCGGGTAGCGGGAGTACTCGACCTCGAACCGCTCGACCAGCCACGCCACCCAGTCCGACCCGTTCTCGACCGAGACCAGGCGCAGCCGCGGGTGCCGCGTGACCGCCCCCTGCACCACCATCGCGGTGAAGAAGTCCATGATCGCCCGGGCGTGGGTGGCGATCGACGCGAACGGGCCGTGGGGCTTGTGCGGCTGCATCTGGTAGACGCCGGTCCAGTCGCCGGAGTAGCGGTGGTAGCCGTCGGCGGCCAGGTGCCCGCACACGAGGACGCCCGCCTCCTGGCATCGGGCCCAGAACGGGTCGAACATCGGGTCGGCGGGCGAGCGCATGCCCATGCGGGTGGGGACCGGCGAGGGCCGCAGCATGATGGCCCGGCCGCCCCGGTCCAGCGCCCAGTCCAGCATGGCGACGGCGGCGTCGAGGTCGGCCAGCGAGATGACCGGCGTGGCGTACAGGCGCCCCTGGTGCGCGAACCCCCAGTCCTCGTCGAGCCAGCGGTTGAACGACCACAGCAGGTCGACCGTCAGGTCCACGTTGTCGCCGGTGGCCTCCTCGAGGCCCGACACGAGCGTCGGGAACAGCAGGGCCGCTTCGATCCCCTGCTCGTCGAGGCGCTCGATGCGGCGATCGCGATCCTGGTACTCGGGCCGGCTGGAGAGGGGCTCGAACGTGTAGGCCGAGTTCTTGGCCTCGAGCATCGACTTCTCGCGCGTGAACACGTCGAGCAGGCAGCCGGCCACGGCGATGGGGTCGAAGGTCGGGTTGGGCAGGTAGTCCCACAACCGGCCGTTCACGATGATGTGGCGGTGGCCGCGGTCGTCGGTCACCCAGAAGAAGTCCCGGCTGCGGTGCGCCGGCAGGTGGCGCGTGAAGGCGTCGGCCGATTCGTACAGGTGGTTGTCGGCGTCGTACATCCGGTAGCTGAGTGCCATGGTGGCTCCTCCCGGGTCGGTCTCAGCGGCCCCAACCGGCCGGTAGTTGCACATAGCTGCGATCGAGGGCGGCGACCGAGGGGCAGCCGAGGAGTCGCAGGGTACGGTCGAGGTCGACCCGGAACTGCTCCAGGATTCGGCTCACGCCCTCGTGGCCGCCGGCGGCGAGGGCGTAAGCCCAGGGCCGGCCGATCATCACCGCCCTGGCGCCCAGGGCCACGGCCCGGGCGATGTCGGATCCCCGGCGCACGCCGCCGTCGACCAGCACCTCGACCTGGTCGCCGACGGCGTCGAGGACCTCCAACATGGCGGGCAGGGTGGCGGCCATGCCGTCGAGCTGGCGACCGCCGTGGTTGGACACGATGATCGCCGCCGCACCGCAGTTGGCGGCCCGGCGGGCGTCGTCGCCGGTGATCACCCCCTTGGCGACGACCGGGCCGCGCCACTGCCGGCACAGCCAGGCGAAGTCGTCCCAGGTGGGCGGGTAGGCGGCCATGGCCGCCAGCGCCTCGTCCACGGCCAGGGGACCGTTGCCGCCCACGTGCCGGGCGTTGACGACCTCCATGCGGAAGCCGTCACGGGCGAAGTCGACCAACCAGCGGGGGTGCCAGGCGAACTGCGGACCGAAGCGCACGGCGTTGCGGCTCGACACCCGCGCTGCGCCTTGGAACCCGTTCCGGACGTCGCGCTCGCGCTTGCCGGGGATCTGGGTGTCGAGCGTGACCGCCAGGGTCGAGAAGCCCGAGGCCGCGGCTCGTTCGACGAGCCGCTCGGCCCCCGGCCGCCCGCCGAGGAAGTAGAGCTGGAACCACTGGGGCCGACCGGCCGCCGCCGCCACGTCCTCCATGGCGTGGCCCGACATGGAGCTGAGCGTCAACAGGGTGCCGGCCGCATCGGCCGCCCGGGCGGCGGCGACGTCGCCATCACGGTGCAGCATGCGGGTGAAACCGACGGGGCTGAGCAGGAGCGGCAGCGACACCTCGGTGCCGAGCACCGTGGTGGACAGCTCGGGCAGCCCCACGGTGGAGCCCATGCGAGGTCGGAACCCCACGGTCTCGAACGCCTCGCAGTTGGCCCGCATGGTTCGCTCGGTCTCTGCGCCGCCGTCGACGTAGTCGAACGCCACCCGCGGGAGCCGACGACGGGCCGCCGCCCGAGCCAGGTCGACCGTACCGAGCCAGGCGGCGTCGCGGTACCAGGTCGTAACCCGAGGCCATAGGTTTCGCCAAGGCGAGGACGAGGTCATAGGTTTCAGATCTGAAACCGATTGCCTCGCCCTAGCGGGCGTGAAACCCATCGCCTCGGGGGAACGGTGGCGCACCTCACGCGTCGAACGCCAGTGGCAGGCCGGGGATCGGCCACGGGCACGCGACCAGGCGCCCGGTGCCGGCCAGCGTGATGTACGCGGTGCGGAGGTCGGGGCCGCCGAAGCAGATGTTGGTGGGCAGGTGGTCCTCCAACCCGGGCGGCAGGAACCACTGCTCCACCGTGCGTCCGTCGGGCGACACGACCGTGATGCACCCCGTGATGAGCGTGCCCACGCACACGTTGCCCTCGGTGTCCACCGCCAGCGAGTCGAAGCGCTGGTCGCCGGGCAGGCCGCACACCAGCGTCGCGGGATCGTGGCCCTCCGCGGGCTCGAGCTCCCCGGGCCCGGTGACCGAGCGGCGCCGCAGCCGGCCGGTGCTGGTCTCGGCGTAGTAGAGCGTGCGCCCGTCGGGGGACAGGCCGATGCCGTTGGGCGACTCGACCGGGTGGGCGGCCTCGATCAGCCGGCCGCCGTCGATGGTGGCGTAGTACAACGACCCGATGTCGCGCTCGCGGCCCCGGACCTTGCCGATGTCGGTGAACCAGAAGCCACCGGCCTTGTCGAACACGAGGTCGTTGGGCCCCGACAGGCGCCGGCCCTCGTGGTGCGTGTAGAGCCGCTCGACCTGCCGGGTGCCGAGGTCGAGGCGATCGACCCAGCCGCCGTCCCAGTTGCCGCTGGCGAAGCGCCCGCCGTTGTTGCAGAGGTACGCCGCGCCGTCCGGCCCGATGGCGGTGCCGTTGGGCCCGCCGTCGCACGCCGCGAGGATCTCGACCTCGCCGTCGGGCCCCACCCGCGTCACTGTGGCCCGGTCGACCTCGACCAACAGGACGCTGCCGTCCCGCAGGGCGACCGGGCCCTCGGGGAACTGCAGGCCCTCGGCCAGCACGACGACGTTCTCCAGCACGCGACGGGGGATCGACTCCGGCCGCCAGGCCTCAGTGATGCTGTCGGTGCTCACGCGTCGACCTTCGCCATCGCCGGCTCGATGCGAACGTGGATCGGGCGGTTCTCGCCTGTGAGCGCCCGCACGCCCTCGTGCGCGTCCTCGAGCCCGAAGGCATGGCTGGCGAAGCGCTCGAACGGCCAGCGCCCCGACTCCAGCAGCTCGATGGCGAACTCCATTGACCGCAGCGAGCGCGACACCGCGCCGCGGATCGTCAGCTGCTTGTTCGCCACCGTGTCGACGGGGATCGGGGCCATGGCGTCGGGCCCCTTCAGCCCGGCGAGGACGACGGTGCCCTTGCGCGCCGCCATCTGCACGGCATCGGTGACGGAGCTGAGCGACATCGGCGTGCAGTCGATCACGATGTCGGGCTGACGGCCGAGGGCGTCCACGACCTGCTCGACGACCGAGGCCGCCGGGCCGTCCGTGCCGTCCTCGCCCTGCGAGCCATCCGAGCCATCGGACACCTCGAGCGCATGATCGGCGCCGAGCTCCCGGGCCAGCGCGAGCCGATCCCGGTCGGCGGCCAGTCCCGTCACGGCGATGGGGCCGGCGCCGGTGGCCCTGGCGGCGATCACCGAGGCCAAGCCCCGGGGTCCGGGCCCGAGGATGGCCACCGACATGCCGGCCCTGGCTCCCGCGATCTCGAACACCCAGTCGACACCGTTGGACATGACGTTGAACAGCGAGGCCGCCGCCAGGGTCAGCGAGTCCGACATCGGCACCACGATGGCCTCGGGCGCCAGGTACAGGTGCGTGGAGAACCCACCCCACAGCGTGGGCGCCACCTCGGGCGAGCGGAACCCGTACACGGTGCTGTCGGCGAACTCGGGTGCCGTGCAGCCCCGCAGGCCGGCACGGCACGCGCGGCAGCGCCCGCACGTCAGTGTGGAGTGCACCGCCACGCGGTCGCCCTCGTCCACTGCCCACCGGCGGCGGGCGCCGTCGCCGATCCTGATGATGCGCCCGAACGGCTCGTGCCCCGGCACGATGGGGAACCGGACGCGGGACACGCCCTCGAACACCTCGAGGTCGGTCCCGCACACGCCGCACGCCTCGACCTGCAGGAGGGCCTCGTCGGGACCGATGTCGGGCAGCGGCGCCCGGCGCAGCTCGTAGCGCTCCGGCGCGGTCTGGACCACGAACGTGGCCTGGTCGTCAGCCATCGGCAGCCTCCAGCTGTGGTTGGGGGGCGGGCAACGTGTCGACATGCTCCCCGCTCTTGGCGCTTCGCGCCGGGCCGCTCCGGGCCCCGGCCTCGCGTGCGCTCGGCCTCAGGGGGCGGAAGAACGTGCGGATGCTGTCGGCCACCAGCTCGGGCTCCTCCCACGAGGCGAAGTGCCCGCCGCTCGGCAGGTCCACCCAGTGGCGCAGGTCGTGCGCGCGCTCGACGGTCTCGCGCGGCACCCGCCGGGGTGGGAAGTTGGGCTCGTAGCGGGGCATGGCCACGCCGGTGGGCACGCCGTCGAAGCGCCGGCCGGGCGGCACCACGGGATCGGCGTGGACCCGCTCGTAGTACGCCCGCAGCGACGAGGCGATGGTCCCGGTCACCCAGTACATGGTGCAGCTGGTGAGCAGGTCGTCCTTGGTGTAGCGCCGCTCGACGTCCCCGTGGCAGTCGCTCCAGGTCCGGTGCTTCTCGACCAGCCACGACGCCAGTCCGGCCGGCGAGTCCGTCAGCGCGTGGCCCAGGCTCTGCGGCTTGGTGCGGTGCAGCCCGGCGTAGGCGCCCTCGCGCGCCGCCCATTCCCGCGACCGCTCGCGGGCGGCCAGCTCGGCATCGGTAGGTGGGGGCGCGGGCGGCTCGAACGACGCGATCGGCATCAGGGCCGGATCGTGGGTGTGGTAGCCGACGACGGCCTCGGGGTGCTCGAAGGCGATCCAACCCAGGGGGTAGACGCCGGCACCGGTGCCGTGGACGGCGAACCGGTCGTAGCCGAGGCCCTCGGTCATGATCCGGTACAGGGCGGCGCCCGCCGCTGCGTAGCCGACGCCCCGGCGCTGCGGCCCCGAGAACCCGAAGCCGGGCAGCGACGGCACGACCACGTGGAAGGCGTCGGCCGCATCGCCGCCGTGGGCCGCGGGATCTGCCAGCAGCGGCACCAGCTTGGTCATCTCGGGGAACCCGCTCGGCCAGCCGTGGACCAGCACGATCGGCAGCGGATCGGGGCCCCGACCCGGCTGGTGCGCGAAGTGAACTCGCACGCCGTCCACCACCGCACGGAACTGCGGCAGGGCGTTGAGCCGCCGTTCCTGCTCGCGCCAGTCGAACGCGGTGCGCCAGTGCTCGACCAGCTCCCGCAGGCACGCGGCGCTGGTGCCGTAGTCCCACCCGGCGCCCTCGGGCTCGTCGGCCAGGCGGGTGAGTGCCAAGCGCCGTTGCAGGTCCTCGAGCACCGGCTCACCGACATCGATCAGGAACGGCTCGAGCTGCACCGGTGCCCCTCGAAGTTCATGCCAACCCCCCTCGGTCGCCACACTAACCTACAAAACGTCCGTTTGGTTGTTGAGAGCGAGACGGCGGGAGACGAGGAGGGGATGGATGGCGTCGGTGGCTGACCTGGTGTCGGACCTGGCTCTCGAGGAGATCGAACCGTTGCGGTTCCGGGGGCGCAACGAGGTCGGGGAGCGTGGCGTCGTCTTCGGCGGCCAGCTGCTGGCCCACATGGCGGTGGCAGGCGCTCGGACTGCCACGGGCAAGCCCATCAAGTCGGCCCACGGCCTGTTCGCCCGTCCGGTGGCGGCCGGGCAGGACTTCGAGATCGCGGTCGACGTCCTCCACGCCGGCCGCGCCTTCGCGAGCGCCACCGTCACGCTGTCCCAGGACGGTCGGCGCTGCGCTCGGGCCCTTATCCTCCTCACCGAGCCGGAGCCCGACCTGATCCGCCACGCCGTGCCCATGCCCGACGTCGGCGGCCCCGAGGCCGCGGTGCCGGTCGCCGACTCGGTGGGGGGCCGCGAGGTCCGTGCCGTCGGCGGGGTGGACATCGACGACGCCAGCGCCGTCGGCCCCGCCGAGAGCTACTTCTGGGTCAGGTTCCCCGGGGCGCCCGACGACCAGGTGATCGCCCAGGGGCTGCTGACCCACGCCAGCGCCGGCTTCCTGATCGGGACCGCCATGCGGCCCCACGCCGACGTCGGCCAGTCGCTGGCGCACCGCGCCATCTCCACCGGCATCATCGGCCACACGATCAGCTTCCACGACGACCTCGACACGGGGGAGTGGCTGCTGCTGGCCAACGAGAGCCCGGCGGCGGGGCGTGGCCGGTCCTACGGCGCAGGCCACGTCTTCACGGAGTCGGGGCGGCTGGTGGCGTCGTTCTCGCAGGAGGCGATGATCCGCCACTTCCCGGACGGCCAGTCGCCCGACGGCCGCGAGACCACGATCCTTTAGGTTGCAGGCATGCGCTTCGGAAACGTCGGTGGACGGTTGCAACTGGTCGTCGGTGACGGGCTGGTCGATGTGGAGTCGGCGTCGGGCGGACGCCTGCCCGCCGACCCGCTGGCGGCGCTCGACGAGTGGGATGCGGTGATCGAGTGGGCGGAGTCGTCGGGCGCGGCGTCGGGCTCGGCGCCCGACAGTCCGATCGCCGGCGCCGCATTGCAGGCCCCGGTGCCTTGCCCGCGGCAGGTGTTCGGCGTGGGGCTGAACTACCGGGCTCACGTGGCCGAGGGCGCCGCCCGGGACGTCCCCGAGGAGCCGGCGGTGTTCACCAAGTTCCCGAGCTGCATCGCCGGGCCCACCAGCGACATCCCCGTCGGCAGCGAGAGCGTCGACTGGGAGGTCGAGCTGGTGGTGGCCGTGGGCCGGACCGCCCGCCAGGTCGGCGTCGCCCGCGCCTGGGACCACGTCGCCGGCCTCATGGTGGGCCAGGACATCTCGGATCGCGCGGTGCAGAGGCGTCCCCCGGCCCAGTGGTCGCTGGCCAAGTCGTTCGCCGGCTTCGGGCCCACCGGACCGTTCCTGGTGACCACCGACGAGGTCCCCGACCGGGACGACCTCGAGCTGGGCTGCTCGGTCAACGGCGAGGAGGTCCAGAAGGCCCGGACGTCGGATCTCATCTTCCCGGTGCCCGAGCTGGTCAGCCGCCTGTCCCACATCGTCACCCTCTGGCCCGGCGACCTGATCTTCACCGGCACGCCGGCCGGAGTCGGCTTCGCCCGCACCCCGCCCTGGTTCCTCCATCCGGGCGACGTGGTGACGAGCTACATCGAGGGCATCGGCGAGCTGCGCAATCCGTGCGTCGAGGCGTGAGCGCCAACCAAAGGAGAGCAAGCCATGGGTGAGCCGAGGGTCGTGAACGTGACCCGCATCTACGCCGGTGACGATGAGCAGTCCCATTTCGAGGATCTGTGGATCCCGCTGGAAGAGAACGTGAACCATCCGGCGCCCACCATGGAGGGCCGCTCGATCGGGTTCATGGCGGAGCTGCCGGCCGAGGGGATGTCCTTCCGCTTCACGCCCCCCGGTGGCGACCATCCGTTCCACTTCTCGCCGGGGCGGTCGTTGCAGGTGACCGTGAAGGGCGTGCTCGAGCTGGAGGTCGGCGACGGCAGCACGCGCAGGTTCGGCCCCGGGGACTTCCTGCTGCTCGACGAGCAGGGTCGCGGCCAGGGTCACATGAGCCGGGAGATCGAGCCCCGGGTGACCGTCAACATCGCCATCCCGACGTCGCTCGACCTGGACCAGTTCCGCAAGCCGCCGGATCAGTCGGGGGCCTGAACGGCTGCCACCTCCCGGGCCCAGGGGTAATCCGCCTTGCCGTTCGGGAGGCGCTCGACCCGGTCGACGAATACCACCCGGCGGGGCGCCTTGTAGCCGGCCAGGCGGCCGCGGACCCAGTCCCTGACGGCGCCGTCGGTGGGTCGGACCCCGTCCACCGGAGCGACCACGGCCACCACCTCTTGGCCGAGCCGGGCGTGCGGCATGCCGATGACGGTGCAGTCGTCGATGCCCGGGTGCGCGGCGAGCTCGGTCTCCACCTCCTCGGGGAACACCTTCTCGCCACCGGTGTTGATGCACTGCGAGCCCCGGCCGAGCACGCGCAGCCGGCCGTCCGGCTCGACGATCGCCCAGTCGCCCGGAACGACATAGAGGCGGTCGCCGATGGTGCGAAACGTCGCCCCCGTCTTGTCGGGGTCCTTGTAGTAGCCGAAGGCGCGGGCCGGGCTGGCGATGAGGCCGGGGCGGCCGGACCCCGGCTCGACCTCGGCACCGTCCTCGTCGAGCACCTTGATGCCGGGCCGGGGCTGGAAGCGGGCCGGTTGGTCGACGGTGGCGCGGGTGACCCGCCGGGAGCCCATGCCACCCTCGGTGGACCCCATGGAGTCGATCAGCTGCAGGTCGGCGTGCGCCAGCAGGCCGCGCATCACGTCGGGCGTCCACAGCGCACCCGACGACACGATCGTGTGCAGGGACGCCAGGTCGTAGGGCCGGCCCTGACCGCGGGCCTCGTCGAGCGCGATGAGCATGGGACGGGCGAACGCGTCGCCGACGATGATGACGGTGCTGGCCCGCTCCCGCTCGACCGTCCTCCACAGCTCGTGAGCGTCGAGCGACCGGGGGGTGAGCGTGATCACGGTGCCGCCCATGCCCCAGGCGGCGAAGATGCCGAGCCAGGTTCCCGTCCCGTGGATGAACGGGGGCGGCACCACCGAGCGCAGGACCCCTCGTTCATGCGCGTGGGCTCGCCGCACCGCCGCCGGCACCTCGACGACGGTCGACGGCCCTTCGAGCCCGATCCACTGGTAGCCGAGGCCCTGGATGTAGCGGCTGTGATCGGCGTGGCGGTACATCACGCCCTTGGGGTAACCGGTCGTCCCGCCGGTGTAGAGCATGTAGACGTCGTCGCCGGGTCGGTCGATGCGAGGTGCAGGGTCGGTCGACGCGATGAGGTCGGCCATCGTCTCGCTGCCCTCGAGCGTGGGGCCGCCATCGTCGACGGCAATAAGGGTCCGCACGTCGGCGGCCACACCCAGGCCGAGAGCCGACTCAAGCTGCGGCCCCAGCGACGTGTGGTAGACGACGACCTCGCTGTCGCTGTTGTCGAGGACGTAGGCCAGCTCTGACCCCAGGTACCGGTAGTTGACGTTGACGGCGACGCCCCGCAGCTTGAACACCGCGTATTGGGCCACGAGGAACTCGACGCAGTTGTAGAGCAGCAGCCCCACCTTGGTACCGGGCCCCACGCCGCGATCGCCGAGAGCCCGGGCCAGCCGCGACGCCTGGTCGTCGAGCTGCGCCCAGGTCAAGCGGGTTGTGCCGTGGATTGCGGCCAGCTCCTCGGGCACGGTGTCTGCGACCGTCTCCCAGACGGTCGCATAGTGCAGGTCTCCGCTCACTTGGTCGCCCCCAGCATGTCCTCCCACTTCTGCATGGCGTGGCGGGGGCGATGGGCGGTCGTCCCCGAGTCGACCACGATCGTCTGGCCGGTGATGCAGCGGGCCTCGTCGCTGGCCAACCAGGCGACGACTGCGGCGATGTCCTCGGGATCGGCCGGCCACGGCAGCAGTCGCTCGGCCGAGTAGGCCGCCAGGCGGTGCTCGGACATCGCCGACGCCAGGCGTTCGGTCATGATGAGTCCGGGGGCGATCGCGTTGCAGCGGATGCCCTCGTGGCCGTGCATCGTCGCCACGTAGCGGGTGAGCCCGATGACGGCCGCCTTGGACGAGCCGTAGGCCGCGTTCTCGTCGGCGCCGACCATGCCCGACACCGAGGCCGTGTTCACGATCGCGCCGCCGCCCGCCGCGCGCAGGGCAGGCACTGCGTGCTTGCAGCCGAGCATCACGCCGCGGGCGTTGACGGCCATCTTGCGGTCCCACACCTCGACGTCGAGGTCGACCAGATCTCGGTCGTCGAGGCCCTGCAAGGCGGCGTTGTTGTGCAGGACGTCGAGCCGGCCGAAGCGCTCGACCGCCGTGCGGACCATGGCGGCGACGTCGGCCTCCACGCTGACGTCGGTGACCGCCGCCACCGCTTCGCCCCCCGACTCGCGGACCAGTTGGACCGAGTCGTCAGCCGCTCCGGCGTCGATGTCGGCCACCACCACGGCGGCTCCCTCCGCCGCGAAGCGCTGCACGGTCGCCCGCCCGACACCGCCGCCGGCCCCGGTCACGATCGCCACTCGACCTGCAAAACGTTCGTTTGCCGACACGGCCGTTAGGTTCCCCGCGAGGTGCGAGCCAGGCAAATCGTGGTCAGGGAGGGCTCAATGGTGCAGGTGGAGACCGTGCGCGGTCCGGTTGAGACGAGCCGGCTCGGCGCCACGCTGATCAGGCCGTCAACGCCGAGGTCGACCTCAACATCGTCGTAGCCACGCGGATCCACACGTTCCGGACGCTGCCAGAGTTCATCTACGGCGCCCCCCGCCACGATCCCGCAACCGGGGAGCTCGAGGACGTGATGGTCGAGCTGTTCGTGCAGGACATCACCGAGGGCATCGGTGCCACTGGCGTCAAGGCCGCGATTCTCAAGTGCTGCACCGACCGCCCTGGCCTCATCCGTGGCATCGACCGGGTGCTGCGGGCCATCGCCCGGGCTCACCGCATCACCGGCGTCCCGATCAGCACGCACACCAACGCCCAGACCGGCAGGGACAGCAGCGGGTGTTCACCGATTAGGGCGCATGACAGGATGTGCCACCGCGACAGCTCCGGGCATGCGGCGGAAGAACCCGGATTGGGTCTTCCACCACCTCTCCGACGCCGTGCTGCCGGCGCTGCGGCAACGGGGAGTCGACGAAGCGCAGATCGACCAGATGCTCGTCGCCAACCCCCCGGAGGCTGTTCGAACGCCAAGGTGGCTACTGAATTTCGCGGGTGGTCGGTAGGACCGCACCCGCCCACTGCCGTCCGAGGCAGCGTCAGGACTGCGCGACGTTGGACGTCGGGCTCGGGGCCGACGCGGTTTCGTTCAGGCCGCCTGACGTCGCCGTGCGCACGGCCGCTC